>Ga0247611_10001277_pt1 | contig 45645 bp, 31 predicted proteins | sample 177DNAGHGhighgp2_FD_192422 | JGI IMG/M metagenome (GOLD analysis project Ga0247611, IMG submission 192422) | Sheep rumen microbial communities from Palmerston North, Manawatu-Wanganui, New Zealand - 1770 DNA GHGhigh gp2 | ecosystem: Host-associated > Mammals > Digestive system > Stomach > Rumen... | reverse complement strand
AGCGTGCAAGGGTGTTGACAGGACTGTTTATTCAGCGTTGATAACGGCTTTGTGAACAGCGTTCCAACCAGCAGCGTTAATACCCCAGTTGTTGGTGGAGTTCTTGTTGCCGTTGATTCTAACTTTAGCTCTTTTTACTTTTTTATTGGCATTGATACCCATAGTTGTATAATTATTTATTGTTTAACTTCTTGATTATATAGGCATAACGCTCATTATGGCGCTGCCGAAAGATTCTGCAAAATTACAAAGATATTCTGACATACGCAACTTTTTTTTCAGTTGCGGTCTTTTTTTTCACAAACAGTTGTTATATGCAAAAAAAACACTATCTTTGCATTTCGAATCAAAGCCGCTTGAGCGGCGGAATATATAAGTACGATAAAATTTTAACCCTATGAAGAGAACCTCTATTGTAATCCTGACTATCGTAGGCCTGCTGGCTGTCTGCTTCCTTTGGGGTGTGGGCATCAACAACAAACTGGTAAACACCGAAGAGAACGTCTCCCAAGCTTGGGGGCAAGTGGAAAACGCCTACAAGCGTCGGGCCGACCTCATCCCGCAGCTCGTGGCCACCGTGCAGGGGGCTGCCAACTACGAGAAAGGCACCCTCACCGAGGTGATCGAAGCCCGCGCCAAAGCCGGTTCGGTCCAGGTGGATGCCAACAACCTCACCGAGGCCAATGTGGCCCAGTTCCAGAAAGCGCAGGATGCGCTCTCCAGCGCCCTCACCCGCTCCATCAACGTTGTGGTGGAACGCTACCCTGAGCTCACTGCCACACAGGGCTTCCGCGACCTGCAAGTGCAGCTCGAAGGCACCGAGAACCGCATCGCCACCGAGCGCGGCCGTTTCAACGATGCCGTCAACGCCTACAACAAGATGCTGCGCCGTTTCCCCAACAACATCATCGCCGGCATCTGCGGTTTCGACAAGAAGGGCTATTTCACCGCCCCCGAAGGCAGCGAGAACCCTGTCGAGGTGAAGTTTGACTTCTGACACGAATGAAAAAAATACTCATTCTACTGCTCCTGTTGCCGACACTCGCCGTGTCGGCACAGGATTTGTGGTGCCCCGAACCCACCAACCGGCTGGTCAACGACTACTCGGGCATCCTCTCGCCCTCGGATCGCGAAACCCTCGAACGCCGACTGGTGGCCTTCGACGACAGCACATCCAACCAGATTCTGATTATCATCACCCCCTCGCTCCACGGCTGCGAGATTATGGAACTCGGCACCCGCATCGGCACCACCTGGGGCGTGGGCCAGAAAGACCTCAAAAACGGCCTGGTCATCCTCATCAAGTCCAAGACCGAGGAGGAACCCTACGGCGATGTGGCTCTCGTTCCCGGCTATGGTCTCGAAGGGGCGCTGCCCGACGCTTTCTGCAAGCATATCATCGACGAACAGATGATTTCCCCCTTGGCCGACGGCGACTACTACACCGCCCTCACACAGGCGCTGGATGTGATAGAACCCGTGTGCAGGGGCGAGTACAGCTATGCCGACTATAAAAAGGAGGAGCGGCAAGCCCTCTGGTTCTTTTTGGGTTTTCTGCTGGTGATGGTCGTAGTGCTGGTGTTGGCCCACCAATATGACAAGAAGCACCATAAGGACGACCACGGCGACCACTTTTCGAGCGGCACCGGTCGGCGCTCCAACCCTTATTGGGGCGGTTTCTTCTTCCCCGGCGGAGGTTCGTCGTGGGGTGGCCATTCGGGAGGGTTTGGCGGCTTCGGCGGCTTTGGCGGCGGCAGCTTCGGCGGCGGCGGCGCACACGGCCGTTTCTGAAAGACCCGATTCGACCCTCTGCGGCCCTTCTTCCTTCCAACAATCTTCTTTTCAGGTGCTTGCTGGCCAGGCTCCGTGGCCTTAGTGTAGGCGAGGCTGGAGGCGTCCGGCCAGGGAGTAGGGTAGGGGCAGGCTGTCTCTGCCTCCGCTCCTTTTATTCAAAGTATACACCATTTGTCTACTATTTCATTTCTCTTTTAGAAATAAAATAGTGTATAAGTAGTGTATAAATAGTGTATAAATAGAGAGTAAGTACTGGAGAAGTAAAATGTCTTTGGGAAAGAAAAAAGTAGGGCTGCCGTGGCGGCAACCCTACTGTGGGGTAGTGTGGATGCGCATCAGGCTTCGAGGTGCTCTTTGCGCAGCAGGTCGTTGACGGTTTTGACGGGGTTGAAAGTGGCCAGGGGCACTTCGACAAAGAGGGTGTTCCAGTTGGCCATGGCTCCGTTCCAGAGACCGGGGAGTTCCTGCGATTTGAGCACTGTGGCTCCCTTGCTTTTCTTGCTGATGAATCCGGTGGCGGGGTCGATGTATTGGCGGAGGTCGAAGTAGCGTCCTTTGTAGTTTTTGGTAGCGCAGACGAGGTCGACGGGGTTGAAGTGTGTGGAGCTGGCAAGGATGGCTTCCTGCTGGGGGTTGCCGCGGTTGATTTGGGCGGTCTCCACTATTTGCAGGCTTTTGATGCCTTGTGTGTTGCGAGTGAAGAAGGGACCGCCGCCGGGTTCGCCTTGGTTGCGCACCATGCCGCATACGCGTAAGGGGCGGTTGAGCAGGTTGTGGAGGCTTTGGGCCTGTTGGGCGGCAGGGAGGTCGGAGTAGCCGTCGGGCAGCTCGATGTGGAGGTCGTTCTGGGCAAAGTGTTCGATGGCTTTGAGTTGTTGGGGTGTGGCGCCTTTGTCGAGGGTGCGCAGGTGGTCGAAGCATTGCTGCTGGAGTTTGAGCAGCAGGCCAGCAAGGACTTTCTTGTAGATGATGGTGGTGTGTTTCATCCAGTCGGGCACTACGTTGTCGATGTTTTTGACAAAGATGATGTCTGCGCGTTGTTCGTTGAGGTTTTCGATGAGTGCGCCGTGGCCGCCGGGCCGGAAGATGAGTTGTCCGTTGTCGTCGCGGACGGGGTTGTTTTGTTCGTCGACGGCTATGATGTCGGTGTAGTGCTTTTGCTCGGAGAAGGTGATGTTGAGTTTTACGTGGAAGGCGTCTTCGTAGTAGCGTTTCACTTCGGCCACTTTGCGACGGAAGAGGTACCGGTGTTCGGGCGAGACGGTGAAGTGGAGGTTGACGGTGTCGTCGCTCATGCGGGCGTATTCGGCGCCTTCGACGATGTGTTCTTCGAGGGGTGTGCGCTGCAGGTGGCCGTAGCGGTGGAATTTGAGCAGGCCTTTGGGCAGGTTGCCGTAGCCCAGGTATTGGTCGTTGAGCAGGAAGTTGATGACCGTGGTGAAGTCGGCGCGGTCCATGTAGTCGCCGAAGTCGGCGTGGTGTTTGGCCATGCATGCCACGAGGTCGTCGAAGAAGGCGAAGGTGCGTATTTTTTCGAGGAATTCTTTGACGGTGGGATGTTCTTTCTCTATTTTGTATTCGATGCCGAAGTAGGTGGCGGTGAAGGCGTAGAGGTCTTTGAACATGCGGGTGGCGGCTCCGGAGGCGGGGACGAATTTGAGGATTTTCTTGCCCTGCGAGGCCTGTGTGTAGTGGGCAGCGTAGAGGTTGATGTCGTTGTCGGAGAGACGGAGTATGCCTCCGTTGTCGACGGTGGCTGCCGCGACAAGTTCGGTTTTGGGGAATCCTTGACGGAAGTTGTCAATCTGATGTTGCACAGCGGCCTCGGTCAGGCCGAGGGCTGTGATTTGCTTGATGTCGCTGTCGGAGAACTTGGCTGTCATAGGCAATGGGGGGATGGGGGATTAGATGTCTTGGAAGTCGGCGCGGCCCAGGGTTTTTTCGCCGGTCACTTTGACGGTGCTGGTGACGGTTTCGCCTTCTTTGAGGCGCACGGTGCGCTCGCCTTGGCGGTAGTATTTTTTGTTGTTGAGGGTGTCGGGTTCGTCGATGCGGGCCATGATGGTGAAGATGGCGGGGGCGGCGAATTTGGTTTTATAGACACCGCTCATGTCGCACTGGCCGGTGTCGGCGATGGTTCCGACTACGTTGTTTTGGGGGTCTTCCTCGTTGTTTTTGACGTACTGGATTTTGACCCATGCGCCGGATGCGGGGAGGTTGTTGTTCTTGGAATCTAAGACGGTGACGTCGAGATAGCAGAAGGTATCTTTATCGCACGAGCTAAAAAGGGCTGTGGATAATGCACTGATTAACAGAAGGCCTAAAAGTGGCAGGGCTTTTTTCTTCATAATTTTTTCTTTTATTTTGTGCTTATGTGGATTATTTTTACTACTTTTGCACCTGCAAAAATAATAAAAAAAGACGGTATGACGACAAAAAAAATTTGTTTTCTGGTTGCGTTCCTCACTTTCTTGACGGGTGTGTGCGCTCAAAGCTCTGGTAGACAGGTGGCAAGTAAGGAGAAGGTGTACTACGTTAAAATCGAAACTTCGTATGGCAATATGGTGGTCAAGTTGTATAATGAGACCCCTTTGCACCGTGATAATTTTTTAAAATTGGTGAAAGAGGGCACGTATAATGATGTGCTCTTCCACCGTGTTATCAATCAGTTTATGATTCAGGGCGGTGACCCGAACTCGCGCAATGCCAAGCCTGGCCAGATGTTGGGCGACGGGGATTTGGGGTATACGCTTCCGGCTGAGTTCCGGCCGGGGTTGTACCATAAGAAAGGGGCGCTGGCAGCGGCCCGGCAGGCCGACCAGGTGAATCCGGAGAAGCGTTCGTCGTCGTGCCAGTTTTATATTGTGCAGGGCAACAAGTGGGATGCCGAGAAGTTGAAGATGGTGGAGCAGCGCTTGGGCCGTACGTTCACGAAAGAGCAGGCCGATGTGTATGCCACGTTGGGCGGAACGCCTTTCTTGGATGGCGATTACACGGTGTTTGGCGAAGTGGTTGAGGGCATGGAGGTGATTGATAAGATTGCCGCCGTGCAGACTGGGCCGATGGACCGCCCGGTGGAGGATGTTAAAATGAAGATGACTATTATTGAAAGATGAGCATACTAAACGACAAAATCCAGGCCTATATCGAGGATATCCAGGCCACTCACATTGAAAACGTTCAAGACAAGGCAGCGCGGATTGAAATGTTCCGCGTGAAGTATTTGGGCAAGAAGGGTGTAATCAATGAGCTCTTCGAGCAGTTTAAGCAGGTGCCTAACGAGGAAAAGAAAGACTTGGGTAAGGCGCTCAATATGCTGAAGACTGTTGCCACGACTAAGATTGAGGAGTTCCGGTCTTTTGTGGAGGAACACCAGACGCAGGAGAGTACGAATGATTTGACGATGCCGACCGATTTCTCGGAGATGGGCAGCCGTCATGTGCTCTCGGTAGTGATGAACGAGATTATTGACATCTTCTCGCGTATCGGTTTCACGGTTGCGGAGTCGGTGGAGATTGAGGATGATTGGCATCTTTTCTCGGCGCTGAATTTCCCGCACGACCATCCTGCGCGCGATATGCAGGACACCTTTTTCGTGGAGAAGGAAGAGGGCAAGCAGGAGGTGGCGTTGCGCACGCACACTTCGTCGGTGCAGGTGAGGGTGATGGAGAATAACAAGCCTCCTATCCGCATCATTGCTCCGGGGAGGGTGTTCCGCAACGAGGCTATCAGTGCCCGCGCGCACTGTATCTTCCACCAGGTGGAGGCATTGTATGTGGATAAGAATGTGTCGTTTGCTGATTTGAAGCAGACGCTGCTCTATTTTGCCAAGGAGATGTTTGGCGAGCAGACGCAGATTCGTCTCCGTCCGTCGTATTTCCCGTTCACAGAGCCTTCGGCTGAGATGGATATATCGTGCGGCATTTGTGGTGGCAAGGGCTGCAATATCTGTAAGGGTACTGGCTGGCTGGAGATTCTGGGCTGCGGGATGGTTGATCCCAATGTGTTGAAATCATGTGGTATAGACCCTAACGAGTATACTGGCTTTGCACTGGGAATGGGCGTGGAGCGTATGGCTATGCTGAAGTATCAGGTGAGGGATTTGCGACTGTATTTTGAAAACGACCTCCGTTTTTTGAAGCAGTTTGATTCGATAGTCTGATACAGATACAAGGCGCTCTTGCATTGTGTGTTGGTACCCTTCGGGAGGGGGAAGTTATCGTGGCTCTTGGAGTCATGAGGGTGTCTCCCTTGGGATGGGTGATTTGGACTTGAGTGTTATAGCGCTTTAATTAAGAGTTTTTTATGAGCAGGATTTCATTGAACGGAATGCGGTTTTATGCTTTCCATGGCTGTTTTGCCGAGGAGCAGGCCATTGGTACCCATTTCGAGCTGGATGTGGTTTTCGATACGGACACAAGTGTGGCTCAGGTGTCGGACAATATAGCTGACACAATCAGCTATCTGGATGTCTACCAAGTTGTAAAAGGCGAGATGTCCCAACCCTCCCATTTGCTTGAACATGTGGGGGAAAGGGTGGCCTCGGCTCTGCTGACTAAGTTTGGCGGCATGGAGCATGTGGAGGTGAGGGTGACGAAGATGAATCCTCCGTTGGGAGGTCAGTTGCGCTCGGTGTCGGTGGTGATTACAAAAGACCAGATTCGGTGAAGCTGAAATAGCCGGGCTTTCCGTTTGGTTGGATGGCCACTATCAGGTGTTCGACAAGCTTGATGTTTAGTATTTTGCCAGCTTCGGCTATGCGGCGGGTGAGATCTTTGTCGGGTGAGCTGGGATTGAGGTTGCCGGAGGGGTGGTTGTGGGCAACTGCCACGGCGACGGCATTGTATTGCAGGGCTTCGCGGAAGATGATGCGGAGATCGACGGTGGTTTGAGTGAGGCCGCCAGTACCAATGCGTTGTTTACGAACCACTTTGTTTCGTTGGTTGAGGTAGATGGCCCAGAATTCCTCGGTGGGGAGGTCCCACATGGAGGGCCCTATGAAGCGGAAAAGGTCTTCGCTGTTGCGAATAATGTCTTCTTTTACCTCATTGGCTTCTCGCATCATCCGGTTCCCCAGTTCGAGGGCGGCCAGGACGGTGACAGATTTGGCCAAGCCCAGCCCTTTGTGGATTTTCTTCAAATCATTGACTTCCATGCGGGAGAGTTCCGTCAGGCTGTTGTGTGTCTCCAACAGGAGCTTTTTAGCAAGGTCGATAGCGCTGGTGCCCGTCACGCCGGTGCGGAGAAGTATGGCAAGAAGTTCGCTGTCGGTGAGGCTTTTTTTGCCCAATGAAAGCATCTTTTCGCGAGGGCGGTCCTCCTCAGCCCACTGGCTGATAGGTAGGCTTTTGTTGATGGGTGTTGGGTTGTCGTGGCTCATTGTGGCTCTATTTTTTTGCAAAAATACGGCTTTTTTTGGAAAAATGCTTGTTGTGTCGATAAAATTTGTTATCTTTGCATGTTCAAAAAGTGTAATAACTAATTAAAACTTTAATACGTAAGATATGCAGAATAAAGGACTTATTAAATTTCTTACATGGGCATTTGTCTTAGTATGTTTGTATCAATTGTCCTTCACATTTGTTACGAGCAGGGTCGAGAAGAACGCAGCGAAAGCGGCAGATGCCTATGTTCAGAGCACCACAACGCAAAATTTTATCAACACCAAATCGCATGGTGATGCTCTGTATGCTCAAACGCTGAAAGACTCGCTCTTGATTGACCGCGAGGCCCAGTATCTGGACTCGATGGCAAGTGAGAAAGTCTATCTGGGTTACACCTACCGTCAGTGTCAGGCTCGCGAGATTAATCTCGGTCTGGACTTGAAGGGTGGTATGAACGTGATGCTCGAGGTGTCGACAGTGGATGTGGTTCGCGCATTGGCTGGTCACACTGAGGATTCCGTCTTCAACAAGGCCATTGATATGGCTATCGCCACTCAGAAAAAGACCACAAACCGCGATTTTGTGTCCCTGTTTTATGACGCAATCCGCGAGGTCAACCCCAATGTTCAGCTGGCTTCCTATTTCAATACCCAGTTGCGTGACCGCATCAAATTAAACGATGATAACGATGCAGTAATCAAGGTGGTTAAGGAGGAAGCGGCAAGTGCTTATGACCGTACTTATGAGATTCTCCGTCAGCGTATAGATAAATTCGGTGTGGCACAGCCCACTATCCAGCAGCTCCGCGCTTCCGAGCGTATCCTTGTTGAGCTGCCTGGTGTGAAAGATCCGCAGCGTGTCCGCAAACTCTTGCAGGGAACAGCCCAGCTGGAGTTCTGGCTGACTTATGACAATGCTGAGGCCTACCGTATGCTCGACAAGGTTGATTCTTATATTTCTTCTATAGGTGGCACCGAGGCTAACGCCGAGGAGACTGCTGAGGTGGCCGACACCGCTGCCCAGCCCGCCTCGGAAGGCGACTCGCTGTTGAATGCTTTGGGCGCCGACAATCAGGTCGACAATGCTTCGGCCGATGAGTTGGCCAAGGATCATCCTCTGTTCAATGAGGATATGTTGATGCCGAACATCAACCCCCAGGGCGGTCTGCTCGAGGGTCCTGTAGTGGGATATGCTCATGCCAAAAGCCGCGATGCTATCAGCCGCATGATTGCCACCGCTTTCGAAAAGCGCGTAATTGATAGCCGTACCGTGAAGTTCCTCTGGAGTGCCAAGCCTATCCAGGATGGCTCTGACATCTATCAGCTTTTTGCAATCCGCATCAATACCCGTGACGGTGCCGCTTTGTTAGACGGTAGTGTTATCACCGATGCCCGTCAGGATTTCAGCAATGCCGGCGGCAATGAGATTTCGATGACCATGAATAGTGAGGGCGCCCGCGACTGGAAGCGTATCACTGGCGAGAATGTGGGCAAATGTATTGCCATCGTTCTTGACGACTTGGTCTACTCCGCTCCTGTTGTTAATGGTGAGATTGCCGGTGGCCGCTCTTCCATCACCGGAAGCTTCACCCTTGAAGAGGCTAAGGACCTTGCCAATATTCTGAAATCTGGTAAACTGCCTGCCCCCGCTGTGATTGTTCAGGAGGCCGTTGTAGGTCCCTCGCTTGGTCAGGAGTCTATTAACAAGGGTCTGATTTCTTTCATCCTTGCATTTATTATTGTTCTTATTTATATGGTTGTGTTCTACAACCGCGGCGGCTGGGTTTCGGCTATCGCTCTTTTGACCAATATTTTCTTGCTGCTCGGTGTTCTTGCTTCCGTCGGCGCCGTGCTTACCATGCCGGGTATCGCTGGTATAGTGCTGACGCTGGCAATGGCTGTTGACGGCAATGTGATTATTTATGAGCGTATCAAAGAGGAGTTGCGCGCTGGGTCGAGCATGGCGAATGCCGTGTCGGCTGGTTTCAGCAACGCCTATTCCGCTATTATCGACGGTCAGGTTACGACCTTCCTGCTGGGTCTTGTTCTCATCATGTTCGGTTCGGGTCCTGTTCAAGGTTTTGCCGTTACTCTCTGCATCGGTATTGTAACATCGCTGTTCACCTCCATCTTCATCACTCGTCTCTGCATCGACTGGATGCTGAATCATAAGAAGACGATGAACTTCTCGTTCCCCTTCTCGGAGAACTTCATGCGCAACGCCAATTATGATTTTATTGGTCACCGCAAACTCTTCTATACTATCGCTATCTGTGCTGTGGCAATCTGTCTGATTGGCATTTTTGCCCGTGGCCTGAGCCGTGGTATCGACTTCACCGGTGGTCGTACTTATGTGGTACGCTTCGACCAGCCTGTCAATGCCGTCGACGTCCGTGCTGCCCTCGACGAGCAGTTCGGCGAGGCCCCCGAGGTCAAAACCTATGGCCCCAGTTCCCAGTTGAAGATTACCACCAAGTATAAATTCAATGAGGACGGCGAGGCCGTGAATAATGAGATTGCATCGCTGCTGTATGCAGGTACCAAAGGTTTCTTCGCTAATGGTATCACCGAAGACGAGTTCCGTAGCACTGAGACCAATCCTCTCGGTATTATCCAGTCTGAACAGGTGGGTGCTTCTATCGCAAATGACCTTGTCCGTAACGCCTTCTTGGCCGTTATTGGCGGTCTGCTTGTAATGTTTGTTTACATCGGACTCCGTTTCCGCAGCTGGCGTTTTGGTGTGGGCAGTGTGGTGGCTCTGGCACACGACACTATCCTCGTCATTGGTTTCTTCGCCCTGCTGCACGGCTTGCTCCCCTTCAATCTTGATGTGGACCAATCGTTCATTGCCGCTGTGCTGACGGTTATTGGTTACTCTATCAATGCTACCGTGGTTATTTTCGACCGCGTGCGCGAATACCGTAAACTCTATCCCAAACGCACCCTCAAAGCTCACATGAATGATGCCATCAACTCTACTTTGGCTCGTACCATTAATACCAGCGGAACGACCTTCTTCACCTTGTTGATGATGTTCATCTTCGGTGGTGAGGTGATTCGTGGATTCATCTTCGCAATCCTGATTGGTGTTCTGTGTGGTGTGTTCTCCTCTGTGTGCATTGCATGCTCTGTCGTATTCGAGATTTCTCGTCGCGACCAGAAACAATTAGAAGCCTAAAATACTCCTTAGATAATAATGAAGTACCTTCTCTTCATACTGGGTATAGTCCTTTGGGTAGGGATTGGCTCACGCAAAAGTTTGCGTAAGTCAATCCCTGCGCAGGAGGATGATTCCCATACCAGTGATTCTGGTATGAGGTCAGCCTTCGAATCGCTTTTTGCCGATCAGCCCAAGGCTGCCCCCAGTTTTGCAGAAGAGGAGGCCTCCGCAGGTTATTTTACCTATGAATCGGAACCGGTTTCTACGGCCTCAAACATGTCTTCTTTTCAGAATCCTGTATCTATGGACAGTCCGATTGGTCATTCAAGCCAGGTGATGACAGAGACAAGTGAGATAGTTCCTCCGGGTTTTGATTTGCGACAGGCTATTATCTATAACTCTATCCTCACGGCTAAATATATCCCTGAGGCCAATCTTCCCGAAATTAATTAATTCTATGTAGTAATAATACCTTAAAGAGTATGTTTAAAAAAGTACTAATGACAATCGGTCTGTTGCTGATGGCGAATCTCGTCCTCGCACAGGGTACTATCAAAGGTACCATTATCGATTCGAAGACAAAAGAGCCAGTGCCTTTTGCCAACGTCGTTGCTAAGCAAGACGGTAAACAAATCAAGGGTACGCAGACAGACATGGATGGTAATTTTACTCTGAAGCCCCTGAATGTCGGCCAGTACGAGATTCAGGCTTCGTGTGTGGGCTATAATACCTACACACGTGTAGACTTTACAGTGAAAGCCTCCGGTTTCTCTGTCTGTAACATCGAATTGTCAACTGCCTCAAAGACTTTGGAAGTAGTTGAGATTACAGAGTCCAAGAACCCGATTATTGATATCGGATCTGCTGAATCTGGTGAGCGTGTGAGCGCAGATGCCATTGCCCAGATGCCCGGTACTTCGGTCGAGAACATTGTTGCTGCCGTTGGCGGTGTAGGATATAATGATGGTGGTACCAGTACCGCCCGTGGTGAGGATGGTATGGTGACAAATGTCGGTGGCGTTCGTAAGCGTACTGGCGTTAATGTTCCGAAAGAGGCTATTGCCGAGATTCAAGTTATTCTTGGTGGTACTCCTGCCAGTATCGGTGAGGCCATTGGTGGTACCCAGATCATCACCCTGAAACCGCCTTCAAGTCAGTTCAAAGGTGTCTTGAGTCTCGAGTCCATCCTTGACTACAGATATTGGAATCGTCTCACGGCATATCTTACGGGTCCTGTCATTAAGCAGGATTTGAAAGATGAGAATGGCAATGTAACTGGTGACAGAACCCTGGTGGGTTTCCGTCTTACTTCGCGTAATACCTATCAGCACCAACCTTATTATCGTCCGAGAGACCGTCGTTATAAAATTGTCAACGACAATTTGGTTCGTCAGTACGAGCAGTCTCCCATCAGCTATGATCCTGTAACGCAAACAACAAATTATTCGGCTGAAACTGGACTTTATCGTGATGACTTTGTCGAGATGACTTCTCTTTCGAAGAGTGATTTCGGTGGTGACCAGAGCCGTGTTCCTCATTCAGCATCTTATGTAACTCAGAACCAACTTTCCTTCGACATCCGCTTCTCGGATTACGCGACCTTGGCTATCACAGGCGACCTTAACTATAGCTACTCACCCAGCTCGTCGCTCATGCCTCTCAACATGGCTCGTAGTGCCAACGGTGTTTCGCGTGACCTCGACTGGGGTGTGACTGTTGATTTCACCCAGCGTTTCCCCGATGATGAGCCCACAAACGTAGACAACACCGATGGTTCCTCCTCAGAGGGCAAAGCCATTAAGAACGTTTTCTACAACATTGTTGCCATGTTCGAGCGCGACCGCTATCGTTCATATAACGAAAACTTCGGTGGTTCTCTCGACGATGTCTTCAATTATGGATTCTATGGCAGTGTTCAGACAAACCAACAGCCCAGCTACGAGGCGGTTCCCAATTTCAGTTACAACGGAATCAGCCGTGCCGCAATGGTTCAGAACAGCTGGTATGACATAATTGATTGGAGTACTTATAAGCCCTATGCCCCCAACCAAATTTTGGCCAACTACAACCTGCAGCTCCTCAGTATCCCCGACATCGCAGGTAATCTTTACAATATCGATAATCTCCGTTATTACAAAGGTCTGGCAAACGGTGACAGACCCGACAATATTTATGGCCTCCTTGATAATGTAGGTATTCAAAGTACCACTTTCGGCTTCGGTCAAGATGATTATATCTACGTCGCTGCCAAGGCCTCTGCTGAAATTAAAGGCCATGCTCTTGAAATTGGTTTCCAGTACGACCGTATGGATCGTTCTTCCTATGGCTTGAGTGCCTATCAACTGTGGACTATTATGCGTCAGATGGCAAACCGTCACATCCTTCAGATGGATTTGAGCAAACCTCACTATCGTTGGGAAGGCTCAACTCTCTATGTCGATTTCGACCGTCTGCTTAATAAGGAAGGTCAGTCTTACTTCGACCGCGCAATGCGTGAGTCTCTCGGCATGACCGACGAAATTGGCGAGGTGACATATCTTGATGTTGACCGTTATGAGCCCGAAAAATATGTAAAGGCTGGTGGTCTTGACATGTTCTCGTCCGATGAACTTTTCAATAATGGTTCACCCATTGTCTCCTACTACGGCTATGACCATACTGGTAAGAAATATAACAGCAGCAATTGGAGCTTGAAAGACTTTTTCAGCCCCAGCGATCCTAAGTATCGTTATATCCCCTCTTACACTCCCACCTACATGGCTGGTTATATCCAAGACCAGTTCTATTTCTCTGACCTTATCTTCAACGTTGGTGTGCGTGTCGATATCTTCGATGCCAACCAGAGCGTTCTCAAGGACCCCTATCTGTTGTATGAGTCCTGGACCGTTAAAGACCTGAAGGACGGAAAAGCTCCTTACCAGGGAGATCTCTACAGCGGCGCAGGTGATGATTGGACAGTTTATGTTGATGCAGCTGACGCTGACAACCCCACCATCTATGGCTATCGTAACGGTTCCATTTGGTACGATGCCAACGGTGTTGAATTGAGTTCACCCATGTCGATAGCTGGTAAATCCGGTAAACCTACTCCTTACCGTACCCCCAATGGTCAGAAAGCTCTTACCAATAATACCGTTGGCGTGGAAGCATTTGAGGACTATAAACCTCAGGTCGTTGTCCAGCCCCGTATCGCTTTCTCTTTCCCTGTTGGTGAGAATGCCCAGTTCAAGGCAAGTTATGACATTATTGCCCGTCGCCCCTCTGGCAACTGGCGTGCAGAATATCTGAACTACCTTTACATGTCTCAGATAACCAGTATCAACAATCCGAATCTTAAACCTGAAAAGATTACCAACTATGAGCTCGGTTTCCAGCAGGCTCTTAACAAGTCTAATGCAATTAGCATCAGTGCTTTCTACAAAGAAACTCGTGATCTGATTCAGATTGTCCAGTATTCCGGTGCCGACCCCAACAACAACTACTACTCATACGACAATATCGACTTCAAGACTACCAAAGGTTTGACTTTGAGCTACGACCTCCGTCAGTCTAAGAATATCCGTGTCAACGCTAACTATACTCTGCAGTATGCTGAGGGTACAGGTCTTACCAGCGCTACCATGCAGGAACTTATCAAAGAAGGCTACACTACCCTTAAGATGCTCAATCCTATTGCCGACGACCGTCGCCATGAGTTCAAAGTGAACTTTGACTTCCGTTATCAAGGTGGTAAGAAATATAATGGACCCACCATCACACGCAAAGTCAAGGACAAAGAAACTGGCGAAGACCGTCAGGAAGTTGTCAAGATTCTGGAGAACTTCGGTATTGACTTTATCGCTGTTGCTCAATCTGGTCGTCCTTACACCAAAGCTTTCAGCAACACCCAGTCAACCATTGTGGGTAGCTATAACGGAGCACGTCTGCCCTGGGGATTCTACTTCGATCTCATCATTGATAAGCGTTTCCCCATCAAGGTCGGAAAACGTGAGTCTTGGCTTACCGTATCTCTCAGCATAAACAACCTCTTCGACATTCGCAACACTACCAGTGTTTGGCCTGTTACCGGCAATCCCGAAGACAATGGTTACCTGACCGACCCGGAAACTCAGTCAACCATCGAGCGCTTCCTCGATCCTGCTTCCTATAGAGACATATACTCCATCGTCTATAGCAATAGTTACTGGAGATATTCTACTCCCCGTCGCTTCCTTGCTACTGTTGCATACTCTTTCTAATATCTAACGTTATCTAACGAGAAAAAAATAATTAATTATGAAGAATATATTTAGCAAATTAGTATTGGTGGCTTTTCTTATCGCTGCCCTGCCTGCAACCTCTTATGCCGAGGATTGCAAGGTCTGCAAAAAGACCTCTTCCAACAGGGCTGCTGTTCAGACAAAAGCCGCTGTGTGCAAAAGAGCACAGAGTACCGCTGAGCTGAATGTCAACAATGTCCGAGCCTTGATTAACGGCTACGGCAACATGTGGTATGATGGCAGTGTAGCTCAGTATCACCTGCCCAAGACCAGTAACACCTGTCCTCTTTTCTGTGCCGCATTGTGGATTGGTGGTACTGATGTCAACGATCAGCTCCGTATTGCCGCTCTGCGTTTCGGTTCTGAAGGTGACGACTACTGGCCCGGTCCCCTTGAGCTGAATACTGCTTCTGTCGACCTCCCAGTTTGTAACTATTTCGACAAGCATTTCATTATCACCAAGAACGAAGTCCTGCAGTTCATGGCAATGTTCGACTATACCGATCAAGGTGCTACCCCCAATGAGTCTTTCTCTCCCGATGCCGTTCCCGCCACTATTAAAAACTGGCCTGCATCTGGTATCAATTCCAACCAGTCTCCCTATCTTGCTCCTTTTTTCGACGCCAATCATGATGGTGTCTACAGTTGGGAAGATGGCGATTATCCCTATTATGACTTCAACAACGAGCTTTGCCCTCGTACTTTGAAAGCCCAGTGGGGTCGCGACTACACCTCGCATGTTACCACCACTCTCGAAACCCAGCACGGTATTGTCACCGGTGGTCTTCTCTCCGACCAGGTTTTGAAAGGTGACCAGACCATCTGGTGGGTCTTCAATGATATGGGTAATGTCCACACTGAGACCAAAGGTCAGCCCATCGGTATGGAGATTCGCGCTCAGGCGTTTGCTTTCTCCACCAACGATGAAATCAACAACATGACCTTCTATACATACGAGATTATCAACCGTTCCACATACGAACTGCGCGAAACCTACTTCAGCCAGTGGGTTGATGCTGACCTTGGTTATGCTTGGGACGACTATGTTGGTTGCGATGTAAAGCGTGGTCTCGGCTATTGCTATAACGGTAAAGAGCAGGATGGTCCCGGTTCGGGTGCCTATACTGGCATTCCTCCTGCAGTAGGTATCGACTTCTTCCAAGGTCCCTATATGGATCCTGATGGTAAGGACAATCCTAAGATTGATATCGCCAAAATGCGTGCCTACTATCCCAACCAGCTCCAGCACTACAGTCTCGCCGACGGCACCTATGACACCATCAGCCTCACCGACGATGCTGACCTCTACTATCCCAATGCTTGGTATTTTGTCCCCGGTGATGCCATCGGAAACTGTGCCATCAATGGTGTGAACTTCGGTAACAACATTGTCGATGATGAGCGTTTCGGTATGCGTCGTTTTGTATACTATGATAACAGCAACAATTCCGTCAATGGTGAGCCTTCCAAAGCTACTGACTATTATAACTACCTCCGTGGTTATTGGAAGAACGGTCAGCGCATGAAGTATGGTGGAAACGCTATCAGCACTGGTACCACCGATTTCGACTGTGACTTCATGTTCCCTGGCGATAGTGATCCTCTGTACTGGGGTACCAACGGCAATGCTGTTGACACCTGGACCGAAGTCTCGGCCGGTAACAGCCCCAACGACCGTCGTTTCATGCAGTCTGCTGGTCCTTTCACCCTGAAACCTGGCGCACTGAACTATGTAACCGTCGGTATTCCTTTTGCTCAGGCTCCCTCTGGCAATGCATATTCTTCTGTTGAGCTCCTCCGTGAAATCGATGATGTTTGCCAAGCTCTTTTCGAGAACTGCTTCAAAGTTCTTGATGGTCCTGACGCTCCCACTCTGATTGCACAGGAAATGAACAACGAAATTGTTCTTTATGTCAAATACGACAACCCCGGTAGCAACAACTACGGTGAAAAATACTCCGAAGTTGATCCCGCCATCGTTCGTTCCTACACCGATGCCAGCGGCAACACTACTTTCTACTCCGACGATCAGCGCAGCTACAAATTTGAAGGTTATCAGATTTATCAGCTCAGAGATTCCAAAGTCTCCATCGCCGATATCCGCGACATTACTAAAGCTGCCTTGGTGGCTCAGTGCGATGTCCGCAACTTCTACGACGAGATTGAAAGTATCACCTACGACTCTGTCAACCGTGTATACGATACCGTATTTAACGAGAATCCCAGTCTGCCTATCGGTACCCTTGTCAACTACACTCGTAACAGCACCACTGGTTTGATGTCTCCCAACATCATGGTCGAGGGCGCCAACCAGGGTATCAAACACGTTTTCCGTATCACTACCGATGCTTTTGCAACTGGTCGTAATGCCAACCTCGTTAATGGTAAGGAATACTACTTCGTCTGCATCGCCTACGCTCAGAACCGCTACAAAGAGTTCGCTGTCGAAGCCGACAAACTCGATGGTCAGAAAGAGCCTTATCTTGCCGGTCGTAAAGATGAATTCGGACGTACCATTACTCCCGTTGTTGCCGTTCCTCACGATCCCTCTGCCGAGAATGGTGGTACCATCGTAAATGCCGAGTTTGGCATGTGCCCCAACATCACTCGTATCGAGGGTTACGGTAATGGTGGCTCTGTCCTGCGTCTCTCCAACGAAAGCATCGAAGAACTTATGGGTGCTCCTGGCCAGCCCGGTAAACCCGCCGGTAAAATGAAAGCCGACGCTACAGGTATGGCTGACAACCCCTGTCAGATTCTCAATCCGAAATACGAAGAGAACTATGGCCCCATCCGTGTTGAGGTTATCGATCCTCTTAATGTCAGAACTGGAAAATATATCATCAAGTTCGACCGTTCTGCCGACATCGCAAATGCCGGTTGGGAAATCAGCAAATCGCCCGAAGATCCCTCCTATGCAACTAATCCCTATCTCTTCGACAATGTCGAGAGTGTCAAGTCCGACTACACCATCAGTCGCTACAACGAGCAGCTTTTCCTCGACCTTGGCATCGCAGTTGCTTTGAGCAACCCTCAGGCTGTCGCAACTCCTCTTGAGATCACTACTCAGAACAATCAGAACTACGCTTCTCGCTACTATGGCGGTTTCGTCAACAACAATTCACTCCTCAATTCTACCCTCACCTATGCTAACCGCGAAACTCCTTGGCTGTCCTTCATTTCCGATAATGACAGCTATTGGGTGCAGAACTGGGTTCGTTCCGGTACTCAGTTTGCTGCCGACACCCGTAACACCTTTACCACCACCTCTGGTGAAGTCAGCTATAACGAAATCTATGTTGACGAAGACTACTTCAAGAGTCAGCAGCTCTTACAAAACCAGCTTCCCACAAGCGTAGCTGTTGACCGCTTCCAAGTTTTCGAAGATGTTGCCGGTGGTTGGGCTCCTTATGGCCTTGCCTCCACTCTCCCCTTCCATCCTGCATTCTCTTATCGCTACTATGTCGCTGGCAACGAGATTCTCGATAGTTTATCTCGTATCAGTAGTACCTTTGCCCGTTCTTTCAACTATTGGACCATTGTCCGCAACACCATGGACAACTTCCGTAACAAGTCTCTTAACTTCAACGACATGTCCAAACTTCCCAGTGTTCGTATAGTTTTCACTAACGATACATCCAAATGGACCCGTTGCCCGGTTCTTGAAATGTGCGATGACCATACTCAGTCTGAAGGCAATGCACGTCGTTTCCAAATGCGTCGCCATGCTTCTGTCGATAAACTGGGTCGCACCGCCGAAGAACTCGGTGTCGCTCCTGATGTCGACGATGTCAACAATCCCGCTTACATCTCTGCCGACGGTATGGGCTGGTTCCCCGGCTATGCCATCAACGTTGTAACGGGTGAGCGTCTCAACATCATGTTCGGTGAAGACTCCCGTTTCATCCAGCACAATGGTACCGATATGATGTGGAATCCCACCTCCGAACTCACCGAAGGAACCCAGAACTACATCATGGGTGGTCGTCACTTCATCTATGTGATGAACGCTACTGACCAAACTTTCTACGACATCGTCAACAACACCAATTCCGTTGTCACCTCCTTCAAGACTCCTTCCTATGATGCCGGCCGCTGGTCCGTCAGCATGCTCCGCTCGCTCGATCGTCTGATGAGCTTCGTCCCCACTTCCGACGTTAATCGTCTGCGTGTCAACCGTGGCGTTATCGATGGTGAAAGCACCACTCTTATTCCCCAACGCGACTCTGCCGCATTACTCTTCGCTTCGGTTGCTTGGGTCAATATGCCCCTTATCAACCCCCGCTTCCAATTCAAGAACCCCATTGACATCCCCTGCGATGTAACTATCGATATCGATGTCAATTCTCCTTATGGTCGCTACCTCTCGCCCAACGCCACTTCCGTGCGTCTGTTTGACGATACCGAAATTCAGAACGCCAACTACCCGATGTACATGTTCGAAATTACTCCCGACATCGCCACCCTCACTGGCCAGGCCACCCGCGATGGCGCTGCCAAGACCTACAAGGATTCCATCCTCAGCCTCATCAACGTGGTTCCGAACCCCTACTATAGCTACGACAAATATGAAACCGGCAGCCAGCTGGAAACCAAAGTCCGCTTTGTCAATGTTCCCGCAGGCACTGTCGTTTCAATCTACACCGTCGATGGCACCATGGTCCGCCGACTCGGCCCGACTGCTGGTAACGTGACCCACCTTGATTGGGACCTCCACAATCACACTGGACTTCCCATTGCCGGTGGTGTATATCTTATCCACTTTAAAGTTCCAGGCATTGGCGACCGTGTTGTCAAATGGTTTGGCACCATGCGTCCTGTCGACCTGAACCAGTTTGGATTCTAAGCACTGTATGTTAATCTTTAAAAATTACTGAAATGAAAAACGTAATCAGAATATTTGCTGTAGTAGCCATCATGGTACTCATGTCCGCCGAGTCCGTATGGGCCGGCAACGACAGGCGTAGAGGTACTTCTGGTGCCACGGAGTTGCTCATCAACCCGTGGGCCCGCAGCACAGGCTGGGGCAGTGCCAGTGTGGCCAATGTCCGTGGACTGGATGCTTTTTATTCAAACATTGCCGGTCTTAGTTATGTCAACAAACTTGAGTTCACCTACACCAACACCATGCTCTATGGTGGCCTTAGCGGACTCAACAGCGGTGCTTCCATCAATGCTCTTGGTTTGGGCATCCGTGTGTTCGACCGTGGTGTCATGGGTATCAGTCTCATGTCGATGAGCTTTGGTGATATTGACAAAACCACCGTTGAAAGCCCTGAACCCATCAATGGTACCTTCTCTCCCACACTTATGAATATCAACGTGGCCTACTCCCACACCTTCACCGCCTCCATTCGCGGTGGTGTCAACCTCAAAATCATAAGTGAGTCTACTGAAAACATCACAGGTAGCGGTTTCGCAGTCGATGCCGGTATCCAGTATGTCACTGGTGCCGACGACGAGCTCAAATTCGGTATCAGCCTGAAAAACTGGGGTCCCGCCTTCAGCTTTGACGGCACTGGTCTGTCTTTCTCCTTCGTCAATGACGCAGGCAACAGCATGACCGCCGAGTTCCGTGCCGGCAACATGGAAATGCCCACCTGCCTCAACATCGGTATCTCCTACGATTTCCTTTTCGAAGCTCTGAGCCAGCGCCTCACCTTTGCGGGTGCTTTCACCTCCAATGCCTTCCTCAAGGACAACTTCGCTATCGGTGTCGAGTACAGTCTGCTCAACATGTTCAACCTGCGTTGCGGCTATATCTATCAGACCGATGTTTTCAATGCCGACCTTCGCACCACTGCCAACACTGGTCTCAGCGCCGGTGCCTCCATCGACGTCCCCCTGTCCAAGAAAGGCAGTGAAAACCCGACCTATCTTACCATCGACTACTCCTACCGCACCAGTGCCAATCTTCGCGGCACTCATGCCATCGGAGGTACATTCCGATTCTAAGAAGTTTATTACATAGAATAGAATTAGGAAAGGCTTTTATGGCCTTTCCTAATTTTTAAACGCTTACATTTCACAATCCATCATCAATCATGTCAGAAATCAAATATTATAGTGAAGAAGGGCTCCAGAAACTCAAAGACGAGCTTCATCACCTTATCGCCGTCGAACGTCCCGCCGCATCGGCTGCCATAGCCGAAGCCCGCGACAAAGGCGACCTTTCCGAAAATGCCGAGTACGACGCTGCCAAAGAAGCCCAAGGCCACCTCGAAGCGCGTATCTCAAAACTTCAGGACCTCGTGGCCAACGCCCGACTGCTTGACGAATCCAAAATCGACACCTCCAAAGTGTTGCTCCTCTCCAAAATCACCATCCGCAATATCAAGAACAACGCCAAGCAAGTCTACACCATCGTTCCCGAAAGCGAAGCCAGCCTCAAAGAAGGAAAAATCTCAGTCACCTCACCCTTCGCCCAAGCATTCCTGGGCAAACGTGCCGGCGAAACCGTCGATGTGGTAGTCCCTGCTGGTACCATGCAATTCGAAATCCTCACCATCGAACGTTAAAACTTCGCTGCTATGGAAACACGCACTTTCACCGTCGAAGGCATGGCCTGTGCCAACTGCAAAAAACGTCTCGAAGAAGCCCTGCTCCGCCTGAATGGAGTATCTGCCGCTGAGGCCAACGTTGAACAAAAGAACGTCACAGTTTCGTTCGACACCACCCTCGTCACCCCTGCCCAATTGCAGGAAACGGCCGAAGACTGTGGCTACGGCCTTGCACTATGACAAACCTTACCACCTGCACCATCCCCGTTGTCGGCATGATGTGTGCAGCCTGTTCTGCCAACGTCGAACGCCGTCTGGCTTCACTCAAAGGCATACACAGCGTCTCGGTCTCTCTACCGGGACGCTCTGCTTTTATTGAATACGACCCCGACACCATCTCGCTCGACGACATGAAGCGCGAAATAGCCGCCATCGGCTACGACCTCGTCATCGAGCCCGACCGCAACTCCGACGACATCGAGCGCCAAGCCTATCTGTCGTTGCGGCGCCGCACCATCTTTTCTTGGCTCTTCGCCGTTGTTGTTATGGCCCTTTCCATGCTGTGGAAACCTGTGGGCAACCCGTTGCCCCGCAACCTGATTCTGATGGTCGTCACCGCCGCCGGAATGCTCTATAGCGGTCGCCAATTCTACGTCACCGCCTGGACCCAACTCCGCCATCGCAGTGCCAATATGGACACCTTGGTAGCCCTCTCCACAGCCATATCTTTCCTTTTCAGCCTTTTCAACACCTTTTGGGGCGACCGCGTGTGGACTTCCCGGGGCATTGAAAACAGCGTCTGGTACGATGCCAGCATCATGATCATCACCTTCGTGCTTACGGGCCGCCTGCTTGAAGAGCGCGCCAAAGGCAGCACCGCCTCAGCCATCCGTGCGCTGATGGGGCTCGCACCCAAAACAGCCCGCCTCGTGACCGACGGCGAGGTGTCCGACGTGCCCGTTTCCACCATTCGACCGCGCGACCTCATCGAGGTGCGTACGGGCGACAAGGTGCCTGTCGACGGTGTCCTTCGCAGTGGTGAGGGCTATGTCGACGAGTCCATGATCAGCGGCGAACCCCTGCCCGTAGCCAAACACAAAGCCGACAAAGTGCTGGCCGGAACCATCGTCAAGCAAGGAACCTTCGTGATGCGGGCCCAGTCCGTAGGCGAACAGACCGTCCTGTCCGGCATCATCCGTATGGTGCAACAGGCCCAGGCCTCCAAAGCCCCCGTGCAGCGCATCGTCGACCGCGTGGCCTTGGTTTTTGTCCCCGTGGTTGTGGGCATATCGTTGCTTACGTTCGTGCTGTGGCTTGTCTTGGGCGGAGTGGACCAGTTGCCCCACGCGCTGCTCTCGGCGGTCTCAGTTTTGGTCATTGCCTGCCCGTGTGCCATGGGGCTGGCTACACCAACTGCCCTGATGGTGGGCATTGGCAAGGCGGCCCAGCAAAATATCTTGGTCAAAGACGCCTCCGCCATCGAGCAGCTGCACTGCATCGATGCACTGGTTATCGACAAGACCGGCACACTCACCATCCCCAATCCCGACATCGACTTTGCCCACGCTTCGGCCGACCTGCCCTTCGACCAGCGCGAAAGCCTCAAACCTCATGCCCGCCAGGCAGTACAGCAACTCCAGTCCCAAGGTGTGGAGGTCTATATGATGAGCGGCGACCGCGACGATGCCGCCCAATACTGGGCCGCCCAGGCAGGCATCAACCATTATCGCAGCCGGGTGGTACCGCAGGACAAGGAAGACCTCGTCCGGCAGCTCCAGCGGCAGGGCTATACCGTGGCCATGGTGGGCGACGGCATCAACGACTCCCAGGCCCTTGCCGCCGCCGATGTGAGCATTGCCATGGGTCGCGGCACCGATGTGGCCATGGAGGTGGCCCAGGTCACCCTTATGGGCGATGACTTGCGCCGCATCCCCGAGGCCATGCACCTCTCGGCCCGCATAGTGCGCACCGTGCGTCAGAACCTTTTCTGGGCTTTTATTTATAATGTAATCTGTATTCCGCTCGCCGCCGGAGCCCTCACGCCGTGGCTCCAATTCCAGATCACCCCCATGTGGGCTTCAGCGCTGATGGCTTTCAGCTCGGTGAGTGTGGTGCTGAACAGCCTCCGCCTCAAGTGGTCGTGACCCATGTCGGCTGTCCCTGCGTCAGGTGCAGGTTCGCTCTGCCTTCGCTTCTTATTTTGCATTTAGTTTCTATTTATACACTTGATTATTTCTTGTACAGTGTATATATGATAGTCAAGCGGGGGAGAAGGTGGGGCCAAGGAGTGGACAAGGGGCGCAGCGGGGGCTGGAATGCCAAAGGGGAGACGGCTTGCAGGAGCCGTCTCCCCTTTGGGTTTGAGGGGCAGGGGGCTGGCTATTCGATGGCTTGGGCTATCTGTTGGGCCAGGGCCTGCATCTCGTCGGGTTGCATTTGGATGTGGTGGTGGAAGTTGAGGTCGGCCTCGGTCTGCATGGGGACGAGGTGGATGTGGGCGTGTGGCACTTCGAGGCCGAGGACGGCGACGCCTACTTTGACGCAGGGGCAGGCTTTTTTGAGGCCGCGCGCCACGCGGTGGGCGAAGCGTTGGAGGTCGCAGTAGAGGTCTTCGTCGAGGTCGAAGATGTAGTCGACCTCTTTTTTGGGGATGCAGAGTACATGGCCTTTGACCACGGGGTTGACGTCGAGGAAGGCCAGGCAGTTGTCGGTTTCGGCAACTTTGTAGCAGGGTATTTCGCCGGCTACGATGCGTGAAAAGATTGAAGCCATGGTGTGGTGTATGTTTAATTGTTATAGATGAATGTTCCGTTTTCGGTGGCGACGGTTACCTGCGGGGTTTCGCTGGCTTCGACGTGGCCGATGATTTGGGCGTCGATGTTGAAGCTGCGGGCTATGTCGATGATGCCTTGGGCGGCGTTTTCGTCGGTGTAGATTTCCATGCGGTGGCCCATGTTGAATACTTTGTACATTTCTTTCCACTCGGTGGCGCTTTCGTCGTGAATCATGCGGAAGAGCGGTGGGATGGGGAAGAGGTTGTCTTTGACCACGTGGAGTTTGTCGATGAAGTGGAGCACTTTGGTTTGTGCGCCGCCGCTGCAGTGGATCATGCCGCTGATGTGTGGGCGGTATTGGTCGAGGACGCGCCGTATGACTGGGGCGTAGGTGCGGGTGGGGGAGAGGACCATTTGGCCGGCGTCGACGCCGGGCACTTCGGTGGGGTCGGTGAGGCGGCGGTTGCCGCAGTAGACTACTTCGGGGGGTAGGTTGTGGTCGTAGCTTTCGGGGAAGTGTTGGGCGTAGAGTTTGGAGAAGACGTCGTGGCGTGCGGAGGTGAGGCCGTTGCTGCCCATGCCGCCGTTGTAGCGGTCTTCGTAGGTGGCTTGGCCGTAGGAGGCGAGGCCGACGATGACGTTGCCGGCGTGGATGTGGGCGTTGTCGATGACGTCGGCGCGGCGCATGCGTGCGGTGACGGTGGAGTCGACTATGATGGTGCGGACGAGGTCGCCCACGTCGGCGGTTTCGCCGCCGGTGAGGTAGATGCCGATGCCGAGGTCGCGCATTTGTTGGAGGAATTCTTCGGTGCCGTTGATGACGGCGCTGATGACTTCGCCCGGGATGAGGTTTTTGTTGCGGCCGATGGTGGAGGAGAGGAGGATGTTGTCTACGGCTCCCACGCAGAGGAGGTCGTCGAGGTTCATGACTACGGCGTCGATGGCTATGCCTTTCCAGACGCTCATGTCGCCGGTTTCTTTCCAGTAGAGGTAGGCGAGGGAGGATTTGGTGCCGGCGCCGTCGGCGTGCATGATGTTGCAGTAGTAGTCGTCGCCGCCGAGGTGGTCGGGGATGATTTTGCAGAAGGCTTTCGGGAAGAGGCCTTTGTCGATGTTTTTGATGGCGTTGTGGACGTCTTCTTTGGAGGCGGAAACGCCGCGCAGGTTGTATTTCAATGTGTCCATATTAGCGGTTTGTTATTGTTGATTGTTTCGCGGTGGGGTTGGGTTCGGCGGAGCCGAGGACGGAGGCGGCTTTGACGCTGTCGTCGATGGCTTCGGAGACGTTGATGATGTAGTCGCCGAGTTTTTCGTAGAGAGCGTAGAGTGAGCTGTAGGCGTTGCCGATGGCAAAGTCGTAGACGCCGAGTTTGAGGGCGTCGAGATGGCGAGCGCGGAGGGTGTCGCGGAAGGAGTTGATTTGTTGTTCGGCGTGGTAGGCGGCGGGGAGGTCGATGTGGTGGTCGTCGTGGCGTATGTTGTTGTCCATGATGTTGAGGGCGTTCTGGACGAGGTGTGCCATGTGGTGGAGGTTGTCGTTGAGGTCTTGGTCGAAGTGGACGGCGGCTTCGCGTTTGTTTTTGCGTGTCATGGCTATCTGGTAGATGATGTCGCCTATGCTTTCGAGGTTGTCGACGATGCGGAGCATGGAGGAGACGTGGCGCGAGCCTTCGGCGGAGAGGTCGGCTGCGGTTTTGGTGAGGTATTTGGAAATTTCCATTTCCATGCGGTCGGCTATGTTCTCGTATTTTTCGATGTGTTGGAGTGTGTTGTGGAATTCGTCGTCGGAGGCGGCGGTGCGCAGGCCGGGCAGGAAGGAGAACATGCGGAGTATGCGTTTGGAGAAGTTTTCTATTTCGTTTTGTGCGGCCTGGAGGTTGAGTTCGGCGGTGTTGGTGAAGCCTCCGCTGATGAACCGCAGGCGGAATTCGTCTTCTTGCTCTTCGGGCGGGGTTTTGACCATGAGGTTGACGATTTTGATGAATTGGGGTATGAAGAAGGAGAGGATGAGGGTGTTGATGATGTTGAAGAAGGTGTTGAAGATGGTGATGGCTAGCGGGACGAGGCTGACGGGGAGGAGGCGGAAGTTGAAGATGGGGGCGCGGCCGGAGCAGAGTTGGGTGAGGCTGGCGATGAGGTTGAGTTCGGGGTAGAGGATGAGGAGGGTGAGCAGTGTGCCTACGATGTTGAAGACGAAGTGGGCGCGGGCTGCTTTTTTGCCGGCCGAGTTGGCCATGCGGGCTGCGATGTTGGCGGTGAGGGTGGTGCCGATGTTCTGTCCCATGACGATGGCTACGGCTATGTCGAAGCTTATCCATCCGTTGGCGGTCATGATGAGGGTGATGGCCATGACTGCGGAGGAGGCTTGGATGAGGACGGTGAGGGCGGCCCCGATGGCTATGAAGAGGAGGATGGACCAGATGCCGTGGCTGGACCAGAGGGAGAGGGTTTGCAGGATGGGGGGTGTGAGGGCGAGGGCGGGCAGTGTGTGGCTGAGGAGTTGCAAGCCTACCAGAAGTATGCCGAAGCCGATGATGAATTCGCTGATGGATTTGGCTTTGTCGCCCCGGGCAAGCAGCAGGGGGGAGGCAAGGGCGAAGACGATGAGGGGCAGGGCAAAGGTGGCGGTGCTGCCTTTAAGGCCGAGGAGGATGATCCAGGAGGTGAAGGTGGTGCCGATGTTGGCGCCCATGACAACGGCTATGGCGCTGGCCAGAGTGAGGAGCCCGGAATTGACGAAGCTGACCACCATGACGGTGGTGGCGGTGGAGGATTGGATGGCGGCGGTGACTGCGGCGCCGGTGGCAATGCAGCGGAGGGGATTGGAGGTCATGCGGCCCATAATGGTGCGCATTTTGTTGCCTGCAACCTTTTGTAGCCCCTCGCTCATGAGTTTCATGCCGTAGATGAACACCACTACAGCACCCGCAAATTTGATTATTATCAGTAGAATGTCCCAAAAATTCATTCGTCAGTAGGGGTAGAGTTTATTTTTTGCAAAGATACGTATTTTTTTTTATTCTGCTGAAAAAAAGATTGTTAATTTGTTGTTGCAGCCTTGATGGTTCCTAATAAGAGTTAAATTTCGATTTTTTTGAAGAAAAAAGTTGCTGAGTGAAAAAAAAGTTGTAATTTTGCACTCGAATTCAAAGGAACAAAAGAACAAAAATAAAACGAACAATACAATAAGAAGAAATGTATCTGACAAAAGAAAAGAAGGAAGAGATTTTCGCCGAGTATGGAAAGGGTGCGAAAGATTCTGGTTCGGTAGAGGCACAGATTGCTCTGTTCACTTATAGAATCCAGCACCTCACAGAGCTGATGAAGAAAAATAAGAAAGATCAGGTTAGCGAGCGCGCACTGGTTACCTTGGTGGGAAAACGCCGCCGTCAGCTTGACTATCTGAAGGATGTTGACATTGAGCGCTATCGTGCCATCATCAAGAAACTCAACTTAAGGAAGTAATAGTTTTTCATATTTATTTGGTTATGGTTGGCCTCCCTGGGTTCTCTGGGGAGGCTTTTTTGAAAAAGGAAGACGAATTGAAATGATATAGCAGCCCGTCGCTGTGAGGCTGAAGGTCTCGGAGTAGATGAGGCGTGATGCGCGGTGCACGGTGCCCCGCGTAGCGGAACAAAAGAAATAATAAAGGAAAAAATGAACATTATCACAAAGCGATTCGATCTGGGCGATGGCCGTATGATCGAAATTGAAACTGGCAAACTTGCCAAGCAGGCCGATGGTGCCGCAGTTGTAAGAATGAACGACACGATGCTGTTGGCTACAGTGTGCTCGAAGAAAGAGGTGGGAGAGAATGTGGACTTCATGCCCCTCACAGTCGATTATCAAGAGAAATATGCCGCCATGGGACGGTTCCCGGGTGGCTTTTTTAAGCGCGAGGCCCGTCCTTCGGAGCATGAGATTCTTATTGCCCGTCTGGTGGACCGCGCCCTGCGTCCCTTGTTCCCCGACAATTTCCACGCCGAGGTGCAGGTGCAGATTACCCTTATTTCGGGTGACAAGAACACGATGCCCGACCAACTGGCTGCCTTGGCCGCCGCTTCGGCTCTGGCTGTGTCGGATATTCCTTTCAACGGACCTGTCTCTGAGGTGCGTGTGTCGTATCTCGACGGGCAGTATGTCATCAACACGCCGATGCAGGACATCGAGCGCGCCGACCTTGACCTGATTGTGGCCGCCACCGAGGAGAATATCATGATGGTGGAAGGTGAGATGAAGGAGGTGAGCGAAGAGGTGATGCTCAACGCCCTCAAGGCTGCGCACGAGGCCATCAAGATTCAGTGCCGCGCCATTGCGGAGCTGACCGTCGAGGCTGGCAAGACCGAGAAGCGCGAGTATTGCCATGAGGTGAACGACGAGGAACTGCGCCAGCGTCTGCACGATGCGGTGTATCAGAAGTGCTACGATTTCAGCAAGCAGGGCATTGCCAACAAGCACCAGCGCGAGGAGGGTTTCGAGGCCATCAAGCAGGAGTTTATTGATGCCAACTATACCGAGGAGACGCTCACCGATGAGATTAAGTTTATGATTGACCGCTACTACCACGACACGGAACGTGAGGCCATGCGCGACATGGTGCTGGCCGAGCGCAGCCGTCTGGATGGCCGTCAGCTGGACGAGATACGTCCCCTGTGGAGCGAGGTGAACTATCTCCCCTCCGCCCACGGCAGCGCCATCTTCACCCGTGGTGAGACGCAGTCGCTGAGTACGGTGACTCTCGGCACCAAGCTCGACGAGCAGATTATCGACGGAGCCGTCATCGAGGGCACCCGCCGTTTCTTGCTGCACTACAATTTCCCCGGCTTCGCCACCGGCGAGGTGAAGGGCAACCGCGGCCTGAGCCGCCGCGAGGTGGGCCACGGTCATCTGGCATGGCGCGCGCTGAAAGAGGTGCTGCCCGCCGAGTCGGAGTGTCCCTACACTATCCGCGTGGTGTCCGATATTCTCGAATCGAATGGGTCCAGCTCTATGGCCACCGTTTGTGCCGGTTGCTTGGCTCTGATGGATGCCGGTGTGAAGATTCGCAAGCCGGTTGCAGGTATCGCCATGGGTCTTATCAGCAAGGGCGACAAATGGGCCGTGCTGAGCGACATCCTGGGCGATGAGGATCACCTGGGCGACATGGACTTCAAGGTCTGCGGCACCCGCGACGGTATCACCGCCTGCCAGATGGACATCAAGGTCGATGGCCTCAGCTATGACGTGCTGGCCAAAGCTCTTGAGCAGGCCCGTCAAGGCCGTCTGCATATCCTCGACCACATCGAGAGTACCATCCCCGCTCCCCGCGAGGACTACAAGCCTTTCGTTCCTCGCATTGAGCAAATCCAGATTCCCAAAGACTTCATCGGTGCAGTCATCGGTAAAGGTGGCGAGGTTATACAGAAAATCCAGTCCGAGACTAACACCATCATCAATATTGAAGAGGTCGGCGAGTTCGGCATTGTCGATGTCGCCTCGCAGGATAAGGAAAGCATCGATGCCGCCATCAAGTGGATTAAAGACATCTGCACCGTCCCCGAAGTGGGTCAGGTATATGATGCCAAGGTGGTCAGCATTGTCGACTTCGGCGCATTCCTGGAATTCCTGCCCGGTAAAGAGGGCCTGATGCACATCAGCGAGTATGACTGGAAACGTACCGACACGCTGGAAGGCATCCTCCACGAGGGCGACACCCTTCAGGTGAAAATCATAGCCGTCGACGAGAAGAACGGCAAACTCAAACTCAGCCGCAAGGCTCTCCTGCCCAAACCCGAAGGCATGGAAGACGAACGGCCTGCCCGTGGTCCCCGCCGCGAAGGCGACAGAGGCCCGCGCCGTGAGGGTGGCGATCATGCCCGCCGTGAGGGTGGCGACCGCCGCCGCAGCGACAGCAATGGCCGTCGTCGCTAAAAAAAATGAAAAAAAAATCGTCCCTGTACAATAAAAGCACAAAAGACGAGTTATCCGGGGTGTCTGATTGAAAAGAACACCACCAGACACCCCTCAATGCGACAGTAGCTCAGTTGGCAGAGCGGCGGCTTCCCAAGCCGCAGGTCGCGGGTTCGAACCCCGTCTGTCGCTCAAATCATCAAGATTGGATGTTACGCTATCGTCTGCCAGTGTCTGCTGGCAGACTTTTTTATGTATCACGTGTCTATGGGGAGGTGGGCCTAAGTTGTTCCCAGTCGCGGTATCCGATCTGGTCTCCTTACCACATTGCTGCGTATCCGATACTCCTCCACTCGCTTGGCCTCGTAGAAGCCGTTCTTCTCATGCTCATGCTCGGCCTCTGGATGCATGATTCGGTCTTCTTCCTCCAGTGTGATGGTGATAGTGTTGCTCACTTTCTTGACATCCACAATCTCAAAGCTGTCCCGTAGATTTTTAGGTAACCTTTTCTGCGCTGTTAGAGTGATTCACGCAGGTAGGGGGCGGTGACGGATTGTTGTGTGTGGAGGATGCCGTCGGGGGTGCCGCTGTAGAGCAGCCGTCCGCCGTCGCCCCCTCCGCCAGGGCCGAGTTCAATCAGGTAGTCGGCTTGTTTCATCACGTCCAAGCTGTGCTCGATCAGTATGAGGGTGTTGCCGGCGTCGGCCATCTCGTCGAAAAGGACTTGCAGCCGTCGCACATCGTCCAGGTGCAGGCCGTCAGTGGGTTCGTCTATGATGTAAGTGTGGCCGGACGAGAGGCGGGTTTCTTCGGCCGACACATGGATGGCGGTGATGTACAGGCGGTCGGCCAGTTTCACCCGCTGGAGTTCGCCGCCGCTCAGTGTGCTCATCGACTGGTTAAGGTGCAGGTAGCCCAGCCCCACCTTCTGCAGCATCCGCAACTGGGGCAGGAAAGACTGCCCGGCGAAGAACGTGAGCGCCTCCTCGACTGTCAGGTCCATCACCTCGGCTATCGTCTTCCCGTGGTAGCGGTATTGCAGTGCCTCGTGGTTGTAGCGTGTGCCGTGGCATTCCTCACACACGGTCTCGATACTCTCCATGAAAGCCATGTCCGACACGATGACCCCTTTCCCCTTGCAGGCGGGGCAGGCGCCTTTGCTGTTGAAGGAGAAGAGCTGTGTCGAGGGCCGTATCCGCACAGGCTTGTCGCTTATCCCCTCTTTGGCGAAGAGGTGCCGGATGGTGTCGGCAATGTTGAGATAGGTGGCGGGAGTGCTGCGCAGGTTGATGCCGATGTTCTTCTGCCCGATAAACACCAGGGGCGAAGACTCTTGCTGCATGAATTGCTCCATCAGCGAGCTCTTTCCCGACCCGGCCACTCCGGCTATGACCGTGATTACCCCCTGGGGGATGTCCACGTCGAAATGTTTCAGGTTGTGGAGAGAGGCATTGCTCACGTGATACCACCCCTTGGGCTGGCGGAAATGCTCTTTCAGTGGGGTGCGGTGCCGAAGCATGCGTCCGGTAACGGTGTCGGACGTCAGCAGCGGGCCATACCCACCCTGGAAAGTGACGAGGCCGCCGTGGTCGCCGGCTCCCGGCCCCATGTCCACGATGTGGTCGGCCATGGCTATGATTTCCCGATGGTGTTCCACAATGAGCAGGGTGTTGCCGTGGTCGCGCAGGTGCAGCAGCGACTGTTTCAGTCGACTGATGTCCTGCGGGTGCAGCCCCACGCTGGGTTCGTCCAGCACGTATGCCATGTCTGTCAGGGGGGAGTTGATGTACTTGGCAATCTTGATGCGCTGGGCCTCGCCGCCGCTCAATGTCCCTGTGCCGCGGCTCAGCGAGAGATACCCCAGCCCTATGTCGCATAACGCCTTCAGCCGTTTGTGCAGCTCGTTCTTCAGGTCGGTGGCCAGGGGGTGGTCGATGCTTCCCACCCAGTCCATGGCTTCGCCGATAGGCATGGCCACCACCTCTGCCAGGTTTTTCCCGCCTATGCGGCAGCTCCTCACGCGCTCGTTGAGGCGGGTGCCGTGGCATTCGGGACATTCCTTTGTGCAGGTCATCCCCTCCAGCACTTTCTGCTGGCGTACACCCTCCTTGGTGGTGATGATGCTGCGGTACATGCGGGGGTAGAGCCCTTCGAACTTGGCCGACTTGGGCCAATTGGCCGGAGGGTTCTTCAGCCTGATTTGAGGCGAGTAGAGCAGAAGGTCCAGCTCCTCCTTCGAGTAGTCGCGTATTTTCTTGTCCAAGTCAAATAGGCCGCTGTATGCATACCGTTTCCAGCGCCAGGCCCCGGTGGTGAAGGTGGGGAAATGAATCACATCCTCGTCGTTCAAGCATTTGTCGAAATCCACCAGCTTGTGGATGTCCAGGTCGGTCACCTCGCCCAGTCCCGAGCAGCGGGGGCACATGCCCGCCGGGTGGTTGAACGAAAACGTGTCGCTGTAGCCCACAAACGGCTCCCCCATGCGCGAGAACAGCAGTCTCAGCAGTGCGTAGGTGTCCGTGTAGGTCCCCACCGTCGAGCGGCTGTTGTTGGCGGGCTTCTTCTGGTCTATCACAATCGTCACCGGCATGTTCTCAATCCGCTCCACCCGGGGCCGGCCATACTTGGGCAGATATTGCTGCACAAAACTGGGGAACGTCTCGTTCAGCTCCCGGCGGCTCTCGGCGGCGATGGTGTCCAGACACAACGACGACTTGCCCGACCCCGACACCCCGGTGAACACCGTGATTTTTCCTTTCGGAATCTCTAACGACACCGACTGTAGGTTGTTCTCTGTCGCCCCGACGATGACTATATTGTTTTTCGTTTCCATAAACTGCTGATATGTGCAATTGATTGATACAAGTGATGCTGGATGGCTGATTCCAATCCCGGCCACCGCTGCAAAAATACAAAGAATAATCCGAATAGCATAGACCGCTTTTTGTCAAGACCATCCACAGGCCTTTATTTCGTCTTTTCCATACCTACACTGAAATTATTCCGCAAATATATAAAAAAACCGTATCTTTGTCAAGTCAATCAATACGTGTTGTTATGAACAAAACTATTGCAATACTGATATTTACTTTCTTCTTGGGGTGCAATGCCTTTGCCCAAGCCTCTCAATCTGTGCCGCCGCCCGACACTGTCGCCCCCGTGGTGACAATCACGCAGCAGCAGTTCGACTCCTTGGTCACCGCCGCCGCCCGCAGCAACCAAATGCAAGAAATAGCCCAACAGGAGGCAGAACAGATGTTCGACATCTATACGACACATGTAAGCTGGGTCATTGGTCTATTTGGCGTGTTGGTGGCATTGTTTGGTGCAGCTTTGCCGTACTTGATTAATCGCAATTATGAAAAGCGGATAGAGAAGAAGATTGCAGACCACGATGAAGAAATTAAGCAATCAAGACAAAGTCTGTCCGATCAAAGCCGAAAGAATGAACAGCTCATGTCAGAACTTGAAGGAGTCAAGAACCATGTCGATCAAGTTGAGTCATCGATCAAGAAGATGCAAGAGAAAATGAAACAATCTGAGGAGCAGGCACGCCAGTCGGCGATAACAGCCAAAGCAAGTGCGTTGTTCTCTAAGGCGTTGAAGGAAAAAGACACAGATATAAAGATATCATTGTACACAGAAGTTCTTGATTTGGATCCACAGAGTGCCGAGGCCCATAACAACCGAGGGGCTGCCTATTCGGAAAAAGGAGAGTATGACAATGCAATTCGAGATTATGACGAGGCAATCAAGTTGAACCCGCAGTTTGCCGAAGCTTATTACAACCGAGGGAATGCCTTTTTTAATAAAGGAGAGTATGACAAAGCAATTCAAGACTATTGCGAGGTCATCAAATTGAACCCGCAGTTTGCTGATGCCTATTACAACCGAGGGGCTGCCTATTCGGAAAAAGGAGAGTATGACAATGCAATTCGAGATTATGACGAGGCAATCAAGTTGAACCCGCAGTTTGCCGAAGCTTATTACAACCGAGGGAATGCCTTTTTTAATAAAGGAGAGTATGACAAAGCAATTCAAGACTATTGCGAGGTCATCAAATTGAACCCGCAGTTTGCTGATGCCTATTACAACCGAGGGGCTGCCTATTCGAAAAAGAAAGAGTATGACAGAGCAATTCAGGACTATGACGAGGCCATCAAATTGAACCCACTGCATGCCAGAGCCTATAACAACCGAGGGTTTGCTTATATGCGCAGGGGTAAGGAAGGGGATTATGCACTTGCCAAAGCTGACTTTGAGAAAGGTCTTACCCTCAATCCCGATGAGGAGACACGGCAGAAGTTACAGGAAAACCTGCATAAATTAGAAGATTGGATGAAAGAGAAAGCCGATAAGGCCTCAGCTCAACAGCCATAAATAACTCATGCGGATAAGAGCAGCATGCTCGGCCAGCCGACGGCTTTGCTGTCTCGGAACCGCCTCCAAAGTGAACTCTTTTAGCGGGAGTCCTGCCACAAGTTCTCTCCTTAACTACGGGGCTTCTCCCCAGCCATGAACCTTCCTCCGCCTCACCGCGAGACCTATTTTTCTCCAAAAACTCGTTATACCGAATATCTTTCGTAACTTTGCATTTTCCCTGCCCTTTGGGCAGAGGGATGTAACACACTTTATAACAATACAAAAAGCATATTCTACATTAATGGAAAAGAAGAACATTAAGCAAGAAGTCTTTGCCTACATGCTGCTCATCCTCGGCAGCGCCCTCTTCGCCATAGGCGACGTGATGTTTGTCAACCCCTACCTCATGGCCCCCGGTGGCACCTACGGCCTGTCCAACGTCTTCAGCACCCTCTGGGGTGGCAAAATCTCCATCTGGGCCATCTGCATGGACGTCCCCCTGCTCATTATCGGCACCTGGATTCTCGGTCCCAAGTTCGGCCTCAAAACCATCATCTCCACCTTCCTCATCTTCGGCTTCACCTATGCCATCGAGAGCTGGATATGGGGCTATAACCCCGTCATCCACGACGGCCCCATCGTGGCCAACGCCATCGAAGGCCTCAACATGGTGCAGACCCACGACGGCCTTTGGTTTGTCCCCGACTACTTCCTCAACACCGTCGTGGCCGGTCTCATCTATGGTGTGGCCATCGGCATGATATTCCGCAGCGGTGCCACCAGCGGCGGCAGTGACATCATCTCCATGATTCTCCACAAATACACCAAAATCTCACTCGGCACCCTCGTCACCATTGTCGACGGCTGCATCACCCTCTCCACCCTCATCGCCTTTGGCGACATCCGCCTGCCCATCTACTCCATCATCATCATCTTTATCGAAGGCAAGGTCATCGACCTTGTGGTCGACGGCATCAAGAGCTACAAGACTGCTTTCATCGTAACCGACAAGCTCGACGAAGTCAAGAACTATATCCTCCACGACCTAAACCGTGGCGGCACCTGCATCACCGGCGAAGGCCTCTACAACGGCACTCAGCGCAACATCATCTACGTCACCATGGAGCGGGCCGACTTTGTCAAGCTCCGTGCCAACCTCCGTAACCTCGACCCCACCGCTTTCGTCAACGTCATCGACAGTGCCGAAATCATGGGCAAAGGCTTCAAAGCCCTTCCCACCGAGTAACAACCCCTGCCGTATGAAGGTACTCCAGCTCTGCATCAAACCTCCTTTCCCGCCCGTCGACGGTGGCACCCTGGCCATGAACAGCATCACCCAGGGCCTCCTTGCCGCCGGGTGCCAAGTGAAGGTATTGGCCATGAGCACTGCCAAACACCCCGTGCTGGACGACCGCATACCCGACTCCTACCGTCAGTCCACCCGTTTCGAGACAGTCTTCGTCGACCTCGCTCCCCACCCCCTCGATGCCGCCTTTGCCATGCTTTGCGGCGACTCCTACCATGTGCGCCGTTTCGAGAGCAAAGCCTTTGCCCATCGGCTGCGCCAAATCCTCGACGCCGAGCAGTTCGACATCATCCACCTCGAGAGCATCTTCCTGACCCCCTATGTGCCAGTCATCCGTGCCCACAGCCAGGCCCCGGTTTTCCTCCGTGCCCACAACGTCGAGCACCACATCTGGCTCCACATGGCCCGCAGCGAGCGCAACCCCTTCAAACGGTGGTATATCAAACACCTCGCCCTCACCCTTGGGGCCTACGAGCGCGAGCATATCAACGACTTCGACGGCGTGGTGAGTATCACCGACAACGACGCCACCTACTTCCGTTCCGAAGGGTGCCGCAAACCCATCGTTACCATCCCCTTTGCCCTCGACCCCGTTCCGCCGGCCTCTCAGTCCGCCGAGCCTGGCTCCCTCTTCCACCTCGGCTCCATGGACTGGCTCCCCAACCAGGAGGGAGTGCGCTGGTTCCTCGACAGCGTCTGGCCTTTGGTCCACAGCCAGCTCCCCTCACTCACCCTCTACCTTGCGGGCCGCCGCATGCCCGACGACCTCCTCAACCTCAGTCTCGACGGGGTTAAAATCGTGGGCGAAGTGCCCGACGCCATGCAGTTCATCGCCTCCAAGCAAATCAACGTTGTCCCCCTGCTCAGCGGCAGTGGCATCCGGGTCAAAATACTCGAAGCCATGTCGGCGGGCAAAGTGGTGGTCACCACCTCGTGTGGCGCGCAGGGCATACCCTGCACCGATGGCCAGCATCTGCTCATAGCCGACACCCCGCAGCAGTTTGCCGCCCAGCTCCGACGCTGTGTCGACAACCCCGACCTCTGCCGCACCCTCGGCGACAACGCCCGCCGTCTGGTGGCCGAAAACTATGGCCTCGAAGCCCTCACCCAGAAATTGCTCGCATTCTACGAAAAACATTCAAACCTTGAATAATTATGAACAAACACATTCCATCCCCTTGTAAACATGCAGCCCGCCTCATGGCCCTGCTGCTCATCCTTCTGGCCTTTGGTGCCAACGCCTGGGCCCAGGTGGCCATCCCCGGCACCCGCGTACAATACACCTTCCCCACCAAGTGGCACTTCCTCAACTCGCAAAAGGTCGACAAAAACACCACCGTCTACCACTACTACTACACCGACAAAATCCTCGTCTCCAAAGGCGACACCGCGCTCCCTTTCCTCCGCATACGTGTCACCAAGAACTACACCGGCACCCTCTACGACTATGTCTACGACCGCTACATAGCCGAACCCTACCAGCCCCTCAAGGACTACACCTCCGGTCTCGGCCTGCCCAAAACCGGCGGCATGGGCTACATTGGTGCCTACACCAGCCTCAAAGACAAGCGCGACTATCAATTCCGCATGGTCTATTTCAAAATCCAGAACACCATGGTCGAGTTCCGTCTCGAAACCACCAAAGCCACCTATCCCCAAATGGCCAAAGAGTTCGAGTCCATCCTGGGCAGCCTCGCCTTCTAACTGACAGCCCCCTGCCGCTATGAATCGATTGCCCATCCTCCTGGCCCTCCTGTTGCTCTGCACCCCCCTGCTGGCGCAAGAGGACCAACATGCCGACCAGTTCCGCGAACTTTACACCACCCTCAGCAGCACCTATGCCCGCAACCCCGACGACGTGGCCAACCTCATAGAGCTGGCTCACTACTATTCCCATCCCGACAGCCCCCAGCGCAACCTTGTGGCCGCCGCCTCCCATCTGGCCCGTGCCGAAGAGCTCTACACTGCCTGGCTTCAGGATCGCAGCCGCTATCGCGACCTCCAGAAACTCATCAAAAAAGGCATCACCCTCACCCTCATCCGCCAGCAGCGCCAGTCCGTGGCCGAGCAAGCCCAGCAATACGTCGCAGCCCACGCCCCCGCCATGGAAACCAACGAGCGCGAGGCCTACCTCAAAGCCTTTGCCGACAACCCCGCCATCACCAAGCCCCTGCTCGGTGCCCAGCTCCGCGACACCTATCGGCAAGCCCTTGCCGAGAACACCATCGATGCCTACTACCAATTCATCCTCGCCAACCCCGGCTCGTCGCTGGCCGACTCGGCACAGGCAGCTCTCTCGCTCCTGGCCGACCGCTACTTCTCAGCCTTCTCCTCCCAGTCCGCCATCGACTCCGCCGCCGCGCGCTATCCCGCCAGCAGCGCCATGCAGCGCGCCGCCCTCAGCCAGAAAAGCAGCCTCGCCTTCTATGCCGCCTGCCAAGCCAACACCCAGCAAGCCTATGCCGACTACCTCGAGCGCTTCCCCCGTGGCGACGACTATCTCGACGCCCTCGCCCGTTTGCAGGCGCTCCAAAACATGGACTACGGCCTGCTCCGCACACCCCTCGACTATGCCAACTTCGCCCAGCAACATGCCGACAGCCCATTGGCCGACAGCGCCCTGGCCACCCTGCGCCGCATGGTGACCCTCCAGCACAACCAGCAGGCCGCCAACCTCTACCTGCAGCGCTTCCCCCTCGACGAACACTACTCCGACATCTACAAGGAGTACTACAGCTGGTTCTCCGCCGACGGCAATCGCCAGCCCATAGCCGACTTTGCCGACGACAACCCCCACTACCCCTACCTCATGACCGTCCGTTCCGACCTGGCCCGCAGCGCCGTCATCGACTCCTTCAACCTCCTGCGCCCCTTTGTCGAAGCCGACTATCAGCTCCTCACCGACTGCATACACCTCTGCATGGGCCGCAAAGCCGCTTTCGTGGCCCTCCAGCGCATTCTGCAAAACCAGATCGCGCACCGCGAGTGGTCGCAAGCCCTTCTGCGCATGCAGCAGTTCGCCATCTGTTTCGAAGATTTGAACAACCGCGAATACACCGAGCTCGCCGCTCTCCTTTCCGACAGCGGCCCCACCCGCCGCTCGCCCCTCTATGCCCGTGCCAACATGCACCGCCTCTTCCCCTCGCCCGATGGCAGCCGCCTCTATTTCACCCTCAGCTCCCATCCCGGCCAGCAGCACGGCACCATAGGCTATGCACGCAAAACCCCAAAAGGCAAAACCCCGTGGGCCTATGCCGGCACCGTCACCATCCAGGGGGTCTCGGGCCCCGTCACCGCCTTCGGTTTCTACGACGGCGGCACGCGTGTGTTGCTGGGCATAGACGACGACATCTGGTCCGCCCAAGTGGTCAACGACTCCCTCTGGACCTCCCTCCAGCGTTTCGAGCACCCCGTCAACACCCTCTTCGTCGAGACCGACGCCTGCATGCTGCCTGACGGCAGTGGCATGCTGCTGGCATCCGACCGCCCCGACGGCATCAATGTGCAAGAGTCCGGCGCCTACTTCCACGGCGACACGGCGCTGGCCACCGACCTCTACTTCATTCCCTGGGCCGATGGCAAATGGGGCCCCGCCGTCAACCTGGGCCTTCCGGTCAACAGCCCCTACTGCGAGCGCAGCCCCCTGCTCAGCCGCAACATGAAAACCCTCTATTTCGTCACCGATGCCCGCGGTTTGGGCTATGGCGATGTCTATATGACCTCCCGTGCCGACATGGGCAGCTGGACCCAGTGGTCCGAGCCCGTCAACCTCGGGCGCGACTTCAACGGCAGTTTCGACGAAGCCTTCATCGCCTTTGCCGACCACGAGCGCCAACTGCTGCTCACCTCCAATTCGCCCCATGGCACCTCTTACGCCGCTTTCTCAGCCCCCACACACCACGACACCGCCCAAGCCTACCGCACCGTTCAGCTCAGCCTGGCCCCCGTGGCCGGCGTGGTGCGCGGCATTGACATTGTCGATGCCGACAGCCGACGCATCGTGCATCATCTCGACGGCCCCAACCTCGACACGCTCCAGTCTTTCCGTCTCTACAAGGACAAGTCCTATGTGGCCCTCATCACGGCCAGCTGGCTCTATGTGCCCGCCATGCCCATCGCCCCCGCAGCCCAGGCTCCCATGGTTCCCCAGGCCTATACGCTCGACCAGCTCCGCCAGCTCGAAAGCCCGCTGCCCTTGCGGCTCGTCCAGTTCTACGCCGGTACCGCCCACCTCCAGCCCGCCGCCAGCGACGAGCTGGACCGCATAGTCCACTTCATGCAGCAGCATGCCGCCTGTTCCGTCACCGTCGCCACGCACTGCCCCGGCACCAACGACCGCCAAAGCTATAACCTCTCGCTCAGCCGCGCCCAAGCCGTCCGCAACTATCTCTCCGCCCACGGCATCGACCCCACCCGCGTAGCCATCGCCCCCTACGGCAACTCCCAGTTCAAACAAGGCCTTTCCCCCGTCCAGGCCGAGGTCTCCTTCCGGTAGGCCGGCCTTTCCGTCCAGTTCCCTCAACGCTCGTGACAATTCTATTCGATTGACGTAAGTTGAACGCCGTTTATTCACTATTTTATCTCTGGATGAGAGTATAAATAGAGTATAAATAGAGAATAAATAGAATGAATCAAGAATCAAAGGATCGGATTCGGCGCTGTGTAGGTGCATAGGGGCGCTGATGCAGCCCCAGTGGATATGACACAGTGGGTAACCGCCGCAGCCACAGAGAAATCGCAAGGAAGAGAGCGAGAAGAGAAAGAAAAAAGTTTTTCATTAAAAATAATTGCTGGTTTGTAAAAAAGATGTATCTTTGCAAAATGAAAATTCTAACAATGTTGATAAAAATATAAAAAAGCTTGCTTTATTTTTAGGATTGGTACTGGCCGGAGCCCTATCATCGGGACAGGCTCCGCATGTTCCTGAGGGGACGGCTGCTGGTGGCGGACGTGTGATAGACTGCCGTGACAGGAACACGCTGTTGTACGGTTTGTCGGACACGGTGCGGTATGTGGCGTATGTGCGGGGTTATTGCACGGAGTGCAGCAAGTGGGGCGAATGGAGCGAGGGGATAGTGGTGTATGTAGGGGAGCGTGAAGGTGTGGAGCGCGCGCAAGACGTGTAGGTGGTGCGGAGCGAGGCGAAGGGCAGCTGGGTGGAGATGGACGCTAATGAATGGCCAGCGGGTGTGTATATCGTCACGGTGCGCACGCGCAACGGGGAGGAGCGCCACCGCTTAGTGGTGGAATAATATTCAATAATCGGATTTTGGTGCTTATTTCCATGTGTTTTAACGTCTGTTGGGTATCAATACATTATATGTTGTTTTGTAATGGTGCTATTCTTGTTATTTTACACATTTAAACAAAAATAGTTGCTGTTTTATTTTATTTTCGTATCTTTGCAAAATAATAATCCTAAAATACTTGAAGTATCATGAAAAATATTTGCCTTTTCTGTTTATGTATGTTGAGTATGGTAGCGATGGGCCAGGATAAAATGGGATATATGTCGTTGTTATATGAATACTTTGCCTGGGACACTGCCATTGTCCGGAATTACCAACCCAACATAAGTGTGGTGTATACTGGTCCAATCGAAGATGCATCAGGAGATAAGTACTTTCACCTTGTCAATACGGCAACGAATACTATCCGTTCTTTTAAAGTGGACGAGTATGTGAAAGACGTGGAGATAGTGGATGATACCGTATATTATTGTGGGTGGGCTGGTTTTCCTGCGTTGTGCTATTTTGCCATCAGTGATGTGATGAATTCGAATATTTGTGTGAAGACTTACTGGTATTACACTACGGTCAGGTCAGTACCAAGACGACTTGAAATGTTCAAGACGACGGATGGGATTCACGCTGTTATGGTCGGGACTTATGGGACTTCACCGTCAGTCAACTCGTTTATAGCCGATGCGTGGAAGCCGTCACACATATCTCCACCCAATTCATGGAGCGTAGCCGTCTTGTTGACCGATGGGAAAGAGATGTATGATGATATAGCGGTGACGGATAATTATGTGGTGGCTTCTGCAGTTGCCCCAGCAGGTAATGATATTTTCCTGAGGGTTTTTCACAAGCCTCTATATGCGACTCATTCCCTTGTTTTCTATTCATATGATAATAATATATTTTATGGTGATTGCAATGGTGGGCTGGGTCCGGAGCACTGCCCTAGTACTTTGTTTTATTATTATGGGGATTTTGACCAAGCGGGGAGTAGCGAAGGAAACCATCCTTTACGGATGGTTCATACTTTCGGCGATACGATAATATTAACATGCATGTCGAGCCAGGATACAAGAAGTTATGGTCTGACATTAAAAGAAATTGAGATAGTGGGAGGAACCCCTTATGTATGTAAGGATTTTTTTTCTTGGTGGGGAACTGAGCTTAAAGAGGGTTGGGATGTGAGGGATATTCGGTTCAACAGGGGCAATGACTCGCTGCTGGTATTGATGGATTATGAGTGGCCACTCTATGGTGGTGCAAACCGAAGCATGATAGCAAAAACTAAGTATAATGCTTTTAATACTGTCAATGTTACGGCACCTAAACCAATGATGCCATGGATATATTCTATGGACGCATTTGCGGGATTCAGTCCATCAATCACTCCTGGGGTGCTTCGGTATGGTGCAGTATGTGTGGGGGAGAATAGATTTCCCAGCAGCTTGTACCCCCAGGTCTGGACCCATACTCGCTTGTCGGGTTTATGCGAATATTCGGATGTAATGAAGATTATTAAAGGTGAAGGGAAGTTAATAAGTACAGATTTCCCAAATAATTTAGTGAGTGTGATTCGCTGGCCTATCTATGACTGGTTTGCTGATGTTGATGAATGGCCTTTAATGATTCAGTGTGGAGAAGATTAAGATTGGGGCGGTCAGTTCATAGGACATGGAGGATGATTGTTAGTCAGGAAATAGTTGGATTAATTAATAATAGAGATTGAATTATGAAAAAAATGTTTTTAATAGCCGTGTTGTTGGCTGGAGGTGCGCTGATGGGGCAGACTCCGCATGTTCCGCAGTTGGACACCCTTTGGGGCAAAGAGAGCACTTATTTTTACCCGCCATATTTTTGGTACGATTTGGATACGTGTCATTTGCCCTTTTGGTATCATCAGTTTTTCGGAGATGCCATTGATCAGAATCTTGCCTGGAAATATTATACTGATTCTACAATCAGAATAGTAGGTGTGGCATTGGCTGCGCAACCCCCATCTTTGGGGAATGTTCCTTGGACTCACTGGGATAGTTTGAGGTACTTGAATGTGGTGTTGTACGATGCTGGAGAGGGAGAACTAATCCCGTTGGCACAGGGGAGTGCCGATTTGTTCAATCCTTCGCGGTGGATGAAGTTTGCAACGGAGCGGTCTATTATATCGGATGAGATAGATACTTTTGTGGTACCGATTCAGGAGGTATATTTCGACAAACCGATAACGGAGAATGACTCATTCTATGTCGGTGTGGTCGGACCGCAGGGATATTCATCGCTTTATGCCCTGATAGGATGTCTGCATCAAAAATATTGCTCATGGGATGTCCATACTGCCTTTTTTTACGAGGAGAACTGGCGTTATCGTGGTGGTGGATCACTGCTTCCCTTCATTTTCCCAATAATAGACTCGACGGGGTGGTACCTGCGGTGCGCGGAGTTTGTGTGTCCGGGCATAGATGAGGTGAATGTGTCGGTGGGGATGGGGTCGGCGATAGTGCGGTGGGAGTGCGACACGCTTCAGCAGCGACGGTGGCAGGTGTCGTACGGGCCAGAGGGGACGGCTGCTGGTGGCGGACGTGTGATAGACTGCCGTGACAGGAACACGCTGTTGTACGGTTTGTCGGACACGGTGCGGTATGTGGCGTATGTGCGGGGTTATTGCACGGAGTGCAGCAAGTGGGGCGAATGGAGCGAGGGGATAGTGGTGTATGTAGGGGAGCGTGAAGGTGTGGAAGGCGTGGAGCGCGCGAGAGGCGTGGAGGTGGTGCCGAATCCGGCGAGCGGACGGTTTGAGGTGAGGAGTGCGGTGGAAATACTCGAAGTGGAGGTGCACGACGCGCGAGGCGTGGCGGTGGCGCGGAGCGAGGCGAAGGGCAGCCGGGTGGAGCTGGACGCTAATGGATGGCCGGCGGGTGTGTATATCGTCACGGTGCGCACACGCAGCGGTGAGGAGCGCCGCCGCGTAGTGGTGGAATAGGGCGCATTGCTGCCGAGGGGAGCTTTGCAAAGGAAGGCGGATGGTCGGGTGGTGATGGCACTGATACTGTGAAGGCTATTTGCCGTGGAGAACTTCGATGACTCCACGGTGTTGAGTCCGGATGTTGATGCCGTGGGCCTTGAAGTAGTAGAAGCAGGTGCCTGAGGGTGGGTGTTGGGCAGCGGGGTCCCACCAGTCGGCCTCGGAGGAGATGTTGTGATTGTGGAAGACGCAGTGGCCATAGCGGTCGTAGATGGTGAGTTCGTTGTATTTGAAATAATTGTGTTCTATCAGTCAGCCAATGACAAAGCGGTCGTTCATACCGTTGCCGTTGGGGGGTGGCCAAGTTGGGGAAAGAGAGCGCGGTGTCGCAGTGGTCTCCGTTCCAGAAGATGTAGAGATTGTAGTAGATGCTGCTGTCGCAACCTGCCTCGTTGTAGGTGTGGTAGATGTAGTTGTCGACGATGTCGGTGAAGCAGGAGTCGAATGCACTGCGGTATGTCGGCAGGTACGGCCGATGTATGTGGAAGGCGTTGTGGGAGAATGGAAAAGTCGATGGAATGAGATTTTTTTTGTTAAATAGTTTTGGCAGTTCGGAAAAAAGGTGTATCTTTGCTTTTCGTAAACTACATCAATTAGCACCCGATGGAACAGCATAGGACAATTGTCTTTGAGGAACATACGTTGCATTACCGCGATGAGGGAAGGGAGCATGAGCAGACACTGGTTCTGCTTCATGGCTATCTTCAGAATCTGGATATATGGAGTTCGTATGTGCTGTCGTACATGCGGACCATGCACGTGATTACTATCGATCTGCCGGGGCACGGATATAGCGAGTGTTTCGGCGAGGTCCACACTATGGACTTTATGGCGAGGGCGGTGAAGGCCGTGCTTGACGATGCCGGTGTGGAGCAGTGTGTGCTGGTGGGGCATTCGATGGGCGGTTATGTGGCCATGGCTTTTGCCGATTTGTTCCCCCACAGGCTGCGTGGTTTGGGGTTGCTGCATTCGCACGCCCTTGCCGATACCGAGGAGGCAATAGAACGGCGCATGAACACCTGCGAACAGGTGATGACCAACCGGGCCAGCTATATCGTGGGTTTTATACCGCCGCTTTTCTGCCCGGAGAACAGGGTGGCACTGACGGTGGAAATAAAAGATTTGCAAGATCAGTGCTTAGAGACCAAGGCGGAGAGCATTATTGCCGCCCAACGGGGCATGGCAGCCCGGCCGTCGCGGCTGAGGGTGCTTCAGCAACTGGAGGTGCCGGTGCTGTTTGTCTATGGAAAGAAAGATCCCCGGCTGCCGGTGGAACTGGCCCTGTCGCAAGCAATGGAGGCTCGACATGCTGAGATACTGGTGCTGGAGAACGTGGCCCACATGGGTCACATCGAAGAACGCGACTATGTGCGGCCGCGGATACAGAACTTTGTGAACACTTGTTATCTTTAGTCCGAGGCAGGGCTGTCGCAGCCCTGACGATTGGAGGCGGGATGACTGTAGGCGGTATAGCACACCTATGCTGACGGTCAGTACAGGAGTCGGTATCAATAGATTGTAGAATGATTTAACATTTAGTGTACTATTCTGGTAATTAGAACTATGTGGATAAAAATGTCCGACATCGAAAAAAATATTTTTGTGATTCAAAATAATGTCGTACATTTGTAAGTCGAAAAAAAAAATTTGTTCAATACAAAACATTCAATATCATGAAAGTAAACGAAATTATGGCTAACCTGGAAGCCAAACATCCGGGTGAAAACGAGTACTTACAGGCCGTTCGCGAGGTCTTGGAGACCATCGAAGAAGAATACAACAAGCACCCCGAGTTTGAGGCTGCTAAGATTGTCGAGCGCATTGTTGAGCCCGATCGTATCTTCACCTTCCGCGTGACCTGGGTTGACGACAAGGGTCAGGTTCAGACCAACCTCGGCTACCGTGTCCAGTTCAACGCCGCCCTCGGTGCTTACAAAGGCGGTCTCCGCTTCCACCCGAAAG
>Ga0247611_10001276_pt1 | contig 45658 bp, 43 predicted proteins | sample 177DNAGHGhighgp2_FD_192422 | JGI IMG/M metagenome (GOLD analysis project Ga0247611, IMG submission 192422) | Sheep rumen microbial communities from Palmerston North, Manawatu-Wanganui, New Zealand - 1770 DNA GHGhigh gp2 | ecosystem: Host-associated > Mammals > Digestive system > Stomach > Rumen... | reverse complement strand
AGCTTGCCGTCATCTACAGTCTGCTGGAGGTCAATGCCGATCCTATCGGAAAAGTCAAATCTGTGGTACACCCAAATCCACCTCCAAAAAATCCGCCTCCTGAGAACCAAGGGGTTACGTGAGATTTAGCTGCAATGTGGGCTAACTTGTTTAAAGTCAGCGTTTTATTCCACGAAAAAAGGCGAACATCGTTCGCCTTTCGCGGAGAGAGAGGGATTCTTTACCGCTTTTACACCCGCCGTAACACATTGATAATCAGTGCTTTATTTTTTCAAAAAAATGCGATTTTGCCTATTTTTGTCGCTAATTTGTCGCAGGACAAGGCATTGTAAGACATTTAATATCAGTGAGTTATATACACTATTTTAATATTTTTAACATTAAAAAGGAGCGTTTTATGCTCTCCGTCACTTATTACCCTCTTTCTATTCTCATATTTTTTACTATACTTTTATATGCAAAAATACTTATTAAATTTGAAACCACAAAACTCATAGTTATCATTTCTAAAGTAGTAAAGATGAACAACTAATAGTTGACAAAAGAGATTGCTTGTTCTCCAAGCAACCTCTTTATAATGATTGCAGCATTTACCTTCCTTTACGTAATTTCACAGAAGGACAAAAGCTTTTTAGCAGCGGTCCATACTTCTTCATTTCCGAATTGCTCATATATCGAGCGTCATCACTCAAACGCTCAAACTTCCCAGGGCCAACCTGCTTCCAAAGCTGTACATGTATCACACCTTTTTCAAATACGCGTCCATCGCCTTTGTTAATATGCCTATGGCTCCAGTCAAAGTCGAGAAACATCTTTTGTCCAACATACACACGTGCTTGGCATACGCCATAGACATTTTGTCTGAAATATACGTCAGACGTGTTGGCATAGTATGGAAGATTGGTGTGAGTATCTTTGTCTCCAACCCTTTTTATCAAATGGCCTTTAACGCCATTGACTGTTCGAGCCGGAGCTATGGAGACATATTCAGACCGTCTCCCTTTCTCATCTCTTGAAAAGAAATCTGCGCCGTTACCCATTTTCTGTCAAATCATAGTTGCGTTCATAATTCACCACATCATAGTCTCGCTCGCGCAACCACTGAAGCAGTGTGATGTCGCGGTCGATGAATCCCAGATCCTTCAGATTGAGTGACAATGCATCTGAAAGACACATTACGTGCTCTTCCTGTGCTCCGTCAGAATCTATACCATGTCCGACAACGTATTCTTCATAGTACATCCGTACAATGTATATCTCGTCATCATTTTCATACTCGGAAACAATCAAGTCGTTCAACGCAGTAACTTCATATTCCTGCTTATACTGCATGTTCTTGAAGAAATTTTCTTCGTTCACCGACTGATACTTTCCTTTCATGGACGCAAATAACCTTGCATCCGCATCCCATAGTTTATGTTTCTTTGTATTCATATTATCCTTAACCGAGTTTTTATGAAACAGGGAACAAACTTCAACGGGGTGTGGAGTCCCTGCACTTCCACTTCCTCGCCATATACAATAATCAGAATAGGCTTTTTTGCTTCTTCCAAACGACGAAGCCCATAACACCAAAGATTGAAAGCATCCACGCTTTTCCTGTTTCCCATACCGCTGACAGCAATGACGCTGCACATTGGCAATCCCTCGAAACAGTATGAAAAGGATGACAAATTGCCCCAACTTGCTGTCGGAATGACGCTGTGGCCGCATATTTGCCAATATGCCCCGACAAATCTGGTACGAAAGACATTCTCCCTATTGTAAAAATCTGTTGGCAAATCACGCCAAAGGGAGAGGTCTGGAGTAAACACGTAATCAAATTTGCTTATTGAGAATGTCGTATATTCCAGGTTACACCAAACCGCATCGCGAAAGCGATAGTCATCCAAGAAAAAGTGAAGGGCTTCGTTCTTGCCATCATGCTTTTTCCTTTCTTCGTATGAAACAGATATGAAATCTGTTGTCCCTGTATAGGGAGACATTTGAGGATAGCCAAGATTTGACGTAAAAGTCATTCCCTCCATAAGATGCATGTTTTCATGTATCTTTTTGCGTCTTTGGCACTTGGGTATATGGTCAAATCGTCTGGATCTGCCATTTTCTGTATGTTCCATAACATACAAATCCTTTGTTGTAAACAATGAAATTTCTTTTACCATAATGATACTTTTGTTGTGTCAAAATGTTAAAGATGGGCAGATTTCAGGTTCACAATTTGCCAATACGAAAAATAATACATATTTTTGCAGAGCAAATCGTATCACCCTCCGATATGTTTGCATGAAGTCTCACTGCCCAAAACTCCGAGACCTCTCTCCAGCCCCGCCCATCGCCAAATGCCGGGGCTTTTTTGTTGAATCTTTCAATGCTTCATAGGCTTCCTCCTTCATTATTTGTCTCGCCATCCCATTGTCTAAGCCGTCTTTCTATGGCTTCCTTGGGAAGTCGAGGGTTGATACTGTATAATTGTCGTAACTTGGCAGCAGCTTCCCTGGCCGAAATAATTCCGGCTTCTTTGAGACTATCAAAGACATAGATGATGCCATGCACCTCCACATTGTCACTCTCTGAAACCCTGCGAAGTTTCCTGTCTCCAGTCAGCAGGGCGTAATTGTTTTTCTTGGCATAATACCATACAGAGCAATCTGTGATGGAAATGTCGGAGTGACTCCTGTCCGGGGGCAGTAAGGCAACAATCTGCATCATTTCTTTCGGGCTGAATACAGGAACACGCAATCGGCCTTCCTCCTTGTAGCGGTTTACTGTCTCTGCTTCTCCTTCACGCTGCAGTTCGAGCATGACCAATTCTGTAGTGTGTACCTCCCAGGGGAGGGAGAATAATCCTTCCAGCAGTCCGACATCGAACAGGTCGATGAACACGTTTGTATCGTTGACAACTACTTTTTTCATCAAATCACATTCAAATGTTTGCGGACCGTGCTTACAGAGATGTGAAGAAGACTGGCAGCCTTGGAGGTGCTTATCAGTTCCTTGGCTGCCGCAGCATACACCATGCTCACAAACCTGGTGCTGAGGTTTTCCTGATAGCAGGTTTCCTCGACGAATTTCTTCATCGCCTCGTTTTGGTTCTTGCGAATACAATAAGTCTTATATTTGCTCTCGCTGATGATGCCAATCTCTTTCAGTTTGTGCATGATGGCATCGATAGAAATGCCATATACCAATTGAATCTGCCTCAACTCAGAGGTAGAGATTTTCTCTCCGGGACTGAATATCGACCGTATGGTTTCAGTGGGCAGCAGCATCTCACTAGCAAAGGCGTTGCAGAGGTTTTCCTTCTCCCTAACAGTCAGGCTTGGAGAAAAGCGATGGTTGAAGAGCAGGTGTCCCAGTTCGTGAAGGGCAGTGAAACGACGGCGTTCCACATGTTTCTGCAGACTGTTGAGCACCACTATGTAGTGGTCACCATTGACTACACCACTCACGCCCTCAAATCCCTCGGGTGCCTCAGTACATATCACCTTGATTCCATGAGCCTCCAACATGTCTTGAACGTTTCCGATGGCATCAAGCCCCAACCTCCATTCCTTTCTTACTTGGATGGCCAACTCGCGCATTTGGGCGGCAGTTGACAGTACTTCACCGTCAAAAAGCCGGATATTGACTTTCTCCTTGCCCAAGATTTCCTCGATTTCCAAGTAGCGTTCCACCTCGTCCTGAATGCGTACCTTCAGAGCGTTGGCATCTTTTGAACTGGTGTCGGATTTCTTCCTAAATGACACCTCGAAATTATCCACGTCAAAGGAGAACGGACGGAAGAAGTAATCCGCTTCCACATCCAATGCAGTAGCCAGAGCAACCAAGACGGTACTGTTGGGCATCATCTTCGCAGATTCATACTTAGAAATAGCCTGTTTGGAGATGAGACCACCCATCTTCGATGCAAGCTGCTCCATGGACATTTTCTTCAATATCCGAGCTTGCTTCAGGCGTTGTGCAAATACGTTTAATAACTCAGACATGACATAATATTTTATTTGTTGACAAAATTACGAATTTCTTTTAATTGTCAACAAGAAAAGGCAAGAAAAATATTCAGATTCCTTATTTTTTTAACAATTCTGTTGGCTTCTTCACCTAAAATTGCACACATTATTCTTTTTGTGCATTGTAAGCAGAAGTCCAAACAACCATCTCTGCCTTGCCATTCGTAGCACAGAGGGAGCAAGTTATTCTATAGATTGCCTTTGAAATGCCTTGTGCAATCATGAATTGTATGTTGCTGAATGTGCTTGTTCGTAACAGCCACGTCTGAATGACGTGCCTGGTCTCGGGCGACGACGACACCTTCCGCATTGGCAAGGTCCCGGATGCCTGAATCTTTCAAACTATAGAACTGATAGCATCGTAGCCATCTGAGTTCATCACGTATTTCACGCCACCGTTTGTTGAAAATGTCGGCTCCGGCTTTTCTTTTGCCAGGCACAAGCCCTCTGCTGAAAATATAATAGTCGTTGGGAAAAGAGAAATAATCAAGTTGGATAAGCAGCCGCATGACAGAATCATTCAGCCCTACATACGATGATTTGTGATTCTTGCTAAAACTTCCATCAACATAGACAGATTGTTCGTCGATGCAGATATCACCAATCTTCAGGTTGACAAGTTCACTTGGTCGAATCATTGTATAATACTCCATCATACAGGCAAGGTAAAAGTGTAAATCTTTTTCTTGCAGATAGACAGACAATGTCTTCAACATTTCCGGAGTCATATCCCTCCGAATCCTCTCATTTTCTCTCAACGGGGAAATCTTGTCAACAGGATTATGACTGATAAATTTGTGACAGATTAGGAACTCACAGAACCCATGCAACCAACCACGATAGTTGTTGACTGTCCGCGGACATACATTCCTATCTGTCCGTAACCATTCCAAAAAGCAAGCACAAAAAGTCCTGTCAAACTCCCAAATCTGTTTGATTGGAGTTGCTCTACCCTTGTTGTACTCATTCAGGATTCTCACCCGTGAACGATAGTTCTCGATTGTTTTTGCTCGTGAATGTTTTGAGATAGACACAAGGTAGTTGCTCAGGCAAGTTGACAGTTCCGTATACATACACTTGCCACAAGAAGGATCATCAACAAAAGGTGACCACCCACTCTGTAATTTATGGGTAAGGATGCTGAGCAATTCGGAGGCACGCTGTCTTTTCATTCTCAGAGGCAAATCGTTTGAAATGTAATACCTCTTTCGTCTTCTCCTACCGTCTGGACTTACGACGAAGAAATCCACATACCAAGACTTGCTTATGTGCAGCACAGGAGTTGTGAAGCTATTCTCAACCAGCTCCACATTCTTTCTTTTCGTTTCTATCATGATTATATTGTTTAGACCGGGTAATATCACCCAAGTCGACAATATAACGGAAATCAACGTCCTCTCCGAAAAAGTCTGCTTTTATCCCTAATTCACAAAAGAATAGAACTAACAATCTATACCAAGAATAGACAGAACAAGTGCATGACCCATAATCTCCGACCAATTTGCTTAAAAGTCTGTGTTTCAACTAATTACAAAATAACAAGAATGGCGATTGAGACACAAAAAAGAACCTTTAAAAATGGCTAAATCACTGATTTACAGTGCTTTAGCCAATCTTCGCGGAGAGAGAGGGATTCGAACCCCCGGTACCTCTCAGTACGACGGTTTTCAAGACCGTTGCAATCGACCACTCTGCCATCTCTCCTTTTCAATGGTGCTTTTGGTCAAAAGCGGTTGCAAAGGTAATACTTCTTTTTGAATTCAACAAATTTTCCAACAGTTTTTTCTTGGGTTTGCACCCATTTTACAAAAAAAATGAAAAGTCTATGGTATTTGTCGTGAATAATGGCATTAAACAACAAAAAATGTATAAAGCGAATACCATACTCGCATTATACATCTTTTGACTTCATATAAATGTCGTTTCATCCGAAACGACTATGGCGAAATCTATCCTTTAGTTGTCGTCCCAGTTGTATGTTGAATTGTTTTCGAAGTCGTTTTCCCAGAGACTTGTGCTCCCTGAGCGAGCTTCCTCTGTTGAACCACCATCCAAATGTAAATTGACATTAGTCCTTAAAGATGTTACTTGTGCTTGAAGCAATGCCAAGGGGTAGCATTCGTCAATACAAGTTTCTGGGATGATATATTTCCGTTTCATTTATTAATACGTTGTTACTGTTACGTCCAATAATCAAAATGATATGTAAATCTTTGTTTTGATTTTTCGGTGCAAAGATAATCAATAGTTATGAATATAAAGCAAAAATCTAACTAAATTATCAATAAATAATATTTTTCCGTGTTGAATCATCGCTTTGAAGTGGTCAATTATTGGTGTTTGGCTTTTCTATTTGCTCAGTTCAATTCCTTTTTCAGTTCACCCATGAAACGTTGGTATTCTTTCTGCGTGATATCGGGCTTGTCATATACTCTCTGGCCGGGGTGCTTTTGTTTGTATGCCTTGCGAACCATTTGGTGAGTGACAATGTTTTCAATGGGTATGTTATATTTTTCAATGAGTGGAAGCAGATATTCAATGGCACTGTCAATCTGGTCGCTGGTGAGGGGGCGCTCCAGTGTGTTGCCCTGAAACTCGATGCCTATAGTGAAGAAATTACATCCCTCACGACCATTGAGTATCGAACGCCCTGCATGCCAGGTCACATCAGTGGGAGAGGCCATGATATAGCGTGTGCCGTCTACGTCTATTACCACATGGGTACTCACTTTCCGTTCGGGTGAAGACAGTATTTCGAGCGAGCGTTGGACTGTTGGTTCGGCGGTGTGGTGCAACACTACGCCGAGAACTTCGTTCAGAGTGTCAGGCTCGATATTGGGAGTGGGGTAGGAGATTTCATTATAGCGGGGATTGTTGTCGTTGCAGGATGTGCAACTTGCCATAGAATGGATGGTAAATACACTAGTTACTAGGATGGCTGAGATAGCAATGAGTATTATTTTTTTCATGAGAGATACTTTTGTCGTTGCAAAGGTACGGGATTATGTGAATAGAAGAGAACGATTGGATAATTTTTTCAGATTTTCTGCTCTTTTGCTTAAATAATCATGGCGTTTTGCATGAAGTTGGCTGTTTTTTTTGTATCTTTGCAAACAAAGACGAACACATGATTATGAAGCATATCACGAAGCGAGTTCTGGTAATGGCTATAATGGCCGTCGCCTTTATGTCCTCATGGGCACAGAAAAAGATGGTAGTTTCACAACCCGAAGACCCCAACGAGATGGTGGCCTACCTTTTCACCTATTTTAATAGTAATGCACCCGAGGACGAGCAGATATGCTATGCCATCAGCGACAATGGCTACAATTTCACACCGCTCAACCATGGCCGTCCGGTGATTTCAAGCGACACAATAGCATTCACACAGTGTGTGCGCGACCCTCATATCCTCAGATGCCAGGATGGAAAGACATTCTATATGGTGGCTACTGATATGCGCTCGTCGCTGGGATGGGCCAGCAACAGAGGTATGGTGCTCCTGAAATCCACCGACCTCATTCATTGGCAACACTCAGCCATCCATTTCCCGACAAAATACACCAAGGCTTGGAAAAACGTCACCAGAGTGTGGGCACCTGAGACCATATACGACCAAAAGGCGGGGAAATACATGGTCTTCTATTCGCTGAGGACAAGCATGCCAGGCTCGTTCGACAAAATCTACTACCAGTATGCCAATGAGGACTTCACCGACCTTGAGGGAGAACCAAAATGGCTCTTCGATGCAGGAAATGCCACCATCGACGGCGACATCGTATATAATGAGGCCGACCAACTCTACCACCTTTTCTACAAACAGGAGTCGGGTAGGGGTATCTATCAGGCAGTGGCATCACAACTTACCGACAGATGGAAGATGCTCGATGGGAACGTTGAGCAAACCAAAGAGGCTGTAGAGGGCGTGGGCGTATGCAAGGCAATCGACGGCAAGTCGTGGATTATTATGTATGATTGCTATGGAAATGGGCACTACCAGTTCTGTAAGTCCGACGACCTCAAGACTTTTCAGTTTGTGCAGAACACCGAGACCAAGGGAAAGTTTACACCACGACATGGCACCATCATCCCTATAACACGAGCCGAAAAGCAAAGACTGCTCAAGGAGTTTGGCAATTTCAACCAGCCCATCTTGCCCGGATTCCATGCCGACCCAGAGGTGCTCTATTCTAATAAGACTGGAAAGTATTATATCTATAGCACCACCGACGGCACTCCCGGATGGGGCGGACACGACTTCAGCGTGTTCTCGAGCGACGACCTGGTGAATTGGACTGACGAGGGAAAAATGCTCGATGTGAAGGGCGAACAGGTGAAGTGGGCCACAGGAAATGCATGGGCACCATGTATTGAGGAGGTAAGGCAGAAAGACGGTACATACAAGTATTACTTCTATTTCTCGGCACACAATCCAGTTTCCAACCGAAAGGAAATCGGAGTGGCTGTGAGCGATAGCCCAACAGGACCCTTTGTCGACTCGGGAGCGCCTATTATCACTGATGCCGACCGCCCTGAAGAGGCTCGCGGAGGACAGGCCATCGATGTGGATGTCTTCAAGGATCCCAAGAGCGGCAAGCACTATCTCTACTGGGGAAACGCTTTCATGGCGGGAGCTGAACTCAACGACGACATGCTCTCTGTGAAAAAAGAGACCATCACTTTGCTCACACCCAAGGGTGGTGACCTTCAGACATGGGCTTTCCGTGAAGGGGCTTACGTCTTCTGGAGGAAAGGCACGTATTATTTCTTGTGGTCGGTTGATGACACTGGGTCGCCCAATTACCATGTGTGTTATGGAACGTCCAAGTCGCCGCTCGGACCCATCGCCATCGACGAGCAAAACTATCGGGTGATTGAGCAATGCCCCGAGGACAAAATCTATGGTACGGCTCACAATTCTATCCTGCAGATTCCAGGCAAGGATGAGTGGTATATCGTGTATCATCGTATCAACAAGGACTTTGTCGACAGAAAATTTGGAGGAGGGGTGCCGGGCACTCACAGGGAGGTCTGCATTGACAGGATGACCTTCGACAAAAAAGGACATATCATCCCCGTGAAACCAACACTCAACGGCCCCGCACCGCTTAAGTCAAAGAAATAATTGAAATAATTGGAATAATTGAAATAATTGGAATGTTAGGAAATGTATTAGATTTGAAAATTATAATCATCATCGTGGTAATGGTGATTGTGGCTTTGCTGCTTTTTAGATACAACTTGCATTTGAAAGCCAAAGCCAAAAAATGTAAAGAAGAAGCCAAAAGGTTTCACAAGGAAGTACAGTCTCTGTCGGCGACCGACCGCATGTTTACCGACGAGGAACTCAAAAAACTGAAAATGAAGTATTCCCCGCTGCTTGACGATGTCAACAGTTTATACGACAGTTACTTTATCTCTAACGACTATCTCGACAAATTGGGACTTGGCGACTTCCTTGAGGAGAGGAGGCTCTTGAACCACACACAGTATCTGAACAATAAGGGGCACAAGGCATAACCCAATTAATAGCATCCGTCGCTGATGTAATTCTTGGTGGTCATGTCGTAATACAGTGCCTCTAATTCCTGTAGGGTCAATTTCTGTATGGAATGTTCTATCATCCGTATGAGTTCTTCACGACGGTATTCGTCTGGCTCGCTTATTGTTTTGTATGGCATAATGGGTTGGGTTTGAGATGAATGATTGGTAAGACTACAGTCGACATGCATGGGCGAAGCCCCGTAGTCCGTTGCAAAGATACTTATTTTTCAAGGCAGAAACGTAATAAATCTACTTTTTTCCATGTAGGTGCTCAAAATCATGCATGTTTTCCTCTACTATATAGGTAAAATAGGAAGCGACAAAGAGATATCAAATGGACAATTTCGCTGCGATAGATTTCGAGACAGCCAACAATGAGCGCTCCTCGGTGTGTTCGGTAGGGATTGTGATTGTCAGAGAGGGGGAATTCACCGATTCGTTCTACTCGCTCATACAGCCCGAACCCAATTACTACAATTATTGGTGCACAAGGGTTCATGGCTTGCGCCGGGAAGATACAGAGGAGGCCCCGGTCTTTCCCTGGGTCTGGGAGAAAGTGGAGCCGCTTATAGAGGGATTGCCACTCGTCGCTCATAACAAATCTTTCGACGAGGGATGCCTCAAGGCGGTGTTCAAAGTCTATCAGATGGACTATCCCGACTATCTGTTCTATGACACGCTGGCCACGGCAAGACGATGCTTTCCTGAACTGCCCAATCATCAGTTGCAGACTGTAGCCGAGAGATGTGGGTTCTTCTTGCAGCGGCATCACCATGCACTCTCCGATGCCGAGGCATGTGCGTATATCGCAAGGGAAATTCTGTAGATGGCATGGGGCTGCCTTTTTTTATCCTAACTTCGACATTTTATTTGCATATCTCAAGAAAAAGTCTTATTTTTGCATCCCTATATAAAAAGCAAACGTATCGTACATTGCTCACCTAAATAAAGATTGATTGAAAATGACGAAAATCAAATCGCTGTGGCTTGCTCTCATTGCTGCAGTAGTCACATCGTGTGCAACCAGCACTTCTGTGGAATCCACTTCTTCAAGTAGTAAACGGGAATTCCGTGGCGCCTGGATTCAATGCGTCAACGGACAGTTTATCGGTATGTCAACCGAGCAGATGCAGAAAACTCTTATTTATCAGTTGGATGAACTGAAAAAGGATGGGGTCAACGCCATCATCTTTCAGGTCAGACCAGAGTGCGATGCCCTCTATAAAAGCGAAATTGAGCCGTGGAGCAGATTCCTCACTTCAAGGCAGGGGGCAGCGCCAGCACCTTATTGGGATCCCTTACAGTGGATGATACAGCAATGCCACAGCAGGGGAATGGAGCTCCATGCGTGGATTAACCCGTTCAGGGCCAAGACGAAAACCACCAACGAACTGGCGTCTAACCATATCGCAGCACGTCATCCTGAATGGATTTTCCAGTATGATGGCCTCTATATCCTCAATCCTGGCGTTCCTGAGGCTCGTGACTATGTCTGTGCGGTCGTCGACGATATCGTCAGAAGATATGACATCGATGGATTGCATATCGACGACTATTTCTATCCCTATCCGGTGGCCGGACAGGTGATTGATGATGACAAAACTTTCAGTGAGCATAGAAATGGCTTCTCCAACAAGAATGACTGGCGGCGTGACAATGTGAGCATGTTCGTTCAGCAACTGTCAAAGACCATTCACAACCGCAAACCATGGGTCAAGTTCGGCGTCTCCCCATTTGGCATCTACCGTAACCGTAAAAGTGCACCCAATGTGGGTAGCGATACAAATGGAACGCAAAACTTCGACGACCTCTATGCTGATATTCTGTTGTGGGTCAACAACGGACTCGTGGACTACTGCGTACCGCAACTCTACTGGGAGATTGGTCACAAGGCCGCTGACTACAAGACGCTTATCACTTGGTGGAACAAACATGCGTCAAACAGACCTCTGTACATCGGTGAGGACATAGAAAGAACCGTGAAACATTCCGACCTGGACAATCCAAACATCAACCAGATGAGGGCGAAATTCAAACTGCATCAGGAGATGTCAAACGTCAGTGGTACGGTGCTGTGGTATGCCAAGGCCGCTGTGGACAATGTGGGGAACTATGGCACCAATCTCCGAAAGGTTTATTGGAAGTACCCGGCTTTGCAGCCACAGATGCCATTCATCGACGATTCCGCACCCAAAAAGCCGCACAAGGTGAAGAGTGTGTGGGCGTCTGGAGACTATGTGCTCTTCTGGTCTGCACCCAAGGGAAATGGATGGAAAGACGAGGCTTACAAGTATGTGGTCTATCGGTTCAATGAGAACGAGAAAGTGAACCTCGCCGATCCCTCCAAGATTGTCGCTGTCACACGGCAGACATTTGTGAAACTTCCATATACCGATGGAAAAACACGATACGTCTACGTTGTTACGGCTCTCGACAGAATGAGCAACGAAAGTGCTGGAGTAGTAAAAAAGGTGAAGTTGTAAAACTTCACCTTTTTTAAAATCTCTATTTCACCACTTTTTTCTTGCCGTCTACGATGTAAATGCCTTTGGGCAAGCCCTCCAGGGTCGTGGCTTGTTTTCGCACCAATAGGCCCGACAAAGTATAAACGTCTGCTACCTCAAATGTGTCAGTGTTCACCTCGTCGATGTCTGTGGTGTTCACGACGAAATCATAGCGATAGCCAAACCAATCCATGTTACCAGATTGATGGTCGGTGTAGCATCTTAGATAAGCGTGATAGGCCTTTCCTATTTCCAGACTTTCAAAATGGAAGGTCAGATTCACCGTCTCGCCGGGACCAAGATTGAGATAGTCTGTTTTGTCATAGGTGATGCTGTAATCCTTGGGGTCTTCGAATATGTAGCAGTTGATGGGCATGTAGTAACCGGCCGTGCCATTGTTCTTCACTTTGAATTTGAGATACGGCTCGGTGGTGGTGCTGATCTCATGTGATACTACGCTGAGGTTAGTCTTGGCGGTCGGGGCTGATTTTATCGTCACTTCCCACGGCGAAAGGTCGTTGGAGCCGTCTTCTACAATATCAAGCCACACTTTCCATTTGCCAGAGGAAGTGGGGGTGAAGTAAAGCGATGTCGTTTCCTCGCCACCCGACTCGATGGCCATGTATGTCTTGTCCACATATTCACCTTTGTCATTGGCCTTCGAAGCAAACAGATAGAAAAGGTCGTTGTATTCTTCGGTACTGTTGCTCACAGTGATTCTGACTTCCTGCGGCTGGCCAGCGATTTTATTGCCTGTGAATTCCACGGAATTGATATTCAAATTGGAACGTGGATGATAACTGGTTTCAGTCACTTTCCCGTTCTTGAACTTCACTTCATAATATTTCTTCCGGTCGCCTATTACGTGATACCATTTGCTGCCATCAAGTATGGCATAAGGATAGATGCGATAGGAACCATCCTCGAAATTCCAGGTGTCCATGTTGCTGCTGTAGGTGCGGGCATCCAATGGCTCGAAAAGGTCGGTCGTCTTCTTGAGTTTGTAGGTGCTGCTGGTGTCGTCGGCTTTCTGATAGGCCAGACCATATACAAAGGTACCCGACATGCTTGTTCGGTTGCCGTATTTCGCATTAATTGTGTGACCATCAACCCAGAAATCCTCAAGCGAGAGGGTTCGCCTCTCATAGGTTTCGCTTGTTGCCTTTTGGATGCCTACAATGGCGCCTTGCGCCATCGAATAGCCGCTGTTGGCATCACCACTTCCAGTGCCACCACCACCGGGGTTGAGAACCATAAGTTTGAAATAGCCATTGCAGTAGCCTTCCCATCCCCAGTTGATGTGGTAGTAGCCCTGACCGTCGTAGCCGTCGCATACGAAAGCATGACCTCCACCGGGATTGCTGCCACTATATAATACGGGACGGCCATTTTTTAACTCGTTGTAGATGAGGTTGTCCCAACTTTCTGCCGAATAGTCACTGCGCTTCTCGTAACGGGTGTTGATGTCGTAGTCGAAATAGGTCCTGAGGGCCATCGCCACATCACTGGTGTAGGCTGAGGAAGCGTCGGGGTCATAGTCCATTTTCACAGACTGGCCGCAATAACGCATCAACTGGGCTACTGCCTTGCATTGGGCTGTCGTCTGCCCTTCATTGTAACGCTCAAGCATATTCGCCCAGTCCAATTTTACTCTTGACAGCGATGACAAATAGCCGACGTTATCATTAGATGTGTAGGAGGGAATTGCTGATGTGTAATTCTGGGGCCATTTGTGAAAGCGCATGATCTGGGCCATAGCCGTGGCTACGCAGCCGGTGACACAATAGGTGCCATTGAGTTTCGGACATTGCTGGTTGTAGGCGGAGCCGGTCGAGTTGGAATCACCTTGGCCCCACGATGTGGTGACAAGGTGAGCCACTGCACTATGAAGTGGGACGCGCAGAGGACGGGTGTTGGTCACCCCATTCTGAAGAGCGCTGATCTCTGAAGTGTAGATGTCAAGCCAGCCTTTCATCGTTTCAGGAATGCGGGCCTCATCAAACTGACAGTCCATGCCGTAGCCCAGAATTTCCTCCGTGCGCTCATCGCCCGATACAATCACAAAACCACGGCCGCCAGTGGCATTGAAAACATAAAGTGGAGCCTTTTCCGGAGTGGCTTTGTTCAGCGAGGCGCGGGTGATGCCTTTTTTCATGGGAATACCTTTGTCCTGCATGAATTCAAGGGCCTTTTGTCGCGCTTGTTGTTGATTAATCACTTGCCCGTCGACGAGCAACACCGACAATAATAGCAGGCAAGTAAGTAGCCACTTCTTGCTTGTTACATTTTGTTTCATTCTCATAGCGTGCAGTTTTTCTAATTGTTAACAAGGGCAGGATAATCTTATTGATTTCCTGTTTCTTCGCAGAAAACGGATTCTAATCTTTCATCAGGTCAGCGAAGAAATTGTCGAGTTCCTTGTCCAGTCCCTCCATTAGTTCTCCGTTGATGATGATGGTGTCGTCATCTGCTACATACAGTTCGGCCAGATTCTCTTTCTCGTCATCTTCCAGCACAAAACTGTAGGGTTTCATAATTCCGAGGTGGTCTACTGTCTTGCTCATCCGCTTGATCACCTGGCGAAGGGTAGGGGTGATTTTCGTGTAGAAATCATCATCCTTGTTGTCTATCCATTCTGCAATCACGCAACGGGTAATTTCCTTGTCGTCATCGTCGTAAGCCAAAATCTCACCACTCTCCTGCAACACCCTAAGGTGAATGTCGGTGAGAATACTTGGCTCATCACTATATGGAAACTTCTCGCATATCTTCCTGATGGCGCGCTCTATTTGCTGAACTGTCTGTTCTGATGTCTTCATTTTTACACCCCTAAAATTACATATTTTAATGATATCAATCTTCTATCGTGCAAACCGAGTGGAATGAAATGTGTTTCAATTCCCGAGGTCCAGCCGATATTCATGCGAAGCACAAATGTCAATTTATTCCCCCCTTCAACTCTCTCAGCCTGATTCTTGTCAGTACTTGTTTCGTGTTGTATGTGAAATCGCCATTCAGCATCCATCCGAAATAGCCGGGGTCACGGCGCAAAACCTCTTTCACTGCCTGACCACGGTATTTGCCGAAGTTGAACACTTCTTGCTTAACGGTATTGCCGCTGGCATCCTTGACTTCCTTTCCTTTGGCATCGAGCATGGGTTTCCACACAATCCTCCCTGCAAAATCCACGTTGTCGTTGGTCTTGGAGAAGGCAGCCAACTCATCCATGTCGTTGGGCAGCCTGCGGTCGGGCTCTTCCTGAAGCTCCGCGCTATACATGTCCAATTGCCCTTTCAGCACCCGATAGGTGACTTCCGTGTCGTTGTCAGCCTTGTGCGGAGGAAAGTCTTCCGACATCTTGCGCCCGCAGTAGAATTTGTAAGCCGCTTCCAGATTTCTCTTTTCCATCTTGTGGAAAATGGTCTGCACATCAATCATCTGATGTTTTGAGAAATCAAAGTCGATGCCGGCTCGCAGAAACTCCTCCGCAAGCAGAGGTATGTCGAAATGATTGGAGTTGAAACCGGCAAAGTCGCAACCTTTGAAAGCCTTTTCCAATTGGGGAGCAAGTTCCTTAAACGATGGCTGGTCCTTCACGTCGTCATTGGTGATTCCGGTGATGATAGTTACTTCCTGTGGAATGTTGATGCCGGGATTCACCAGGTAGTCTTTGCGCTCTTCTGTCCCATTGGGCGACACCTTGATATATGCAATCTGGATGATGCGGTCGTGAACCAAATCCAGACCGGTCGTCTCCAGGTCGAAAATCACTAACGGACGCTTAAGCTTCAGATCCATAGGGCATTAATCGTTCAGTAGCATGGGCATCACCAGCATGAGCACTTCCTCATTCTCTGGCTGCTGCGAGGGAACCACTACACCGGCGCGGCTGGGGTCGGCCAGTTCGATTATCACTTCTTCACCGTCGATATTGTTCAGAATCTCTGTCATGCTCGAGCCTTTGAAGCCTATCTGCATGGGGATTCCTTCGTATTCGCATATCATGTTCTCGCGGGCGCTTGTCGAGAAGTCTATGTCTTCCGAAGACAGTTCAAGCTTGCCCATCTCCACCTTGAAACGAACCAGTTGACTGCTCTCGCTGGCGAAGGGAAGCACGCGGCGAAGGGCGCTGATCAGTGTCTTGCGCTCCACTCGCAGTTGGTTGGGGTTGTTCTGCGGAATCACAGAATTATAGTTGGGATAGCGGCCCTCTATCAGACGGCAGGTAAGCACCCCCTCGGAGAAATTGATGACGGCGCTGCGGTCGTCAAACTGTATCACCACGTCGCCACCTTCCTTGCTCAGGATACTCTTCAACAGGGTGGCTGGCTTCTTCGGCAATATAAATGAGGTGGGGGTCTCGCTCTTCACCGTATAGTTGCGGTTGCGCACCAACTTGCTGCCGTCGCTAGCTACAATCGCCAGACAGTCGGAGGTGATGTCGAAATAGATGCCGTTCATCACTGGGCGCAACTCTTCCTGGGCTGTGGCGAAAAGGGTGCGGCTGATGTTGTTCAGAAGGACGGCGGAGTCGATGGTGATGGTTGTGACCTCGGTCGGAGCAAACTGTATGCGGGGATATTCATCGGCATTTTGAGTGGTGAAATTGTACATACCATTCTGATAGACCACGCAAATCGTATTGCTCTCTGTGTCCACCTCGAAGGTAAGAGGCTGCTCGGGAAGTTCACGGACAGCATCGAGAATGGTTGATGACGAAACAGCAAATTGTCCGTTACCGTCCGATTCGTCCAGTTGGTTGGTGGCTTTCAGAACGTTCTCGCTGTCTGAGGCGGTGATGGTCAAAAGGCCGTCTTGAATCTCAAACAGGAAGCACTCCAAAATGGGCATCGAATTCTTGCTGGTAATCACTTTCGACAAGATGCCGAGATTGTTGCTCAATGCTGAACTGGATAGGGAAAATCTCATGGGTATTTGTTTTTTTGGTTATTATTGCTGATGTGTTTTTTTCAACGACGTTTTTCTATTATGCGCCGCAATTGACTACAAAAATACAAAAATACATTGGAGTGTGCAAAAAATACACAAAAAAGTTTTATCATTAGCGACATTTTTTGTAATTTCGCCAACGATTTCTAATCTGATGACGAATTTATTAATCTCTTTAATCAAAATAAAACTATGGATTTACAAGGAAAAATTATAGCAGCTCTACCGCCTAAAACTGGCACATCGGCTCGCGGAGAATGGAAAGTTCAGGAATTTGTCTTGGAAACGCTCGACGACAGATTCTCACGCAAAATGGTGTTCTCGGTGTTTGGTGAGGACCGCTTGCAGCGCTTCAACATTCAGGTGGGACAGACTGTCACAGTGTCTTTCGATATCGATGCGCATGAGTATCAGGGAAGATGGTTCAACAGCATCCGCGCGTATGATGTGAGGCCGGTACTTGAAAACCCACAGACACTGCCGCCAGTTGGACCTGGTGATGCCGGGGCTTTCCCTCCGCCACCAGCAGCCCCGTTTGACTCACAACAACCTGTCGTTGCACCACAGGCACCATCCGCACCTCAGCAGCAGGCTCCCGACCCATTCACTGCAGGCGATGATGCTGCCGACGACCTTCCTTTCTAAAAAGGATTTATACAATAAGCCCGAAGGGGTGACAGACAGCTCTGTCACCCCTTCGGGCTTATTGTGCGTGTCTCCTTCTCATGGGGTACAACGTTCGCCGGTATTTGCAATCATCCGCCAGAACAAGTAAAACTGATGAGACCACAGGTTGGCGGTGGAAAACTAAACTCTGGCGAATTGAAATTCTCCAGAACTTTTAAAAAACAGTCGAATTTGAGAATTTTCATACATGAAAAGCAGTATGTCGGTGGTGACAAGATCCATCATTCTAACAATTCTGGACAAAAAGATTACATAAAAAAACACCCTCGTTCAGTATGACTAAGAAAAAAAGTTGATGTTTGTGGCATTACTCAGTTTATTTTTATAATTTTGCAGCAAAAATATGTGATAGTATGCACACAAGAGAAGAAAAACTGGAAGCTTTTGGGCGATTGCTTGACGTGCTCGACAGGTTGAGGAAAGAATGTCCGTGGGATAGGAAACAAACCAATGAAAGCCTGAGGCCCAACACCATAGAAGAAGTCTTCGAACTATGTGATGCCCTCATTAAAGACGACCAGAAGAACATTTGCAAGGAACTCGGCGACGTGCTCATGCATGTGTGCTTCTATGCCCTTATCGGACAGGAAAAACAGCAATTCGACATGGCTGATATTTGCAACATGCAGGCCGACAAACTGATTTTCCGGCATCCGCATATCTATGGCGACCAAAAGGCCGACACGGCTGAGCAGGTGCTCCAAAACTGGGAGCAAATCAAATTGCGTGAGAAAGACGGAAACAAAACGGTGCTTTCCGGAGTCCCAGAGGCTCTCCCAAGCCTAATCAAGGCATACCGCATTCAGGATAAGGCTCGAAATGTGGGGTTTGACTGGGAAGACAAAGCTGATGTCTGGACAAAAGTGAGGGAAGAACTGGATGAACTTGAGGCGGAACTGCGGTGTGACGACCGTGAGAAATCCACTGAGGAACTGGGCGATTTTCTCTTCAGCGTCATCAATGCTGCGCGGCTGTATCATCTCAATCCCGACAATGCGCTGGAACACACCAACCAAAAGTTCATACGGCGATTCAATTATATCGAGCAACATTCCATCAAGGCGGGAAGACCGCTTACTGAAATGTCGTTGCAGGAAATGGACGAACTGTGGAATGAGGCAAAACAAAATGAAATAGATAACAATAAATCATAATAGGATGAAAAAACATTTAGTTTACTTTCTATCATTTGCAATGATAGGGGCACTGTTGATGGGGTGCAAGCATGAGAAACAAATCAATGTGGCCTCACTCAGTATTGAGAATGATGACCAGAACGAGAAAGACACCACCATTTATGGCCGGTGTGCGGATGCTGCCATGCATACTTTTTCGCTTGTCGACGCCAAAGGTGATACAATCGACTATATTATCGACGATGCAGAGGGTGTCGTACAGGGGGGATTGTACCAAAACGACAAAATGGCGGTCATAGAGGAAACTGTGGATGGAGAGCAATATGCAACTAAAGTCATCAACATCACATCCCTGATGGGAAGATGGGCAAGTCTGGACAAAAACTTCGAACTCAAGGATGGTGGAGTGGTGGAATCACACCGGGAGAAAGAGTCGAAAACTTATACGTCTTGGAAAATCTTCAATGGTAAATTAATCCTCGCACCCGACACCTTCGATATTAATATGCTGGGAGTCGACTCTTTGTATCTGGAAAACAAAGATGGTATTTTCTTTTTCACACGGCAAATCGAAAGCCGAAAGTAGCGGATGGAGGTTTTCAAGGTTCATGTCCTCGGATGTGGAAGTGCCACTCCTACGTTGCGACATAATTGTTCCACGCAGGTGGTGGAAATCCGGGGGAAACTCTTCATGGTGGATTGCGCGGAGGGTACGCAGAAAGAAATGCTGCGCACCCATCTCGGTTATGGGAGACTTCACACGGTCTTGCTCTCGCATCTGCATGGTGACCATTGTTTCGGCCTGATGGGCATGATTTGCACCATGGGCATGACCGGACGCACCGCGCCCCTGCACGTCTATGCGCCTCCGATGTTGGAGAATATCCTCAATCAACAATTGGAAATGTTCGCTGCCGGACTGGAGTTTCAGGTGGTCTTCCATCCTGTGGATACTACAAGGTCGTATGTCATCTATGAGGACCGAAGCCTAACCATAACCACAATTCCGCTCAATCACAGGGTGCCGTGTTGTGGATTCCTTTTCACCGAGAAACCCACATTGCCACATATACGCCGTGATATGATTGATTTCCTGGGCATCCCTTATTCAGAAATCAACAATATCAAAAATGGAGCCGACTGGATAACCGACGAGGGGGAAACCATACCAAACAGCAGACTCGTGACACCAGCCGACCCCGTGCGGTCCTACGCTTATTGCTCAGATACAAAGTATTTGCCTCATCTCCACGAATTAGTCAAGGGGGTCAATTTGCTGTACCATGAGAGTACTTATACCGACGAAAAAGTAGGCAATGCGGCCAAATACCATCACAGCACAGGGACGCAGGCGGCTACCGTGGCAAAGGATGCCGGCGTGAAAAAACTGTTGCTCGGTCATTTCAGTGCCAGCACCAACGAATCTCTTCTTCTTGAGCAGGCACGCCAGGTTTTTCCTGATACTTTTCTGGCTTCCGAGGGAATGACTGTCTCTGTGGAGTAGGCTGATGTCAACCTCCGATAATCACTTTGATTCCTTGCTTGCCAAGCAAGGACGACCAGTGGCTGAGTTTTTCTTCCGATGGGGTAGACATCTCCAGATGGTCTGGATTGTATAGGCTGCCCATGCGGCGGTGCTTGTCTTTGCCTATGTCATGGTAGGGCAGAAGGTGTACTGTGCGCCTTTTCCAGTTGAGTGATTGCAGAAAATGTGCCGTCGCCGACAGGTTGCCTTCGTTGGCGTTCACCCCTTCTATCAGTGGAATTCGGATGGAGAAATCATAGTTTTGCTCCGACAACCAACGGATGTTCTCCAGGATGAGGTTGTTGGTTACGCCTGTGTACTGGCGATGTTTCACAGGGTCCATCATCTTCAGGTCGACCAGCATCAGCTCACATTCGCTTGCCACTTCTGCTACTACTGAATGGGCGGCATAGAGCGAAGTGTCTACAGTGCGGTGAAAACCGCGAGCGCCAAGTTCGCGAAGTAGTTCAAGAATTAGGGTAGGATGCATGAGTGGCTCGCCGCCACAGAGGGTCACTCCGCCTCCGCTTTCTTCCATCACCATCCGTTCTTTCTCTATTTCTGTCATCAGATCGTCCAGTTGCCAATTCTTACCACATATTTCCAAGGCAAGGGTAGGGCATTGGTCTGCGCATTTTCCACAGAGTTGGCATAATTGCACTGTTCGATGGATGCCTTCGCTGTCTAAATGGAGCGCATGTTGTGGACATACCTCCACACATCCACCACATCCCAGGCATTTGCTTTGCTTATAGAGCAATTGGGCCTCGCTGAGCCAACTCTCAGGGTTGTGGCACCACACGCATCTCAGCGGACATCCCTTCAAAAAAAGAGTTGTCCGTATTCCCGGCCCGTCATGGATGCAATACCTCCTAATATCAAATATCATTAAAGCCCCTCCTCTCCTCTTCAAAATACTCTTTATATCCTCTTCTATATCCACTATAATCCTCTTCAGTCCTCTTTAGTCCTCTCCTCTACAGTCCTCTATCTCCCCTTATCTCCTTCAATCAAAATCTCCATTCTCCGTCCGCGCGATAATCTCATCCTGCAATTGCGTGGTCATATCGTTGAAATAGTCGGAATAGCCTGCCACCCGCACCAGCAAATCACGATATTCATCGGGATGGGCCTGGGCGTCGAGCAGAGTCGCCGTGTCAACGATGTTAAATTGTATATGATGACCACCTAATTTGAAATAGGTGCGGATCAGACTGGCCAGTTTCCTTAGGTCTTCATCGCGTTTCAGCAATGTGGGTACAAAACGTACATTGAGCAGTGTGCCTCCGCTTTTCGTCTGGTTGAGTTTGCCCAGCGACTTGATTACCGATGTCGGACCATGGGTGTCGGCACCATGCGATGGTGACGTGCCGTCGCTGATGGCGAAATGAGCCAGACGGCCATTGGGTGTGGCACCACACACCGAACCGAAATAGTTGTGGCAGGTGGTGCTCAGCATATTCAGGTGGGTCTCACCGCCACGGGTGTTGGGACGGCCTTCAATGGCCGACACAAGGTCTTCGTAGATGCGCACGGCAATAGCGTCGGCGGCGTCATCGTCGTTCCCGAAGAATGGGGTGTGGTGACGGATATATTGTCGCATCACTTCTGCGCCCTCGAAATTGTTGGCCAGTGCTTTCAGTATTTCGTCCATGGTCCAGCGCTGCTCTTCAAAGACATGCTTTTTCAGTGCCATGAAACTGTCGGTGAGTGTGCCAAGACCTGTGCATTGTATGTAGGTGGTGTTGTAGCGGGCGCCACCACTGTAATAGTCCTTTCCTTTTTCGATACAGTCGTCGATGTAGAGACTTAGGAATGTGGCGGGTGCGTACAGTGAAAACATACGCTCGATATAGTTGTTGACTGATAGTTTCAAGTTCACGAAATACATCATCTGCTTTTGCCAGGCCACATAGAGTTGCTCGAAGTTCGCAAAATCCCTCGGGTCGCCGGTCTGAAGACCCAGGAGCTTGCCCGTCTCAGGGTCGATGCCGTTGTTGAGCGTGAGTTCCAGTATCTTGGGCGTGTTGAGATAGCCAGTGAGAAGATACGCCTCCTTGCCGAAGGCCCCCACTTCGATGCATCCCGAGCATCCGCCTTCGCGAGCATCCTCTATGTGCTTGCCTGCTCGGGTCATCTCTTTCACGTAGGTGTCGGGATTAAAGATGGAGGGGTAGCCGTGGCCTTGGCGAATGACGCGGATACCTTCCAGAAGGAAGTCGTCGGGTGTGTTCTGGGCAATATGGATGCTCAGGCCAGGCTGCAACTGGTGAAGTTCTTCCTGTATCTCAAGTATCATCAGCGACAACTCGTTGACTGCGCAATTGCCTTCACGGTCGATACCGCCGATGTTGATGTTCGTAAAGTCGTTGTAGGTGCCCGATTCGAGTGCGGTCACACCTACTTTCGGCGGGGCTGGCTGATTGTTGAACTTAATCCAGAGGCAGCTGATGAGTTCCTTGGCCTGGTCGCGTGTAAGTGTGCCAGCCGTTATGCCTTTCTGGTAGAAGGGGTACAAATGCTGGTCGATGTGGCCGGGATTCATCGAGTCCCACCCATTGAGTTCGGTCACGGTGCCCAGATGGACAAACCAGTACATCTGAAGCGCCTCCCAAAGGTCACGGGGTGCATGAGCGGGTACCCAGTGGCACACATCGGCTATTTTCTCCAACTCTTGTTTTCTTGTCACGTCGGTCTCTTTCGAGGCCATCTCCTCTGCCAGACGGGCGTGCCGCTCCGCGAACAGGATGACGGCGTCGCAGGAGATGGACATGGCTTCCAACTCTTGTTGCTTGTCAGTGGCCAGAGGGTCGTAGATGTAGTCCAGGCGCGAGATGCGGTCTGAGATGCGGGCCTTCACGTCGAGCAAGCCCTCACGGTACATCTTGCCGTCCATCGCGGTGTGACCGGCGGCCCGCTGTTCCATGAATTCCGTGAACACACCGGCATGGTAGGCTTCTTCCCATTCTTTTGATACATGGCCGAATATGCGCTCGCGCTGTGTCTTTCCTTGCCAATAGGGTATTACTTCACTCGCATAGAGACGGATGTCTTCCTCGCTGATCAGGTAGGGCTGAAGAGGACGCTTGTTGAGCGTGTGCAGGTCTTCCACGCTGTGACAGGTTAACTCGGGAAAGGTGGGGACCGCTTTGGGGCGGGGGCCACGTTCGCCGACTATCAACTCGTCGTCGCCAATATAGATGGTTTTCTGCTTGCAAAGTTCGTAAAAGTTTTTCGCACGCAAAATGGGTGTCGGCATGGTGCCGTAATATCGTTTGTAAAACTCCGTCTCAATCATTGCACGCTCTATGCTCAGCGTTGTAGGGGTGTCTATGCTTTTTTGGCGAAGACGACGGATGCGAGCGTTCATCCCTTTGTCGTTGGCCGTATTTTTGATGGAGTAGTTCATAGATGATGTTTCGCTATGGTCAAATGATGATGTAAATGCTGCTGTTGCATGATGTTGCAAAGGTATATAATTAATTTCATAATCCAATAATCAACGACAAATAATCATTTTGAATGCAATTCTCATCTCGGTTTATACCATTCTAAAGATTAAATTATGTTAATTCCACAATAAATTTATAGCAACCTAATTGAAGTATCGAAAAAAAACACTATTTTTGCATTTGACATTAAAGTGAGCGCTTATGATTAAAAGAGTTTTTACACTTATATTTGCCACCACACTGTTGATTGGAATACCACAGATAGCAAAGGCCGAGGCGGTGCCGTCTATCGAAATCATTGACAATGATTTTCAGAATATTTCCATTTCAGTCACTGAGTCCGTGCTTCATATCACTGGAGCCAATGGGCAAGTTTTGCATGTCTACAATGTGGCTGGAGTGAGGGTGATGAGCATTAAAGTAGAAGGGCAGGACAAGAGAATCGAACTCAATCTGCCTAAAGGATGCTACATCGTCAAAGTAGGCAAGGTGGTGAGAAAGATTTCTATTAAATAATTGTTCAAAGGGATTTATTCCCACAGCAAGAGAGGGAGCCGATTATGTGGAGCAACGTAACCTGCTTCCTCTTTTTTATTAAAAAAGAATGGTAAAATTACCGCAATACAGCGAGAAGGAAATTCTGAGTTTATTGGCCGACCCGGCCAAGCGCAGAAAGGCTTTTGAGGTAATTGTATCTAAATACAGCCAACAACTTTATTGGAAAATCCGTACTATTGTCGTCTCACACGACGATGCCGACGATGTGCTGCAGAATACTTTCCTCAAGGCATGGGCAAGCCTCGACGATTTCAGAAACTTGTCCAAAATCTCCACATGGCTCTATCGCATCGCTATCAATGAGGCGCTCGATATGATTAGAAAGCGGCGTAGGGCCAACGATGTGAGCATGGACACCGTGGCCGGAATCGCAGAGACATTGATGGCCGACCCTTATTTCGATGGCGACCAGACACAGGCCCTCGTGCAGGAGGCCATTGCGGCACTTCCCGACGTGCAGCGCACTGTCTTTACCCTCAGATATTACCATAATGTGAAATACAGCGAAATGAGCCAGATGCTCGACACCTCAGAGGGCGCTCTGAAGGCTTCATACCATATAGCCCAGAAAAAAGTTACCGAATATGTCGAAAAAAGACATTCTTGAGAAAAATAGTGGGACTGATTTAAACCTTTTGCATATACTTGAGTCAAATATACAAAATAACATACTAAGACAATGATAACCGACGAACATGATCATTCCTTGCCGTTCACTGTGCCTGAGGGCTATTTCGAGCAGCTCAGCGACAGAATTATGGCACGATTGCCCGAAGAAGAGCAAAAGCAGACTGCTGTGGTCAGACCTATCAGAAGATGGGTCAGATGGTCTGTAGCCGCCTCTGTGGTGGCTGCGGTATTGGGTATAGGTATTTATACTGGATTCGGTAATCGACAGCAGGAAGTCTCACAGACCGCACAGACCGTTACGACTACTAAGACGAGCGATGACTCTCAGAGAGAAGTCATTGAGCAGGTGGCCGACTATATTATGTGTGATGACTACGACATGTATGCCTATATTTCTGAAGAGTAAAATGAAAACAAATTGTAAGTTTCTTATTACATTGATGATGATTGTGCTGTGTTCTGCAAGCGCAATGGCACAACACAAAGGTTTCGACCCGGTAAAGTTTAGAGCCGACAGGGAGAGATTTATTACCACCGAGGCTCATCTTACAGCAGCCGAGGCTGCCGCTTTCTTCCCGCTCTACAATGAGATGTTTGACAAGCAAAGGGTCATTTACGAGAAAATACGAAACATCAGAAGATACCGCCCGGTTACTGAAGAGAAATGCAGGGCGGCTATCATGGAAATGGACAGGCTTGAAATCGAAATCAACGAGTTGCAGGCTACGTATCACAGGAAATTCCTTACCATACTAAAGCCAGGTAAACTATTTGATGTTATTCAGGCCGAGAGCAGATTCCATCGAAAGGCTATGAAAGAGGCGGGGCAGAGAAGATAGCGCCCGCCTCTCTTTGTAAATACTCTATGGGGTGTATCTTCATGGTTTTTTGTGCCCTTCGAGGCAACTTGATTCATAATAATGCTTAATTTTTGATAGATTTAGTCCGTTTTGTTTTTTCAGTTCGTGAATATGTTGTAATTTTACACCTTGAAAAAGAGGTAAAATCGCTTAGAAAGCCTGTAAATGCCCTCTAAGGCAATTTCTCCGGATTTTCCCTTAGTGGGCGGAATGGTCTTCAAGAAACGACTTTCATGCAATCAGGCTTTGTGAGTATAATGTGGGATAATATGGCCCACCTATAAACTCTGCTTTCGCAAGTGAGGTGTGGAAAGACTGCTATTTGCTTTAGTTTCCTATTTCACTTCCGACTGTTGAGTGGATGCGAAACAATATTATAATCTTAACTAAAAATGGACGAGAATCAGACATTTGACAACGACAGAATTATCAAAATCAACATCGAGGAGGAGATGAAATCCTCCTACATTGATTATTCCATGTCCGTCATTGTCGCCAGGGCACTCCCCGACGTCAGGGATGGATTCAAACCTGTGCACCGCAGGATATTATATGGAATGATGAATATCCATAACACAAGTAACAATCCTTATAAAAAATGTGCTCGCGTTGTGGGTGAGGTGTTGGGAAAATACCACCCGCACGGCGACTCCTCAGTTTATGGGGCACTCGTGAGAATGGCCCAGAACTGGAACATGAGATACACCCTTGTCGACGGACAAGGAAACTTCGGTAGTGTCGACGGCGACTCCGCGGCCGCTATGCGTTACACTGAGTGCCGACTCTCGAAAATGGGAGAGCATATTATGGACGACCTCGACAAGGATACCGTGGATATGGCCGACAACTTCGACAACTCTCTCAAAGAGCCTGTCGTCATGCCAACAAAAGTGCCCAACCTGCTCGTGAACGGTGGAAACGGTATCGCTGTCGGTATGGCTACCAACATACCTACCCACAATCTCGGTGAGGTAATCGACGGATGCTGCGCATATATCGACAACCCCGACATCGACATCGAGGGGCTGATGCAGTACATCAAAGCGCCGGATTTCCCAACTGGTGCCTATATCTATGGCATTCAAGGCGTGAAGGAGGCTTACGAGACAGGACGAGGCAGAATCGTCATCCGTGCAAAGGCCGAAATCGAAAGCCATGAGTCGCACGACAAAATCGTTGTCACGGAAATTCCTTACGGAGTCAACAAGGCTCAATTGATAGAGTATATCGCCGACCTCGTGAAAGAGGGCAAGATCGAGGGCATTTCAAATGTCAACGATGAGTCGGGAAGACAGGGAATGAGAATTGTCGTTGATGTCAAGAAAGACGCCAATGCCAATGTGATACTCAACAAATTGTTTAAACTCACTGCACTGCAAAGTTCATTCTCAGTCAATTGCATCGCATTGGTAAAAGGAAGACCAAGACTGTTGTCGCTTAAGGAATGTGTGCAATATTTCGTGGAGCACAGGCACGATGTCACGATACGTCGTACGAGATTTGACCTGAACAAAGCACAGGAAAGGGCACATATCCTCGAGGGATTGATTATAGCTTGCGACAATATCGATGAGGTGGTGCATATCATCCGGGCCTCAAAGACTCCTGCTGAGGCACAGACCGCACTGGAGAAAAGATTCGACCTCGACGAACTGCAGTCGAAAGCCATCGTCGATATGCGTCTCTCGCAACTCACCGGCCTGAGAATGGAGCAGTTGCACGATGAGTACGATGAACTGAAAAGACAAATCGCTTACCTGCAGTCAATCCTCGACGATCCAGAACTTTGCAAGAAGGTGATGAAGGATGACCTGCTCGAAGTGAAAGAAAAATATGGCGATGAGCGCCGCACCGAAATTAAATATTCCTCAGAGGAATTCAATCCCGAGGACTTCTATCCCAACGATCCGGTGGTCATCACCGTGAGCCACATGGGATATATCAAGCGTACACCGCTGAGCGAGTTCCGCGGACAGGCACGAGGTGGCGTGGGAAGCAAGGGAAACCGCACCCGCGAGCAAGACTTTACAGAGTATATCTACCCGGCTACCATGCACAACACCATGCTGGTGTTCACCAGAAAGGGAAAATGCTACTGGCTTAAGTGCTACGAGATACCCGAGGGAGGAAAAGACGCCAAGGGCAGGGCAATACAGAATATGCTCAACATCGAGGCTGGCGACTCTGTCAATGCGCTTCTCCGACTCAGGGGACTCGACGACGAGGAATTCCTCAACACCCATTTCGTGGTCTTCGCTACCAAGAGGGGCATCGTCAAGAAAACTTGCCTGAAGGCATATAGCCGCCCACGTGCCAATGGCGTCAATGCCATCAACATCCTCGAAGGTGACGAGGTGGTGGATGTCAGACTGACAAACGGACACAACGAACTCGTACTGGCCAACCGAAATGGAAGGGCCGTCAGATTCGAGGAGTCGGCTGTCAGAAATATGGGACGTGTCGCCACAGGTGTCAAAGGCATGCAACTCGACGGTGGCGACGACGAGGTAGTGGGCATGATTGTAATCAACAATGCCGAGAAGGAAACTATCATGGTCGTGAGTGAGAAGGGATACGGAAAACGCTCACAGGTGGAGGACTACCGTAAGACCTCACGTGGTGTGAAGGGTGTGAAAACACTGCAAATCACCGAAAAGACCGGGCGCCTCGTGGCTATCAAGAATGTAGGCGATGAGCACGACCTTATGATTATCAACAAGAGCGGTATTGCCATACGCCTCTCGGTGGCTGAGTGCAGGGTCATGGGAAGGGCTACTCAGGGAGTAATCCTCATCAACCTGACCAAGAAAAACGATGTCATCGCAAGCGTATGCAAGGTGATGGGTGCTGAACTCGAAGCAGAGGTCGAGCAGATGAGCCGAGCCGAATGGGCGCAGAAAAGCGACTCCATCAGGCGCGACACAATAGCCGACGTGCCTGCCGGTACACCACAGACTGACGACGACAATGTTGATGAGGACGAGGTAGAGGAAATCATCGACAATGATACTGAATTTGTGGATGAAAGTCCTGAAAACGAACTTGGAAACGAATAAAACCTTGTCCCTGATTCTCAGGGCAACTTAACAATAGAATAAAAATATCTATCAACTTAAAATTTCTAAACTTATGAAAAAAATCATGATGATGGCGTTGATGGCAATAGTTGCCACAACTGCTTTTGCGGGTGACAGTCCCACCCTCAAGTCTATCCTCAAAGCCAAAACCTATGCTGAGGCTGAGGGTCTGTTGAAAAGTGGCCTAAACCAGTTGGCAAGTCCTGCTGAGAAGGCTAAGGCCTACAACAAACTCGTTGACTTGGCATTGGATAAGGTGACCAAGGAGCAGGCCATTGAGACTGGTAACCAGATGGCCCAGCAAATGGGTAACGGAAAAATTGAGCAATTTGATACGCTCGGATATTACACCGCTCTCGTTAATGCTTTCGATGCGGCTGAGAATTGTGAGAAATATGATGTTATGCCCGATGCAAAGGGAAAGGTGAAACCTGCATTCCATAAGAAAAATGTTGACAGGCTGATTGGACATCGCGCACATCTCGTCAATGGTGCCCAGTACTTCCAGGATCACCAGAATAATGAGCAGGTCTTCGCTTTACTTGCAAAGTATGTCGACACACACGATTCTCCACTCTTTGCTGAGGAAATTGCTAAAACCGGCGATACTTCATACGAGCCCATGGCGCTGAATGCTGCAAGATTCGCTTATTTTGCCAACAATCTCGAAAATGTCAAAAAATATGCCGCTATCGCTGCATCTTCCAAGGAAGAAGATATCGCAAATGATGCTATCGTCATAAAGAACGAGGCTTTCAGAAAAGCTCTGAATACCAAGCAGGATACGATTAACTTTATCAACGAACTGAAAGAAGATCTGGTTAAGTATCCGAAGAGTGACTATGTGCTGGAGCAACTCCTTACCAACCTTACAGGCATAGGAAAAGCTGACGAGGCAAGGCAAATCATCGACAAGACGCTTGCTGCCGATCCTAACAACTTCGTGGGATGGGTCTATAAAGGCAATTTGGAGTATGACCAGAAACAACTTGAACAGTCTGCAGAAAGTCTGAAAAAGGCTTTGACTATTCGCGACAATGTGGCCAGTATTTGGGCTTTCCGTGGAAGAGTGTTGATTGAGAAGGCTGAAGAGGTCTCCGATCAGGTCACCAAAAATAATCGTCAGATCGTTCCAGGTGCCGCTAAGCAAATCCTGCCTTTCTATGAGGAGGCCAAGGTTTGCCTGGAGAAGGCCAAGGAGTTAGACCCGGATCAGGCACAGTCGCAGTGGAAATACTTGCTGGAGGAGAACTGTGTTTACAACATTGAAGCGCTCTCGAAAATCGCAAATCAGTAATTAATTCTTTTGGGAGAGTGTGCCATTCGTTTGAATATCATTTCACGTTGGCACTCTCTCTTCTCAAAATATGGGTGGGCATTTTGTAATGACCTGCCATTTATAATTGATTGGGGAATGTAAACCCGTAAAGGATGAAAAGATTGTTTTTGTTTATCACTCTATTGTTGTGCTTTCATGTAGCGGTGCTGGCTCAGAAGAAAGCAATCAATCAGGCACGTACATTTATTAAAAGCGGGAAAAACCTGGATAAGGCCGAGAAATTGATGACCGACCTGCTCCAGGATTCCACCTATAGATACAACGAGAAGGTGTGGCTCACATTGGCTGATGTGCTGAAAAAACAATACGAACAGGGAAATGAGAAATTGTATCTCAAACAGAAATACGACACAGTTTCTCTTTTCACTACCGCCAAAAAGATGTTTTATGCACTTCAGGTGCTCGACACCATCGACGCAACCCCCGACAAAAAGGGAAAAGTCAACATCCGATATCGTGACAAAAACGCTGAATATCTCAATACGTTCCGACCAAATTTATACAATGCCGGTAGTTTCTTCCTAAGAAAGAACAACTACCGTAAGGCTTACGAGTATTATGATTTTTATCTCGACTGTGCCAGGCAGCCCCTTTTCTCAAAACTCAATTATCAGGAACGGGACACCATGATGCCTCAGGCGGCTTTCTGGGCAATGTACGCAGGATACAGGTTGAGGGATGCGGAAAAGGTGCTGAAATACAGACAACTCGCCGAACGAGATACGGCAAGGCTCGACAATGTCATTCAATATCTCGCCGAGACCTTCATCATGCAGGCAGATACTGCTGAGTATGTGGAACAACTACGCCGGGGATTTGACCACAACCCACAACATCCGTTCTTTTTCCCGCATTTAATCGACTATTACAACAGTGTGGGATGGAGAGACTCGGCGAATGTCATCATCGACAATGCACTCGCATCCGACAGTATCAACCAGTTGTTCCTCTTCGCTAAAAGCACCGCATTGCTCAATGCCGGCGACTATGATCAGTGCCTGCGCTACACACAGAAACTGATGGAGCAAAACGACAGCCTCCCCGAGGCATATTGCAATATGGGACTGGCGTACTACAATCAGGCCATCAACCTCGAACAGACCATGGCACGGTCGAAAAAGAAACGAAAGGCTGTAAACGCACTGTATGAGAAAAGTCGGCCATATATGGAGAAGTACAGGGAAATGCAACCCGACCAGCAGTCTAAGTGGCTGGCACCCCTCTATGCCATATATCTCAATCTCAATATGGGAAAAGAATTTGAGGAAATCGACAAACTCGTCACAAAATAAGCCTCCTCTGGCACAAAACTCAAATATGGATAAACTCAAAACCTCCTATAAATGCTCATCGACAATATATTGAAAAAACTCAACATTGAGGCCCTTAATGAGATGCAAACCGCCACTGTTGAAGCCATCGCCAAAGGCAACGACGATGTGGTGGTGCTCTCACCGACAGGAAGCGGAAAAACGCTGGCTTACCTGCTACCGATGACCGACAAAATCAACTGTGCCGACGATACCATACAAATGATTGTTGTGGTCCCTGGGCGTGAACTGGCATTGCAGTCGGCCAATGTGGCCAACAGCATGGGCTGTGGCGTAAGGGCAATGGCTGTCTATGGAGGTCGTCCCGCCATGGATGAGCACAGGAAAATGAGACAGGTGAAACCGCATGTCATTTTTGGAACACCAGGCAGGCTCAACGACCATCTCCTCAAACAAAATATATTGGTTGAGAGCGTTCGGTGGCTTGTCATCGACGAATTCGACAAGTGTCTCGCCATGGGATTCCATGAGGAGATGAGAAAACTCACAGAGACTTTGCATCAGGTACGGCAGAGAGTGTTGCTGTCGGCTACTGATGCAGAATCGATTCCTCATTTCGTCAATATGAGGAAGACGGTGCGCCTGAATTTTCTTCGCGACGAGGAACTGGTTCCCGAAAGAGTCAAAATCTACACCGTGAAAAGTCCGGAGAAGGACAAACTGGAGACACTCTACGCTCTGCTTTGTGAATTGGGCGATAGAAGTTCCATCGTCTTTCTGAATTATCGTGACAGTGTGGAGCGAACCGACATGTTCCTACGACGGAGGGGATTCGTCACAAGTGCTTTCCATGGAGGATTGGACCAACGACAGCGCGAAGACGCCATCTTCAAGTTCAGCAACGGGTCTGCACATGTCCTGGTGGCCACCGATCTGGCATCAAGAGGTCTTGATATCCCCGACATCGACAATATCATACATTATCATCTGCCCCTGGGGCAGGACGAATATGTGCATAGGGTAGGGCGCACGGCAAGATGGCAGGCCCGTGGTAATGCCTTTTTCATTCTTGCTCCGGAGGAGACGGTGCCCGACTACATCGATGCCGATATCCAACTGCACGATATTCCTCAGCAACTGCCACCACCTCCTCATCCCCGAATGGCCACTGTCTATATCGGCAAGGGGAAAAACGATAAAATCAGCAAAGGCGACATTGTCGGTTTCTTATGCAAAAAAGGTAATCTTCAGAAAGACGAAATCGGTCGTGTTGATGTCAAGGAAAGGTATGCATACGCCGCTGTGGCTTTCGATAAACTTTCACAGGTTATCCGGATGACAAAAGGTGAAAAAATCAAGGGAATCAAGACTGTTGTCGAGCCAGTAAGGTGATTTATATCATTTTTTTTGCAAATGCAATCTTTAAAGGTGCATTTTGCTTGCAAATAGTTTGATTTTCACATAGAATTCAGTAATTTTGCACACTGAAACGAACACTTCATGTACATATTAAATAAAATTCAAAAAACTATTTTTAGAAATGAAGAAGTACAATTTTAATGCCGGCCCGTCTATCCTCCCACGCGAGGTCATTGAGAAGACTGCCGCGCAGATCTTAGACTTCAATGGTAGTGGTCTCTCGCTGGCAGAGATCAGTCACAGAGCAAAGGACTTTCAGCCTGTTGTCGATGAGGCTGTGGCTCTCATCAAGGAACTGATGAACATTCCTGAGGGCTATTCTGTCATCTTCCTCGGAGGAGGTGCATCCCTTGAATTCTGTATGGTCCCCTACAACTTCCTAATCAAAAAGGCTGCTTATCTCAACACGGGTACCTGGGCAAAAAAAGCCATGAAAGAGGCTAAACTTTTTGGAGAAGTGGTCGAAGTCGCTTCTTCTGCAGATGCTAACTATACGTTCATTCCTAAAGGATGGACATGCCCCGATGATGTGGACTACCTCCATATCACTACCAACAATACTATTTACGGTACGGAAATCAGAAAAGACCTGGATGTCAATGCCAGGCTGATTGCCGATATGTCATCAGATATCTTCAGCCGCCCAGTCGATGTGGCTAAATACGACTGTATCTATGCTGGAGCCCAGAAAAACCTCGCCATGGCTGGTGTGACACTCGTCATCGTCAAGGACGACACACTGGGCAAGGCTCCACGACAGATTCCCACCATGCTCGACTATCGTACTCATGTCGAGAAAGGTTCGATGTTTAATACTCCTCCTGTGGTGCCCATCTATTGCGCACTCGAGACTTTGCGCTGGCTGAAGGCAAATGGTGGCCTGGAGGCTATGGACAAACTTGCCAAGGAGCGTGCTGAAATCCTTTACACAGAAATCGACCGCAACAAACTCTTCCGTGGCACAGTGGCCGAGGAGGACCGCTCTCTGATGAACATCTGCTTCGTCATGAACGATGAGTACAAAGAACTTGAAAAACCATTCTTCGAGTTCGCTACCTCTAAGGGAATGGTCGGCATCAAGGGGCACCGCTCAGTGGGTGGATTCCGTGCAAGTTGCTACAATGCACAGACCATCGAGGGTGTGCAGGCTCTCGTCAGCTGCATGAAGGAATTTGAGGAGAAAAACTAATTTCACGATTAAATATCAATACGAATATGAATATTCTCGTTGCAACAGAGAAACCTTTTGCTCCTGTAGCCATCGAAGGAATCAGAAAGGAAGTGGAGGCAGCAGGACACCAGTTGACACTGCTGGAGAAATACACCGATAAGGCTCAGTTGATCGAGGCTGTCGCCGATGCCGACGCCATGATCGTCCGCTCTGATAAAATCACCCCTGAGGTGCTCGATGCTGCAAAAAATCTTAAACTCGTGGTAAGAGCCGGAGCAGGCTACGATTCCATCGATACTGCTTATGCCAAGGAAAAAGGCATCATCGTGGAGAATACTCCAGGACAGAACGCCAATGCAGTGGCTGAGTTGGTCTTCGGACTACTCGTGTTCGCCGTGAGAAACTTCTACAACGGTAAGGCTGGCACCGAACTGAAAGGCAAGCGCCTCGGACTGCTCGCTTTTGGAAATGTGGGAAGGAATGTGGCTCGCATCGCCAAGGGATTCGGTATGGATATTTATGCCTACGACGCTTATTGTCCGGCTGAGGTCATCGAAAAAGATGGCGTGCACGCTGTGGCAAGCCAGGACGAACTCTTCCAGACATGCGATATCGTTTCACTGCATATACCAGCAACTCCTGAAACCAAGCAGAGCATCAACGCAAAGGTCGTGGGCCAACTGCGTAAGGGGGGTATCCTGGTCAATACAGCCCGCAAGGAGGTCATCGACGAGCAACAGTTGCTTCAACTGATGAACGAGCGTGAGGATCTCAAATTTGTTACCGACATCAAGCCCGATGCACACGATGAGTTTGCTAAACTGGAAGGACGCTATTTCAGCACACCCAAGAAGATGGGCGCTCAGACTGCTGAGGCCAATATCAACGCTGGAATCGCAGCAGCCAAGCAAATCAACGCTTATTTCGCTGAGGGATGTACAAAATTCCAAGTGAACAAGTAAACTAAACAGTATCACCGACGAGGGTGTGTCGACTGGCACACCCTCTACTTATACTTAATTACTTCAACTTTCCCATTCCTATTCTGAATTGTGAATTAAATCCATTCCTTTTTAATTCGGGAAGTTGAGCAAGAAGATACTTTATTTCTATACACTATGGCAACAATAAAACCTTTCAAAGGGCTGAGACCACCTAAAGAATTGGTCGAGAAAATTGAGTCAAGACCCTACGATGTGCTTTCCTCAGAAGAGGCAAGGCAGGAGGCTGGTGACAATGAAATGAGCCTCTATCACATCATCAAACCCGAAATCGACTTCGAACCCGGAACAAGTGAGTACGACCCGAAGGTCTATCAGCGAGCAGCGGAGAACTTCCAGAAATTCCAGGACCGCGGATGGCTCGTGCAGGATGAGGAGGAACACTATTACATCTATGCACAGACCATGAACGGGAAGACGCAGTATGGACTGGTCGTGGGGGCATACGTCGATGATTATCTCAACGGGGTCATTAAAAAGCATGAACTTACAAGGCGTGACAAGGAAGAGGACCGGATGAAGCATGTTCGTGTCAACAACGCCAACATAGAACCGGTATTCTTCGCATACCCCGACAATGATGTGCTCGACAGGGTAATCTCCCGCTATGCAGACACCGAGCCTGAATACGATTTCATAGCACCTATCGACGGATTCCGACACCAATTCTGGGTGATTTCCGACAAGGATGACATACAGGTCATCACAAGGGAGTTCGACAAAATGCCAAGTCTGTATATCGCCGACGGGCATCACCGCTCTGCCGCTGCGGCCCTTGTCGGGGCTGAGAAGCAAAAGCAAAATCCTACGCATAAGGGCAACGAGGAGTACAATTATTTCATGGCTGTATGCTTCCAGGCTTCGCAACTCACCGTGCTCGATTACAACCGCGTGGTGAAGGACCTCAACGGACTGTCTTCGGCTGAGTTTATCAAGGCGCTGCAAAAAAACTTCCATGTGGAGGATATGGGTACCGAAATCTATAAACCCAGACAACTTCATGAATTTTCCCTCTATCTCGACGAGCATTGGTTCAGACTAAGGGCGATGCATGGTACTTTCGACAATAGCGATCCTATTGGAGTGCTCGATGTCGATATTTCCAGCAGGCTGATTCTCAACGAAATCCTCGGCATTACTGACCTGAGAAGCGACAAAAGAATTGATTTCGTAGGCGGACTGCGAGGACTCGGCGAACTCAAACGCAGGGTGGATAGTGGGGAAATGAGGGCAGCACTGGCTCTCTATCCCGTCTCGATGAAGCAAATTATGGATATTGCCGACAGTGGAAACATCATGCCGCCTAAGGCTACGTGGTTTGAGCCTAAATTGCGCTCGGGACTCGTCATACATAAACTTTCATGACCGACGATTCTTTCTATACCATATCTGAGAGGGTAGGCGAGGGGTATTATACCGAAAAACGTAGTAAATTCCTCGCCTACGCTCATCATGTGTCTTCACTCGAACAGGTCAAAAAAATCATAGCCGACTACAGAAACAAGTATTATGACGCACGGCATGTTTGCTATGCGTATATGCTCGGACCGGAAAAGTCGGATTTCAGGGCTAACGACGATGGCGAACCAAGCAGCACAGCGGGAAAACCGATTCTCGGACAAATCAACAGCCGTGAGCTGACGGATGTCCTCGTGGTGGTTGTCAGATATTACGGAGGGGTGAATCTCGGAACGGGAGGGCTTATCGTCGCTTATCGCACTGCGGCGGCTGAGGCGCTGGACAATGCACAGGTGGTCACACAAACGGTTGAGGAAACTGTCACCTATGATTTCCCCTATGTGATGATGAATGATGTCATGCGTGTTGTCAAGGAACTTTCACCAAGAATCGTATCACAAAACTACGACAATACGTGCTCCATCACCCTCGCTATCCGAAAGTCACAGGCCGAGCATCTCAGGAAACGGCTTGCATCCCTCTCTTTCTAATTTCTCAGGCCCCCTTGCTCTCACGCTACTCCAATTGTTCAGTCTATTCCGCTACCTCTAATTATTCCCAAATATATTTCCATAAAAAATTTTGCAGTCTCAAAAAATCTTCTTATCTTTGCAGCCGCAAACAAAAAGGAAGGTTGGCAGAGTGATCGATCGCGCTGGACTCGAAATCCGGTATACCCCTTTCGGGTATCGGGGGTTTGAATCCCTCACCTTCCGCAAAAAACAAAGGGTAGCCGCAAGTTGGCTACCCTCTTTTTGTGTCTGACAGGGGGGATAATTGTTGGTCAATATCCTCGTCCGTTGCATCTCTTGCAGACTTTCAGCAGACGTGGTTTTGTTTTGTCACAGTCATCGTAGGTTTTCGGATAACCCTCACACGATGGGCACACTTTACGTAGATATTGGGCGGATACCCAACCTTGAACATTTAAGCCTTCGCCAAGATAACTTACCAACATGAAGCCATTTTGCTTCTTTCCTTCATAAACAAGCACACAGTTGCCCGTCTCATGTTCACATTCCATGTAGCCGTCTCCAATGCCGGAGCCTTTCATCAACTGAACCTTCTGGTTGCCGTATTCGGTCTGAACACGGTAGTTCAAACCTGGACCGGTACGAACATTCACGTTGTTGCCTGTGCAGGCCAGAAAATCACCCTTTTTCTGAGCATTCACTCCTAATGCTGTCAGCACCAGGATACAAATCAAAACAAATTTCTTCATGACATTATTTTTTAGTGGTTAATGAACTGAAATATAATAAACCTAAAATCTGCGGGGGATATCAAATCATGACAAAACTCCGACAGACATGGCAAAGATAGCAAAAAAACGAGAAAGCCACCGTTATTTTTAGAAATTATTTCGTATCGTACAGATAAGATGCCCTTATTTGTGGCATTATCGACCATATACTTGGCATCCGCAGCACCACCTCGTCCATTTTAAAGTATTAACATCTTAGCCAATCCCATTGGTTGCTGCCTCAGGCGTATTTGTGATTTCTCAAATGAAGAGGGAAACCACGAGTGGGCTTCCCTCTTTTCCCTTGGCAATCAGAAGATTGTGAGTGGAACAACGGATTAGTTGCTATACTGCTTGATCCCTGTGCTTTTTGTGCAAAAGGCTTCTGTTCCTTCTTTCAAGTTCAATACATTTTTAACCCTAATGCATCCCAGAATTCAGCTGGCAGGAATACGTTTCCCAGACTGATACATCCGGCGAAGAGTGGAGCGATTTCATGAACGGAATAACCCGCGGTGTCACATCCAACTTTTGTAACTAAGAAGCGTAAATTCTGATGATGAGATGCAAACTGTGTGAAGCGTTCAACGGCCGCCGCCAGTTTGTCAAAACCTTCCATCGTAGGAATGGCATAACTCCTACCCTGGAGTCCCTCACTTACTCCCTTTACAGCACCATATTCCTTTATGGCAAGAGCGGCGGTACCTTCAGAATGTGTTCCCTGTTCATCGCTCCCGAACACGACCACTGAATGGGCATCAAGACGACGGATTTCATCCGGTGTGACTCTTTGTTCATAATAGTCATGGGCAAACTTTCGTATGTGTCTTACCTTTTCCTGCTTGGCAAGGGGTTCACCTTTGCGGTACAGCGAATCCATCTTGGTAAAATAAGACATGCGGGATGCCTGCTCGCGACCCCAAGTGCTGCTTGCGCCCATCTGGTCATGACTGAATTCCACCACATTCTCAATGGAGAGAAGGTCGGACACTTCCTTCACATTATGGGCAGACCCCATGTACGAGAACGACCACCCTTCTTCCTTCAGTTGCTCGATAAGAGTGCGTAACATTGATGCGTTCCACTCCCGTGAGGAATTCTCAAGACCGTCTGTCAGCACCGTGACAACGGCACTGGCGTTGTCGTCGTCCTTGATGCGGTTGCGGAGGGTTGTGAGTGACTGGCCCATGGCATCGTACAGTGGGGTACATCCATACGGCATATAGTCTGTGAATTCGTCCACTTCGGTTATCGGCTGACAATTGATGATGGTTCTGACATTTGAACGATTGGAGCCTGTGTCGAACAGAACAAGGGTCAGCAGATGCACTTGCGTGTTGGCATATTCTTGTTGGGCACTCTATTTCGAAAATGATGCCAAAAAAGAAATGGTATGATGGTGGCATACCTTTGTGTCAAAATGACGCAGTTTGCCTGTTCGCTTGATGAAATGCTGACAAATGAGCAGACTGTCAAAATGTGTTTTGTGAAATGGTATCGTGCAAACCGAGTGAAATGAAATGTATTTACTTCCTGTTGTGCTGCCAGTATTCATGTGAAGTTAATTTTTCTTCTCCATTTTTAATCGTGATTTATTCCACCGTTTCTTGCGTATCCAATGCCTTTTTGCTATTTTTGCACCCAGATGTGCCACAGAGCGCTGTCGATAAACGAAACAATAACATCAAAACCTCACAAACTAATCAACTTTAAAACTCACATACTTAAAATCTCAATCAACATGTCAAAAAAACTCAAAACTATTCTGCTCTTTTTCGCATTGTTGGGAATTGTGCAGAACGCAAAAGCATTCAGCATGGGCGCGGATGGTAAGACCTACACCAACGAGCCTGCCAGTGTGGTGTGGAATTTCAACACCACCGACATCGGAGTGGCCGACGCTGTGACCCCCACCGATGGATTTAGTATGACCGCCGTCGATCTCGGCGACCTCGAAGTTACAGGCACAGCCCGGCGTACTGCCGATGATGCCATCCCTGATGTGGTGTTCGTCAAACTCAGACCCTCAGGAAGCACGCAGGCCGTGGAATGGCAGCTCAAACCCGCAGCCGGACTGACCTTCACTCCGACCAAGGTGAGTGCTTACATCCAGCGATTCGGCACCGATGCGCAGAATGGTGTCACCGTCTCGGCAAAACTTACCGACGGCACCACTATCGAATTGGGCAACTACACTGCACCACGTGCCAACCACGACACTTCAAAAGACAAATATGCAGGCAATGACAACTACACCAATCAGTTTGTCATCTTACTGACCCCCGAGCAACAGGCAGCCCTGACTTCAGCCGACGGTTTCTCACTTGTGGCCACCGTGGGTGTGGGCAGTAGCAAGGAAGGCGGTTTCAGCGACGTGCATATCGAGGGACTGCTCAATGGAACAGTTGCCGACGTCGAGAAATTCACCCTCTCGCTCTTTGCTGACCCAGAGGAGGGAGGTAAGGTCACGGCTTATCCCTCAGCCACCCAGTATGAGGATGGCACGGGAATCACCCTTACTGCCATGAAGAATTTTGGATATCAGTTCGTCAACTGGACTGATGCCAGTGGGGCAGAGGTATCCAAGGATGAGAAATTTGTTTATACCATCAAGGCGGATGCCGCACTGACGGCTCATTTCAGGAAAATCAACACCTACGTGCTCAACTATACAGTAGATGGCACCAACGACTATATGGTGCAACCATCACCTGCTCCCACTGTGGTGGATGGCAAAAACAAGTACGAGGAGGGCACGACCGTCGTGCTGACAGCATCGGGATACGAAGGACTGGTCAACTTCAACAATTGGAGCGACGGTCGGACAGCAAGTGAAATCAGTCTCAGCATGACTGAGGATATCGACATCACCGCCATCTACTCCCAGGCCGACATCATCGCTGGCTGGGACTTCTACCAGAGTGGCGCAAACGGAAGACCCGCCGACTTCTATTCAGAGGAGAACATGGCTACGGCTTTCAATCTTGTCAGCGAGGCCGATGGCTCCACCAGTTCGTGGCTCGACAAGAGTACGGTCGCCGCTGGTGGCTATGAGAGTTTTGCCGGAGCAGCAGTCAACTGGCGCACAGGAAAAACCGAGGGCGATGTGGGGCACTACTATTGGCAGACCAAAATCAATGCCGAGGCTTTCTCCGACATCTGTCTGCAGTTCCAGATGATGTATAACTATAACTCCTACACCACATATAATGTGGAGTATTCCCTCGACAATGAGTCTTGGACTCAATTTGGAACCATCACCATGGAGGGAGCCAAGAATGCCTCGTCGTTCAAGGGATTCCTGCCCAGTGCCGCCGACAACCAGAAAAATCTCTATGTCCGCTGGACGCCCGACAAGAACTCAAGCATTGATGGCTCTAAATCGGCCAACGATGGCAACACCATTGCTATGGTTTTCTTTACAGGAACCCCAAAGCAGATTGACGATGGTAAGGCTCCTGTGCTGCTCTCATCCGTCCCCGCCGAGGGTGCGGCCAATGTTTCGGCAAATGGCAAAATCGTGCTTACTTTCGATGAGAAGGTCAAAGTGGCCGACCATGCACAAGCATTGCTCAACGAGACTGCACTCACTCCTGTCGTCAGCGGAAAGACTATCTCGTTTGAGTATAAGCAACTCGATTATGCCTCTGCCTATACTTTCTCGTTGCCGGGCAACACCGTCTGCGACATGACCGACAACTTCCTGACCGACGCCATCACCCTCCACTTCAGCACGATGGACCGTCCTGCCGTCGCAAAGGCTCTCTACGATGCTGTGGTTTCCAACACCGAGGAACTCTCCGCTGCCATCAACGCCGCCAATAGCCGGACAAACAAGTCGGAGCGTTTCCGTATCTTCGTCAAGGATGGCACATACGCACTGCCACTGAGTCAGAAAGAGACCATCGCAAGCGATGACGGCAACTCTTACCCAAGTCCCATCACATATATCACTGCTTCCAATATCTCATTTGTCGGCGAGAGCATGGCCGGAACCGTTATCACCAACTCTGCAGGAAACCTTTCCTATCAGGGAACCTACGGTAACACCAGTGTCTACGATGGCATCGGAAAGAGTGATGTGCTGCAGTTGCAAAGCAGTGCCAGCAACTTGTATTTCCAGGACATTACGGTCAAGAGCGGTATTCCCGATGCGATGGGCCGCAATATCGCTGTCCAGGACAAGGCCACCAAGACCATCTATAAAAATGTGTGCCTCTGGGGATACCAGGATACATGGACTTCCAACAACGACCGCGGACTCTACTACTTTGAGAATGGCTTGTTGCGCGGGCGCACCGATTTCCTCTGCGGAAAGGGCGACTGTTATTTCAACAATGTCATCATTCAGATGTGCATGAACACTGGTGGGTATATTGCTGTGCCTTCCAAGAGTATCAAATATGGTTATGTATTCAAGGACTGTACCATCAAGGGTGAGGACAGCAAACTCAATGGCAGCTACACACTCGGAAGACCATGGGGACAGGGTACGCCCATTGCCCTCTGGATCGACACAAAGATGGAAATCATACCCTCGGCTATAGGATGGAACGAGATGAGCAACGGATGGCCCAAGCGATTCGCTGAGTACAATTCGATGACGGCTTACGGTACACCAGTCGACCTGAGCGGAAGAAAGACTGTATTCGGCGACGGACACCCCAACAATCCTGTACTCACTGCCGAGGAGGCTGCCGAGGCTTCGGATATGACCAATATGTACGGAGACTGGAATCCAAAGGCCGCCACAGAGCAGGCCCCTGTGCCCACGAATGTACGCCTCACGGGCAACACGCTGACATGGGATGACAGCAATTATGCCCTGTTGTGGGCTGTCGTCAAGGATGGGAAAGTGGTGGACTTCACCCTCGTGCCTTCCTACACCGTGGATGATACCAGTGCCACATACGCTGTGAGGGCTGCCAATGAGATGGGAGGCCTTTCCGAGCCTGCACAGGTTGGCTCAGAGGAGGGTATAGAAATCATCGAGACACCACACTCTGATGCCGACGGCGATATCTACACCATTCAGGGCATCAGGGTCAGCAAGCCCCAACACGGAATCTATATCATCAACGGCAAAAAAGTGGTGATTAAATGAGGATTGAAAAGTGATTGATTAGCAAACACGAGTTTCCCGAATCTGCGCTATCTACTTGTTGAGATAACCATGCAGATTCGGGAAATTTGTTTTCGCTATTTTTCTAATCTCTCACCTCTCACCTCTATTTTCTCACACTCCATTCAGAATCTGATTGGCGTGGTCCTTCGTCTTGATTTTCTTCGGACCGATGATGCGCTCGACGATACCTTCTTCGTTGATGATGAATGTGGTGCGGAATGTGCCGAAATATTTCCGGCCATACATGCTTTTCTCACCCCACACACCAAAGGTCTCCACCAGTTGCTTCTCTGTATCTGCAATGAGGGGGAAAGGCAGTTCGTGCTTGGCAATGAATTTCTGGTGCGACTTGGCATCATCCACACTTGCGCCAACAACGGCATATCCGGCGGCTCCGAGAGCGTCGATGTTGTCTCGCAGGTTGCAGGCCTCAGTTGTGCAACCCGAGGTCATATCCTTGGGGTAAAAATACAGCACTACTTTCTTGCCTTTAAAATCACTCAGACGTATTTCACGTCCATTCTCGTCCATGCCCAGTACTTCAGGCGCTTTGTCTCCTATTTCCATATTATTTCAATTTTAGGGTTGTTGCTCAGTGATGATTTGCATTAATTCATATCCTTTCCTTCTTGACCGACTTGATGGAAATAACTGAATTATCACCCCAAAAATACAACTTTTTCTTCAATGTGCAAGGGTTTCAGATAAAAAACGTCTGTTTCGCTCTTTTTTTCGGATTCAAATAGGTTTTATTTTCATAGAATCCCTCGAGTGTACCTTGTATTTCCTACCCAAGTTACTTTCTTCTCTGTTAAAGAATCTTAATTGCCGCTCCTGGCAAGCAAGAATTATGGGTTGCTTGTATTTCCATAAGTAGGTGAACAAAATTAGATGATGATAGTTACAGATAGTTTTGATTACCTACCTGTTAGTTGATGTTCAGACATGAATAACTGTAAAACAAATAAACTGAAGTATTTATGAAACTTATTAGTCATTCTTTGAGTTATGCCGGTATCAGCCTGCTCGCTGTCTTATTCGCCGTTTCTTCCTGCTCAAAGTCGGATGATTATTCCGACATGCACGAACCTGGCTATGAGTACGAAGGCCTTGCCTCTGCTGATGGGAGTAGCGAAAACGGCTCTCCAGGCAATGGCACCGACGACACCAATCATGGTAATACACAGGCTGGTATCGTGACGGCTGGCGAATGGAAAGACCTGACGCACTGGGATTTCTGGTCGAAACTGATGTTGGGTGAAACGTTCTCGTCTATGAGCGGCTATTGGGAGTTCTTTACCAACAACCGCGTCGCAGTGAAAGTTGTCGATGAGCAGGGTAGCCCTTTGCCAGGTGTGAAAGTCAAACTGTTGAGTGGTGACCGTGGTGCTAATACAATATGGGAGACAGTCACAGACAATCATGGTCAGGCTGATTGCTGGATAGGATTGTTCCAACTCACAACAAAATTTGCCGCCGACCAACTCCGAGTTAGTTTGAACGACGAAATGATGGATGGACATCCTGTCGTGTGTGCCTGGGACTCTTTGCTACAGTCTGTGCCTGTTAACAATTATGTACTCACTACGTCAAAATCAGTCTCTGCACAGGCAGATATTGCGTTCGTAGTTGATGCAACAGGGTCAATGGCCGACGAAATCAATTTCTTGAAACAAGACCTTGTGGATATTATCAATAAGGTGAAGTCCGTACGCTCTGGGATGAATATGAGGACTGCGGCGCTGTTTTATAGAGATGAGGGTGACGAATATCTCACACGTCTGAATAATTTTACAAACGATGTTGACAAAACCGCAAATTTCGTGGAGAAACAGTTCGCCGAAGGAGGTGGCGACTATCCTGAGGCTGTGCATACCGCTCTTGAGAGGATGCTGCAGGACTTGTCGTGGGATGAAAAGGCGCGTACACGCATCGCATTCCTAATACTTGACGCTCCTGCTCACTATGAGGATGCTGTCATACGTTCTCTCCATCATTCAATAGAAAACTGTGCAAGACAAGGCATAATTATTATTCCCGTGGCTGCCAGTGGCGTGGACAAGAATACGGAATTCATGCTGCGCTTTTTTGCCAATGCAACAGGTGGAACCTACGTGTTTCTTACCGACGATAGTGGAGTGGGGTTCAGCCATCTGGCGGCATCGGTGGGCGAGTACAAGGTGGAACTGCTCAATAATCTGCTCATCCGCTTGATAGAGCAGTATACCGAGTAAATCGTCAGAATACATTGGTTTCTGAAGATAAGCAGCACTTCTGGTGCTGCTTGTTGCTTTTTATAGTTCCAGGTATAGAGGGAGGGGGTAATGGAGCAAAAATGTGAAAAAACAATTGGGTGAACAAATGTTTGATTAATTTTCAAATGAAATCATGACGCCTACGGAGATGAGAACAATAGTGAGAGGTAAAACCTGGTTCAAGGTGAAAAAATGTGCCCTCCAGAAAAAGCAATTCCCCCTGGAATAGAGGGAAAAATAGCCTTTCTTTAAATATGTTGTGGAAAATATGCGGTCGCGTGTTGCATAATCTTCCCCTTTTTCTTATCTTTGCCCCACCAAGTGTGTCACGAGAACAATCGGCCGTTTGTAGGGTCGTAGTTCGTAACTTCAGAAGAGATGGTAGCAGGCCTACCGCATACGGTGTACAGGCACTGTTTGCAAACCACTTCATGCTGCTCTGA
>Ga0247611_10001275_pt1 | contig 45664 bp, 45 predicted proteins | sample 177DNAGHGhighgp2_FD_192422 | JGI IMG/M metagenome (GOLD analysis project Ga0247611, IMG submission 192422) | Sheep rumen microbial communities from Palmerston North, Manawatu-Wanganui, New Zealand - 1770 DNA GHGhigh gp2 | ecosystem: Host-associated > Mammals > Digestive system > Stomach > Rumen... | reverse complement strand
ATGGCAGTGCGCTCATCGAGGCACTCAAACGCCAGGATCCCAGGGCGCAGTTTAACTTTCTTGGTGGCGACTTGATGTCTCGCAGTGCCGGTCACGAGCCGCTCATCCACTACCGCGACATGGCGTTCATGGGCTTTATTGAGGTGATAAAGCACCTGGGTAGCATCTTGGGGTTTATGAGACGCGCCAAGCAAGCCATGACCAGCAGTCGCCCCGATGCCTTGATTCTCATCGACTACCCGTCGTTCAACCTCAAGATGGCAAAGTGGGCGCGCGGGCAGGGAATACCGGTGTTCTATTTCATCTCACCCAAGGTGTGGGCGTGGAAAGAATACCGCGTCAAGGACATAAAGCGCTATGTCACACGCATGTACTCGATATTGCCGTTTGAGACTGAGTTCTACCGCAAGCACGATTATGAGGTGGAATATGTGGGCAACCCCACGGTAAAAGAAATTGCCACTGCCCTTGACCAGATGCGGCCCGCCTCAGAATTCTGTGTTGACAACGGCATCGACGCTGGCAGGCCCATCATCGCCGTTGTGCCTGGCTCCCGCAAGAAGGAGATTAGAGACAACCTGCCCACTATGCTTGCCGCCGTGCGGCGTCACAGCCACTGCCAGGCGGTGATAGCCGGCGCACCGAGCATTGATGATGAGCTATATAATGAGGTGATGGGCGACAACAATGTGCCCGTGCTCCGCAACCTGACTTTTGAGCTGGTGCATCACGCCCGAGTGGCAATAGTGACGTCGGGCACCGCCACCCTCGAGACTGCGCTGCTGGGCACTCCGCAGGTGGCTTGCTACCGCATGAACGGCAGCAAGCGTGTGTATTGGTTCTACAGCAAGCTCATAAAGGGCAAATATGTGACCCTGCCCAACCTCATTGCCGACGCGCCCATTATCCCAGAGCTGCTGATGCATTATTGCACAGTGGATAGTGTGGATGGGTGGCTCACAAGGTTGCTCAACGACGGCCCCCACCGCCAGGAGATGCTTGAGGGCTACCAGCGCATGGCACAGATACTAACTCAAAAAGACTGCGCCTCGACAACCGCCGCGCGCATAATAGAACAATTAAGATGAACGAGAAATATGACGAAATAGCAGCCTTTCTAGAAAAGGAGATAGTGCCACGATATGACGCATTTGATGCTGGGCACCGCCGCGACCATGTGCACTATGTCATGCAAGAGAGCCAGCGGCTGGCGCAGTTTTACCCCAGTGTGGATCGTGCCATGCTGCTTGTGGCGGCGGCCTATCATGACCTGGGGCTTGAAGTGGGGCGCAAGGTGCATCACACCGAGAGCGCACGCATCATCAGCACCGACAGCCGACTGCTGCAGTGGTTCACGGCCGAGCAGATAGAGACTATAGCCCAGGCTGCCGAGGATCACCGCGCCTCGAGCGACCATGAGCCGCGCTCGCTATATGGCCGCATTGTGGCCGAGGCCGACCGCCAGATTGATGGCGACACGATAGTGCGGCGCACCATCCAGTTCTCGTTCAAGCATTATCCTGACCTCACCAAGGAAGAGAACTATGAGCGGTTTCTAGAGCACATGGCCGAGAAATATGACGAGGGTGGCTACTTGAAGCTCTGGGTTCCTGAGTCGGCCAACGCCAAGCGCCTCCAGCAGTTTCGCGACCTGCTTCACAATGCTACCGCGCTCAGAAAGAAATTTGACGAAATATATGACTCACTAATAAAACATAACGCTATGACAACCATCCTAAAACCTGGCATTCCCGTGGCACTGTGCAGCGACCATGCTGGCTTTGCCACTAAGCAAGCAGTGATTGAATATCTCAAGCAGAACAACATTGAGTATAAAGACTTTGGCACCTACAGCGAGGAAAGCTGCGACTACCCCGATTTTGCTCATCCCTGCGCGCTGGCAGTGGAGAGTGGAGAGTGTTATCCCGGCATTGCCGTGTGTGGCAGTGGCGAAGGCATCAACATCACGCTCAACAAGCATCAAGGCATTCGCTCGGCATTGTGCTGGATACCCGAGATTGCTCGCCTTGCCCGCCAGCACAACGATGCCAACGTGCTCGCCATGCCAGGACGCTTTGTCACTAACGAAGAGGCTCTTGAGATGGTGAAAACATTCCTCTCTACACCCTTTGAGGGTGGCCGCCACCAGAAGAGAGTGGATAAGATTCCTTGCAAAAAATAAAGGAGAGGAAGGATTTAAGCAACACTCTGAACAAGCTGTCGCTTGCACTACATGACACGACCGACGGGTCGCATTAAGCATTGTGCATTATGCATTGAGCATTGATTAAAGGCTGCCTATAATAATCAGCGCCATACCTGCGATGAGGATTATCTGGTCGATAATCTTGAGTCGCAGGTTTCTTTCTTTTAAGACTATAGCGCCGTAGAAGAATGCCACTAGCGAGCTGCCACGGCGTAGCATTGAAGCTATCGACACCAGCGACTCGGGATAAGATAGGCTATAGAAATAGGTCAAATCGGCAATGACGATGAAAACGGAGATTACGATAATGTTGTTGCTCCAGTGAAACGAGTCGGGGTTGAACTTCCCTTTATGGATTACTGTCAACACAATGGCCATGATGAGAGTTTGGTAGAAGGGATACCATGCCTCAATGGCCAGCGGGGTGTAGCCGTGGCTCAGGAGCCACTTGTCGTAGAGGCCGCTGGCTGCCCATAACACTATAGATATTATTCCCAGTGCTATCAAGATGCCTAGGCCTTTCTCGGCCTTCTCCTTGCGGCCAATGAACCCCACCCAAAGTAGCGACACGAAGCCCAGGACGATACCTGCCCACTGGATGGCGTTAGGGCTCTCGCCAAAGATGGCGATAGCTCCCACCAGTACTAGGATGGGGCGCGTGGCATTGATTGAGCCGCTGATGCTCAGAGGCAGGTATTTGATTGATATGAAGCCCAGTAGCCATGAGGCGGTAACTATCACCGACTTTATAAAAACCAGCAGGTGGCCATGTGCCGAGAGTGTGCAATTCTCGTTGCCCATGAGCGACATCACAATGAGAGGACTCACCAGCACTGTGCACAGCAACACGTTGATAAACAGCACAACATACACATTGTTGCGCTCTAGCGAGAGTTTCTTGAACACATCAAAGAACCCCAGGCTTATTGACGATATTACTGCCAGTAAAATCCACATGGTACCTGATTTTGGGGTGCAAAGGTACGAATAAATCGTCAATTATTGAAATGGCAAGTAATTAAAAACGATTAAAAACGATGAACAATAAATTGTCAATCGTTTTTAATCGTTTGGTACCCACTGGAATATCCCTTAGTGGGGTGGGTGATAAGACTATTGTCAATAATAGTCTTTAAAAAACGTTCTTTGTCGTCTTTATTTGAAGTTCTCGCTGATTTTTTTGCATATCTCCTGCATCTGCTCGGCGGGGAGGGTGAGCTTCTGTCGGAAGAAGTTCATGTCGGTCTCCTTCTGTAGTGGCACGAGGTGCACATGAGCGTGAGGCACTTCCAGGCCGAGCACCGTTACGCCCACCTTCACGCAAGGCATAGCGGCCTTGATGGCGGCTGCCACGCGCTTGGCAAAGGCCATGAGACCGGCATACTCGTCGTCGTCGAGGTCGAAGATGTAATCTACCTCATGTTTTGGAATCACGAGGGTGTGGCCAGGTGCCACGGGGTTGATGTCGAGGAAGGCATAGTAACGCTCGTCCTCGGCAATCTTATAGCTGGGAATTTCGCCAGCCACGATTCTGCTGAATATAGAAGCCATAGTAGTTAATATTTATTGTTCTTAGCTGACAAGCTGACGAGGGACAATCTTACAAAGCAATAGTGGTTGTCGCACTTGGCTGACAAGGCACGCCTTGTCCCTACTTAACATTTAACACTTAACATTTATGAAGTGCCTTACACTGCAATATCAAGAATCTCAAATTTCATGGTTCCGGCGGGAGCTTGTATCTCTACCACGTCGCCCACCTTGTGGCCCACCAGCCCCTTGGCAATAGGAGTAGTGATCGAGATTTTGCCCTCCTTGAGGTTGCTCTCGGTCTCGGTGACGATGGTGTAGGTCATCTTCATGTTGTTGCCCACATTCTTTATAGTGACTTTGGTGAGAAGCTGCACTTCGTCGGTGTTGATTTTGCTCTCATCAATGATGCGTGCTCCGGCAATCAGTGTCTTGAGCTCGGCAATCTTTGCCTCGAGCATGCCCTGACGCTCACGAGCGGCATCATACTCGGCGTTCTCGCTCAGGTCGCCCTTCTCGCGTGCCTCAACGATAGCTTGCACAACTGCTGGACGTTCAACATTCTCTAAGTGAGCAAGTTCTTGCATTTTCTTGTCATAACCAGCCTTGGTCATATAACTAATAGCCATGGTAATGTAATTTTTAAATTTTATAGTTAAAACATAGATTAAAAACCGAAGAATCTCAGTTGATGTGAGACTCTCCGCGTGTCATTCTTTTTTATTTCGGTGCAAAATTACTCACTTTTCAACACCCACGCAAACAAAAACGCCAATAGTTATTAACAATTCAGTTTTATTAACCAAAAGACTACCTTTTTTAATTATGTATAATGGTTATATATATAAATATCTGTTCGGAGCCAACAAAATGCGCAAAATATTGAAATAGTGAAATAAATTTGGCAGTTCTTCAAGGTTGTTGTAATTTTGCACGATTATTCGGCTTTGCCCAAGTTTAGAGCTATGAACTCTAAACTGTGAACTGTGAACTCTGAACTAACAAGATATGGACTACAAAGTAGTAGCGACAAATAATGACACTAAGGCACGTGCGGGCTTGATAAGCACCGACCATGGCGACATTGCCACTCCCATCTTCATGCCCGTGGGCACGGTGGGCAGCGTTAAGGCTGTACACATGAGCGAGTTGCGCGACGATATCAAGGCGCAGATTATCCTGGGCAACACCTATCACCTGTATCTGCGTCCTGGCATGGACATCATGGAGAAGGCTGGCGGACTTCACAAGTTCAACAGTTGGGATCGCCCCATCTTGACCGACAGTGGCGGCTTCCAGGTGTTCTCTCTGAGCGAGAACCGCAAACTCAAGGAGGAGGGTGTGACCTTCCGCAGCCACATCGACGGCTCGAAACACCTGTTCACCCCCGAGAAGGTGGTAGATATTCAACGCAGCATAGGCAGCGACATCATGATGGCTCTCGACGAGTGCCCGCCTGGCACCAGCGACTACCGCTATGCCGAGAAGTCGTTGCGCCTCACCCAGCGCTGGCTGGAGCGTGGCTGGAAGCACTTCAACGAGACTCAGCCTCGCTATGGTCATCGGCAGGCATTTTTCCCTATTGTTCAGGGTTGTACCTATGTTGACTTGCGTCAAGATGCCGCCAAGCATGTCGCCGACCTTGGTGCCGAGGGCAACGCCATTGGTGGTCTGGCAGTGGGAGAGCCGGTAGAGGTTATGTATGACATGATAGAGGTTGTCAATGAGATCTTGCCCGAAGATCGCCCTCGCTACCTGATGGGGGTGGGCACTCCTGCCAATATCCTTGAGGCGATAGACCGTGGCGTTGACATGATGGACTGCGTGATGCCCACTCGCAACGGCCGCAACGGCATGCTCTTTACCCAGCATGGCATCATGAACATGCGCAACAAGAAGTGGGCCGACGACTTCTCGCCGCTGCAAGAGGATGGCGCATCGGCAGTAGATCGCATCTACAGCAAGGCCTACGTGCGTCACCTGTTCATTGCCAACGAGCTGCTGGCGATGCAGATTGCCAGCATCCATAACCTGGCGTTCTATCTGTGGCTCGTGGGTGAAGCCCGCAACCACATCATTGCTGGCGACTTTAAGGTCTGGAAAACGGCTATGGTGGAGAGGGTTACTCGGAGGCTGTGATATAAGCTAACAAGCTGACGCGACAAGAGATTATGAGCATGGGTTGACAAGATGATAGTGACCTTTAAACACTGAATTACTAATTAATGGGGCTGATAAGAAGAAATAAGAAGGGTAGTGACACCATCGTTCAGAACTCCGACAAATGGGAGCTGATGAACGAGGGTGGACAAGCTGTGCGCGCCGATATCGACTTTACACAACTCGAAGTGCCCAAAATAGCCCCCGAAAATCTCAAAGAGACTGCCGATGAGGTGGCGCCCAATGGCGACACGCCTAAGGCTTCTGTGCCCAGCGATAACGCTAAAAAGAAGGTAAGCAAGCCCTGGATAAAGCATTTTGACGCCTATATCATAAAGAAATTCCTGGGCACGTTCTTCTTTGCCATCTTGGTGCTGCTGGCAATCGTGATAGTCTTTGACATCAACGAGAAGCTCGATGCGATGCTCACCGCGCCGCTCAAGGAAACGGTGTTCAAGTATTTCCTGAACTTCTTGCCTTATTTTGCCAACCAGTTTGCCCCGCTCTTTGTCTTCATCACAGTAATCTTTTTTACCTCCAAACTCGCCGACCACAGCGAGATTATCGCGATGATGTCGAGCGGCATCAGCTTCAAGCGGCTCATGGTGCCCTATCTGGTGAGTGCCGCTATAATCGCTGCCGGCACCCTGGTGCTCGCACTTTATGTGATACCTCCTGCCAATGTTAAGAGAATAGAATATACTAACCAGTGGGTCAAGAATAAGCGGGTGGATTTTGGCGACAACATCCAGCTGCAGGTGAAGCCCGGGGTGATGGCCTATATATCGAGATATGACAACACCACCAAGCGTGGCTTTAGGTTCACGATGGAGGAGTTTAAGGGTAATACCCTGGTGTCGCGCATCACCGCCAGTAGTGTGACCTACGACACGCTGGGCCGATGGAAACTCAACGAATACAGCATCAGGAAGTTTGACGGACTGAAAGAGACTCTGCGTCGTGGCTCAACAATCGACACCATGCTCGATGTGGAGCCTCGCGACTTCCTTATCTCGAAGAACGACCAGGAAATGCTCACCTCGCCAGAGCTAAGACGTTACATCAACAAGCAGAAGGCTAGGGGAGTGGCCAACCTGCAGCAGTTTGAGCTAGAGTATGAGAAGCGCTTTGCCATGACTGCCGCGGCGTTTATCCTCACTGTGATAGGACTATCGCTCTCATCGCGCAAGGTGCGCGGCGGCATGGGCGTGAACATAGGAATAGGATTGCTGCTGAGCTTCTCCTACATTCTGTTTATGACGGTGACTCAGACCTTTGCCTTGAGTGGCTACACCTCACCGCGCTTGGCGATGTGGATTCCAAACATCGTCTATACCATCATCGCCATCTTCCTCTATCATCGAGCATCACAATAATGCTACAGTTCTATTGCCGTGACCGCTACAAAACGTAACACCTTAAAATCCAATCCTCGCCCGTCATTGTTGATGGTAGGTTTGACTGTCGTGCTGGTGCCGTTGATGCTGCTGATGCTATCAATAGACTCTCCATGTTATGAGGTGTGGGGCAGGATTGATTCATCGTGGTATTTCACAGCTGGTAAAGCATGGATGAACGGCATGACACCCTACGTGGACTTCAGCGACTCCAAAGGCCCGCTGCTATGGCTCATCTATGGTGTAGGCTACTTGTTAAGCAATCACGATTTTGTGGGAGTGTGGGTGATGACGTGTATCACCTATATCGTCACCACTTTGCTCAACTATCGCACCGCGCGCATCTTTCTCAAGAGCGATTGTCTGTCGCTGGCGGTTTCCCTGCTTATGCTTGTGGTGTATTTCAACAATTTCATTCATTACGAGACTAAGAGTGAAGACTGCTGTCAGCCATTTATAGCATTGAGCCTATGGGCGATATGCCGCTTAGCATATAGTAAGCAGTCGTCGTCTCGGCATTTTAAGCGCTCGTCGTGGATGATAGGTGTTTCTATCGGTGCTGCGTTGATGATTAAGTTTACTGTCGCGGCGATGATATTTTTCTTTGCCATAATGCTTATGGTTCTTGCGTGGCGTTCGGAAAAGGTTAATATAAAGATTGTTGTGTGGCGATTGTTGGCGGGTGCGATGGCGGTGTGTCTGCCGTTTATCGTGATATTCGCTTTCATGGGGAACCTTGATGACTTTATTAGGGAGTATTTCCTTGTCACATCAAGAATTTCGTCACATCTGCCACGGCTTAACGTTATAAAATGGATTCTAGATGGTGGCGTTCTCTCGGGTATTATTATCATCATGACGATAAGTACTGGCACAGTCTTCTTTATGACAAGGAAATATGCTTGGATGCCCCTATCTGCGTTCTTTTGGTTCCTGTTTATCACTGTTCAGAACGCCGAGTGGATATATTACTATTATAGTTGCATGATCTTTGGCCTATTTGGGTTGATAGCGCTTGCCAGGTGTGTAGATGGAGCCATGCGCTCTAGGTTTGCTATATCTGTAACCATGGTGACTGCAATCGTGGCAGTGGGGATTTTCTCATTTTACAAGGCTTATCAACTGCCCACATTCAAACCTGTTAAGCATGATGTGGCTCGAGAATTTGAGGCAAAACGTACTGAATATTATCGTCACATTAGTGTGGTGAAACGCGTGTATAAGCCTCGCATTGCATTCTTTAACTGCAACAATGTAATCAATGTTGCCGATGAGACTGGTGGTCTGCCTGGATGCAAGTATTTTGCCAAGCAATTTGGTGCTACCGAGGCAATGGTCGAAGCACAATATGAAGACATCAAAAGAAAACGCCCACATTTCATCTATGTGAAGAAACGTGAGCGTGAAAGTCTAGAGAGAATTGAGCAATTAGGATATATTCATCTCCTTGAGCCAGGTGAGATATATGATGTGTATCTGCTGGCATTGCCCGAATTGAACGAACTCTATTTGTGATTTGAAAAAAGAGTCACCGCATAGCTCCTCTAGTCCTCTAGTCCTCTTGTTCTCTTGTTCTCTTGTCCTCTAGTCCTCTTGTTCTCTTGTTCTCTTGTCCTCTTGTTCTCTTGTTCTCTTGTCCTCTTATCCTCTATTAAAGTGCTATTGCCGCCTCCAGTGCCAGGTGCATCATGGTGCGGAAGGAAGTTTGGCGCTCCTCGGCGCTCATGGCGGTGAACTCTACCAGCGAGTCGCTGATGGTGAGCAGGCATGCTGCGTTCTTGCCCATCACGCGTGCATTTTGGAAGAGGGCGAAGCTCTCCATCTCCACGCAGTCAACTCCGGTGCGCTCGCGCAGCTGCTGCCAGGGCTCGCTACTGGGACCTCCATAGAACACATCGCTCGAATACACTTTGCATGGAGTGCATTTTATGTCTAGCTCCTGAGCTTTAGCCAATATCACCTCGTTGATGTGCTGGCTAGGCAGCAGCTCGTGGCTGGTCTCGCCGTTGTGTACCAGCGCATAAGAGGAGGTGCTGTAGGCCGAGCTGGCGAGCACCACATCTTTCACTTTGAGCTGCTTGGTGTAGCTGCCTGCCGACCCAATGCGGATGATGTTTTCCACGCCATAGAACTGAAACAGTTCGTAACTGTAGATGCCTATGCTAGGCATTCCCATGCCGCTTGCCATCACCGAGATGGGCTTGCCATTATAGGTGCCAGTAAATCCCAGCACATTCCTTACCGAAGTGACTAGCTGAGGGTTGTCGATGAAATTCTCGGCGATAAACTGTGCGCGCAGGGGGTCGCCGGGCATGAGAATTGTCTTTGCGAAATCGCCTTCGCGGGCATTGATGTGTGGTGTAGCCATTGTATTTCTGAGTGTTAAGTGTTAAGTTTCTAGACTATCTAGATAAACTGTAAAAAACGTTATTTCTTCTTGTTGACGTAGTTGCGGAACACGCGGTAGGCGTTCTCTACTTGCCGCACGTAGTTGACGGTCTCGGTGCCACGGCAGTATCCGTAGCTGCACACCGGGTCGTTATAGAACTCGGGGTGAGTCTTCCACAGCACTGCGGCCTCCACGTTGGAGTACCAGATGTGAGGGTTCTTGTTGTACTTTTGTGCTAGCTTCATGGCATCGATAACGTGCCCCACGCCAGCATTATAGGCTCCAAGATTGAACCTTAGTCGCTCGGCACGGTTGGATATGTAGCTTTGCAAGAACTTGTCGGTCTTGGAGAGAATGAGACTGGCAATGTAAACGCTCTTCTCAGGATCTCGTAGGTCTTCTTCTGAGAAGCCATAACTCTTTGCCGTGCTGGGCATCACCTGCATCAGTCCCACGGCGCCGGCCCACGACACAGCAGTGGGGTTGAAGTCCGACTCCACATAAGCTATAGCTGCCAGCACGGTCCACTCCACGCCAGCTGTGGCGGCATATTTCTTGAAAAGGCGGTCATATCCCGATATGTCGCCGTTGCGCCGTTGGTAAAGCTTGGAGTAGTCGATTTCGCCATCCTTGGTCTTGGCTTGGTTGATGAAGTTGAGCGAGTCGCTCATGGCGCGCATCGAGTCGATGTGATGCTTGTTCATCTCAAAGTAGCGCTGCTTGATGGTGCGGGCATTGGTGATAGTGGCATTATTAGTTGCCCAAGTGTTGATGGCGTTGGCGAGCCATTGGCGGTTTTTGCCAGTTGCCCACGAGGCGCGTTGCGGGAAACCTATTTTGAGGCTTATGCTGATGCTGTCGTTATAGGTCTTGTTAATTTGTGCGATGTCGCTCTCGGCCACAGTGTAGGGTAGTCGTCCGCTGGCCACCATGTCGATGAGTTCCTCGCTGATTAGCGAGTCGTTGTCGATGGCGTGAATCTTGATGCCACCTCCTAGCTCGTTGTCAAGGTTTTTAAGGCGTGCCTCATAGCTAGAGCCATGTATCACGTAAATGTCTTTCCCCACCAGTTGTGTGACGTCGGTGAGCGTGTCGCGTGTGGCGCGTTGCACAAGCACCTGATAGGTGATGTTTTGTTCGCCGCAATGAATCACATGCTCTTTATACTCGGCAGTCATGGGAATTTCATAGGCGGCCACATGCACCTTGTTATTCTCGACGAGGGTGATTAGCTCCTTCATGCTGGTGGCCACGTGAAACTTGATGGCGATGCCGTTGTCGCGAGCAAAGGCGCAGATGCGCTCATAGTCATAGCCTAGTGTGTCGCCTTTTAGGATGAAGAAGCTGGCTGGGCTGTAGATGGTTCCCACCACCAGCGTGTCGGGGAGCTTGTTTTCAACGGCGATGGTGGGCATGGAGTCGGTTGAGGGCGATTTGCTCTCATCGCCCTTGTTGTGGCAAGCTGCTGTGATTAAGCACAGTAGTAAAAATGAAAATATGAAATATCGACTTGATTGCATAATTCTTTATTTTAGCCAACAAGCTAACGAGAAACAAGTAAACAAGGCAATGGTAAAGCCTGCTTCGTCGGCCAGGCTTGTCCCTTGTTAGCTCAAAGTTGCAATTTGCAGAATGATCAATGTTGCGAGAGCCACGAAAAGCAGACTGTCGATGCGGTCGAGAATGCCGCCATGGCCAGGAATGATGTTGCCCGAGTCTTTCACGCCGGCGGTGCGCTTGAGCAGCGACTCAAAGAGGTCGCCGAGTGTGGAGGCAATCACTGTGGCTATGGCAAGTGCTATCCATGTTGCCACGCTCAGGTTGATGGGGTTGAACACCTGTTGCAGGCAAGCGACTGAGGCGCAAGCTATGGCAGCGGCAATCACAAAAGCCGCTCCGCCAGCCACGCCTTCCCATGACTTCTTGGGGCTGATGCGCTCAAAGAGGCGGTGCTTGCCAATGGCGCATCCCACTAGGAACGCTCCCGTGTCGTTGAGCCAGATGAAGACAAACATTGCCAGCACTATGCGTGGAGAGAAGCTGCTGGCGATGATGGTCAGGGCGATGATGGGCAGTGTCACATAGGCCACTGCGCCTAACGACTGCGACACGTCGGCCAGCGCATTGCGTGAGGGCATGTAGAGCTGGGTTGTGAAGCGCACCAGCAGGTAGCCGGCGGCAGGTATGACAAACATGCCAGCGAGCGAGGGCTCGTTATAGTGGGCCACCACCGCCAGGAACGTGAGCACAGCCCCTGCCATGTCTATTGCCTTGATGAGTGGCGATGGCTTTTGACCATTGTGACTGAGGAGCTTTGCCGCCTCGTGTATTCCTAAAATGATGAAAGTGGCAAAGAGCACCACGAAGGGCCATTTGCTGGTGTCCCATAACAAGAGTGAGGCAACAATCAGTGCCACATATATGCCTCCAAAGATGGCGCGTTTTACAATATTCATTTTAAAATGCTGTTTAGAAATTTTTGGCAAAAATACGGCATTTTTTGGAAATATGACTGATAAGAGGGTGTTTTTTTGTCCTAGCATGCGTGTCAAGCCCGTTAGCGGCAGGTGTAATAGGCGATGTGGGCTAGTTTATTTAAGGCGAGAACAGGGCGCTTTTTTTCTTGCAACCCTCTGTTATTATTGTTGTTAAATGAAGGGAATTAAAATGTGGATAAAAAAAGTGGTGAAAAGGGCTGCTAATTGCGGAAAAATCACTATATTTGCAGTCTAATTAGTCTATAAAACATAAACATAACAATATCTGAAACATAAACATCTATTATGAACAAACAAATCACTCTTGAGCAAGCTGTCGAGAAGGTGCAAGATGGAATGACCATCATGTTCGGCGGCTTCCTCGGTGTGGGTAGTGCCACACAAATTATCGACGCCATCGTTGAGAAGGGCGTTAAGGACTTAACAATCATTGCCAACGACACCGCCTATGACGAGGTGGCTCACGGCAAGTTAGTGACTAACCATCAAGTGAAGAAGGCTATCGTGTCGCACACCGGTACCAACAAGCAGACCGCTTTGCAGAAGAATGAGGGCACACTCATCGTGGAGTATGTGCCACAGGGCACACTTGCCGAGCGCATCCGTGCGGCAGGCGCTGGCTTGGGTGGCGTGCTCACCCCCACTGGCATGGGCACCATCATGGCCGATGGCAAAGAGGTGATTACCGTTGATGGCAAGGACTACTTGCTGGAGAAACCCCTCAAGGCCGACATCGCTTTCTTGCGTGCCAATATCGTTGACGAGTTTGGCAACATGGTGTTCTTGGGCACCACTAACAACTTCAACCCGTTGATGGCTACCGCTGCCGACTATGTGGTGGTAGAGGCCGAGAAGCTGGTGAAGGTGGGCGAGATCAAGCCTGAGTGCGTTCACGCTTCGGGAATCTATGTTGACGGAATTTATGTTGAAAAATAAACTTATTACAAGCCTAAGAAATGGAATACAGAACAAAAATCAGACTGCGCATGAGCGCAAAAGATGCCCACTATGGCGGCAACTTGGTTGATGGAGCTCACATGGTGCACCTCTTTGGTGACGTGGCTACCGAACTCTTGATAATGCGTGATGGCGATGAGGGCCTGTTCCGCGCCTACGACAGCATCGACTTCCTGGCACCAGTGTATGCTGGCGACTTCATCGAGGCCGAAGGCTGGATCGACAAGGAAGGCAACACCTCGCGTCACATGCAGTTTGAGGCTCGCAAGGTGGCTGTGTCTCGCCCCGACATCTCGGCCTCGGCAGCCGATGAGCTCGACGAGCCCATCGTGGTGTGCCGCGCCAGTGGCACTTGCGTCACCCCCAAAGATTGCCAGCGCAAGTAGCGCAATGCTTTTGTTGTGTTGAGTAGTGCAAGCGTCAGCTTGTTCTAAATAAAGTAAAAACTAAAAAATAATAACTAAATATCAATGGATAAACTGATAATTACCGCCGCAATATGCGGTGCCGAGGTTACTAAGGAGCAGAACCCTAATGTGCCCTATACCGTTGAGGAGATAGTACGCGAGGCCAAGAGCGCTGTTGACGCTGGTGCCGCTATCGTTCACCTGCATGTGCGCTGGGACGACGGCACTCCCACTCAGGACCGTGCCCGCTTCCAGGAGTGCGAGGAAGCAATCCTCAAAGTGTGCCCCGATGTGATATTGATACCATCTACCGGTGGCGCCGTGGGCATGAGTCCCGACGAGCGTCTGCAATCGACCGACACCACTCCACTTCCCGAGATGGCAACCCTCGACTGCGGCACCTGCAACTTTGGCGACGAGATTTTTGACAACACCATGCCCACGATGCGTGCATTTGGCAAGCGCATGATGGAGCGTGGCATCAAGCCCGAGTATGAGTGCTTTGAGATGGGGCATCTCGACACCATCCTCAAGATGGCCCGCAAGGGCGAGGCTCCTGGAGCCCCCATGCAGTTCAACTTCGTGCTGGGCGTGCCAGGCTGCACTCCCGCCACTGTGGCTAACCTGTGCTGGCTCGTGAACGGCATTCCCGCCGGCAGCACCTGGACAGTTACCGGTGTGGGTCGTCACGCCTTCCCAATGGCTGCCGCTGCCATCGCTATGGGCGGCAACGTGCGCGTGGGCTTTGAGGACAACCTCTACCTTGAGAAAGGTGTCCTTGCCAAGAGCAATGGCGAGCTAGTGGAGAAGGTGGTGCGCATTGCCAAGGAGCTTGGCCGTCCCATCGCCACCAGCGACGAGGCCCGCGAAATCTTGGGCCTGCCCCCTCGCAAGTAATGCTCAATGCAGAAATCACAATGCACTATTGTGGATAACAGTCTCAATATTATTGCAAGCAAATAAAAAGAATATTAACATTTTAATAAAAAACTAGAGAAACAATGCAAAAACATGGAAATAGATTCGGTACCCACCGAGTAATTGAACCAGTAGGCGTGCTGCCACAACCAGCCAACAAGCTCGACAACAACATGGATGAGATCTACGACAACGAGATCTTGATTGACGTTCAAACGCTGAACATCGACAGTGCTTCGTTCACCGATATCCACAACTATGCCAAGAGCCAGGCCAAGAACCCTGATGATGAGGCCGAGGTGATGGAGGAGATCAAGAAGGAGATGTTCCTCAACGTTGAGCTCCAGGGCAAGCATCGCAACCGCCGCACTGGCTCGGGTGGCATGCTCCTGGGCACTGTGGAGAAGATAGGTGACGCCCTGAAGGGTAAAATCGACCTGAAAGAGGGCGACCGCATCGCCACTCTCGTGTCGCTATCGCTCACCCCACTGCGCATCGACGAGATTCTCAACATCAAGGCCGACGTTGACCAAGTTGACATCAAGGGCAAGGCTATTCTCTTTGAGAGCGGTATCTATGCCAAAATTCCCGATGACATGCCCGAGAAGCTCGCCCTGAGCGCACTCGACGTGGCTGGTGCTCCTGCTCAAACCGCCAAGTTGTGCCAGTATGGCCAGAACGTAGTGGTGCTTGGTGCTGGTGGCAAGAGCGGTATGCTGTGCTGCTACGAGGCCAAGAAGCGCGTGGGTGTTACCGGCAAGGTGATAGGTCTTGCTAACAGCCCCAAATCTACCCAGCGCATCAAGGACCTGGGCTTCTGCGACGTGGTAGAGAGCGTTGCCGGCATGACTCCCGTGCAGGTTTATGAGCTCGTGAACAAGCTCACCGACGGCAAGATGGCCGACGTGACCATCAACTGCGTGAACGTTCCCGACTGCGAGATGACAGCAGTGCTGTGTACCCGCGACGACGGAGTGGTATATTTCTTCTCGATGGCCACCAGCTTCACCAAGGCTGCTCTTGGTGCTGAGGGCATAGGTGCCGACACCAACATGATTATTGGTAACGGCTACACCAAGGGCCACGCCGAGTTCACTCTGCAAGAGCTGCGTGAGTGCTCCGAGCTGCGCAAGATTTTTGAGGAACTTTACGCTTAATTAGTCATAATGTAATAGAGGCGTGCCTCATGTGCGCCTCTATTGCTAAAAAACACATGAAATCTATCATGGCAGAATCAAGAAGAAAACAACTCTTTCCCGATGTTACCGACGAGCAGTGGAACGACTGGAAATGGCAGGTGCGCAACCGCATCGAGACTCTCGAGGACCTGAAGAAATACATCAGCCTCACCGCCGAGGAGGAAGAGGGCGTGAAGAAGACCCTCACCACGCTGCGCATGGCAATCACTCCTTACTACTTGAGCCTCATCAACCCCGATGACCCACACGACCCAGTGCGCAAGCAGTGCATTCCCACTGGTCTTGAGACTCATCAGGCCAGTGCCGATCTTCTCGACCCGTTGCACGAAGACGAGGACTCGCCCACACCCGGCTTGACTCACCGTTATCCCGACCGTGTGCTGTTCCTCATCACCGACATGTGCTCTATGTATTGCCGCCACTGCACCCGTCGCCGTTTTGCTGGTCAAACCGATGCCGAGTGTGGTAACGACCGCATTGAGAAGGCACTTGAGTATATAGAGAAGACACCCACCGTTCGCGACGTGCTGCTCTCGGGTGGCGACGCGCTGATGGTTGCCGACAAGAAGCTTGAGTATATCATCTCGCGCCTGCGCGCAATACCTCATGTAGAGATAGTGCGCCTGGGTACCCGCACTCCAGTAGTGTGCCCGCAGCGCATCACTCCCGAGCTGTGCGAGATGCTCAAGAAGTATCACCCCATCTGGCTCAACACTCACTTCAATCACCCCAACGAGATTACCGCCGAATCGACTCGCGCCTGCGAGATGCTCGCTAATGCCGGTATTCCTCTGGGCAACCAGAGCGTGCTGCTGCGTGGCGTGAACGACTGCGTGCATGTGATGAAGCACCTGGTGCAGGGCCTCGTGAAGATTCGCGTGCGTCCTTACTACATCTATCAGTGCGACCTGTCGATGGGTCTGGAGCACTTCCGCACTCCAGTGTCGAAGGGCATCGAGATTATCGAGGGCTTGCGTGGCCACACTTCGGGCTACTGCGTTCCTACCTTTGTGGTTGACGCTCCTGGTGGCGGCGGCAAGACTCCAGTCATGCCACAGTATGTTATCTCTCAGGCTCCTGGCAGAGTAGTGCTTCGCAACTTTGAGGGCGTGATCACCACCTACACCGAGCCCACCGAGTATCACAGCGAGTGCAACTGCCCCGAGTGCCAGGCGGCACGCAAGCAGGAGCAGGTGGCAGCCGACAAGGCCGTGGATGGTGTTATCTCGCTCCTTGAGGGTGAGCGCATGAACATCGAGCCTAAGGCCCTGAAGCGTCACGAGCGTAACGAGAAACGAAATAGTTAGTAATTAGTGTTCCGTTCAGCGATGGTGATGGTCTCTTGGTGCCATCACCATCCTGTAGCGGATGATTGTGCTAGCGTTGACTTTCATCGATGACATATTGAACTACAACAGCCTCTCGATAGTGGGACTGCAAAAGAACACTGGCAAGACCGAGTGCTTGAAATATGTGCTTGCGCGACTGCCGTTGGAGAAAAAGCGGGTGGCGGTGACTTCGATAGGCATCGATGGGGAGACCACCGACCAGGTGACTCGCACGCAGAAACCCGAGATTGTGCTACGCGAGGGCATGTACTTTGGCACTAGCGAGGCGCACTACCGCCAGCGGCGACTTGTCTCGGAGCTCATCGACGTGAGCGACGAGAGCACCAGCTTGGGGCGTGTGGTGACTGCCAGGGCGTTGACCCAGGGCAAGATATTGCTCTCGGGTCCATCGTCAACCCTTGGGTTGCAGCGATGGATGCGCGACATGCGTCGCCACGAGATAGACCTGGCCATTGTAGATGGCGCTTTGTCGAGGTTGAGCCTGGCGTCACCGGCGGTTAGCCAGTCGATGATACTTGCCACTGGTGCTGCCTACTCGATTAACATGACTCAGCTGGTGCAGCGCACCGCCTTTGTGGTAGAGCTCATCAACCTGGAAGTGACCAGCGAGAGCAACATAGCGCTGCTCACCCCACTAGAGAGTGGCATGTGGTGGATTGACACCTGCGGACTGCTGCACGAGATGCCCATGGCAACGTCGCTCTCACAGCAGGTGGAGTTTCAAGGCATGGACAGCTGTAGCACCCTCTATGTGGCAGGAGCATTGGTCGATACCTTCCTTGAGAAGGTGCGCAAGAACAAGAGCCTCAAGCATGTGGAGCTCGTGGTGCGCGACTTTACCAAGATTTTTGTCACGCCACAGCAGTTGAGGTTGTTTGTGAAAATGGGCGGTACCATCAGAGTGTTGCAAAAGAGCAAACTCATTGCCGTCACCGTCAACCCCACATCGCCCAGTGGATATGTGCTCGACTCTGACGCACTCTGCGACCGCCTCTCACAGGCGATAAACCTGCCTGTATATGATTTGTTGAAGAATTAAGAGGACGAGAGGACAAGAGGACGAGAGGACAAGAGGACAAGAGAACAAGAGGACAAGAAAACAAGAGAACAAGAGAACAAGAGGACAAGAGAACAAGAGAACAAGAGAACAAGAAAACAAGAGAACAAGAGAACAAGAAAACAAGAGATGAAGGAGGCAAGTTATAGGCTGTTGACTCATCGGCTTGTTAACAAGAAAATGAAACTTAAAAACGTCATAGAATCACCTTGCGGACTACGGTTTATGCTCGATGGGCTAGACCTGCAGTCGGGGTTTGCGCGCCGCTGGTTGCTCGATACCGAGATGATGACCAGCGAGCAGGAAATCGCTGAGTCCTATGGCGTGTTGCAGCATTTTGTGGATTTTGTGCGCTCTATAGAGCCTTCGTTCCTCAATACCCTGCTTTTCAGGCTTCAAGGAGTGAAGGATATAGGCACAACCATCAAGAACCTGCGGCAGTCGTCAACTCTTGACGACATCGAGCTCTTTGAGGTGAAGCACCTTGCCATCCTCTCTACCGAGGTGGTGAAGCTGCTCAAGGAGCACAATCTCGACGCTGCGGTAGAAATACCGCCGCTCGATGAGGTGATTGACATCCTCGACCCCGATGGGATGAAGATTGCCACATTTTATATATATGACAGCTATTGCGAGCAGCTCAAGGATCTGCGTGTGCTCATGCGCAAGAACCCCGAGCGGCAAGAGGAGTTGCTGGTAGAGGCCGCCGAGATTGAGGAGGGTGTGAGACAAGACCTCACGCGCCAGCTTCATTCTCACGTCGATGACATAGAGCGTGCCCTCGTGGCACTGGCAAGGGTTGATGTTGGCGTTGCTATGGCGCGTCAGGTGGTAGAGCAGGGCCTGTGTTTTCCCGCTATATCTCGTGATGGCTCAAGTCGCTATCAGGCGATGTTCCATCCACAGGTGAAAGATGCTCTTGGGCGTGCCGGCAAGCACTTCCAGCCAGTAGATATAGGCTTTGCCTATCGTCCAACCCTTATCACTGGTGCTAACATGGGTGGTAAGACTGTGGTGCTGAAGACCCTCACGCTGTGCCAGTATCTGTTTCAGTTTGGCTTTGGCATTCCCGCAAGCGAAGCTTGCATAGCTATAAAAGATGATATAATGTTCTGCATTGGCGACGAGCAGTCGATAGAGAAAGGGCTGTCATCGTTTGCCGCCGAGATGAAGAACATTGATGCCGTTATCAAGGCATCACGCGAAGATAGAAGACTATTGGCGTTGATCGACGAGCCAGCTCGCACCACCAACCCCACCGAGGGTACTGCACTGGTGCAGGCATTGCTCAAGGTGCTGGGCACCAGGCCTATGAGCCTCGTCATGACCACGCATTATGATATAGAGCCAGGCACTGCCCATTGCCTGCGGGTGAAGGGCTTTGACAATGGCTTGATGAACTACTCGCTAGTTGAGGTGGAAGATGGCGAGGTGCCCCACGAGGCGCTCAACATCGCTCAAAGTCTGGGCATCGACCCCGAGTGGATAGACCTGGCGAGGCAAGAATTAGAAAAAACAGAATAACTACTATATAAATAATGTAATATGCAAAAGAGTAAATTAGGTTTAGATTTCGAAAAGGTGGAATATGCCAGAGGTTTGGCTAAAGGCATTGCGCAAGATGTGCAGACCTTTGTGGAGCAATACACTACCGTGGCTGTGGAGCGCACCCTGTGCCGCTTGATGGGCATTGATGGTGTTGACGACAACGATGTGCCACTACCCAATGTGGTGGTCGAGGCTCTCAAAGACAAGGGGGTGCTCAATGAGGGCGCCTTGTTCTTCATTGCCAATGCCATGATACAGACTGGCTTGAGCCCACAGCAGATTGCCGAGAAAGTGGCTACTGACGAGCTTGATATCACTAAAGTGGTGACTACCGACCCCAAGGCCATTGCCGATGTGCTGCAGCCTGTGATTGATGAGAGCATGGCGCGCATCCGCGCCCGCCGTGCCCGCCGTGAGCATTATCTTGACACCATTGGCGAGGGTCCCAAGCCCTATCTGTATATCATTGTTGCCACTGGTAATATCTATGAGGATGTGGTGCAGGCACAGGCTGGAGCCCGTCAAGGCGCCGACGTGATTGCTGTGATTCGCACCACTGGTCAGAGCTTGCTCGACTATGTGCCTTACGGCGCTACCACCGAGGGCTTTGGCGGCACCTTCGCTACCCAGGAGAACTTCCGCATCATGCGCAAGGCTCTCGACGAGGTGGGGGAGGAGCAGGGCCGTTACATTCGCCTGTGTAACTACTGCTCGGGGTTGTGCATGCCCGAGATTGCCATAATGGGAGCCTTCGAGGGCCTGGATGTGATGCTCAACGACGCACTCTATGGCATCCTCTTCCGTGACATCAACATGCAGCGCACGCTCATCGACCAGTACATGAGCCGCATCATCAACGGCTTTGCAGGCGTGATTATCAACACTGGCGAGGATAACTACCTCACCACTGCCGATGCTGTAGAGGCCGCTCACACCGTGCTTGCCAGCGACCTTATCAACGAGCAGCTGGCCCTGATGGCTGGTCTGCCCGAGGAGCAGATGGGTCTGGGCCACGCCTTTGAGATGGATCCCATGCTCGAGAACGGTTTCCTGCTTGAGCTTGCCCAGGCACAGATGACCCGCGAAATCTTCCCTAAGGCAACGCTCAAATATATGCCTCCCACTAAGTTCATGACAGGAAACATCTTCCGTGGGCACATCCAGGACGCCCTGTTCAACATGATAGGCATCTGGACCCACCAGGGCATCCAGCTGCTGGGAATGCCCACCGAGGCCATCCACACTCCATTCATGAGCGACCGTTACCTCTCGATTGAGAATGCTAAGTACATCTTCAACAACATGCGCAGCATAGGCGACGAGATGGAGTTTAAGGAGGGCGGCATCTGCCGCAACCGTGCGAAAGAAGTGCTGGGCAACACCATCAAGCTGCTCGAGGACATCACCAAAGAGGGCTTGTTTACCGCACTGGAGAAAGGTATCTTTGGCGACGTGAAGCGTCCCAAGAATGGAGGCAAGGGCCTCTCGGGCGTGACTATGAAGGGCGCCAACTACCTGAATCCGTTTATTGAGTTAATGAAAGGCAAACGTTAAAAAAATAGGAGACACAAGATATGAGCGAAGGACTATATTCAATGGAAGCTAAGGATTTTGACAAAACCTTAGACTTATCGAAGATTAAACCCTATGGCGACACCATGAACGATGGCAAGGTGCAGCTAAGTTTCACCCTGCCAGTGCCATGTGGCGCTGAGGCTGTGGAGGCAGCTAAGCAGATGCTCCGCAAGATGGGCCTTGAAAACCCCAGCGTGGTGTTCTATCAGGAGCTCACCCCTGGCTTCACCTTCTTTAACTGCTACGGCAGCTGCACCCACACAGTGGATTACACTAATATCTATGTCCCAAAGGTGGAGTCTAACACGATGGACATGTATGAGACCGATGAGTACATCAAGGAGAACATAGGTCGCAAGATAGTGATTGTGGGAGCCTCGACGGGCACCGACGCACACACCGTGGGCATCGACGCCATCATGAACATGAAGGGTTATGCCGGGCATTATGGCCTTGAGCGCTATGAGATGATTGATGCCTATAACTTAGGTTCTCAAGTGCCCAACGAGGAGTTCATAGCCCGTGGCATAGAGCTGCATGCCGATGCGCTGCTCGTGTCGCAGACGGTGACACAGAAAGACGTACACATCCAGAACATGACCAACTTCATCGAGCTGATGGAGGCCGAGGGCTTGCGCGACAAGATGATATGCTGCTGTGGTGGCGCGCGCATCACTCACGAGCTCGCTAAGGAGCTGGGCTTCGACGCCGGCTTTGGCATGAACACCTATGCCGACGATGTGGCCTCGTTCATCGTGCAAGAAATGGTGAAGCGAGGAATGAAATAGTGGATTAACTCAATTACTTGAAAATACTAATTGCTCGATAATTCGAGAAGTCGATAGCTCGATAATTAGATTAATAACAATATATTAATATCATAAACAGAAACTATTATGGATAAAAATCAAATGAGAGAGGTCATCGCTAAGCGTGCTGCTAAAGAGCTGCACGACGGTGACGTAGTGAATTTGGGTATTGGTATCCCTACATTGATTCCTAACTACTTGCCCGAGGGCGTGGAGGTTACTCTGCAAACCGAGAACGGTGCTATGGGTATGGGCCCAACACCTGCCGAGGGTGAGGAAGACAAGAACTTGATTAACGCCGGTGGCGGCTACATCACACTCGAGCCAGGTGCTTGCACCTTTGACTCGGCTACTTCGTTTGCCATTATCCGTGGTGGCCATGTGAACGTGTCGTTCCTGGGCGCTTTGCAGGTGGATGAGAAAGGTAACCTTGCTAACTGGATTATCCCTGGCAAGATGGCTCCCGGCATGGGTGGTGCTATGGACCTAGTGGTAGGTGCTAAGCGTGTGATCCTCACCATGGAGCACACCCAAAAGGGCAACCATAAAATCTTGAAAGAATGTACGCTGCCCCTCACCGCTGCTGGCCAGGTTGACATGATTATCACCGAGATGGGTGTTATGGACATCACTCCCGAGGGCATCGTGCTGCGTGAGCTGCATCCTGAGTTCACCGTAGAGCAGGTTCAGGAGGCTACTGGTGCCACTCTCATCATCGATCCAAACCTCAAACCAATGGATGTTTAATCAAGTTTTAAGTTGTAAGTGTTAAGTTTTAAGTTTATTTTTCTTCGAAAAATGGATGTTTGTAAACTCTTAGCACTTAGCACTTAGCACTTAACATTTGTTACTTAACATTGTTATGGATTATAATTTCCTGAAGATTGAGAATATAGAAGGTGGCATCACCGTCTTGAAAATCTCGGCTCCCAAGTCGCTCAACGCTCTAAACTCAAAAATCTTGAGTGAGCTTGACAACTTTGTTGATAGCGTTGACCCTGCCACGCGCGTGCTCATCATCACTGGCGATGGCGAGAAGTCGTTTGTGGCGGGTGCCGACATCAGCGAGATGGCGCATCTCGATGAGCAAGAGGGCTATGAGTTTGGCAAGCTAGGCGCTGCTGTCTTTCGCAAGATTGAGGTTCTCCCCATTCCTGTGATTGCCGTCGTCAATGGCTTTGCGCTGGGTGGTGGCTGCGAGCTCGCTATGGCTTGCGACATACGCATTGCCTCGGTAAAGGCGAAGTTTGGTCAGCCCGAGGTGGGCTTGGGCATCATTCCAGGTTTCTCGGGTACCTACCGTCTGCCCAAACTCGTGGGTCAGGGCTATGCCAAGGAGATGATCTACACTGGCAAGGTGATACGTGCCGACGAGGCACTGCGCATAGGCCTGGTCAACTCCATCCATGAGCCCGAGGAGCTCATGCCTGCTGCCATTGAGATGGCAAAGAAGATGCTTGCTTGCGCTCCAATGGCAATATGCCTGGCCAAGCTGAGCATCAACGAGAACTACGACCTCAATGCCCCCGAGGCTCTAGAGCTTGAGAGCAAACTCTTTGGCAAGTGCTTCGCCACTGCCGACCAGAAAGAGGGCATGGAAGCGTTCCTAAACAAGCGCCCTGCTAAATTCACTGGGAAATAAATTCAAAATTGGAGCTAAGGCGATTATCGCTGCTTTGTTAGCTCGTTTACTAGTTAACTTGTTTACTAAATTAAATAAAAGAACACTATGAAAATTTGTGTAATTGGAACCGGAACAATGGCTAAGGGTATTGTCAAGGCATTTGCCGCCAAGATGCCCGTTGTCATGAAGAGCCGCACCGAAGCCAGCCTTGAGAAGGCCATGGCATCAATCTCTAAGGGTTACAACAAGCTCGTGGAGAAGGGTAAAATCACTAAGGAGGCGATGGATGCTATCCTTGCCAACATCACCACCACTACCGACTATGCTACATTTGCCGATGCCGACCTCGTGATTGAGGCTGCTGTTGAGAACATGCAGTTGAAGAAGGACGTGTTTATGGAGCTTGACAAAATATGCAAGCCCGAGACCATCTTCGCCACTAACTCGTCGTCGCTGTCGATTACCGAGATTGCCGCTTGCACCAGCCGTCCCGCACAGTTCATTGGCTGCCACTTCTTTAACCCTGCCGACCGCATGGCGCTCGTGGAGGTAATCAAGGGTCAGCTCACCAGCGATGAGACAGCTAAGTGCATCATCGACCTCACTACCGCGATTGGCAAGACTCCTGTGCCCGTGAACGAGGCTCCTGGCTTTGTCGTTAACCGCATCCTCATCCCCATGATCAACGAGGCAGTGGGTATCCTTGCCGACGGCATCGCCAGTGCCGAGGACATCGACAAGTGTATGATGCTTGGTGCTAACCACCCCATGGGTCCCTTGGCTCTCGCCGACCTCATTGGTAACGATGTGAACCTTGCCATCATGGAGGTGCTCTACAACGAGTTTGGCGATCCCAAGTATCGTCCTCACCCATTGCTGCGCAAGATGGTGCGTGCTGGCTTGCTCGGCCGCAAGACAGGTGAAGGCTTCTACAAATATTAAAGCTAACAAGCAGGCGAGGAACAAGCGATCAAGGCTATTGTCTTGTCCCTTGTCGGCTCGTCAGCTAGCTGAAAACTAAGAACGAATAAATTATTAACTAAAAACGTATATGGATTTTAGCTATTCAAAAACAGAACAACTGTTCTTGCAGATGATTCGGGAGTTTGCCGAGAAAGAGGTGAAGCCTCTGGCAGCCGAGGTCGATGAGCAGGAGCGTTTTCCCATCGAGACAGTAGAGAAGATGGGTAAGCTGGGCATCATGGGAATTCCAGTGCCCAAGCAGTATGGCGGTGCTGGTGGCACTGTGCAGATGTATATAATGGCCGTTGAGGAGCTCTCTCGCGTGTGCGCCACCACAGGCGTGGTTCTCTCGGCCCACACCTCGCTGTGCATGGCTCCCATCATGGAGCATGGCACCGAGGAGCAGAAGATGAAATACTTGCCCAAGCTGGCTTCGGGCGAGTGGATTGGCGCCTTTGGTCTCACCGAGCCTAATGCCGGTACCGACGCTGCCATGCAGCAGACTACCGCCGTTGACGCTGGCGACAAGTGGATTCTCAATGGCTCAAAGATATTCATCACCAATGCTTCCTATGCTAACGTGTTCATCGTGATGGCGATGACCGACAAGTCGAAGGGCACCAAGGGCATCTCGGCCTTCATCGTTGAGAAGGGAATGCCAGGTTTCTCCATTGGCAAGAAGGAGTTGAAGATGGGTATTCGCGGTAGCGCTACCTGCGAGCTCATTTTCGAGAACTGCGAGGTGCCCAAGGAGAACCTGCTCGGGCAGCTAGGCAAGGGCTTCAGCATTGCCATGAAGACCCTTGATGGTGGCCGCATAGGCATCGCTTCGCAGGCTCTGGGCATTGCTCAGGGCGCTATGGACGAGACTGTGCGCTACACTAAGGAGCGCAAGCAGTTTGGCCGTGCTATCGCCAAGTTCCAGAACACCCAGTTCCAGATGGCCGACCTCAAGACCAAGGTAGAGGCCGCCCGCTTGCTCGTGCGCAGCGCCGCTTGGAAGAAGGACAACGGCATTCCTTACAGTGCCGATGCCGCTATGGCCAAGCTCTTTGCCGCCGAGACAGCGATGGAAGTTACCACCAAGGCTGTTCAGTTCCATGGTGGTTATGGCTACACACGTGAGTATCCTGTAGAGCGCATGATGCGCGACGCTAAGATTACCGAGATTTATGAAGGTACAAGTGAGGTTCAGCGCATGGTGATTGCTGGTCATTTATTTAAATAATCAAGGAGGACACAAGATATGAATATTATAGTTTGCGTAAAACAAGTTCCCGATACCACCGAAATCAAGATTGACCCCGTAAAGGGCACTTTGATTCGTGATGGAGTGCCAAGCATTATGAACCCCGACGACAAGGGCGGTCTAGAACTGGCTCTGCGCCTCAAGGACGAGTGTGGCGCTCATGTGACTGTAATCTCGATGGGTCCTCCACAGGCCGACGTTATCCTGCGCGAAGCATTCGCAATGGGTGCCGACCGTGCCATCCTGCTGAGCGACCGCAAGTTTGCCGGTGCCGACACTCTGGCTACTAGCTATGCCCTCTCGGGCCTGTGCCGCACCCTCGACTACGACCTGATTATCGCTGGCCGTCAGGCTATCGATGGCGATACTGCTCAGGTTGGTCCAGAGCTCGCTGAGCACCTTGACCTGCCACAAATCACCTACGTTGCCGACGCTAAGCGCCTTGACAACGGCAACCTGCTCGTTCACAAAGAGAACGAGGACAGCGTGCAAGTTCTCGAAGTTGAGGGCAAGTGCCTACTCACGGTGCTGGCTTCGGCCTTCGAGCCACGCTACATGAGCGTGAGCGGCATCGTTGCTGCCTACGACAAGGAAGTGGAAGTGTGGGGCGCCGACAAGATCGACGTTGACGAGGGCAAGCTGGGTCTTGCTGGCTCACCTACCAAGGTGTTCCGCTCGTTCCCCAAGCCCATGAAGGAGCCTGGCGAGGTTCACGAGGTGAGCGAGGAAGAAGCTGTAGAGCTTATCATTAATAAACTGAAAGAGAAACACATCATCTAAAAGTAAAGAAGCTATGGAAAAGAAAGATTATAAGAACGTATTCGTTTTTGCTGAACAGCGCGAAGGTGTAATCCAGCCCGTTGCTTTTGAACTTTTGGGCAAGGCTCGCGACCTCGCCGATGTGCTTGAGGAGAAAGTGGTGGCCATGTTCCTGGGATGTGGCATCAAGGATAAGGCACAGGAACTCATCGAGTTTGGTGCCGACGAGGTAATCGTTGTTGACACTCCCGAGCTCAAGGACTTCCTCTCGGAGCAGTATTCACAGGCCGTGTCGCAGATTATTCTCGACCGCAAGCCTCATATTGTGCTTTACGGCGCTACCACCATTGGCCGTGATCTGGCTCCACGCCTGGCATCACGCCTCAAGACTGGTCTTACTGCCGACTGCACCAAGCTCGAGATTCAGCCCGTTAAGGATGAGGAGAAAGAGTTTTGCATGACTCGTCCCGCCTTTGGCGGCAACCTCATGGCCACCATCGTGTGCCCCGATAACCGTCCACAGATGTCAACCGTGCGTCCTGGCGTGATGCAGAAGATGCAGCGCGACCCACAGCGCAAGGGCACTGTCACCATGTTTGAGCCTAAGTTCGACACCTCGAAGTTTAAAGTGAAGGTGGTTGAGACCATCAAGGCCGACAAGGGTGTTGCCGACATCTCGGAGGCTAAGATTCTCGTTTCGGGCGGTCGTGGCGTTCACGACAAGGAAGGCTTCAACAAGCTGCAGGCCCTCGCCGACGTGATGGGTGGACAAGTAGCCTCGTCGCGTGCTATGGTAGATAATGGCGTGATGCCTCATGAGTGCCAGGTGGGACAGACCGGCAAGACCGTGCGTCCACAGCTCTACATGGCATGCGGCATCAGCGGTGCCATCCAGCACCTGGCTGGCATGGAGGAGAGCGACCTGATTATCGCCATCAACAAGGACAAGTTTGCTCCCATCTTCAGCGTTGCCGACCTGGGCATCGTGGGCGACCTCCACAAGATCGTGCCCATGCTCACCGAGCGCCTCAAGAAAGAGATGGAAAAGTAATTACAACAAATTGTTGAATGTTTCATATTGCAGAGGGTGGCCCAAGTGATATTTGGACCACCCTTTGATTTTTTCGTTGAAAGTGACGATAATTTTACTCTGGAGGATGCTTGTAAGTCTCATTATTTTTGCGGTCTTTTGTCGATGACTGGTCTCACAAGGAAGCCGTTGAGACGGCTATGAGGCTCTATCTGAACCATATATCGGTCAAGAACAAGTGCCCACTCCTTGGGGTCGTTTATGCCAGCAGGTGACAATGATGAGCTCCAGTAATAACCTCTCTCAGCTATTGAGAAATAGTGCGTGTCATAGAGAAATCCCCCCAGCGGCAAGAAGATGCTATTGCCGTTGGGACCAGTAACAAGATACCCAGGCAGGTCGCCTGGCGGCTCTATATATTGCCATTGACAACGCTCAGTAAGCTCGTAGAAATCGCTATTTAGCGGCAAGCGCCATCGTCCGTGCCACAGCCGCATAGCCACATCATTCCGACTGCCTTCAAGACTTGGTTGATTTCTCACAAAAATGCTATCGGGGTAATCGCTTCCATAGTTAAGCACTTGATATGGGTTGGGCATTGTGCGCAGGAATGCTCCAGGCATGAGCCTTCCCATAGTGTGCTCGGCACCTATGTTGCATGGTGCCCAGTCAACGCTGAGACCTAAGTCCACGGCATCGCTCTCAGCAATAGGCAACACTGCCACGGCAACACCTGGCTTAGGGTAAAAAACTGTCAATCCCTTCTCGGCAACCGTCATTGTTGTGAGTGTAGTATCAGAGGCAAGCGCAAGGCTGTCGGCACGATGTTGCTCGGAGTCAAAATCACTGCGGGCTGTTGAGGCCGTCTGCCCTCTGAAAAGCTTGGTGCTGAAGTGATAACCACCCCAAAACGCTGCCAAGCATAGCATCACAACTGCGACAATTGCTGTAACAAGCCATTTCTTTTGTGTGTTTCTATTTCTTGCGCTTTCTATCGCTTCCTGTACTTGTGCGATATTGCTGAACCGAGCCTCACGGTCAACCGCCACAGCTTTGTCAATCACATTGTTATAACGCCTTGGCAAATCCATGTCCTTCATTATCATGCCCAGCGAGTAGATATCGGCTTGGGCGGTAATCTCACCATCTGTTTCGAGAATTTCGGGTGCTACATAATGGACAGTGCCTGCCGCAGCTTTGAGCGATGAGTAGCTGTCGGTGTCGCTAAGACCGAAGTCGATTATTCTCACCTGATTGCCTTCACGTGTTATCATTATATTAGAAGGCTTTAGGTCACGGTGAATCACTTGCATGCTGTGGCAGTGCTTAATAGCGGTGAGCAGTTGTCGCAAAACATGCAGTTTCTCGTCAAGTGAGTGCTTGCCAGCAAGCCACTGCTGCAATGTAACACCGTCTATCCATTCCTCCACTATGCATAGTGATCCAAGAGCCTCTACTCTTTCTAGACTCACCACACCCACAATGTTTGGGTGATGAAGCTGCATGGCAATATCAAACTCCTTTCGAAGCAGGTCAATATAGAGCTTTTTCTGGGCAAACTCAGGTTTCAATCCTTTCAATAACCACTGTTGCCTGTAACGCTCACCTCTCGCCAGCAGGTTAAACACCCCCTGATGCTCAAGCAAAACAATATTTTGAAATCGCTGTGACAGAAAATATAAGTAATTAAGGATTGTGCATTATGATAGTGAATTCTGCATTGAAAATTACTGAACTGGCCTTATAGCCATCATGCGGTCCACGGTCTGGGCTTGGTCAGCGAGGATTTTTCCCTCGTCGAGAAGCACATAATGCGCCATGCGTTTGCCATCGGCGACTGGTTTCGCAGTCCAGTAGTAGCCAAAACGCCCCACATCCGTCATGTTGATGCCGTCATCGCTCCAGCCTGCAAAAGGCAGGAAAATGCTATTTCCGTTAGGACCCGTCACCACATATCCTGCCGCTCCGTCGCCCGCGTTGCGGTATTTCCAGTCGCAACGGTCAATGAGTTCGCGCCACTCCTCCTGGGTGGGTAGTCGCCACTTGCCTCCCCAGCGCCGTCGTGCATAGTCGATGTCTGTGCCGCTAATAGGTTTTGTGGGCATCGCCTTGTTCTCAGGCCAATATTTGTCAAGTCCGCCCCACTGACCCCTGTCAGTAGTGTCGCCCCAGGCATAGTAGCTTCCCACAAAGTTCACCGACGGATGATTGGCACCCATATTCATCTTGCTCCACTTCACGCTAAGTCCCAAGTCAACTGCAATATTATCGGGGATATTGCCAGGAGTGATAGAGTCGAACGACATCCAATAGATGTCGGCATTAGAGACAGTGGAGAAAATCATTGAAGCCCTGGCTGGAGCGATGCTATCGACCAGATAACCCGCTGGCAACTTCTTCTCGTCGGTCTGCTGACGCTGCCTTCCCCACAGGAAAGTGGCAGCAATTGCACCAATGGCTACAACTGCCACAAAAGTCGGCAGTAGCCAACGGCGATGGTTGCTCTTTACCACATCATCAAATTCGTGATGCAATGATTCGCCCGAAGGATATTCCCCTCGCTCGCAACGCTTTATTACCTTGCCAAATTTGCGAGGTAGCCTTAACCCTCGCAACAGCGTGGCGAGAGCGGCAAAATCGGCTTGACGGTCGGTGCTTTCTGGTTCAAAATCAATGATTTTCACCCTAGAGCCATTATGGGTAATAAGCACATTGCTTGCCTTGAGATTGCCGTGAGTCGCACCCTTGCTCATGTAGTAACGCACCGCTTCAACAAGCTGTGAGGCAATGTCCTGCCGCACTTCCACTGATGGTTCTGTGGCGAGAAAGGCATCGAGGCTCATGCCATCGACCCACTCCTCGATGATGCAGCGCCCTTCCATAGTGGGAACCTCTTGCTGCGCTATCATGCGCACAATGCTCGGATGCCATAGCGTCATGCAACGTTCAAACTCCTTGTCGAGCATTTTCTGTGCCTTTGCTCGTGGCTCAAACTGTGGGTTCACGCCCTTGACAATCCACCACTGCCCAAAACGCTTCACACGCTTGAGGCACAGCCACGACCGCTGGCACGTGATATTCGAGAAATCAGTGAAATGGGCATCTATTGCCCCCTCCTCAGTCTCAAAAAAACTCGACGAGTTATATATGTTGCTGTTTTGCATAATTGGCTGTAAACAAACACTTTGTCGTTTCTCACTTTGGGTTTCCCAAAATAAACTAAAGTGGTACTTGTGATTTTCAATCAAAACCAACTCCCAAAAATAAGAAAAATACTCCTAACGACAAACTTTTCTGAGCATTTTTCTTGCGGATCTCATCATATTCTTAATTGCCAAAAAATAATCATCACAAGGTCCTTTCGTCTGTGTTAGCAACTACATTGCCATAGGTCTCCCACACAAAACTCAAGCACCGCAACAGGTAATACCAATGCGGTGCTTGAGATGTTGTTTTTAAAAAATCCTTATTCAAGGATAAGGGTAAGTGGGTCATCAATATAGCGTGTGGTGATGCGTAGCACCATGTCGCCCACAGCCTCGTCGGGGTTGTGGCTGGCGATGAATTGCTCCATCTCATCCTTGCTGGCGCACTCTTTAACAAAGCATCCAGAACCGGCAATCGCTGTCAATCCTGGCTTGAGACGGGGGATGTCTTTGTCATAAAAATAAGTACAAGCAGGGAAAATAACAGCTTGCCAAGGACCGAAATACTTGCCTTCACTGTCGTTGCTTAGACGTTCATCAACATCTTTGTTTAATAGCGTGCGGCTGAAATAAACGCCATCAAAAGCACCTGCAATCAGAGCGATAAGTGCTGAACTTGACACCTCATCGGTCACGAAAGTGATTACCGTGAAGTTTTTCTTGCTGTAGATGCTCCAATTTTCCTCGTCGTAGCAATTTTCATCAGGACGGAACCAATTGCAGCTGGCATGGATGAAATCATCGAATTTCTCATTCAGATTCTTTGCTCTGGGGTCTTCTATGACAATCTCAACATGATACATATCACCTAAGTCAAGGAAATCTTCATCATCAACAAACCTAATTGGCTCACGACCGAGCAGGCAAAGTCCCACACTATCACTTTGTGAGTGCTCAAACCTGATACCAATCACTTGACGCAGAAGGATTTCGTTGTCAAAGTTATTGTCAAAACCAGATTTCAAGACAGGATAGTCATCATACTTGCTGGGCATAGCGAGCAGTTGGTCAATCACTTTGGGCACAGGCTCAAACTGATCATCATTGTCGCCATCATCACTGGTGTCGATTTCGACTGAGCCATTGTGAACATCCAAGCGGCAGCGGTCAATCATCTGCTCATAGCTATTACAATATCCAGCAACGCGGTCAATGCGCTTACCTTTAATTAACTCTTTTAATACTTTTAGTGTCATAGATGTTTATTTTAAACTTACATAAGATTTCTTTATATAAGCCATATTTGTTATTCCATATATGTCTTCTATACCAATTATATAATAATCTCCTGCATCAGCAATCACCTTATAATTATCACCTTTTGTTACATTATAAATTTGATTGCTTTCTTCGGCTGTTTTGGTATCATATATTTCTGCGTCGCGTTTAACCTCAATCATTGCAGGCTTGTCATTAGCTTTTGCCATTTCTCCTTCATTGACTTTGGAGTCTTTGTCAATTAATTTGCCATTTTTTGAATCATCTTGACCGGCGACGATTTCTATGTTTTGTTCCTTTGACATATCATCCTTATCGGGCAAAAAAACGTATAACAGCAATGCCAAAAGAGCTACAGCACCACCAATCTTAAGAATCTTTTTGTTGTCCTTTATTAGTTTTCCAAGCTTTTTCGTCCATTTTGGGGGGTCTTTACATGGTGGCCAATCTTCATAAATATCATGAATCATGATTATTAACAAAAAGATACCGATACCTATTAAGTAGACAATCATTCCCGCTATAGCAATTATCGCAATAATTGCTCCTACCGTTAATAAGCCATAAATTATGGGCCACATAAATATAGAATTTAAATGATTTCTATATATAAATCGCCTACTTCGTTGGTATTATTCTTCAATTTGTGTTTTTCATTTCTTGTACATATTCGGCAAAATATTTTGCCATAAGGGTTCCGACTTGTGGCCCTGCAATCATTTCTATATCCATCACATATTTATCTCCTATAATTTTAGCATAAGCTCCTAACTCGATTGGCAGTTCTCCTCTTTGTTTGTATCTTTCTATTTTATTCTTTTCTCTGTTTGTCAATGGTTCGCCATTTGGATATACAAAATTATCAGGATCATTATACATATCAACATCCTTTTCAACTCTTGCTAATACTCCAGAGACTCCTTTCCACCCTAGAGGGTATCCACCATCAGTTAGTGCCAGCCAATAATCGGGATGTTTTTCAAGGAATGATATTACCCATGGATGGATGTTACTTTTCCCATTTTCATTTGACATCTTAGCCCATTGCATCCACACATCATAATTGACGGTATCAGCAATTACTTTACCTTCCTCAACATACTTATTGATGTCGGCCTCATCAAACCATCCAATCACAATTAATGGTTTTTTCAGTTCTTGTTGCCATTTCATTGCACCTATAATAATTTCCTCAAATCCATCTTTTGAACACCCGTCTGGGAAATAAGGAATTAGCACATCACTTTCAGCAAAAAGACGAGTAGTATTATTAGATGCTGGCCATGGTATTTGAATCTGATCCTCGTTGTGATAATCAAAAAAATGTTTTAAATGTGCATTTTTGCAAAAATTTTCCACAAAGCGAAATGGAACGTTTGTGTCTGGATCGTTAATGACAAGAACCTTGTTTTCTGGATTCCTGATATAAGAAGATATAGTTTCAAATATTTTAAATTCCATAGTATTTGCTTTTTATTAAATGTTTAATGAAATCATGTTAAGGTTGTGTCAAGAATGAAATACTCTTTTTTTTTGACACAACCATTTATCAAAATAGAAATTATAACCCATAGCTGCATTGATAATTGCAGGATGTATCGTTTAGTGATGAAGTGTAATAGAATTGCAACCGCTTTTTGTCGGTAATGACATTGATTTGAGTAGAATTGACGCGGAAAATTTCCTCAATTTTGCCTTCTCCGCTATTTAGAGTGTACATTCTGCTCCAGTTGCCGCCATTATTTGGATAACTAGTTGTCATTTCCAAACAGCGTCCATCACTTGACGCCTTTAGGGCTTTTCTGCCTTCAATTAAATACTTACTCATGGTTTGAACATTTATTTTTACCTACTCTTTTCAGGATTTTCGGTTTATTCCTCTATGATACGCTCAAGTAATACAACACAACAGAAAGCAGTAACTGATTGATTTAGACCTAAAGGTCTTGCACCTGCAGCTGAAATTTGTTTAATGACAAATCCTTCTTTAATGTATGCTTTAAGTTCTGCACAACATTCAATAAGATTATAATCATCATATTCCTCTCTGATAGGAACGTTTAATAATACTTATTTTAATTTCATGATTGTTGATTTTAGATGTTATTCTTGCCTACTCCCTTTCGAGCGTTTCGGTTGCCTCTTTGTTTTGCAAATTTAAACGTTCTACACTAGAAAACCTTATCCTTTCAAGTCCTTATTTAAGAATGTGTCTCAGATTGGATAAAAAGTTGTAAATTTGCAAGTGAGAATGGATAGGGATGAAATAAGTCGGACTAAGTCGGACTCATCTGACGATATCGATTGTGTTGTTAACTTGTTAAATAAATTAATATGGTAAAAGAAACTATCATAATAGCCGAAGTTCAGGAGTCTCTTAATGCCCTCAAGAAGCAAGTAGAGGAAAAGATGGGATGCACCATGCGGCTTCCCAGAGATTTCAACATGCTTGCAAAAGCCGTCACTGACGCTACCAGTGAACACATCTCCACCAACACTCTCAAGCGCCTGTGGGGATATATTGACGGCTATAGCACGAGCCGCCGCTTCACGCTTAATGTGCTCGCACGCTATGCTGGGTGCCGCGACTGGGACGACTTTTGCTATAACCTCAGCAACACCGCTGCGTCACAAATCTTTGACTCTCACTACATCGACAGCGACACCCTGCAGCCTGGAACACGCCTCACGCTGCGGTGGCATCCAGAGCGTGTGGTGACTATTGAGTACCGTGGCAGCAACGAGTATGTAGTGATAGAATCCCTGAACGCCAAACTCACCGAGGGCGACACCTTCAAATGCCAGGGTTTCATCCCTGGTCAACCACTGACTATCAACGGCCTGATGCATAAGGGCATCGATCACCCCATCAACTATATCTGCGGTAAGCAAGGAGGCATCAAGATTGACGCATAATTCAACTATTCCCCCTATAAAGAATTATTTCATTCAATATTTGTATAATAATCGGGATTTTTATCTAACTTTGCGACGATAAATCAGAATTATTAATAAACATTAAAGTTATGGGATATATTCAAAAGAACTTGATGAGCGGTGAGTATGTTGCCTATGAGGCAAAGCAGCATGGCATCATTTATACTGGGCCGGTGATTTTGGCGCTCTTGTCGTTTTGTGCATTTTTTATTCCTGCTGATGCATGGATAAACGCCTGCATATGCGGTGTGGGTTTGCTCGTTGCTCTGTGCTGGGGTATCTCGATTTATGGCGGCAGGCAATATGTGGTGACCAACAACCGCCTGATTTTCAAGCGTGGCATCATCAACCGCAACTCTCACGAGCTGCTGCTCAAGAAGTGCGAGGGCGTGCAGGTTGACCAGTCGATTCCCGGGCGAATGTTTGACTATGGAACGGTGACGGTAACCACAGGCGAGGTGACCAACAGCTACAAGTACATCAGCCATCCGCTCCGGTTCACCACCACCATTCACGAGCAGATTTCGCATCTGAAGGAGGACTGAGAAATCCTCTATAAGTAAACAAAAAAATCCCCCTCGCGAGGGGATTTTTTATTTGTTCTCAACAGACTTTAGGGCCTCATTGACAAATTTCATTATTTTTTGTTGGCCCTCTTTTATGTCTTTGGCATATTTGGGATCTTGCATCATCTTGAAGTATGCCGTGTTGAAATCTTTATCTTGACCTTTTTTCTTATAGAACTCTTGAAATTCCTTTTGGATTTCGGTGAATTCTTTTTGAATGTTAAGTGCATCTTCTTGTGTGTTGATTTTTTTATAAAAAGCAATCACGTTTTGGGTTAACGCCTCTGCGTCTTTGTCGATGTCGCCAGTGGGGTGTATTTCTTTCACTTCATACTCCACTTCATCTTCCACATCTTCTTTATCTACTTTCTCGCTTTTGCTGTTGTCGCTACTGTCGTCGTGTGAGCGACTTTTTTTGCTATCGCAAGAGGTGAAAGCCAGTGCTACTGCAACAGCCATCAGAATTGATAAAAGTTTGAATTTCATAATATTTTGAGTTTAAAATGGTTTAGTGGAAAAAGAGTGCTGCATCATTTATTTGAAAAAGTGCAACACTCTTGTTCATGTTAAAATAGAAAAAATGTGAATGATTGAGTTGAATTATTTTTCAACTTTTTCTTTAACATCTTCAACGGCTTTGGTGAGTTCTTCAACTTTCTTTTGAGCTTTGATCATAAATTCTTCGAATTTCTTGGAATAGACAGGATCGTTTTCCAATTTATCAAACTCATCTTTGAATAATTTCACTTGGTCTTCGCCTTTTGCTTTGTAGAATTCCTCATATTTCTTCTCGATTGCCATCATGCCTTCTTCCATCTTGTCCTCAAGTTTCATGGCATCATCGGCAGTTTTGATTTCATCAAGAGTTTTGTTCATTTGTTCAAAAAGCTCATCGGCGCATTGTTTTGCATCGGCAGCAGCATCACCAGTGGGCTCAAAAACTTTAGCCTTCTCCTCTACTTGCTCGCTCTTGCTGGCGTCGCTGGCGTCGCTGGCGTCGCTCTTTGAAGCAGCAGTCTTGTTGTCGCATGAGGTGAATGCCAGTGCTACTGCAGCGGCCATGATGAAAGATAAAAATTTGAATTTCATAGTGTGTTGTTCTTGAATGATTTGTTAATTGTTGAAATTAAATGAATGTTTTTAATGAAAAGAGTGCTGCATTTGCTGTTTAGAAATTAACGTAAACCCTAATGCAACACTCTGTGTGAAATGATTATCTAAAGATAGTCCAAAAAAGAAAACTTGCGAGGAAGCTTATTCAGATTTAGATTCTTCGCCCATGATTTTGGTGACGTTTTCCATCATCTTGTTCTGGGCATCCTCAATCTGCTTCTTGAGCTCAGCGTCGTTCTCCAATTTGGCAACTTCCTCATTGAATTTCTTGAGCTGGTCCTCGCCTTTCTCTTTGTAGAAGTCCTCATATTTCTTCTGGATAGCCTCTACTTCGGTCTCGAGGTTCTTAACATCGTCGAGAGTCTTGATGTCTTTGTTCATGAGGTCGATCATCTCGGTGGCGCATTGTTTAGCGTCTTTAGCTGGGTCGCCGCTAGGGCCACTGCTGCAAGCAGAGAGCATTACAGCCATTACAAGTGCAAATGCAAAAGATAAAAATTTAATCTTCATAATAAAAAATTATAGTTTAAAAAATTATGCCTACTCCCTTTAAAGCGGTTCGGCTTTTTCTTGTTAGTTTCTTTATCAGGTTAAACAATATTTGTATTGTCGATAGTAGTGCCGTTCATCTGCTATTTTCTTGAGTGGTGCTTACAGAGGTGGCAGTGTTGTGGCAATGCTGTCTCTCCTCTCTGGGCTCATGAAAAAGTCATGTATCTTGAGAAAAGCAGGAGGCTGTGCTATCGGCTATTCTTCGTCCTCGTCGCGGTCTCTGTCTTTCCTCATCTTCTTCTCGGCCTTTTCAATGCGCTTTTGGGCGTCTTTGAGCTCGGACTTGTTTTCTCTCTTAAAATCTTTTTCTATAGCGTTCTCGAGTTTATCTAATTTCTTCTTGAACTTCTCATATCCCTTATAATCGCCTTGGTCGGCATAGTATTGTGCAAACTCCAGCAGTTGCTCCATCTGCTTGATGCGTGTCTCTATAGAGCTCTCGGCTAGCCCCTTCAAGAGCTCGGCGTCTTTTTTGGGGGTTCCGCTGGGATTGCTGCAAGAGAACAGCAATGGTAGCCCCATGCATGCTAGCGTTGCTATTAAAAAGTATTTTTTCATAATATAAAAGTTCTATAATTGTTTTTTAATTGCTTGCCTGCTTCATCTGGTCAATAAAGTTCCAGTAGTTGATGAGCAGTTATCAAGAGTGCTGTGTGAAGACGTTATTTACTCTTCGTCTTCCTCGTCATAGCTCTCTTCCTCGTCATCATTATTTTTATTCTTCTTGTTGATTTTTTTCTCTAATTTAGCGATTGATTTTTCCAGGTCTTTGACTTGATCCTCATATTTGTCTTGAAGATCTTTAGTAATATCAAGGAACTCATCTTGAAGCTCCTGGTAGGCATCATAATCTTTGTTCTCGGCATAATATTCGGCCAAGTCAGCAATTTTTTGCTGTGCTTCGAGCTCAATCTTTTGCTGTTCCTCAAAAAGTCCCTGGAATGCCTCGGCATCTTTCTCGGGGTCTCCGCTCGGCTTGTTGCAGCTGGTGAGCACTGGCAGTGCCAGTAGTAGTGCTGCGGCTATTAGCAAATATTGTTTCATAATATAAATGTTTTAGTTTTAATTGTTTCTTTTTGCCAGCATCTTGTTTTGCTTGTGGATGCTGGTCGTTTCTTTATTTTGTTTCTTGTTCTTGGGTGGTGGGTTCTGGTTTTCCAGAAAGCTTTTCGCTGGCAACCTTGTTGCCTTCGTTTATTTTGTCAAACTTGTCTTTGTTGTCTTTTTTGAAATCAACGGGAACGTCGATGGCAACTTCGTCCACTTCCCTCACAAATTTGTTGTATTGTGTAGAATCTTTCTTGTCGGCATAAAACTGATGTACTTCAAGCTTCTTTTCCTCTATTTTGAGCTTGATTTCTTCAATGTCTTCATAGAGGTCTTTGAAGTCTTCGGCGTCTTTTTGGGGGTTGCCGCTAGGGCCACCTCCACAAGAGGCAATCAAGGGTAGCATGAGAAGTGTGCCAGTAGCAAACAATAAAAATTTTTTCATAATAAAACAAATTTCGTATAATTTTTATAAAAAGCTGCAAGGTTTATTCTCGGTGCTGATTTAGCGACCTATTTATTAAATACTAAATGCAAATGTAGTTAAAATGTATGAAACTGCAAGCATTTTTCTAATTTTTTTTCAACAAATTAATTTTTTTGAATTGCGAAAAAGAGCGCTAGAGTAGGGTATATGTGCTTCTTGTGTTGCTATATTGCTGGCAATCAATGTGTTATAGTATAAAGTTGTGTAATGTTATATATTTCTTAAAAAATCTTAACAATGGTGGCTTGTTGAAGTTGAAAAGTGACGTGTCGCGACAAAAAGAGTAGGCAAAGATGGTGGGTAACTCCCACACTACATCTTTACCTACTCTGTGATGGGCTATAATGCCAGTACAGCTTGCAAGAAAAACTACAGTGCTATAGCTATTTGTAGTCAAGTTTCGGTTGCTTCCGAAACTTGAAGTTTGAGTCCCTTTTAAAAAATAAAATCACACGAATTAAACGAATTATAACGAATTCTATTTTATTGATATAAAGTTTGTTAGATTTGTGTTGTTTCGTTGTTTTTGTTTGATTTCCGTTAAAAAGTCCATTTTTTGAGTCTGTTGTCCCAAAAACTAGCAAAACATAAAGTCAAAACATTGATTTTTAGTAGCTAAAAATTAGTTTAATTCGCATAATTCGCCGTTTTTTATTTTTAAAGTGGACTCAATATATGTAGAACGCTGCTTAGTCGTTCATTGTGAGTAGTAGCTCCTCGTTGCTGCGTGTGCGCTCCATGCGGTCTTTGATAAACTCCATGGCGTCGATAGAGTTTCGGTCGCTGAGGTATCGCCTGAGAATCCACATGCGGTTGAGGGTGTCTTGCTTGAGCAGCAGGTCGTCGCGGCGTGTGCTCGATGCCATGATGTCAACGGCAGGGAAGATGCGCTTGTTGGAGAGCTTGCGGTCGAGCTGGAGCTCCATGTTGCCGGTGCCTTTGAATTCCTCAAAGATTACCTCGTCCATCTTGCTGCCAGTCTCGATGAGTGCTGTGGCGATGATGGTGAGGCTGCCGCCGTTCTCGATGTTGCGTGCAGCGCCAAAGAATCGCTTGGGGCGTTGCAGGGCATTGGCATCGACACCACCGCTTAGTATCTTGCCGCTGGCTGGGGCGATGGTGTTGTAGGCGCGCGCCAGGCGAGTGATGGAGTCGAGCAGTATCACCACGTCGTGGCCACACTCGACCATGCGCTTGGCTTTTTGCAGCACGAGGTCGGCGATTTTCACATGTCGATCGGCAGGTTCGTCAAAGGTTGAGGCAATCACCTCGGCGTTGACGCTTCGTGCCATGTCGGTCACTTCCTCGGGTCGCTCGTCGATGAGTAGAATTATCATGTAGGTGTCGGGGTGGTTCTCCGAGATAGCATTGGCGATGTCTTTGAGCAGCACAGTCTTACCAGTCTTGGGCGGTGCCACGATGAGTCCGCGCTGCCCTTTGCCTATGGGTGAGAACATATCCACGATGCGTGTAGAGATGTTGGGGCGAGTGGGGCTCACAAGGTTGAATTTCTCATTGGGGAACAGTGGCACGAGGTGCTCGAAAGGAATGCGGTCGCGCACGAAGGCTGGTGTGCGTCCGTTGATGAGTCTCACATCCACGAGGGGGAAGTATTTCTCGCCCTCTTTGGGAGGCCTGATGGAACATTCCACCACGTCGCCAGTCTTGAGGCCGTAGTTCTTGATTTGTGTCTGTGGCACGTAGATGTCGTCGGGTGAGTTGAGGTAGTTATAGTCGCTAGAGCGCAAGAAGCCATAGCCCTCGCTCATTACCTCGAGCACTCCTATGCCGTTGATGATGCCGTCGAAGTTGTAGGAGATCTCGGCGTAGGGCAGCTGCGACTCGGGTTGCTGCTGGTTTTTGCCTTTTTTCTTCTTCTGCTGCTTGTTGTTTTGTTGCTCTTTCTCGGCTTTAGGCTCTTGGATGAGAATTGGAGCTTTAGCGGCTTCCTCGGCAGCGAGGCGTCGCTGTTGCTCGGCACGTCGTGCTGCTTCTTCGCGCTCCTCGGGTGTGCGCGGCTTGAATGTCATTGTGCCTGAAGTGAAGTAGCCGCTTTGTCCCTGCTGCTCGCCTTTGTTGTCGCCACGTTTGTTTTTCCTGCCAATGGTGGCGTTGGGGTTGGTGTTAAAAAGGCTCATGAAGTCGTCTTGCCTGGGGTTGAACACTGGCGACTCTGATTCGGGCTCCACCTCGGTCTTGCTTGGTTGGGCAGGCTCTAAATCTGCTGGCTGCTCAATGGGTGCTGGCGCGGGTTGCAGCGCAGCCGGCAAGATGTCGGTGGGCATGGGTTGTGGCTCGTAAAGATCTCTGTCGGCTGGCAGGGGCATACCGTCGGAGCTTGCTACCTGCTCGCCATAATTGATGGCCTCTTGTGTTGACACGTTGCGCTCAATGCGTTCGCGTCGTGCCCGTTTGGTTTTCTTTGAGGCTTCCTCGCTTGTGGTGGAGGCTTCTTCTTTAGAGTCGGTAGCCGTGTCGGCAGTCTCCAGTCCAGGCAGTTGCTCTTGCTGGGTGGCTTTGGCCTCGCTCTTGCGTGGACGGCCTCGCTTGCGCTTTGCTGGAGCTTCGGCAGGAGTTTCGCCGGGTGCTGGCTCGCTAGCCGCATCAGCCTTGTCCTTGGGCTCTGCTATGGTTTGTGCAGTGTCGTCAGCACTAGCTTTTGTTACTTGAGCAGTCTCGGCTTTTTCTTTCACTTTTTGTGGCTTCTCTTCGGCTTTTTTTACCGATTGTTTCTTTTTGCTGTTTTTCTCGTTAGTGGGTTGTGTCTCAGCGGTATCGTTGTTATCCTTCTTGGCGCGTCCTTTGCGCTTCTTTGGCTCTTCGGGAGCGTTTTGAGAGGCATCGATAGCTTGATGGTCAAGAATCTGATAAACTAGGTCTTCTTTGGGAGTAGTGTTAACTTTCTTGATACCCATAGATTTTGCCAAGTCTTTGAGCTCGGCATTGGTCATAGAACTGAGTTCGTTGATGTTATACATAATGATAAAAATGATAAATCATGAAAATCTCAATGATGCATGGCTCTATAGTGGTGCTACTACACAACTATTGCCAACATAAGGCACATAATCGTTCGTGATAGAAAAGGCGATGTGCTTTAGTGATTGAGATGATTTAGAAAAAAATGAAAATGTGGGAATAACACACCTCAAAAAATAGATTAGGTGAAAAGAATTGGTTTTGGTTGTGGTGTGCTGAATTCGCATGCAAAGGTAGTAATTTTATTTTAATCGGCAAATTTTTTTGCTCACAATGCGTTTTTGTACTACCTTTGGGGCATAAATTTCAACGAAATCATGAAAAAACAGGTATTATTACTACTCTTGCTGCTTGCTGGCGGCATGGCTGCCATGGCTTGCACCTCGGCTATAATCTCAGGAAAAAAGACTGTTTCGGGTAGGCCATTACTATGGAAACACCGTGACACCGGATGCCTTGATAATCGTGTGGAACTAATAAAGGCTCATGATGACTGCTATGAGTTTGTGGCGATATTTGACGCTACCGACCCCAACGATACGGCAGCATGGACGGGTTTCAACGAAAAAGGCTTTGCCATTATGAACACGGCATCCTATAACCTTAATGACGACAATGTCCCCGAGAGCGAAATGGACAAGGAGGGAGTGGTGATGAAGCTTGCACTGGAGCACTGTGTCACTGTCGATGACTTTGAGCGGCTGCTGCAGACGCTGCCCAAGCCGCTGGGCGTGGAGGCCAACTTTGGCGTGCTCGACGCTCAAGGCAATGGCGCCTATTTCGAGACTGGCAACTACACCTATAAGAAATATGACCTGGCCGAGGTTCCTGGGGGGGTGCTTGTTCGCACCAATTTCTCGCACAGCGGCCGCCCCGATGACGGGATGGGATATGTGCGCTACGGCAACGCTAAGCATCTTCTCAATCCTCACACCCAGGCCGGGGACTTTGAGCCATGGATGTTTACCGAGGTGTTCTCACGCTCGTTCTATCACAGCTTGCTCGGCAAGGACTTCACCAGCAGCGGCGAGGAGTGGCTGGTGGACCAGGACTTCATCCCGCGCCGCATCTCCACAGCATCGATAGTGATAGAGGGTGTTGCTCCTGGCGAGCCTAGTGAGTTGACCACGATGTGGATAGCACTGGGCTATCCTCCGTGCGCCGAGACGTTTGCCGCCCGTGTGGGCGTGGCAGGTGGTGTGCCCAGTGTGCTTAATGGCACTGGTGAGAACCACCACAGTCCGCAGTGCGACAAGGTGCGTGCTCGTCATGCCGAGGTGTTCTCGATAGAGCGTGGCAACGGCCAGCATTACCTCAACCTGAGCAAGCTCTATAACAGTGAGGGCACTGGCTATTGCCAGCAGCTGGTGAAGAAGAACATGGAGATGTATGAGCGCGAGAATGGGTTGCGTGAGTCAATTAAAAAGCGGCTATTACATAAAAAATAGTGTGTGGAAATAAAGGCGTGTTCCATAACCTCGGGCACCTATCTGTCGATACTCTATAGGCTGTTCTTTGTGCGCTGGTGGTGGCTGTTGCTATTGCCGGTGGTTGTGTGCTTGGGGTTGATTGCCGTTGACACGCGTTTCGCCTTTGTGGCGCTGATAGTGGCGATGGCTGTGGTGACAGTCTCGTTCCCATTGCTCTATTATTTTGCCTTGACGCAAGAGTCACGCTGGTCAATACTGGAGAAAACTGTGGCGATAGACGAAAAAGGGATACTGCTCAATTTCACGAGCGATAAAATGCGACGGCACCTCATTGCATGGAGCGATATAGCTTCTACCACACTTTCGAGTCACTGCCTGGTGCTGCGTTTCAAGAAAAACCGTTACACATTTCTCGCTATTCCTCTCGACGCTTTCTCGGGCGAGGATGAGTTGCGGCACTTTGTCATGTTTATAAGGAAGGGAATAAGGGGGAATTGGTAGGTGAAAAGCTGGCTTTAGTCTATTGTGTGCGTCGATTGATGGTTGGGCGTTAAACTTTATCGCTTCATGGTGGTCAAATCAGCAAAATGATTTGATTTTTTTATAGCTAACAGATTTAGAGCAATGAAGAGAAAGAAGACATTGATTGTGGCTGTGCTGCTATCGATAATAGCATCGGTGGCAGTGACTTCGTGCAGCCCATATTGGTATGACGATGGCTATTATTATGACTATCCCTACAGGGGACGTCCTGGTCCACCACCACCGCCACCCAGGCATCATCCTGGTCATCAACCTGGTGGTCATCATCATCCTGGCGGCGGGCACCATGGTTATTAATAATGATTGATTAAAAAGGCGAGTGGCGCAAGAGAAAAATCTTCTTGTGCCACTCAGTATTTTTTGAAAAGAGGTGTCTATCTAATCTCTGAAATCTATTTACACACCCATGCCTTGCGGTGTTTCTCGGGTAGGAGATTCTTGGCTTTAATAAGCTCTTGCTGATTATTGCTTTGAGCCACTACCAGGTGATGGTATCCTTTGCGAGCAATGATTTTGCATTTTATGCCTTTGTGGGCATATTGCTTGGCAAGTGCCTGCGCTTGATGCTCCTTCTTGCAAGAGTTGATGACAAGGAAATATGCTCCATTCTCGTCGCTAGGCATACTGTCATTGAAGGCCGACTCATTAGATGCAGCGGGAGCTTCGGGCTCGATGATGGTGATATGATTGTCGGCAGCCGTAGCCTGTGCTGCGGGCTTCACGGTGATGGCAGTGGGGGGTGTCTTGACGCTGGCGATGTTCAGGCTCGCCTTGTCGATGCCCTTGTCAACGATCACGGGAGTGGAGAGCAGCGCGCCGATGCCCACGATGGCGGCAATGGCTGCTGCCGTCCTCCAGCCATGGCTGGAGAAGATGCTGGTTGCTACTTGCTCATGCTCGTCGTTAGCTTGCGACAGAGTGGATAGTGTGGGGAATTCAAAACTGTGAAGTCCAAAGAACTCATCGCTGGCTTCGTCAATAACAGTGGGAGTGAAAATGAGTTTATTGTTCTCGTCGTTTTTGAAGATTCCCAAGCGTGAGAAAGGTACTTCGCTACCCGTTGCCAGCTGGCGGCGGAAGGCTGTCACATTATCGGCAATCACCTTGCAGGCCTCGGCATAGCTGATGTTGTGGCGCTGCGCCACCGATGTGGTGAGCAGCCCATCGTTGTGCGCTATGCTGGGGTTGAACGTGATGAGTCGTGATGGCCTGTTGATGCGACTATGGTCGCTACTTGAGGCTACATGGCTGGCAATCAGAGCTCCCCAACCAGGCACCACCACGCAGTCGCCGTGCATCATCAGGTATTCTATGTGTTGTGTGAGTGAAATCATTGTGCAAATTTACTGCTTTCCCACAACCCGTGCAAGGGTTGTTGATAACTTTTTTGTTACTCTCACTGCCACTCCATTTGCACCATCTGCTGTGTCCTCAAGGAGACGGTTCTTTTGAGGACATTTTTGAGGACACAATGTTGAGTCCACTTTAACTAGTCGCTATTTTTGGAAAAATCAAATAAAATTGCAAAAGAAGACAAATCCCAACAACTTAATATCAATAAAATGGGATTTGTTGTAATTCGTTTAATTCGTGTGCTTTTATTTTTTTTAAGTGGACTCAATGCTTAAGATTACCAACACATTATGTTCTTTTCTAAAAAACAAGAGGCGCGATTCAACTATGAACTGTGAACAGTTTTCCACTCCTTGATGGTGCGTGCGTCGGGGTCAACGGTCACGCCCACCTTCACCTTGCGGCGCGGATCGTTCCAGTAGGGGATGAGGTAGTTCTTCTCGTCGATTTGTGCCAGAGCCTCATCGACGGTGGCCGTGGAGGAAATTTTCAGCTCTATGACATAGATTGTGGTGCGGCTCTTCATCACCACGTCGCAGCGGCCGCGGGCATTGCGCACCTCGGTGTCGGTCTTGATGCCCAAGCAGTCGAAGAGCAGTTTGATAATCG
>Ga0247611_10001274_pt1 | contig 45668 bp, 59 predicted proteins | sample 177DNAGHGhighgp2_FD_192422 | JGI IMG/M metagenome (GOLD analysis project Ga0247611, IMG submission 192422) | Sheep rumen microbial communities from Palmerston North, Manawatu-Wanganui, New Zealand - 1770 DNA GHGhigh gp2 | ecosystem: Host-associated > Mammals > Digestive system > Stomach > Rumen... | reverse complement strand
ACCCACACTTTTTCCCGATTTTTTCAATTAGGGGGGCTTACTTTTTAGAAAAAACATCCGCAACGCCTATTGATCGGCATTGCGCTCGGGTCATTTATCGGTTTTTAAATTTTAGCGGACACCAATAATTTTTTATTAAAAAATAGGTGTCAATCCATGGGCTTTAGCTGGTCAATGGCACCCGAGACGAGCAAGGACACGCTGTCGTCATCACCATCCTCGTTGCCGAAGGGGTCCCCCACCTTGATACTGCACAGCGAGCGCAACAATTCCAGCACCGCATTGGCATCAGGATTGCTGGTATAGAAATGTCCCTTGCCTGTGAAAATGTCCTTCAGTCCGAAGTCAAAATAACCATTCACATCCTGATTGTGAGTCTGAGCAAAAAAGCCCACCTGCGATCCATCGAAGAAGTCGCGCACGGGTTGCATGGCATAGGCATACCCCTCGGTTTGCTCATAGTCGAGCATCTTCATGTAGAGTATTCCGTCAATCACACCGATGCGAATCATCTTGTTCTCATACTGGTAAATGTACTCGCCCTCATAGAGTTCGGGAGCCTGACCCATCGAGTTAGCAAACGTGCTGATCTGCCTAACCACGCCCTCGGGGTCGGTCGAACGGGTTGCCAGCACCATGTTCCACTCTCCCTCGAGATGCGGATCTTGTGCCAATCCGATGGTGAACGGACCATCAACGGTGGCAAGAATGGAAGCCAGGTCAATGCGACCGATGTAGGGGAGCTTGGCAAACATGCCTATCAGCTGTTGAATCTGCTTGAGGCGCACAAAGTTCTCACCCTTAACGCTCATGGTAAAGATGTAATCCATCGAGTTGGGGATGGCTTTGAGCACGTCGGCGCTGGGCTTGCTCAGGGTGGAGTTGAGCAACTGGGCATACTCGCTGTCGTCGCGCGCCAGGATGCGTGCATCCATGTCCACGCCGTCGCGTGCCATATCGACGTGGCACGTGATGGCATCGATGTCACTCTCGGTGAAAATCTCGACGAGCGGCACTTTGCTGGAAATCTCGCGATAGACCTCACTCTTGCCGAGGATGGCCTTGAGCCCCTTGCCCTGCAACCATGCATTGATGGCTGCATCATCGTTGTGGAGCACCTGCTTAACGTCCTTGTTGTCGATGATGCTGGTGGCCGTCTTGGAGAGGATTCCCTTGGCAGCCTTGGCAGCGCGGTTGACGTCCATAGCCTTGTTAACGGTGCCCACAAGCAGCACCTTGCCATCGATGACATAGAGGTTGTCACCCACATACATGCAATCCAGACCCTCGACCTTTTCAAAGTCTCCGCCAGCACGCATCGACAATGTCTTGCGTGCCTTGTCAGGGTCATCGAGTGAGGCAAGCACAACGCGTCCAAAGGTCTTGACCGTAAAGAATACATAGGCTTTATCTCCTGTGTCCAGACCCAATTGAGGCAAGTCGCTCAACAGGACACACAACGGTGACGTGTCATTATCGTCGACAGCTTGTTGCAGTGATTGGGGCAACACGATCTTGCCATCGTCGAGCAATCCTGCCGTCTTTAGCACTTCATGCACATCAAGGCTCACCACACCAGTAGCGTCGGCGGGTATCATTTTCTCCAGGGAGTTATCACTACATGCCGCAACCATTAGCACCAGAGCAGCCAGCGACAAGCTCCTCAACCATCTCATGACCATGATTTATCTATCTCGTTTATTGTAGTTTTTGCTTCGACTTGAATACTGCAGGCTGAACATTCACCAGCAGTCACGGCACAAAGTTACTACAACTTCTTGAATACCGGCATCAAATAATTGCTTCTTTTTTGTTAATCTTCGCGCCATTGCGGTTATCTGGGTTATGCCACGTCATTAGTAATTGTCATCACACTTTTTACCATTATCCATAATATATGATTTTTTTAACTTTTCTTTATTGGTCATCTCAGAAAAAGGCACTACATTTGAACATCCAATTTATAACCATTTATATCAACCAAAAACCATTCGGCCATAATAGGCTGAGCCTGTGACAAAAACCATAAGGAGAAGAATATGAATGATATTTCTGAAATACTGCGTGAATTGCTCGACCGTTACAGCAACACGCCAGAGCTTGACGAGGAGTTTGAGCGCATGAGGCGCCTTGATGAACAATTTGACAACGATTATGTTGTGTGGTGTGATGAGAACGGTTATAGTGTGCGAGACGGGTACCGCGACTTCATCAATGAAATCATCGAGTCCCAGGACTCCTTTTGGGACAATTATCACGAGTACGGCAACAATATTTAATGCCTTTTTCCCGTTTAATATCATATTTAACACGTTACACTTCTCACTACAAGAGCAAAAGAGACAACCGACACAATAGATGTTTCCTTCCAAGAGAAACCGCAGCTTTGCTGCCGAGTGGGACCCGCAGGACGGAGTGCTCATCGCTTGGCCACATGCCGGCACCGATTGGGCATACATGCTTGACGAGGTCACAGCCTGTTACTGCGAGATGGCACGCGCCATCCTGCAGGATGACGAGTGCCTGATCATTGTCGTCCCCGACGGTGACGACGTGCGACACGCACTGGGTCCTGACGTGGACTGGCAGCGCATCAAAATCGTTGAGCTGCCCACCAACGACACCTGGGTGCGCGACTATGGCCCCATTGCGGTGTTCCTTGACGGCAAGATGAAGCTTGCCGATTTCACATTCAACGCTTGGGGCATGAAGTTTGCCGCCGACTGCGATAACCTTGTCACCTCAAGGCTCAACGCGCAAGGACTCTTCACAATGCCACTGCTCAATTGCCGCGACCTGGTGCTGGAGGGTGGCTCGATTGAGACCGACGGCAACGGCACCGTGATGACAACAACCTGCTGTCTCACGGCTCCCAATCGCAACGATTCATTCACCCGGGACCAGCTTGAACAAGAACTGCTGCAGCGCTTAGGTTGCGTCAAGATGCTGTGGCTCGACCACGGCTCGCTGGCCGGCGACGACACCGACGGCCACATCGACACACTGGCACGATTTGCTCCTGGCGGAATCATCCTCTATAACGGGTGCGATGACCCCAGCGACGAGCACTTTGAACCCTTGATGAAAATGGAACAGCAGCTCAAGACCATGACCGATGCCGATGGCAATCATTACCATCTCATCAAGTTGCCCTTGCCCGATACCTGCTATGACGAGATATCACGGTTACCGGCCACCTATGCCAACTTTCTGGTAACCAATCATCAGGTGCTGGTTCCCTTATATGGCCAACCCGAGAATGACATCAAAGCCTGTGAACTGATTGGCCAAGCCTTTCCTGGCCGCAGGGTTGTGGGAGTAGACTGCCGCGCTCTCATCTGCCAGCATGGCTCCCTGCACTGTGCCACCATGCAGTTGCCTCGGGGCTCCCTCAAGCCATAATAACCCAAAACACAACATCAAGACTAACATGAAAATTGGAATCATACAACAGCGCAACAGCAGCGACACGTCCGCCAACAGGCAGTCGCTCATCGGCAAGATCAAGCAATTAGCCCAACAAGGAGCACAACTCATCGTGCTTCCTGAGCTGCACGACTCGCTCTACTTCTGCCAAGTGGAAGATGTGGACAATTTCGACCTTGCCGTGCCCATCCCTGGAGAAGTCACCCAGGAGTATGCCGCCGTGGCCCGAGAATGCGGCGTTGTGCTGGTCACGTCCCTGTTTGAGAAACGCGCCACAGGGCTATATCACAACACTGCGGTGATCTTTGACACCGACGGAAGCGTAGCAGGTCAGTATCGCAAGATGCACATTCCCGACGACCCTGCGTATTATGAAAAATTCTATTTTACACCTGGTGACCAGGGATTTATACCCATCGAGACATCATTGGGCAAGTTGGGCGTGATGGTCTGCTGGGACCAGTGGTATCCCGAAGGAGCCCGCCTGATGGCCATGCGCGGGGCTCAATTGCTCATCTACCCCACAGCCATCGGCTATGAGAGCAGCGACACGCCACAGGAGCAAGAACGACAGCGCGAAGCCTGGACAACGGTGCAGCGCGGTCATGCCGTGGCTAACGGACTGCACGTTATCACCGTCAACCGCGTGGGTCACGAGACCGATCCATCGGGGCAGACTCAGGGCATACAATTCTGGGGCAGCAGCTTTGTTGCCGGCCCACAAGGAGAGCTCATCTACCGCGCCCCCAATGACAGCGAAGCCACCCAGATCATCGACATTGACATGGAGCGCAGCGAACAGGTGCGCCGCTGGTGGCCATTCCTGCGCGATAGACGCATCGACTACTACGGCGATATCAACAAGCGTTACCTCGACTAAGGGGTGGAGGAACAACAATAAGTGCTATACATACAAGTCTCGGCAGCAAATTCACCGCCGAGACTTGTATGTATTACACTTATATGTTTTCTCGTTTTTAAAAAAGGAATCAGGCGTTACCCTCGCCCTCCTTGGGGCCGAAGGCGTTCTTGAGGAAGTCCTGCACCTTTTCCACCACGCCATCGGCAGCCTTGGCGGCATCATCAAGCGCATCCTTGGCTTTGTCCAGGGCGCTGGCCTCGCCTTCTTTGGGCTCAAAAGCCTCCTTAGCCTTCTGGCTCAAGTCTTGGGCCATCTCGGTAGCGGCAGCAGTACCTTGATCAACAAAGTCTTTGGCCTTATCCATCATCTCGCTGGCAGCCGTGGCACCCTCACCAAACATTTCCTTGGCCTTGTCCAACAGGCTGGGTTCGCCTTCCTTGGTGGCAAACATCTCCTTGGCCTTCTCCATGAAATCAGAACTTGCCTCGCCAGCAGCAACGGTTCCCTTGTCGATCATTTCCTTGAGCTGGTCGAGCAGGCCTGCCTCACCATCCTTGCCATCAAACATTTCTTTGGCTTTATCAAAGATGCTGGGATCTCCCTCTTGTCCCTCAAACAGACCTTTGAGCTTGTCCATTACACCAGCGCCATCGTTTGCGGCCTCGTTGAGCATACCCTTCAGTTGATCAAAAATATTGGTAGCCTCGTTTTTTGCCTGTTTGGCATTCTTCATTTCTTCATCCATAATGATTACGCATGATTAAGCGGTTGCGCCTACTCCCTTTCAAGCGTTTCGGCTTTCTCTGCCCCAAAGTTACACATTTTTTCAAATCCGCAATGTTTTTGTCTCAATAATTTGGATTTTATCCTTGATTGATTACAAAGTTATGTCAAAACGACATACAATTTATAATGAGTGCAGGGAAAACAGCGGAGTAAAGCACTCTCAACTGCACCCCTTATCTAATGGGAATCATTGTTTCTCTTGAAGCGTGCCTTGAGACGCCGCCAGCCCTCAACCCCCAAAATAGTGAGACCGCCATACTGGAAGGTCTTGGCCAAGCCAAAGAAAATAAACCAAAGCACCCCCTTGGCCTTGACCGAGATGGGAAGTGCCATCTGCGCAAAAGAGAAGATATAACAAGGCACACACAGGGCCAACACGATCACACCTGTGCGAAAAGACAAACCAGACAGCCACCGCTTGACGGTGGTCAACAATTGCCGTAGCCCACCCGAGCGCTTTTCTTCGATGGAATTATTGTCACTCATGAGATGTTTAAAAAATAAGGGCCGTGGCATGTGAAGTGTGCCCCGGTCCTTGATTTTGTTAACAGAAATGTGGATAAAGGTATTAAGCCTCCTCCTTCTTGATGATGCGGCGCTCCTTGATGCGAGCCTTCTTACCGGTGAGACCACGCAGGTAATAAAGCTTAGCACGACGCACCTTACCATGCTTGTTGATGGTGATGCTGTCGATAAACGGAGACTCGAGCGGGAAAATGCGCTCAACACCGATGTTGTCACTGATCTTGCGCACGGTGAAACGCTTCTTGTCACCCTCGCCATTGATCTTAATCACCACACCACGGTACTGCTGGATACGCTCCTTGTTACCCTCCTTGATGCGGTATGCTACCGTGATTGTGTCACCCGGGAAAAACTGCGGGTGCTGCTTGTTTGTAGCAAATGCTTGTTCTGCAACTTTAATCAAGTCCATTGTTATATCATTTAATCTGTTAATAATCACTTCGCAATATACACAAGCCACTCTTTTTCTTGTCAGAGATTACGAAAAGCGGGGCAAAGGTACTACAAATTCCCGAACTGACAATAAAAAAACAATATTTTTCTAATGGCTAATCTATCAATTTCCCAGAATCATGCCTATGAGCATCACCACATCGGCCACATCGACCTCACCGTCGGCGTTAAGGTCTGACTGGCTTGTGAATGCCTGGGCATCAGCACCAAGGACTTGGGCAATGAGCATGGTCACATCGGCAATATCAACGCTACCATCTCTATTGATGTCACCCATTGGCATAGCAAACGTGTGGGTATCCAAATAAGCAATGCGCCGTCTAAGCCAGTCACACAGGTAGTCAAACTCCTCGGGGAACTCGAGCATGCGATGCGAGATGTCGCCCGTGTCGGACCATCGCAGAGTCTCGCGACTCAGCGCTCCACATGACTCAAGGCGATTATAAATCGACTCATAACGGCTAACCAGGCTATCAGGAACCAGTATCGAGTTCCTCAATTCCCAGTAGCGCCTCTTGACCTGAGCCATGAAATCTGGCATAGCGATCAAGCGCATGAACAGCCGGTTGGACGACAACATGCACATGTTGCTGGGCACATCGACCAACTCATTCTCGGGCTGAATCTCGTCAGCATGGTAAAACCCCTCCATGTCGGCATAGTGTTGCCCCACAGTGGCATCCAAGTCCCACACGGCAAGTGTCAGCTTCTTGTCGACAGCACAGTCATAGCAGCCCAACACCATGTTATTGCATGCATTGTCGATGCCAAAGATCACCTGGAGAAACAGATAGTAATCCACCATCACAGGCATGTCAAAATACTCACCCACATGCTGCGCAAAATCCTCATCACTGCTCTGGGAGACAAAATTGATAGCATTGATGAGCAGGCTGTAATCGGTGGGGCAAACCTCATCAATGTCGGGATACATCACATTGAAAAACGCCCATTCACCCAACGTGTTATCACACAAGGTGTCGGCCGAGAGAAACAAAGTCTGGTTGCTGGTATCTGTCACCTTCCACATCATGCCGTGCAAGGTCACCAGCGCCGATGTAGCCCCATCGTTAACATCGTCATTATCATCTTCTTGATAGAACTCATCATATTTCTTGAGTTTCATCTGCTTGCGATCAAGAAATTCCGAGAAATTATAAAACCCATGATAATTCCCGTTCATGAAAACCTCAACGTGAGATCCGCGGATGTAGGATCGGGCATTGGGTTGCTTGTCGGCATAATAGCATCGTGTGCCAAAGTCGGCCCACAAACCATTGGCAGCATAATTGCGAAACCTGATCATGTCTCTCGTCCCTGCATCTAATCGCCAATGGTTATCATTCCTGAAGCCGAAAAAAGACACATCTTTTTTCTCGCCATTATCATCAACAAACTTGACGTGATAACTGTGCTTATGGACCCACTGGCTGTTGGTAGACGCGCCTGCCTGCTTGATGCGCGCCCTATATTGTCTCACGCCATGCTCATCGGGCATGGTAATCTCTACCGGCGCAACGGTATACTCGTTGCTGAAAGTGCCCGTGATTGACATGATGGGCAGATAGGTGAAATGCAGCGTTGACCGGGTAGTGACATTATCGCGCTTGAATACAATTGTATAGGCAGTATCCCCATCGACCCGAGGCAAATCCAACGCAGTGGTGACGGTTTTTCCATCAATGGTCATCGACGTGACATTATCATCGAGGACGACATCGGCACAGTATCGGGTGCCGAAGGCTTGCTGGGGCACTGTCAACATGTAGGTCTTGGTCAATTTGTCATAGACGGGGCGACGTCCATCAATAGTGAGTTGAGCCATCGCTGGCAGAACCACGACAAGCATCAACAACCCCGCGAGACAAAACCTTTTCATGACAAGTATTCCTTGATGTAGAGCTGGCAGTTTGCGACAAGTTCATCATACCACTGCTGGCCGTAACGCTCGATGAGCGGTTCCCGCAAAAACTGATACAAGCGGATGCCCTCACGGCGGCCCAGCACCTCGGCACACTTGCAGATCTTCCAGCGGTCGAAATTGACGGCCTCATATCCAGGGTATTTCTTTATTCTCACGGGGTAGAGATAACATGACATGGGTTTGCGCCAGTTGATGCGACCCTCGCGGTAGGCTTTCTCAATAGCGCACAAGCACATGCCTCCCCGCTCATAGGTGGTGAACACGCAATTGGCACCCCCAACGAGTTGTGTGACCAGCTCTCCCTCAACGTCGACATAGGCCACACCATGTTCCTTGATCTGCTGTTGTGCCTGTGGCAACAAGTCGTCCCACACTTCGGGCAGTATCTGCTTGAGTTGTTGATACTCCTGCTCGGTGAGTGGTGCGCCAGAGTCGCCCTCGATGCAACATCCTCCCAGGCACGTGTCCAGATCGCAACAGAAGAAACGCTCCACAAGATCAAGACTCACCAGTGTTCCGTTGATGTCAAACATTTTAGCTTACAGTTGTTAGTTTTCAGTTATTAGTTTTCATTCATTCTCGACCAGAGCCGACAAGGCATGTTCAAGGTCGGTGCTCGACAGGTTCAAGTGCAATTCACCCTTGTAAGCATAGGAGATGCGGCCCGTTTCCTCGCTCACGACGATGGCGATGGCATCCGATGCTTGTGAGATGCCCTTGGCCGAGCGATGACGCAAGCCTAAATAGCGTGGTATGTTGGTGTCGTGCGACACGGGCAGGATACAACCTGCACTCATGATCTTGCTGCCAGCAATGATGAGGGCACCATCGTGCAGGGGGCTATTCTTGAAGAAAATGTTTTCGATCAAGCGTGAATTGATATCGGCATTGATCATGTCACCCGTGCGTTCATAGTCGGTGAGCGGGATATCCCGCTGGACAACAATCAAGGCACCAGTCTTGCTCTTGGCCATATTCATGCAAGCATACACCACGGGCAGAATCCACTTCTTGGCATCCTGCACTTCGCTCTTGCTCTTGAATATCTTCTCAAAGATTTTGAGGCCCCTCCTCGAACCCAATTCGGTAAGGAAGCGCTTGATCTCGTCCTGGAACAGGATCACAAGGACAAACAAGCCGATGTCGATAAACTTGTCCATGATGGTGCCAATGAGACGCATGTCCAATATCTTGTACATGATCACCCATGCGACAACAAAGGCCAACACACCGACAAAGATGTCGAGCGAGCCAGAATCCTTCATTGTGCGATAGAGATAGTACAATAACGTCGCAACCAGCAGGATGTCTATCAAGTCCTTGATGCTGAATAATGAGAATATTGATGTTGCCATTATTGTGTTAAAGTTTGATTCTTGTTGTTGTCGTTATCACGGAGCATTGTCATGAGCTTCACGGCCTCAACTGCCGCCTTGACATCATGGACGCGCAGGATGTATGCACCCTGTTGCAAGGCAATAGTGTTGATAACAGTGGTACCATTAAGAGCCTCTTCTACAGTGCATTGCAGTGGGGTGTATATCATGCGCTTGCGCGACACACCCACCAGTAGCGGAGCTTCCAGAACGTGAAAAGCCGACAGTCCTGCCAGCAGTTCATAATTCTGCTCCACAGTCTTGGCGAAACCAAAGCCAGGATCGATGATGACATCAGCCACACCCTTCTGCCGCAGCTCATCAACACGGCGTGCCATCCACTCGAGCACATCGGCTGTGACGTGGTTATAATCGGTCATCGCCGACATTGTCTGGGGATTGCCACGCATGTGCATGAGCACATAGGGGACTCGCAACTTGGCAACGGTGTTGAACATGTCATCGTCGAGCATGCCGCCCGAGATGTCGTTGATGATGTCGGCACCCCACTCCATCACGCAGCGGCTTGCCACCACCGCACGATAGGTATCGACCGACACGACCATCTGTGGAGCCACCTCACGAACAACACTGAGTGCCCATTGCAATCGCCTCATTTCCTCCTGGGAGTCAACCTGTTCACTACCGGGACGGGTCGAGCAGGCACCCAAGTCCAGGATGTCAGCTCCCTCGGCAATCATCTGGCGAACCCTTGCAACAAGTGCTGCTTTGTCGGCTACACGACTGGCGCCATAGAAGGAGTCGGGGGTGACATTGATGATGCCCATCACCCACGGACGGTCGATGGTTACCAGTCTGCCATGCAGATTCACACTGTAGGTCTTGAACGGAAGCGTCATTGCTCAAAAATCATTTATCTTGCAAAGTTACAAAACATTTCCGAAAAATGCCTTACCTTTGCATGATAGAAATTAACCAGACACTGCAATGATGACAAACGATAGCGGCAACCGTCGTGCTCCCATCGGGGTATTTGACTCGGGATTTGGAGGACTGACCATCCTGCGGGACATACGCCGGGTATTGCCGCAATATGATTACTTGTTTATTGGAGACAATGCGCGCGCCCCCTATGGCACACGTTCTCGCGAACTGGTATATGAATTTACCCTGCAAGCCGTCAAGCACTTGTTTGCCCAGGGCTGCCACCTCATTATCCTGGCGTGCAACACGGCCTCGGCCGAGGCATTGCGCACCATCCAGCAACAAGACCTGCCCCGCATTGCCCCCGACCGCCGCGTGTTGGGCGTGGTGCGCCCCACAGTCGAGAAGGTGGGCGAGTTAACCCACACAGGCCACATCGGTGTGTTTGGCACTCCGGGCACTATCGCCAGCCGCAGCTACAATATTGAGATCGAGGGAATGTTTCCTCATTGCACTGTGCATGGTCATGCCTGCCCCATGTGGGTGCCGCTTGTCGAGAACCGTGAGAGTGCTGGCGACGGTGCCGACTACTTTGTCAAGAAAGACATTGGCCTGCTGCTGGGCGAGTGCCCCGACATCGATACCGTGATTTTGGGCTGCACCCACTACCCCCTGCTCATCGACAAGATACACAAGCACATGCCACAGGGTGTAAACGTCATCCAGCAAGGTCCCATCGTGGCCCACAGCCTGGCCGACTACCTGCGCCGCCATCCCGAGATTGAGTGTCATTGCAACCAGGGCGGCACTTGTCGCTACTATACCACCGAGGATCCCGATCACTTCTCACCACTGGCCAGCGTCTTTGTCAACGAGCCCGTCAATGCCCGCCGCATCGTCCTGTAAAAAAAAGGCCGCGGCTGAGCCACGGCACAGATAGATCTTATCGAGGGTCTATTACGTTTTTTTACCGCTTGTGCGTGCGCAATTGGAAGGAGCGCATGGTGTAGAGCTTGTCGCCGTCTGAGAAACCGATGGAGAAATCAGCGGTGCCTGTCTTCAGCTTGTTAGTGGCAATCACCTCGCTCTGGTAGCGCACAGCCTTTCCTGGGGCCAATTCCTTGACGATAGCCGTGGGCGAGAGGTAAATCTGCTTCGTACCAGTCACGGTAATCACTGGTGCGATGTCATAGACGTAGTCACGACCCGTGTTGCGCATGATGAAAACAAGCTTGGCGTGCTCGCCTGCATCCAGCATGCGGTTATTGTTCTCGTCGACAAAGCGCAGTTCCTCAATATCAATGCTGACATACGGGCTATAACTGTTGTTCTGGCGATAATCATCGCTACCGTAGTCGTAGTAATAGTCCGACGAGCGATAGTTGCCGTCTTCGGTCTTGGGAGCGGTTGCCGCTGCACCGATGATGCCACCGACGGCCATTCCCACCACCGTGCCCATGTCGCTGCCACGCGGTCCATCGGCAATGCCGCCAATGGCCGATCCAAACATGCCTCCGAGCGAGGCCCCAGTGGCCACACCATAGAACTGGTTCATCGATTGGCAACTGGACATCAACAAGGCCGTTGCCGTGAGGGCTACAAAAACAGTCTTTTTCATTTTCTTGTCAATCATTTTAGAGTTAATCTGCTGCTAAATTACTCAATTGCAAGAACTGTGCCAAAGATTTTCGACCAAGGACGCAAAGATCCATACCAACGACCATCACTTGAAGTCCTCGGGCCGGAAAGTCATGACTGCAATAGGATCTTGGTCGCCAAGTGTGAAATGGATCACCAGAGCGCGACGGGCTGCAAGCATCAGCCGTACAAACTGCCTCCAGTCGTCACCGAATACATTCATTTGCTTGAGCCACAATGCCCTGGCATTACGGGTGTCCTCGGTCAAAGCAGGAAGAAAACCTGTCAGCACGCGGGGAAATGCCAGTTCGACACATGTCGTGTCACCATTGTTTTTAAAAGACAGTATCGTCCATCCATCTTTGTGCTCAATGGGACAACGTGAAGCTAGTTGTGCTACACACGTCTCATATTCCTGCACGGGTTTACTCTGGGCAAGTCCCACTATAGAAGACAGCGCAACCGCTGCAGCCAAGATGATATACTTGATGCTATTCTTCATTGCCACATGATTGAAAAAATAGATTACCCGTTAAAATTCTCGTTAGCATCAAGGCTGTCGACAATACCTGCTATCATGCCATCGACAATGCTGCTGCGGTAACCCAGAGCCATAGCATAGATCTTGCAGATGGCCAGTTCCTGCTCATCGAGTTCACTGTCGATCATCATCATGGCGACCATGTCGCGCAGATAGGCCAGTTTGGTATCCTCATCCTCGGGCATCACGATATTGACACTGTCAGGATCATCGATGACCTTGTTAAACTCCTCGGGTGTGATGTTCTCGCGAGAAGCGACAGCAAGCAACACGGCCAATTCAGAGTCGGTCAAGTGACCGTCGGCAGCAGCGAGCATCACAAGGTTCTTGAGTTGCCCTAATCGCTGGGCATTGTCATTGTTCTGGTTCATATCTTCAATTATTTATAGGTTATTGAGTGTTCTTGTGAGTGAAGTGTCCACCTCGCCCCTTCCCGATGGTGCGGCCGATGCTCTGGATCTTCATCCCGATGCATGAACGGCAGTGTATAGGCGTGTCGTTGACGCACACCTTGCCAGGATAGAGCTCATACAAGCGACGGTACTCGCCCTCGGTGACATTGGGCATGACCACGTTGGCCCCCGCCCGCAAAGCCATGATGCGTCCCTGAGGATGTAGAGTTTCCATCGCGGTGGTCGCTGGAATGTTGATATCGGGCATGAGCAGGCGCATGACAGCCATGGTGCGCAGTGCCAGTTCCAGTGTGCCACCCTCCTCGGCAGCCAGTGGAGTATCGGGATGTGGGATGAAGGGTCCAATGCCCGCCATGTCAATGCCGATGTCCTTGAGGTAGAACAAGTCATCGGCAATCGAGGCGACGGTCTGTCCCGGCTGACCCACCATGATGCCAGAACCGAGTTCGTAGCCCAGTTCCTTGATCATGAGCAGGCACTCGTAGCGCCGTTGCCAACTCATGCCTGGGTTCAGACGATGGTAGAGGTCACGGTCGGTGGTCTCGATGCGCAACAGGTAACGGTCGGCTCCAGCATCGCGGAAGGCTTTGTAGTCGGCATATTCACGCTCGCCGATGCTGAGGGTGAGCGCGACATCCAGTTGCTTGATGCGCTCGATAACACGGCACATGCGGGCCTGGTCAAAGTGCATGTCCTCGCCCGACTGCAACACGATGGTCTGGAAACCGAGCCCAGCCGCACGACGCGCGGTCTCGACCAGCTCATCGTCACTCATGCGGTAGCGCTTGACCTTGCCGTTGCTGCGGCGAATGCCACAGTACATGCAGTCGTTGCGGCAGATGTTGGAGAACTCGATGAGTCCACGCAGGTGAACTCCGTCGCCCACTGCATCATGACGCACACGGTCGGCCTGGCAATAGAGCTGGTCGGCAGGTGCTGTCGTGAGCAACTCGATCACGGTGTCACGGTCCAATATGCGGTCTGTTGTGTCCAATAAAGATAATTTTGGGCAAAGTTAAGGATATTTCATGAAGAACATGTAATTTTGCCACACAAAACTCAACACCAAAGATGAAAACCATCCAAGAAATCAAAGACATGCTCTCGCGCAGCGAGGGTGAAGAGGCCCTCAAGGCCGCCAACGAGATTGTGGAAAACAAGGGTGTCTCACGCGAGATGCTTGCCAACGCTTACTATCTGCGCGGCAACGCCTACCGCCAGCAGGGCAATGTGCGCTTAGCCTTGAACAGTTACCTTGAGTCGATGGATCTCGACCCCGACGGTCCCGCTGCCGAAGCCTACCGTCACCTGCAGGAACTGCTCGACTTCTACAACAAGGACTACTACAATCCTTGATTCAGTTAGAAGTTAGAAGTTGGCATCCGCACATGGATGCATCAATCATTTCCACCTACAAGCGGCATTTTTTCTGGTGGGTCTTGAGGAGTTTTACCGCTTGGCCATAGGGACTAGTGGTAACACTGACGAAATAGGCCGCCATAGTTGTGGTGTAGGTGTTCTTGTAATAGCCCTTGGTGAAAAGTTCCTCATCGGTGAAGCTGTCGGCAAGCTCAAGCATTTCCTCTTGCGTCAAGTTTAGGAGTCGTTTGGCATCCTCGAGCGAGGTTTCCTGATGCTTCTCGACCAGCATCTTGTCCATCTCGTGGTAGTTGCGGCGGTATTCATCGGGCAGATAGTCCCGGGGATGGCCCTCACGGATGTTGTGCACAAACTCGCGCATGAGCACCTGCCACTCGTGCAGGTGAATGAGCAAATCGCGCAGGCAGCGGTCATACTGCCAGCGTACACCACACTTCTTGGGGTCGGCAGTGAAGTCAAACGACGCCAACTTTTCCTCATCACTCATCTTTGCGATCTGATCGCACAACTTGGCATATCCATCAGTGATAGACGCCAACAATTCCTGTTTATTCTTCGGGTTTGCCATGATCATCAGTATGTATTTGTGATATGTTGATTTGGGACATGCTCAAGAGGGCACGACTATACGTGAGTAGCAATCAGATAAATCACCACCCCTATCGTGATAAGGAATAATAGGCACCAGCCAATAATACGTTTATACTTGTTGCCTGATTCAATCCACGCATCAGACTTCTTGTCCAAATAGCGGAAGATCAAGAACCCTACTCCAAAAGCCAATAAAGAAATAATCAATTCGGTCATCTTTTATTCTATTGTTCGGTGGTTAGGTCGTCGTAGGTCTGGTAGAGGAAGTCATTGTAGGGGAAGCGGGCCGTGTGCACGGCCTTGGCCTTATTGTACAACAACTTCTTGAGGCCCTCGATGTTTTGTTGCTTCTTGGCGCTGATGAAGACGCAATTCTCGCCCATGCGTGCCATCCAGGTCTCCTGGAGTTCCTCAAGTGGGATGTTCTCGCGCTGGCGAGGTGTGAGGTCATCCTCATCCTTGGGGACATAGGTGAACTGGTCGATCTTGTTGAACACCATGATCATCTCCTTGTCGCCGGCATCGCACACCTCCTGAAGGGTGCGGTTGACGACCTCGATCTGCTCCTCGAACTGGGGATGCGAGATGTCCACCACATGCACGAGGATGTCGCTGTCACGCACCTCGTCAAGGGTGCTCTTGAAGGACTCGACCAGGTGGGTGGGCAACTTGCGGATGAAACCGACGGTGTCGGTCAGCAGGAAGGGCAGGTTGGCAATCACGACCTTGCGCACGGTGGTGTCGAGGGTGGCGAAAAGCTTGTTCTCGGCAAACACCTCGCTCTTGCTCAGGACGTTCATCAATGTGGACTTGCCCACGTTGGTATAGCCCACGAGGGCGATGCGGGTGAGCTTGCCTCGGTTCTTGCGCTGGGTGACCTTCTGCTTGTCGAGCTGTGCCAGTTTCTCCTTGAGCAGGGATATTTTGGTCTTGACGATGCGGCGGTCGGTCTCGATCTGAGTCTCACCGGGTCCGCGCATGCCGATACCGCCTCGCTGGCGCTCAAGGTGAGTCCACATTCCCGCCAGTCGCGGCAGCAGGTACTGATACTGTGCCAGTTCAACCTGCATCTTGGCACTGGCTGTCTGAGCACGCTTGGCAAAGATGTCAAGGATGAGGCTCGTGCGGTCGAGGGTCTTGACCTTGACGGCCTTCTCGATGAAGGCCACCTGCTTGGGAGTGAGGTCATCATCAAAGATGACCAAGCTGATGTCATTCTCCTCAACATAGGCGACAATCTCCTCCAGCTTGCCCTTGCCCACATAGGAGGTGCTGTTAGGACCGTCGCAGCGCTGCAGAAAGGTCTGCACGGTGGTGGCACCGGCAGTCTCAGCCAGGAATTCAAGTTCGTCAAGGTATTCGCGGGCCTTGGCCTCACCCTGCTGGGGCGTGATGAGTCCCACCAGGATAGCGCGTTCCTCGGTCAGTTCTATCTCGTTGATACGTTTTTTATCGTCAATGAGTCCCATTTATTTCATTTTTTAGTTGTCAGTTTTCAGTTGGCGGATGCCAATTTCTAAATCCTTATTCCTCACTATACAGTGGGGAGGGAGATGCCGTCGAGCTGGCGGTAGAGGTTGAGGGCATACACGTCGGTCATGGCGCTGATGTGGTCGAGGACGGCCTGCACCTGTTCAAAGAGCGTGGGGGCATGCACATCGTACTGCTGCGGGAACTTGTTCATCAGCAGTTGCGAATAGTTGCGTTCGGGGTGCATGACGGCCTCGATGAGTTTCTCGAGCAGCAAGTTGATGATGCGGTTACCGGCCAGATCCACATCGACAACATAGCCGGCCCGATAAAGCCGCTCGTGGGCCAAAGCACTGCAGGACTGATAGGCCTTGACAAGCATTGGGTCGATATGGTCGATGAGTGACCCCTCGAAATGCCCTGCCATAATCTCGTCCTCATGGTCGGCAAAGGCCGAGGCACACTGTCCCACCAGCTCTCCCACGATGCATGAACGCAGGTAGGCAATCTTCTCGTTGGGGTCGGCAACGCGCGCCATGTTCTCGCGCAATTGACTTTGCCGTGCGCTATCGAAAAAGCCCAGCAGCAGGTCGATGGTCTCGTCGGTGCCGATGATCTTGAGCTTGTGGCCGTCCTCAATGTCCATAATCTGGTAGCAGATGTCGTCGGCAGCCTCGACGATGTAGACGAGCGGATGGCGGCAATAACGGTCCTCTTCAAACTGGATGAGGCCCAACTCGTCGGCGATATGCTTGAAAATATCTTTCTCGGTCGTGAAAAAGCCGAATTTACCTTTCTTGCCGGCGTGCATCGACGAGTAGGGATACTTGACGATCGCAGCCAGGGTCGAGTAGGTCATGACGAAGCCGCCTGGACGACGCCCCTTGAACTGGTGGACCAGCGTTCGGAACGAGTTGGCGTTACCCTCAAAGTGGATGAGGTCATTCCATTGCTCGACGGTGAACTTGTCCTTGAATTCCAGTCCCTGGCCCTCGCTGAAGTAGGCCCCGATGGTTTTCTCGCCCGAGTGGCCAAATGGCGGATTACCCAGGTCGTGAGCCAGACATGCAGCCGAAACGATCTCGCTGATGTCGCGCAGTTTCTCGACCCAAGGTTCACCCCGATAGCGCGGCATGAGCCGGATAGCCACCTCGCGGGCCATCGACTTGCCCACACTCGACACTTCAAAGCTATGCGTCAGTCGGTTGTGCACCAAGATGCTGTCAGGCAAGGGGAAGACCTGCGTCTTATTCTGCAGGCGGCGGAAGGGCGATGAGAACACCAGGCGGTCATAGTCGCGCTCAAAGTCGCTGCGCACTCCCCCACCCTTGTCGTCGTGGTAATGTTCCAGTCCTAATCGCTTGTCCGAGATCAGTCGATCCCAATTCATTCGTTGCATATCTTCGTTTTATCAAATATTCATGTAACGTTTCACCCACAATGCGAACAACTTATCATAAGGCTGATAACCATTCTTGCCTTGCGTAATAAAATCCTTGGCCAACAAACCCTTGACAGCCGAATTGACAGAGCTTGCCGAGGCCAGATGATACTTGCGGGCGAAACTGCCACTGGTCACATTCGCCACCTCGCCCTCGACTGCAATAGCAATAAAGACGTTGCGTTGCCTTTCAGGCATCTGACGCAACAAGGCCTCATAGGAGTCGCTCGCCATATCCAAGGTATAATCTATCGCACTGGCAATCATATCAACAGTGCACACCTCACCTTGCGGAGTGCGCATGAACAAGACGTTCATCAATCGCTGCATATAGGCCGTCACACCATTGAAGTCCTGATATACCTTTTGGGCAACTTCGGGCTGCAGTGTCTTGCCTTCCTCGGCAAACAAACCGACGGCAAAATCACAATACACATCAAGCAACAAGGGCCGCAGATTCATCAAAGTCACCGATTGATAGAAAGGACGAGAGGGAGACGTGAACATTTTATCCATCAAATGCCGCTGAGAACCGGCAAACACGAAGTTGGCATTTTGGCAACGCTGGATGTGGGTTCTCAACAATGCCTCCACATTGGAATTGGCCCCATAGGTATCAATCTGCTGGAACTCATCAATAGCAACAAGACAAGGACGATCGGCATCCTCAAGAAAGCGGAAAATCTCCTCAAGTGACGTCTCGGGGCGATCTATTGATCCAATGCTCACGCCAAGCGATGGTTGGCCGAACACGTCGAAGGTGATATCAGACCTCAACGACGACACCACATCCAAGAAATGCTGCAATACTTTTTTACCAAAAGGCCTCAACGCATCAATCACGCTACGGCTCAGTGCATTAACAAAGTCCTGTGCCGATGAGGTCGCATAAATGTCTATCAAGAACGTGTAATAGTTCTCCTTGATTTGTGGCTGAGCAAAACAATGACGGATGAGGTCGGTCTTGCCCAAGCGTCGAGGCGAAATCAATGCTACATTATTCCCGTTGGTCAACAAGTCGATGAGCCTGTGCGTCTCATCAACCCGGTCACAGAAATAATGCTCGCCGGCATAACCGTTGGTCACAAATGGATTGTTCATGTCACTTCCAGTTTTGATTCATGCTGCAAAGTTACTGCAATCCATTCAGATTATCAAACTGCAATTATCATAAAATGATAATCATTAAATGATAAAAGCGGCAAATGCAATCAAGCTGTTTACTTTTCCAGTTGTTCGGCCACCCAGATGACCCACTCGTCGATGTTGTCGGTTAAGCGGGCGGGCAACGGCAACGGGATGCGCACATCGGGGGCAATGCCAGTGTCGTCGATGCCTGTCCAGGGCAGCCCCACCCTACGGCTCATGGGCATCTGGAAGGTTCGGCCACAGTTCTTGAAACGGATTGTCGCAACATTGGCATGATCCAGGCAGCCGCTGGTGTTGTCGCGGCCATAGAACTTAGCCCGGTCAGAGTATGCCCTGAGGCACTGCAGCAGGCCTTCGCCCGAACTGGCCACCCGATTGTCGATGATGACAGCTGCCCGCTTCACATCGTCATAAGGCCGGCGCACACGATATCTCTTCATCATGGGGGCGCCTAACAGGAACTCGGCATCGGGATGCAAGGTGGCCTCGCGCTGCAAGGCACGGGCGACGGGCCATCCATGCTGCTGGACATAGGCGATATTCTGCGGCGTGTTGCGAAACTCCGAACCTGCCTCCCACCCGTTGTGGTCGGCCAGCATGAATAAATAGGGTTCCCAGTTCATGTCGCTGCCGCCAGTATTACCGCGGATGTCGAGAATGAGATTCTCGCAACCTGACTTTTTGAACAGTTTGACCGACTTCTTGATCCACTTCATGTTGGGATTGCCGTCACATGAGGGAAACCTTATCAGGAAAGTCTTGTCGGTCACTTTACAGGCTAAAGCTTTGGGATTGTACTCCATTTGGCTCTCGTAGTGAATGGGCTGGCGCTTAGGGTTATATTCATCGGTCAGGTTAATCCAGTTACCCTGGTCATCCTTGAAGAAGATGTGTGCCATCAAGTGGCCATCGTTGAACCATGCCATGTACTGTGCCGCGGCATCACAGCCTGCACGTCCTGCCTGCTGTACCTGGCGGCGCAGGTCGACCTTCATTGCGTTATATTCCTCACGAGTGACAGGAGTGACTTTCTCGAGAAAACCCGAATAATTGTCCTCGATGTACTTCACGGCAAGATCATAATCCTCGAGGTGCTGTTCAACGGTCAATACAGAGTCTTGGGCCATAGCCAGCAACCCCATCAATAGACACAAAATGAAATGTGATAATCTCTTCATGATAATTGGTTAATTGGTTTCGGTTAACAAATGTACCACAAAAAAAAACCACTGGAAAAAAAATTTCACTAAAAAAGCGTTGCTAACCATGAAAAAATCGAAGATTTGTAAAAAACTTAGACAGTTTTGATTTGTACTATGACTTGTCATGGCCGTCTGAATAGATTCTTGTTTTAAAACAAAAATGGCACAAGATGCCATCAATAATATTATTTAATGTAACTTTGCATTTTAAACCTAACACTTCATTATGGAGAAGATTGATGTAAAGATAGTGAACCGCGGGCCGCATGAGGTGCCGCAATACAGCACACCATTAAGTGCTGGCATGGACTTGCGGGCGTGGATAGAGGAGCCGTTGACCCTGCAACCGTTGCAGCGCGCACTGGTGCACACAGGCATCTATATTGCTCTGCCCGAGGGCTATGAGTGTCAGATCAGACCTCGCAGCGGCTTGGCGCTGAAGCGTGGCTTGACGGTACTCAACACACCTGGCACGATAGATGCCGACTACCGAGGCGAGATTGGAGTCATCGTGGTCAACTTGAGCAATGAAGCCCAGACCATCGAAGACGGTGAGCGCATCTGCCAGATGGTCGTCGCACGCCACAGCACTGTCTCGTGGACAGTTGTTGACAACCTTGACGAGACCGAGCGCGGAAGCGGCGGATTTGGCCACACGGGAACCAAATGATGAGATAAGAGATAAAAGATAAGAGAGATAAGAGTATTTTTAGCAGGTGAAAAGGGTTTTATTGATAATTATAGCATTACTGGGGCTGACGGCCATGGCAGGCAAGAAGGAGACTGCCAGCAAGGTCGTGTCGGTCGCCGACCAGCGCAAGGCCGAGTACATTTTTGTGGAAGCTCAGGCCCAGAAACTGAAGGGCAACTATGACGCCTTTCACGACATGGTTGCCTATGCCCACGAGCTTGACCCAAGCAACACAGCCATTTCCTATTACATGGGCATGTGTCTGCTCAGGATGAGCAACACCAGCAAGGAGCGCTATGAGCAGGCGCTGGCCTTGATGAAGGAACACTTTGAGGCCCAGCCCGAGGACTTGTATGAGACGACCTTTTACAGCGATGCCAACATGCAGCTTGGACATCCCGAGGAAGCCCTGCGTGCCATCAAGCTACTCAACGAGCACAACCCCAATCGCTTGGAGCTGCAGTTGCGCCTTGCCGAAGCCTATTCCCGCTCGGGCGATTATGCCCAGAGCAACGTCACGCTGGACAGCATTGCCACCTTGTTTGGCTCCAGCATCCAGCTCACGTCGAGCAAGATCGACAATTACATGGCGATGAACGATAGCACTGGAGCGCTCAAGGAGATGCGCAGCCTGCTCGCTACCGCCCCACGCAACGACTCCTACAACATCGCGATGAGCAGCCTGTTCCAGCACTACGGCATCAGCGACAGTGCCCTCTACTACCTTGACCGCGCCCAAGAGTATGCTCCGGACAACGGCTACGTCTATCTGGCCCGTGCCGAGTACTATAAACAAGCCGGCGACAGTGCCGGATATGAGCAACAAATTTATAATGCTCTCACTGCCGAGCAACTGGATGTGGACTCCAAGCTGAGTGTACTACTGGGCTACATACGCAGTCGTCTGGCTCAAGAGGACACCACCCAACGCATCGACAACCTGTTCACGGTCCTCATCCAGCAACACCCGCACGAGGCCAAGATCCACCAGCTCTACAGCGAGTACCTGTATGCCAAGCACGATACCCAAGGAGCCATTGAACAGCTCAGTTATAGCCTTGACGTCAACCCCACCGATGCCGACAGCTGGCGCAACATGGTCATCCTGAACATGCTTGACAACAATTATCCAGCAGCCATCAAGGCCTCGGAGAAAGCACTGGAATACAACCCAGGCAACATAGATTTGAAGAGATATGTGGCTGGCTGCTATCACCAGATGAAGGAGTATGACAAGGCGATCGCAGCCTATCAAGAGCTCATCGAGGCCGTAGACTCGACCGATGTCACCACCAAGGCCGAGATACTGACCGGCATCGGCGACGCTTACAGTGAATTGGGCGACTCGACCAGCACCATCGCCCATTACATATTGGCACTGGAAATTGATCCTCACAATGCCGGCGCACTCAACAACTATGCCTACTACCTGGCCCAGCACGGCAAGGATCTGGACCATGCCGAGGCCATGGCGGCGCTTGCTGTCAAATTGGACCCCGACAACGCCAACTTCATCGACACCTATGCCTGGGTATACTTTGCCAAAAAGGACTACACCAAGGCCTTGCTCTACATCAAGAGCGCCGTTGAGAAAGACGCCGACAATCACCTGCTGGAACACTATGGCGACATCCTGTGGTTCAGCGACGAGAAGGAAGGCGCCATCGAGCAATGGACCAAGGCTCTCGAGACCGACCCCGACAACGAACTGCTGCAACGCAAAGTAAAAGATAAAACCTATTATGAAGAATAGTTTAGCAACTCTTGCCGTCATTGCCCTGACGCTGGTCATGACGGCCTGCGGCACATTCAAGAAAGCCGCCACAGTACCCGACACGACCACAACCCCGACTACACCGACAGTCACGACCGACCCTATCGACGCCATCATTGCCACACTGGGCGACTGGCAAGCCATGCAGTGTGGCGGCAACATCACGCTCAAGGCGGGAAGCAGCTTCTCATCGGCCATCCAGGTGCGCATGCTGCGAGATGAAGCCATCTACATCTCACTGCGTCCCCTGCTGGGCATCGAGGTGGGAAAGTTGCTCATCACCGGCGACAGCGTGATCGCTGTTGACAAGGTTCACAAGCGCTATGTTGCCGAGAAAGTATCGCTGCTCACAGCCGGCATTCCTGTCACGGTGAGCGATGTGCAGAACATCTTCCTGGGACAACCTTTCATCATTGGCAAGGGAAGACTCTCCCAGCCGCTCAAGTCCCAAGTGGGAGCCACCACACAAGGCAGTAACACCCAGGTCACTCCCAACGAGGGCTATCGTGGCTACAGCTACTCCTTCAAGTTTGACAACAGACAGCGCATCCTTTCACTCGACATTGTGCCTCAAGGCAGCACAACAGCCGCCTATCAAGTGAAATATGGCGATGTCAAGAACACAGCAGCAGGCCATGTGGCCCATGGCATCGATGTCAACGCTGTGGTCGAGAAAAAGAAACTCGACTTCACGTTGAGCTACAAGGACATCGACTGGAACGGCAATGTCAAGATTGACCGCTCACTGCCCAACGGCTACACCCGCATGAAGGCCAGCGACCTGTTCTCGCTTTTCTCAAAGTGAAAACTGCCTCGTTGCATACTTTATCATGGTTTTGTGCGTTATGTTATTAGTATAACATCGTATCATCAATGAGATTTCATTCCCGCATATTGTCGCTGATGGCGTGCCTATTGTGCGCCATCGTCGCATTTTCTCAAGTCAAGATCACCGGCAAGGTCGTCGATGCCGCTGGTGAGCCCATCGAGTTTGCCACGGTGCGCCTGGTGGGAACCGCTGTTGGCACCAACACCGACACCAAGGGCCAGTATGAGATGACCGTCCCCAAGGCCGACACCCTCATGGTTGAGTTCACCTGCTTAGGCTACTCTACCGTCACACGTCAACTCATCAAGCCCGAGGGCACTGTGACGCTCAACCCCAAGCTGTATGAGAAGACGCTTGAGCTGCAGGGTGTGGAAATCACCGAGTACAAGAAACAGACCAATGGTATGCAGGGCATCGACGTGGACATGCTGCGCCGCACACCTGACGCCTCGGGCGGCAGTGTCGAGGCCGTGCTCACGACGATGGCAGGAGTGAGCTCCAAGAACGAGATGAGCTCACAGTACATGGTGCGTGGCGGCTCCTATGACGAGAACAGTGTCTACATCAACGGCATCGAGGTCTATCGCCCACAGCTGATCAGTTCGGGCCAACAGGAGGGCATGAGCATCATCAACCCCGACATGGTGCGCAAGGTGGATTTCTCGACGGGCGGCTTCAGTGCTGCATACGGCGACCGCATGTCGTCGGTGCTGGACATCACCTACCGCGAGCCCGAGGCCTTTGAGGGAGCCTTTGCCGCAAGCATGCAGGGCGGCAGCCTGATGCTGGGCCACAGCACGCGCCACTACAGCCAGATGCATGGTGTGCGCTACAAGCGCAACTCATCGCTGATGGGCTCACTTGAGAGCAAGGGCGAGTATGACCCTCAATACTTTGACTACCAGACCAGCCTTGTGTTCAAGCCCACCGACAAGCTGCGCATAGCGCTGCTGGGCAACGTGAGCATCAACGATTACCGCTTCACGCCCGTGAATCGCGAGACGAGTTTCGGCACGAGCGAGGAAGTGAGGCAGTTCACCGTCTATTTTGACGGCTATGAGAAGGACAAGTTTCAGACCTACTTTGGTGCTGGGGCTGTGACCTACACGTTCAATAACAAGGGCACCGACTTGACACTGCAAGCTTCGGGCTACAGGACCGATGAGCTGGTGGCCTATGACATCCATGGCGAGTACTGGCTGGATCAAGCCGGCCAGGAGCTGGGCGTGGGCAAGTATCATGAGCACGAGCGCACACGCTTGAAAATGAACGTGATGGACTTGACCCTGAGGGGCAACATCGGCATTAACCAGAACAGCATCTCCTATGGCCTGTCGATGCGCAAGGAGGACATCTATGACCGGTCACGGCAATGGCAGTGGCGCGACAGTGCCGGCTATTCCTTGCCCCACATCCCCGACCAGGTCAACGTCATTTTTACCGAGTCGTCGAGCAACGACCTGAATACCACCCGCATTGCCGGCTGGCTGATGGACACCTGGCGATTTACCAGCAGCGCTGGCTTCTGGTCGTTGAATGCAGGAGTGCGACTGTCGCACTGGAACTTCAACGGTGAGACCCTCGTTTCGCCCCGCGTGAGCCTGGGCTTTGTGCCCGAGCGCAACAGCAACCTGTCGCTGCGTCTTGCCGGCGGCATCTATTACCAGGCCCCCTTCTACAAGGAGTACCGCCAGCAGCTCATGGACACGCTGGGCAACCGCACCATCCTGCTGAACAAGGACATCAAGTCACAACGCAGCATCCAGCTGATCTTAGGCAGCGACTACACCTTCAGGGCGCTGGACCGCCCCTTCAAGTTCACCGCCGAGGCCTACTACAAGAACCTTTCCAACCTCATCCCCTATGAGATTGACAACCTCAAGCTTGTGTATAGCGGCGTGAACTCGTCCAAGGGTTACATCGCAGGCGTGGACATGAAGCTCTTTGGCCAGTTTGTCGAGGGTACCGACTCATGGCTGAGTTTCTCGCTGATGAAGACCCAGGAGGACTTGAACGGCGTGAAGGTGCCTCGTCCCACCGACCAGCGTTACAGCATTGCGTTGTTCTTCACCGACTACTTCCCCAGCATCCCGCGGCTGAAGTTCAGCCTCAAGGGCATCTTGAGCGATGGCTTACCCACGACGGCACCACACTTGACACGCGCCGACTCCTATGTGCGGCAGCCGGCCTACAAGCGCGTCGATGTGGGCTTGAGCTACGAGCTTGTGGGAAAGGAGCACAAGCCATCAAGCGGTTTGTTTAGCCACTTCAAGGAGATCTGGTTGGGCGTTGACGTGTTCAACCTGATGGACATCAGCAACGTGAGTAGCTATTATTGGGTGACCGATGTCAACAACACCCAGTATGCCGTCCCCAACTACTTGACCCGCCGCCAGTTCAACGTGCGGCTGTCGGCCAGCTTCTGATTTCCCTTTCACGAGAACGATTCATCTATAGCCTTGTCACCTCAATTCTTGAGTGACGGGGCTGACCTTATTTGCCCCTTGGAAAGATTGAAGAGGTAGGGTCGGAACTGTTAATGAGGTGTTAAAGGATGACCATCTGTGTTCAAGCGCAAAGATAACGTATGTCCCATGAGATGTAAATGACAAAAAGCTTTTAGGGGGCAAAAGCGGCACAACCGAAGACGTTGCTGCTCGAAAACTCAACTGCTCAAGTTTCAAGTGGCCGCTGGCCTTGAGCTGGTAACTTGACCAGCATGTCTAAAGCACCTTCAAGCGAAAGCATCACTATGACACTGTTGTTCAATTGTTTATGGTGATTTATCGTATTTTTTCAAGACTGTAATTGATGTAAATTCACAAAAAAAATGTTAGCTAAAAGTGAAATACGACAACTTTTTGTTACCTTTGTGAGTCGAGAAGAAATCATTTTATTATCAACCTATAAAAAAAGAAAACCAAAATCATGGCAAAACCTTATGTTATCGGAATCGACATGGGTGGCACGAATACCGTTTTTGGCATCGTGGACGCTCGTGGCACAGTGATTGCAAGCAGTTCAATCAAGACGGCAAAGCACAATGTGTTCAGTGACTATATCGATGAGTTGCACGCCGAGTTGTCGCGCCTCATCAAGGAAAATGATGCTGAGGACAAGATTAACGGCATCGGCATCGGAGCCCCTAACGGCAACTATTACACTGGCTTGATTGACCAGGCTCCCAATCTGCCATGGCCTACCCCGATTCCCCTGGCCGACATGGTGACCGAGAAATTTGGTATTCCATGCCTGATCACCAACGATGCCAACGCTGCCGCAATCGGTGAGATGACCTATGGCGTGGCTCGCGGCATGAAGGACTTTATCATGATCACGCTGGGCACAGGCGTGGGCAGCGGCATTGTTGTGAATGGCCAGATGGTGTATGGCCACGACGGATTTGCTGGTGAGCTGGGTCATGTGATCGTCAAGCGCACCAATGGCCGCGTGTGCGGCTGTGGACGCACTGGCTGTCTGGAGGCTTATTGCTCGGCAACAGGTGTGGCCCGCACAGCCCGCGAGTTCTTGGAGCTGCGCAGCGAGCCCTCAAAGCTGCGTGATTATGACATTGAGGCGATCACGAGCAAGGACGTGTATGACTGCGCAATCGCTGGCGACAAGCTTGCCAAGGAAATTTTCAACTACACAGGCACGATACTGGGCGAGGCACTTGCCGACTTCACTAACTTCTCGAGCCCTGAAGCGTTTGTGCTGTTTGGCGGCTTGACCAAGAGTGGTGACCTGATCATGGATCCCATCAAGGATGCGTTTGAGCGCAACGTGCTGGGCATCTACAAGGGCAAGGTTAAGATCCTGGTGAGCGAGCTCAAGGAGAGCGACGCCGCAGTGCTTGGTGCCAGCGCACTGGGCTGGGAGGTGAAGAATTGATAAACTCTTGTCATTGAGAAGCGAGATGAATAGGATTCTATCGATCATAGCTGTTGCCATCGTGTGCTGTTGCGTACTGTCGTGTAACGAGAAACCCAAGAGCTACCGCTTTGTGCAAGTGAACAAGGATGGTTCGGAGAAGGTTGAGGAAATCGAAGCAAAAAACGACACGGACGCACTGAACAAGTACTTTGTGCGGCTGGAGAAAGTCATCATTGCCAATCTTGACAAGAAGGAGTCGGCTATCGAGGCCATGTATGTGATCTCGCCAGCTGGAGACACGCTCAACAAGAATGAGGAGCTGTTGCAGTCGGTGATGAAGAATGTGCCCGTGATGGCCACGCCAGCGCCTGCTGCTCCCGAGACCGAGGTGGAACAGCCTGCCAAAAAAGGTTGATGTCACGCCTCGCGGATTGCGCTCGAGCAACCCTCCTATAGCTAACAAGAAACCCTGCGCCAAAATGGTGCAGGGTTTCTTGCATATTGTGGTGTTATCGCAATTACACGCCGATGGCGTGGTGATGAGCGATTAGTCCTCGGTCTTGGGAGCCTCTTCCTGTGCAGCGGGAGCCTCGGCAGCGGGAGCTGCTTTCTTGCGGCTGCGACGGGTAGTCTTCTTGGCAGCGGCTTTCTCCTGGCTCTTGGCCTCGAGCATTGCCTCGTTGAAGTCAACGAGCTCAATGAAGCAAGTCTTAGCGTTATCGCCCAGACGGTTGCCGAGCTTGAGGATGCGGGTGTAGCCACCGGGACGGTCGGCCACCTTAGCAGCAACGTTCGAGAAGAGTTCCTTAACGGCCTCCTTATTCTGGAGGTGCTTGAAGACGATTCGGCGTGATGCAGTGGTGTCGTCCTTGGTCCTGTTGATCAGGGGCTCGGCATACACGCGGAGTGCCTTAGCCTTAGCGAGGGTCGTGATGATGCGCTTGTGCATGATGAGCGAGATGGTCATGTTGGCCAACATGGCATCACGATGGGCGCTCTTACGGCTCAGATGATTGAATTTCTTATTGTGTCTCATCGTTGTTTATTACTCTTTTTCTAATTTGTATTTAGTGATATCCATGCCAAAGTGCAGATTGAGGGTAGCCAAAAGCTCCTCGAGCTCAGAGAGCGACTTCTTACCGAAGTTGCGGAACTTGAGCAGGTCGGTCTTGTTGAATACAACGAGCTCACCGAGAGTCTCGACCTCTGCCGACTTGAGGCAGTTGAGAGCCCTGACAGAGAGGTCCATATCAACAAGCTTGGTCTTGAGCAGCTGCCTCATCTTGAGAACTTCCTCGTCAAACTCCTCGTTACCGTTGGCCTCGGTGTTGTCGAGAACGATTTCACGGTCGGTGAAGAGCTGGAAGTGCTGGATAAGGATCTCGGCAGCGCCCTTGAGAGCGTCCTTGGGATGAATGGAGCCATCGGTAGTGATTTCGATGATGAGCTTCTCGTAGTCGGTCTTCTGCTCGACACGGAAGTTCTCGACAGCGGTCTTGACGTTAAGAATTGGCGTGTAGATCGAGTCGATGGCAATCACATCGATGGGGTCATTGGCGTTGCGGTTTTCCTCGGCGGGCAGGTATCCCCTACCCTTGTTGATCGAGAGTTCGATCTGGAAACTGCTGCTGGGGTCGATGTGGCAGATCTCGAGCTCGGGGTTGAGAACCTCAAAAGCGCTGAGGACCTTGCCGATATCGCCAGCCTTGAAGACGCTTTGACCTGAAACCTTGACAACGGCCTTCTCGGTGTCGGTATCCTCGACAATGCGTTTGAGCCGCACTTTCTTGAGGTTGAGAATAATGTTGGTGACATCTTCCTTGACCCCTGGAATGGTAGCAAACTCATGCTGCACGCCGTCGATGCGGATGCTGCAAATCGCGAAGCCCTCGAGTCCGGAGAGGAGAATGCGGCGCAATGCGTTTCCAATGGTAATGCCGTAGCCAGGCTCCAGAGGTCGGAACTCGAATTTGCCGAACGAGTTGTCAGCTTCCAACATCAAGACTTTGTCGGGTTTCTGAAATGCTAAAATAGCCATGGATAAAAATTTTACTGTTTAGAATACAACTCGACGATCAACTGCTCCCTGATGTTCTCGGGGATGTCTTCACGAACGGGCATGTGAAGGAGCTTACCTCCCTTGAGGTTCTCGTCCCATTCGATCCAGGGATACTTGCTGTGGTTGAAGCCAGCGAGGGCATCCTGGATGACCTCGAGTGACTTGGATTTTTCACGCACAGCTACGATCTGTCCCTCGCTCACCGAGTAGGAAGGGATGTTGACCACCTTACCGTCGACAGTAATGTGACGATGGAGCACGAGCTGGCGAGCAGCAGCGCGTGTGGGAGCGATACCCAAGCGGTAAACGACGTTGTCGAGTCTTGCCTCGAGGAGCTGGAGAAGCACCTCACCGGTAACACCCTTCATGCGCGAAGCCTTGTTGAAGAGGTTACGGAACTGACGCTCGAGGACACCATAGGTGTACTTAGCTTTTTGTTTTTCGCGAAGCTGAGTGCCATACTCTGACATTTTCCTGCGACGGTTGGCACCATGCTGGCCCGGGGGATAGTTCTTCTTGGCAAAGTACTTGTCTTCACCGAAGATGGGTTCACCCAGTTTGCGGGCAATCTTAGTTTTAGGACCGGTGTATCTAGCCATAGTCTTTTCTTAAAAATTGATTAACATTGTGAATTGGAATCGCTTCAGTGCAGCCGCGATTGCAGAGAGGTCGTTAAAAAATGCAATCCATTCACTGATAGAGATTCGCGAAAAAATGTGTTAATAAAAAAATGTGTTACAACAGTGTTGAAGCAAGCGCCTAAATCTCTTAGACCCTTCTTCTCTTGGGAGGACGGCAACCGTTGTGGGGAAGCGGAGTGACGTCGATGATCTCGGTAACAGCGATGCCAGCGCCATGGATGGTGCGGATAGCGGACTCACGACCGTTACCAGGACCCTTGACGTAGGCCTTCACCTTGCGCAAACCCAGGTCATAAGCGACCTTGGCGCAATCCTCGGCAGCCATCTGTGCGGCGTAGGGTGTGTTCTTCTTGGAACCGCGGAAACCCATCTTGCCGGCCGATGACCATGAGATTACCTGTCCCTCACCATTGGCGAGGCACACAATGATGTTGTTGAATGAAGAATGCACGTGGAGCTGACCAATACCGTCAACACGAACGACTCTCTTCTTAGCTGCGACTGTCTTTTTAGCCATAATTCAAAAATGTTATTTAGTAGCTTTCTTCTTGTTAGCAACAGTTTTCTTGCGTCCCTTGCGGGTGCGGGCGTTGTTCTTGGTGCTCTGTCCGCGCACGGGAAGACCATTGCGGTGACGTATGCCACGATAGCAACCGATGTCCATCAATCGCTTGATGTTCATCTGCACCTCGCTGCGGAGGTCACCCTCAACCTTGTATTCGTTACCGATGACTTCACGAACAGCTGCTGCCTCGGCATCGGTCCAATCCTTTACACGGGCGTTCTCGTCGACGCCAGCCTTCTTGAGGATTGTAGCGGCTGAACTGCGCCCGATACCAAAGATGTAGGTCAAGGCGATGACGCCGCGCTTGTTTTGGGGAATATCAACCCCGACAATTCTTACTGCCATATATTAATTCAAAATTTTTTGCAAAGTTAATACTTTTTTTATCCCTGACGCTGTTTGAACTTGGGATTTTTTTTGTTAATCACATAAAGACGCCCCTTGCGACGAACAATCTTGCAGTCCTCGTTGCGCTTTTTGATAGATGCTCTAACTTTCATAGTTGTATATTTGTTTTGTTATTTGTATCTGAATGAGATTCTTCCTTTGGTCAAATCGTAGGGGGACATCTCCACTCTCACCTTGTCACCGGGCAGGATCTTGATGTAGTGCATGCGCATCTTGCCGCTGATGTGTGCAGTGATCTGGTGTCCGTTCTCGAGTTCAACACGGAACATCGCGTTGGAGAGTGCCTCGACGATTGTGCCGTCTAATTCAATTGCAGTCTGTTTTGCCATAAAAAATCGTGTTAACGTTAATTGTATTGTCTTGATCAGTCTTGTTTCAATCAGATGAACCTCTCACCCAGGACCTCCTTGATTCCGTCAAAGGAGGAGAGGATGTCGGGCTTGCCATGATGGATGGCAATGGAGTGCTCAAAGTGTGCACTGGGCTTGCGGTCACGCGTGCGTGTCGTCCATCCGTCGCGCTCGGTGATGACGTTCTTGCCTCCCATGTTGATCATGGGCTCGATGGCGATTGTCATGCCGTTGCGCAGCAGCGGGCCTGTTCCCCGTCGTCCGAAGTTGGGGACCTCGGGATCCTCGTGCAGCTTGCGTCCGACACCATGTCCGCACATCTCGCGCACGACGCCATAGTTGTGACGCTCGCAGTATTGCTGGATGGCATGGCTGATGTCACCGATGCGGTTGCCGGGCACTGCGTGCTCGATGCCGACATAGAGTGACTCCTTGGTGACGCGGAGCAGTTGCAGGGTCTCTTCGGCGACGTTGCCGACACAGAAGGTGTAGGTGCTGTCGCCGTTGAACCCCTCGGGGGTGACGGCACCGCAGTCACAGGACACGATGTCGCCATCCTCGAGCACGTAGTTCGACGGGATGCCATGGACCACGACCTCGTTGACCGAGGTGCAGAGCGTGGCGGGGAAGCCGTACAGCCCCTTGAAGCCGGGCGTGCAGCCTTGAGAACGGATATACTCTTCAGCGATTTGATCGAGGCGCCTGGTAGTGACACCGGGAGCGACCCACTTGGCCACCTCGGCCAGGGTACCGGCAACGACCTGGTTGGCCTTGCGCAGCATCTCGATTTCCTCGTCTGTCTTGAGATATATCATAACGTGATTGAAAATCCTAATAAAGACGTTAACGTCAATTTATCGGTTACGACCTTTGAGCTTACCAGACTTCATCAGACCATCATAGTGGTGCATCATGAGGTGGGTCTCGATCTGCTGGAGGGTGTCAAGAACGACACCGACAGTAATGAGCAGTGAGGTGCCACCGAAGAACTGGGCGAACTGCTGGTTGATGCCAAAGTAGCGGGCGAAGGCCGGCAGGATGGCAACGATACCAAGGAACAGTGAACCCGGCAGGGTGATGCGCGACATGATCGAGTCAAGATACTCGGCAGTCTTCTTGCCCGGCTTGACACCAGGAATGAAGCCGCTGTTCTTCTTCATCTCCTCAGCCATCTGGGTGGGACGCACGGTGATGGCAGTATAGAAGTAGGTGAAGGCAACGATCATGAGGAAGTAAACCACATTGTACAGGAGTCCGTTCATGTCACCGAAGTTGCGTGAGATCCAGCCACCAATACCAGCGGCATCCTGACGGGCACCGAAACCGGCAAGGGTGATGGGGATGAACATAAGAGCCTGTGCAAAGATGATAGGCATTACGTTAGCGGCATTCACCTTCAGGGGGATGTACTGACGGGCACCGCCATACTGCTTGTTACCCACGATGCGCTTGGCATACTGCACGGGCACCTTGCGGGTACCCTGGGTCAGCATCACAGCACCAGCAGTAACCATAAACAGGACGACAATCTCCACCAAGAACATCACGAGACCACCCTGGGCGGTGTTCAAGCGACTGGTGAACTCTTGGATGATGGCACCAGGGAAGCGAGCAAGGATACCCACCAGAATGATGATGGAGATACCATTGCCGATACCCTTGTCGGTCATCTTCTCACCAAGCCACATGATCATCATGGCACCTGCAGTGAGCACGAGTGACAAGAAGATCAACATAGGCCAGTTGCTCATGATGTTGGCATGACCACCAGCAGCGTTAACCTGATACTGCAAGTTAGCCAGATAGGCGGGAGCCTGTGCCACGAGGATGAGCACGGTCAAGTAACGGGTGTACTGATTGAGCTTCATGCGGCCACTCTCACCCTCGCGCTGCATCTTCTGGAAGCTGGGCATAACCATACCAGCCAATTGGATAACGATCGAAGCGGTGATGTAGGGCATGATACCCAATGCGAAGATCGAGGCCTGGCCGAATGCACCGCCCGAGAACATGTCGAGCAGCTGCATCAGACCACCACTGGTGAAGTTGCGCATTGCTTCGAGGTCGCTCGGGTTGATGCCGGGCAGCACCACATGGCATCCAAAGCGATAAATCACAATGAACAGGAATGTGGTGACGAGGCGCTTGCGCAGGTCCTCAATCTTCCAGATGTTCTTTAATGTTTCAATAAGTTTCATCGTCGGGTTAGAGTTTTACGATTGAGCCACCGGCAGCGGTGATGATCTCCTCGGCCTTCTTGGAGAAGGCATGGGCTTCAACCTCAACCTTGCGGCTGAGCTGACCCTGGCCCAAAATTTTAACAAGTTGGTTCTTACGTACCATGCCAGCCTGCATGAGGTCGGCAACGGTGATTTTGTCGAGGCCGTTATTCTCGGCGAGAGTCTCAAGCACGGCAACGTTGATGGCCTTGTACTCCACACGGTTGATGTTCTTGAAACCGCCCTTGGGCACGCGACGCTGCAGAGGCATCTGGCCGCCTTCAAAGCCGACCTTCTCCTTGTAACCTGAGCGCGACTTAGCACCCTTGTGACCACGAGTCGATGTACCGCCCTTGCCCGAACCGGGACCGCGGCCAATGCGACGTTTCTTCTTATTTGAACCTACAGCGGGTTTTAAATCATGTAATTCCATAATGTTGTTTTCTTGTTTAGAAATGATAAGAATTAATCAACATTGGTGACTTCCACCAGATGACGTACTGCGTTGACCATGCCGAGCACCTGAGGGGTAGCCTCGTGGGTGACGGTGTGGTTGAGCTTCTTCAGACCCAGAGCGTCGAGGGTCTTCTTTTGGCGAGCCGGACGATTGATGCGGCTTTTCACTTGCTTAATCTGAATCTTAGCCATAACTTGTAAACAAAATTTAACCGTTAAACACCTTGTCCACAGTAATGCCACGATAGTGAGCCACGGTAGCCGGGCTGCGCATCTCGTCGAGAGCCTTGAGAGTAGCCTTCACCAGGTTGTGGGGGTTACTTGAGCCCTTGGACTTGCAGATAACATCAGTAACGCCGACCGTCTCAAAGACGGCACGCATAGCACCACCAGCCTTCACACCGGTACCGGCGCTGGCGGGCTTCATGATGATGCGGCTGCCACCGAACTTGGCGACGACCTCATGAGGAATGGTGCCCTTGTGAACGGGGACCTTGATCAGGTTCTTCTTGGCCATCTCAGTACCCTTGGAGATTGCCGTGGTGACCTCGTTGGCCTTACCCAAGCCGTAGCCGATAACGCCATTACCGTCACCGACAACCACGATGGCTGCGAAGGTGAACGTGCGACCACCCTTGGTGACCTTGGTGGTGCGGTTGATGGCTACCAGACGCTCCTTGAGTTCGGCGTCGGCAGCGACCTTTACTCTATTATTTTTCTTCAGCATGATGTTGTTTCTTTAGAATTTAAGTCCGCCTTTGCGTGCGCCGTCGGCCAACGATTTAACTCTACCATGGAACAGGAAACCATTGCGGTCAAACACTACAGTGTTGATGCCAGCCTCAAGGGCTTTCTTAGCAACGGCCTCGCCCACCTTAGCGGCGATCTCGCTCTTGTTGCCCTCGGTGATTCCCTTAGAGGAAGCCGAGCACAGGGTGTTACCAGCGACGTCGTCGATGACCTGGGCATAAATTTGCTTATTGCTGCGGAAGACACACAGCCTGGGACGCTCCGGAGTGCCACTGATGCGGCCACGGATGCGAGCCTTGATCTTGTTTCTTCTATCGTTCTTGGATGTCATATTGTTTCCTTTCTACTTAATTATTTGGCAGCTGCCGTTTTACCAGACTTGCGGCGAATAACCTCGCCAACGAACTTAACACCCTTACCCTTGTAAGGTTCAGGCTTGCGGAAGGAGCGGATCTTGGCACAGATTTGTCCAAGGAGCTGCTTGTCACATGACTCGAGGGTGATGAGCGGGTTCTTGTTACGCTCGGTCTTGGCTTCGACCTTCACCTCGGGCGGCATCTTCAAGTAGATAGCGTGTGAGTAACCGAGCGCGAGCTCCAGCACTTGTCCGTTGCTGGTGGCACGGTAACCGACACCGACAATTTCCAATTCTTTCTTGAAACCCTCGCTCACGCCGACAACCATGTTGTGGATCAGCGCACGGTACAGGCCGTGCTGAGCGCGTGACTCACGCTCGTCGTTGGGGCGGGTCACCTTGATTTCGTTGTTCTCGATCTCGACCGTGATGTTGGGGTTGATGGACTGCTTGAGCTCGCCCTTGGGACCCTTGACGGTGAGAATGTTGTCCTTTTGCTCAACAGTTACGCCAGCGGGGATGGCGATGTGCAATTTACCAATTCTTGACATAGCTTATCTCCTCCACATTAATAAACGTAACACAATACTTCGCCACCGATCTTCTGGGCCTTGGCTTCCTTGTTGGTCATCACGCCCTTGGAAGTTGAAAGGATGGCAATACCTAAACCGTTGAGCACGCGCGGCATGTCCTTGTAGCCAGTGTACTGGCGCAGGCCGGGCCTGGAAACGCGTGTGAGGCACTTGATGGCGCTAACGTTGTCCACGTTGTCATACTTGAGCGCGATCTTGATGGTGCCACGGGGAGAGTTCTCTTCCTCGACGAACTTGTAGTTCAGGATGTAACCCTGGTCGAAGAGGATCTTGGTGATCTCCTTTTTGAGCTTGGAAGAAGGGATTTCAACGACACGGTGCTGTGCCTTGATCGCATTCCTCAATCTAGTCAGATAATCTGCAATAGGATCTGTCATTATTGTAAGAGATGTTTAAATTGATTCGACGATGTCGAACAATATTTAATACTGTGATTTTAAAATTAAAGGATAAAGTGGTAGAATATCACCAGCTGGCCTTGCGTACGCCAGGGATGAGTCCGTTGGAAGCCATCTCGCGGAAGTTGATGCGAGAGATGCCGAACTGACGCATGTAGCCCTTGGGGCGACCGGACATCTTGCAGATGTTGTGGAGTCTCACGGGTGATGCGTTGCGGGGCAGCTTCTGGAGAGCCTCATAATCACCGGCAGCCTTGAGCTGAGCACGCTTGGCGGCATACTTAGCCACGAGACGCTCACGCTTGGCCTGGCGGGCTTTCATTGATTCTTTTGCCATAATTCAACTCTGGATTATTTGTTGTTAAACGGGATTCCGAATTCCTTGAGCAGAGCATAGCCCTCTTCATCGGTCTGAGCTGTGGTGACGAAGGTGATGTTCATACCGGTCATCTTGGAGACGTTGTCGATGTTGATCTCGGGGAAGATGATCTGCTCGGTGACACCGACGGTGTAGTTGCCACGTCCATCGAGTTTGCCGTTAACACCCTTGAAGTCGCGGATGCGCGGCAGGGCGATGCGGATGAAGCGCTCCATGAACTCGTACATGCGGTCGCGGCGCAGAGTCACGCGTACGCCGATGGGCATTTTCTTGCGGACCTTGAAGTTGGAGATATCCTTCTTCGAGAGGGTCTGCACGGCCTTCTGTCCGGTGATGGCGGTGAGCTCGTTGATTGCAGTCTCGATGATCTTCTTGTCCTGTGTTGCATCACCGAGTCCCTCGTTGAGGACGATCTTGACCAGACGCGGAATCTGCATCGGTGTGCTGTAATTGAATTGCTTCATCAAAGCGGGAGCAATCTTCTCGTCATATTGTTTCTTCAGCGTGGTACTCATTACTTGATCTCCTCTCCAGATTTTTTAGAATAACGTACTTTCTTGCCGTTCTCGTCCATCCTGAAACCAACACGTGCGGGCTTGGGGTCGCGGCCGCTCTTGGGGTCAACGACAGCCAGGTTGCTCAGGTGGATGGGGGCTTCCATCTTGACAATGCCACCCTGGGGGTTCTTGGCATTGGGCTTCGTGCTCTTGGACACGAGGTTGACACCCTCGACGATGGCCTTGTTCTGCTCGCGCAGGATATTCAGCACGCGGCCAGTCTTGCCCTTGTCGTCACCGGCGAGGACATAGACGGTGTCACCCTTCTTGATTTTTAATGTAGCCATATAATGTTTATTGCTATTTTAGAATGATGATTAAAGAACCTCGGGAGCGAGTGAAACGATCTTCATGTTGGTTGCGCGCAGTTCACGTGCGACGGGGCCAAAGATGCGGGTTCCACGGAGCTCTCCGGTATTAGTGAGCAATACACAGGCGTTATCGTCGAAGCGGATGTAGGAACCGTCCTGACGACGGATTTCCTTGCTTGTGCGCACAACGACAGCCTTGGAAACGGTACCCTTCTTCACCTCGGAAGCAGGGATAGCCTTCTTGACGGTGACGACGATGACGTCACCCACCGAAGCATAACGACGGCCAGAACCTCCGAGCACCTTAATGCAGAGGACTTCCTTGGCACCGCTGTTGTCGGCTACTGTCAATCTACTTTCAGTCTGTATCATAATCTGTAATTACTTGGCTTTTTCGATGATTTCAACTAATCTCCACCTCTTGGTCTTGCTCAACGGGCGTGTCTCCATCAGGCGCACGGTGTCACCGATGTTGCACTCGTTGTTCTCGTCGTGAGCGTGGTACTTCTTTGTCTTGTTGACAAACTTGCCATAGATTGGGTGTTTCTCCTTCCACTTGATGGTCACAGTGATGGTCTTGTCACCCTTGTTGCTGGAAACAACCCCAATTCTTTCTTTTCTTAAATTACGTTTTTCTTCCATTGTAGTAGCTGTAATTTTTGGGGATTATTTGTTCTTGAGTTCGCGAGCGCGGATTTCGGTCTTGATGCGAGCGATCAACTTCCTGTCAAGCGTGATCTTGGCCGGATTATCGAGGGGCGAGATGGTGTGCTGAATCTTCTCCTGCACATACTCCTTCTGCACCTGTTCGAGGCGGTCCTGCAATTCCTTATCGGTCAGTTCCTTGATATTTTCCTTTTTCATAATCTGGTCAAAATTTAAACGAGTTGAGTGGGATCATAGTCGCGGCGAACGACAAACTTAGTAGCTACGGGGAGCTTCTGAGCAGCGAGGCGCAGGGCTTCCTTGGCGATATCATAGCTCACGCCGTCAACCTCGATGAGGATGCGTCCGGGGTGAACAGGAGCGACATAACCTGCAACATCACCTTTACCTTTACCCATGCGGACATCGGCAGGCTTGCGGGTGTAGGGCTTGTCGGGGAAAATGCGGAGCCAGATCTGTCCCTGGCGCTGCATGTAACGCGTCACGGCCACACGGGCTGCCTCGATCTGACGAGCGGTGATCCACTTGCTCTCGAGAGTCTTGATTCCGAAGGAACCGAAGGCGAGCTGGTTACCACGCTTGCTGTACTGGCGAGGGTGCCCGTCACTGGGACGGCGGTATCTTAATCTTTTGGGTTGTAACATTTTAAATTTCGTTTTTTAAAGTCACACTTCAATTACTGGTTGTGACTGGGTTTAACGATTGTTGTTTCTCTTGCCACCGCGGAAACCACGACGCTCGCCGCGCTCTCCACCGCGACCGCCACCACTGCGGCGCTCGCTGGCATTGTTGGCAAAGTTAGGAGCGAGATCACGCTTGCCATAGACCTCTCCACGGCAGATCCACACCTTGACGCCGATGACGCCGACCTTGGTGTGAGCAGGCACGAGAGCATAGTCGATGTCGGCACGGAGCGTGTGCAGAGGGGTACGACCCTCCTTGAACATCTCGCTGCGGCGCATTTCAGCACCGTTCAAGCGTCCCTTGACCTGAATCTTGATGCCCTCGGCACCCATGCGCATCGTGCTGGCGATAGCCATCTTGACGGCGCGACGATAGGCAATCTTGCCCTCGATCTGGTGAGCGACGTTGGCAGCGACGAGCTGTGCATCGAGCTCGGGGCGCTTCACCTCGTGAATGTTGATTTGAACGTCCTTGTTAGTGAGCTTGATGAGCTCCTGCTTGAGAGCCTCGACGTCGGCGCCCTGCTTACCGATGATGATACCGGGGCGAGCGGTGCAGATGGTGATGGTCACAAGCTTGAGGGTGCGCTCGATGATGATGCGTGCGACACTGGCCTTGGCAAGACGCTCGTTGAGATACTTGCGGATCTTGTCGTCCTCGACCAGCGTATCTCCGTAATTACTGCCACCAAACCAGTTGGAGTCCCAACCGCGGATGATGCCTAAACGATTGCTGATTGGATTTACTTTCTGTCCCATTTCGTTTTATGCGTCTTTATCATTGTTAATAGTGTCCACGTAGATGGTCACGTGGTTGGAACGTTTGCGGATGCGGTAGCCGCGACCCTGGGGGGCCGGACGGAGGCGCTTGAGCATGGGGGCTGCATCAACCATGATGGTCTTGATGTAGAGCTCACCGCTCTCGGCCTTCTTGCCATTCTTCTGTTCCCAGTTGCTGATGGCGGACTTGAGGAGCTTCTCAACGTCGGCAGCAGCCTGCTTGTTAGAGAAGTGAAGGAGTCCAAGAGCCTTGTAAACCTCGACGCCTCGAACCATGTCAGCCACGAGACGCATCTTGCGAGGCGAGCTGGGAATGTTGCGCAACTTTGCAAAGGACTCGCTGCGGCGCTCTTCCTTTTTCAAGTTAGCTGATTCTCTTTTTCTTTTACCCATTGTATTTAATTCTTTATTGTTCTATAAACGTTTAAATAATCCCGGGCCCATTATTTCTTGTTGTTGCCGCTGTGACCGCGGAAGGTGCGCGTAGGAGCGAACTCACCCAACTTGTGGCCAACCATGTTCTCGGTAACATAGACGGGAATAAACTTATTGCCATTGTGAACGGCAAAGGTGTGTCCCACGAACTCGGGAGCGATCATCGAAGCACGTGACCAGGTCTTGATGACGGTCTTCTTGCCACTCTCGTTCATGGCGTCAACCTTCTTCTCCAGTTTCACGCTGATGTAAGGGCCTTTTTTTAATGAACGACTCATAATTAATCGAATTTAATCAAATTACTTCTTTCTTCTTTCAATAATGTACTTCGAAGACTGCTTCTTCGGTGCACGGGTCTTCAAGCCCTTAGCATACAGACCGTTGCGGTTGCGGGGATGTCCACCACTCTGGCGGCCCTCACCACCACCCATGGGGTGGTCAACGGGGTTCATGACGACGCCACGGTTGTGAGGACGACGTCCGAGCCAGCGTGAGCGTCCAGCCTTACCGGACTGCTCGAGAGCGTGGTCACTGTTACCGACCACACCGACGGTAGCCTTGCAAGCTGCGAGGACTTTGCGAGTCTCACCCGAAGGTAATTTGATGATTGCGTAGGTGCCCTCGCGGCTGGTAAGCTGAGCGAAGGTTCCGGCTGCACGTGCCATAGCGGCACCCTGGCCAGGACGCAATTCGATGTTGTGAATTAAAGTACCAACAGGAATCTTGCTGAGTGGAAGCGCGTTTCCCACTTCGGGGGCCACGTTCTCACCGCTCTCGACCGTTGCACCCACTTCGAGTCCGTTGGGCGCAATGATGTAAGCTTTGTAGCCGTCTGCGTAGTAAAGCAGTGCGATTCGAGCCGAACGGTTGGGATCGTACTCGATGGCTTTCACTACTGCCGGCACACCGTCTTTGTTCCTCTTGAAGTCGATGAGACGCAGTTTGCGCCTGTGACCACCTCCACGATAGCGGGCGGTGAGGTGACCCTCGTTGTTGCGACCGCCGGTGGAACGCTTACCGACCGTAAGAGACTTCTCTGGTGCACTCTTTGTAATGTCGTCAAATACACCAATAATCTTGTGTCTTTGCCCCGGTGTTGTGGGCTTCAATTTTCTTACTGCCATTTTTTATTATAAATTACTATAGAAATCAATAGTTTGTCCTTCGGCAAGGGTAACCACAGCCTTCTTGAAGGCGACGGTTTTGCCCTTGATGATACCGCTCTTGGTGTAGCGCTGCTTGTTCTTGCCACCATAGTTCATGGTGCTGACGTCGATGACCTTCACGTCATAGAGCTTCTCGACGGCATCCTTGATCTGATACTTGTTGGCATCGGGGGACACCTTGAATGTGTAGCGGTTACCCTTCTCGGTAATAGCGTTGGCCTTCTCGGTCACAACGGGAATGATCTGAATGTTCTCCATTGTAAATCCTCCTTTACTTTAAATTGTTGAGCGCATCAACCGAGCTCTCGGTAACGAGAATCATGCGGTTGTCAAGCACGCGATAGGTGTTGATGTCGCTGGCGGTTACCACGCTTGCGTTGGGCACGTTGCGCAGTGACAGATACAGGTTGGGCTCCTGTCCGTTGAGGACGAGCAGCACCTTCTGGCCCTCGAGCTTGAGGTTGCGGGTGATGTTGACAAACTCCTTGGTTTTGGGGGCGTCGAAGTGGATATCCTCAACGACCATGATCTGGTTGTTCTGAGCCTTGTAGGTCAGCGCCGAGCGGCGTGCCAGGGCTTTCACCTTCTTGTTGAGCTTGAAGCCATAGTTGCGGGGACGAGGTCCGAAGACGCGACCACCACCATGGAACAGCGGAGACTTGATGTCACCGTGACGAGCACCGCCGCCACCCTTCTGGCGACCGAGCTTCTTGGTCGATCCAGCGATTTCACTTCTCTCTTTTGCCTTGTGGGTTCCCTGACGCTTGTTGGCCAGGAATTGCTTAACATCGAGATAAACGGCATGCTCGTTTGGCTCGGCGATGGCGAAAATCTCATCGTTAAGGGTCACCTTGCGACCGGTGTCCTCACCCTTGATGTTATATACTGCGAGTTCCATTATTACATTTCAATAATTACGATTGAACCTTTGCTGCCCGGTACTGAGCCTTTAACCATGAGAAGATTGTTCTCGGGCAATACTTTAATCACTTGCAGGTTTTGAGCGGTGCAGCGCTTGTTGCCCATCTGTCCGGCCATGCGCATTCCCTTGAAAACCTTAGCGGGATAGGAGCAGGCACCGATTGAACCGGGAGCGCGCTGGCGGTCGTCCTGACCGTGCGTTGTCTGGCCCACGCCACCAAAGCCGTGACGCTTAACCACGCCCTGGAAGCCCTTACCCTTGGATGTGCCGATCACATCAACAAATTCAACATCGTTGAGCATCTCCACGGTGAACTGATCACCTGCCTTGTGCTCTCCATTAAATCCTTTGAACTCGGCCAAGAATCTTTGCGGGTTCACTCCAGCCTTCTTGAAGTGGCCGGCCATCGGCTTGGTGGTGTGCTTGTCCTTTTTCTCGACAAAGCCCAGCTGCAAAGCCTCGTAACCGTCGTTTTCAATAGTCTTCACCTGAGTGACAACGCAAGGACCTACTTCGATAACAGTGCACGGCACGTTCTTGCCGTCGGCACTGAAAACGGATGTCATTCCGATTTTCTTTCCTAATAATCCTGGCATTTCTCTTGAAATTTTAATTGTTAATGCTGTTAGTTTTACTCGTTTTGTTCAATTCTTCTTTGTACTACACCTTGATCTCAACCTCGACTCCGCTGGGCAACTCGAGCTTCATGAGCGCGTCGACTGTCTTAGCCGTTGAGCTGTAGATGTCGATGAGACGCTTGAAGGAGGCCAGTTGGAACTGTTCGCGAGACTTCTTGTTGACAAAGGTCGAACGGTTCACTGTGAAGATGCGCTTGTGTGTGGGCAGGGGGATGGGACCGCTAACCACTGCGCCAGTGCTCTTCACTGTGCGCACGATCTTCTCGGCCGACTTGTCAACCAAGTTGTGATCGTAGCTTTTTAATTTAATTCTAATCTTCTGGCTCATATTATTTAATAATGTGAAATTGTATTATTGCAATAATTCAACGTGACCTAAACACTCACTGAGGACCTTCACGGCAATGGGTTTTGCCACGGTCGCATAGTGCGAGAACGACATGGTGCTGGTGGCGCGTCCGCTAGTGATGTTGCGCAGGGCGGTGACATAGCCGAACATCTCGGCCAGCGGAGTGCTGGCTTTGACGATGCGGGCACCGCTGCGTGCCGATTCCATGCCCTCGACCTGAGCGCGACGCTTGTTGAGGTCGGCAATGACGTCACCCATGTTCTCTTCGGGCGTGACGACCTCGAGCTTCATCATGGGCTCGAGCAGGACGGGGCGAGCCTTGCGGCAGGCGCTGCGATAGGCCTGCATGGCGCACAGCTCAAAACTCAGGCTGTCGCTGTCCACGGGGTGATAGCTGCCGTCGAGGACAGTCACCTTGAGGCTCTGGACGGGGAATCCGGCGAGCACACCGCTGCGCATTGCATTCTTGAAACCCTTCTCGATGCTGGGCATGAACTCCTTGGGGATGTCTCCGCCCTTGACCTCGTTGACAAACTGCAGGTTGCCGTCAAAGTCTTCATCGATGGGCTCAATGCGGCACTCGATGTCGGCAAACTTGCCGTGTCCACCAGTCTGCTTCTTGAAGACCTCATGCACAGTTGCGGGCTGCGAGATGGCCTCCTTGTAGGACACCTGGGGGCGACCCTGGTTGCACTCTACCTTGAACTCGCGACGCAAGCGGTCGAGGATGATATCCAGGTGCAGCTCACCCATTCCACGGATGATGGTCTGTCCTGTCTCCTCGTTGCTCTCGACCTGGAAGGTGGGATCCTCCTCGGCCAGTTTAGCCAGTCCCACAGCCATCCGGTCAAGGTCGTTCTGGGTCTTGGGCTCAACAGCGATGCCGATAACGGGCTCGGGGAAGTCCATGGCCTCGAGGACGACAGCCGTGTCCTGAGAAGCGCACAGCGTGTCACCGGTGTGAACATCCTTGAAGCCGACACCCGCGCCGATGTCGCCGCAACCGATCACCTCCATGGGGTTCTGGCGGTTGCTGTGCATCTGGAACAGACGCGAGATGCGCTCCTTGTGACCAGTGCGCACATTGTAGATCTGTGAGCCGGCGTTGAGTTGTCCTGAATAGACACGGAAGAAGACCAGGCGTCCCACATAGGGGTCGGTAGCGATCTTGAACACCAGCGCGCACAGGGGCTCCTCAAACAGGGGCTTGCGAGCGATCACCTTGTCGGGGTCATTGACTGCGGTACCCGTCACCTCGCCTGCATCGGCAGGGCTGGGCAGATAGGCGCAGACGGCGTCAAGCAGGGTCTGAACACCCTTGTTCTTGAACGAGCTGCCGCACAACACGGGAACCATGTTGCGGTCGAGCGTGGCCTTGCGCAGCGCAGCCTTGATCTCCTCGACAGTGATCGAGGCAGGGTCATCAAAATACTTGACCATGAACTCGTCGTCAAACTCGGCGAGCTGCTCAAGCATCTTGTCGCGGTACTCGTTGGCCTCGTCGGCCATGTCGGCGGGGATGTCAGCCGTCTCATACTCGGCACCGAGTGTCTCATCGTGCCAGTAGAGCGCCTTCATCGTCACCAGGTCAACGACACCCTTGAAATTTTCCTCAGCACCGATGGGCAACTGAATGGGGCAAGGATTGGCCCCCAAGACTTCGCGGATCTGGCGCACCACATCAAGGTAGTTGCAGCCCACGCGGTCCATCTTGTTGACATAGGCGATGCGTGGCACCTCATACTTGTCGGCCTGCCTCCACACGGTCTCGCTCTGGGGCTCAACGCCGCCAACGGCGCAGAAGGTGGCGATAGCACCATCCAGCACGCGCAGCGAGCGCTCTACCTCGACAGTGAAGTCGACATGTCCCGGAGTGTCGATGAGGTTAATCTTGTACTTGCTGCCGTCATAGTTCCAGAAAGCGGTGGTAGCGGCGCTGGTGATGGTGATGCCCCTCTCCTGCTCCTGCTCCATCCAGTCCATTGTGGCAGTACCCTCATGGACCTCGCCCATCTTGTGGGTGAGACCCGTGTAGTACAAGATCCTCTCCGAAGTGGTGGTCTTGCCGGCATCGATGTGTGCCATGATGCCGATGTTGCGTGTATATTTCAGTTGTGCGTCAGTGCCCATTGTTTAGTTCACGTGGTCGCTAAATCAGAATCTAAAGTGAGCGAATGCGCGGTTAGCCTCGGCCATGCGGTGCATGTCCTCTTTGCGCTTGAATGCGCCACCCTGCTCGTTATATGCGTCCATAATCTCGGCAGCGAGCTTGTCGGCCATAGTCTTGCCGCCACGCTTGCGAGCGAAAATGATCATGTTCTTCATTGAAACCGACTCTTTGCGGTCGGGGCGGATTTCGGTGGGCACCTGGAAAGTGGCACCACCCACGCGGCGCGATTTCACCTCGACTTGAGGCGTGATTTTCTCTAACGCGGCCTTCCAGATCTCGAGAGGGGTCTTCTCTTCGTTAGCCATCTTCTTGCCCACCAGCTCCAGTGCGCTATAGAAGATACGGTAAGATGTGTTCTTCTTACCATCATACATGAGGTGGTTGACGAACTTGGTTACACGAACGTCACCGAACTTAGGATCGGGGAGAATGATCCGTTTTTTTGGCTTAGCCTTTCTCATTTTTTTTAAACACAGTTGTAGTTTTAAGTCTGCTTGGTTGTCTTTTGCTTTGTTCTTCAACGCCCGCCGCTGCGGCGCGTTTACTCAACCAAATGTCCAATCCAATAAAACTGAAAACTAAGTTTGAA
>Ga0247611_10001273_pt1 | contig 45736 bp, 33 predicted proteins | sample 177DNAGHGhighgp2_FD_192422 | JGI IMG/M metagenome (GOLD analysis project Ga0247611, IMG submission 192422) | Sheep rumen microbial communities from Palmerston North, Manawatu-Wanganui, New Zealand - 1770 DNA GHGhigh gp2 | ecosystem: Host-associated > Mammals > Digestive system > Stomach > Rumen... | reverse complement strand
AATCTTCTATGAACAGGAAGAACCAACATTGGAAGACGATGTCCCTGTGGAAATCAAAAACGACAAATATAGCTCTCTTTTCGAACCTATACTTAAAATGTATTCCCTTCCTAAATATTCAGACCTGGATATCACTCCTTATTTCGCACCTTTCTTTATGCTTTTCTTTGGATTGTGTCTGGGAGATGCAGGATATGGGTTGATAGTTTTGGCTGCCAGTGTTTTCTTGTTCTTTAAATCATCGGAAAAAGTGAAACCTTATGCCAAACTGGGCATTTATCTTGGAGCAACAACCGTTGTATGTGGGTTGTTAACAGGCACATTCCTTGGTATTGACCTGAGAGAACAGAATTGGGCTTTTTTGGCACCTGTAAGAGACCTCTTTATCAATGAAAACAATTATAAGATATTTGGATATCCACCTATGATGGTTATATCTGTTATTATTGGACTCGTACAAGTGTTACTGGGTATGGTGTTGGCTGGAAAGAAAGCCGCTAAACTCTATGGATGGAAATTTGCAATCGGAAAAATATCATGGGTGCTTGGTATCATTACTGCTATTATCGCATTCGGACTGCCTGCTGCAGGAGTAATTCTTCCTCAACCTGTAATGTATGTCCTATATGGTATTCTTGCACTGTGTGTTATTGGGATTTTCTTCCTAAACTCACCGGGAAAAAATATTTTTGTAAACTTTGGTTCGGGGGTATGGGATACCTATGGAATGGCTACAGGATTGCTCGGTGATTTGTTGAGTTATATACGACTTTTTGCACTTGGACTAACGGGAGGTGTGTTGGGAAGTGTGTTTAACTCACTGGCTTTCGACCTAACAGATTCTATGTCATGGGCCATAAGATGGCTTCCTATGCTTCTTATTCTACTCGCCGGGCATGGAATTAATTTCGGACTATGTATGATTTCCTCTTTCGTACATCCTATGCGACTCACATTTGTGGAATTCTTTAAAAATGCTAATTTTGAAGGTGGGGGGAAAGAATATCAACCGTTTAATTTAAAAACTTATCAGCAAGAAAATAATTAATTAATATAACAAATTTAAATTTTTATTATGGAAATTGTTTTAGCTTATTTGGGAGTTGCTCTTTGTGTGGGACTCTCTGGCGTAGGTTCTGCCTACGGAGTAACTATTTGTGGTAATGCAGCTATCGGTGCTTATAAAAAGAATCCGAGCGCAAGTGGTTCGTATATCGCTCTTGCTGCGCTACCTTCTTCACAGGGACTCTATGGATTTGTCGGATTCTTCATGCTCAATAGCCACCTGGCTTCTGCTACTGGCAATATGGGAGTTGCTGCAGCTATACTTGGAGCTGGATTAGCTCTCGGACTCGTTGCTCTTTTCTCTGCTATACGTCAGGCTAAGGTGTGTGCTAATGGTATCTCTGCTATTGGAGGTGGACATAATGCTTTCGGTACTACTATGGTGCTTGCTGTGTTCCCAGAGTTGTATGCTATTCTTGGACTACTCGTTCTCATTCTCATTGCTGGAACTCTGCCTGCTTAATCAACGTTGAGAACCAATAAATAATGCCCCACGATTGCTGGATTTATTTCAGAATCGTGGGGAATTTATTAAAAATATTTTTTACTACTCATTTACTCGTTTTATTTGTTAATCGTCCACTAATATACTGAATATATGATTGTTTGTATTGCTGAGAAACCAAGCGTTGCTAAGGATATTGCACGTGTTATCGGAGCCAATAGACAAATGAATGGGTATATGGAGGGTAACGGATATCAGGTTACATGGACTTTCGGACATCTGTGCGAACTGAAAGCCCCTGATGAATATTCTAATTCATGGAAAAGATGGGACTTAGCATATCTTCCAATGATACCTCCTAAATTCGCTATAAGATTAAAAGAAGATGAGGGTATAAAAAAACAATTCGATGTAATCAAAACTCTTTTTGCTAGTGCGGACGAAATCATTAATTGTGGAGATGCTGGACAAGAGGGAGAACTTATTCAGAGGTGGGTAATGCAACTGGCTGGAGTTAACTGTCCTGTAAAGAGACTCTGGATTTCATCTATGACTGATCAAGCGATTAGAGAAGGATTCCAAAACCTGAAACCACAAGAAAACTATCATAATCTATATATGGCAGGATTGAGTAGAGCTATTGGAGATTGGTTGCTTGGAATGAATTGCACAAGACTATATACACTAAAATATGGTAATAATCGCCCGAAAACGGTAGTGAACGGCATAATTCAGAAATCACAACCTCTTTCTATAGGGCGAGTCCAAACACCTACTCTTGCATTAATCGTTAAAAGACAGCTTGAAATTCAAAATTTTATTCCCGAACCATATTGGATTTTATCTACAAAATACCGAGATGTGGTTTTTCAAGCTACAAAAGGAAAATTTATGATAAAAGAAGAGGGGGAAAAAGCTCTTCAAGATGTTAAAAACCAAGACTTCTTTATTAAATCTGTTACTGCTAAAGACGGCACTGAAGCACCACCAAGACTATATGACCTAACTTCACTACAAGTGGATTGTAATAAAAAGTTTGGATATTCTGCTGACCTTACTCTAAATCTTGTGCAAGCACTCTATGAAAAAAAATATACTACATATCCTCGTGTAGATACCACTTTTCTTAGTGAAGATGTTTATAAACAATGTCCCGCCACACTAAAGGGACTTAGAGGATATGAAGCTTTTACAAAACCATTGGAAGGTACAAAACTCCTAAAAAGAAAAAAGGTATTTGATTCTTCTAAAGTTACTGACCACCATGCCATTATCCCTACTGGACAGCCTGCTATGAATCTTTCTGACATGGAACGTAAGGTGTATGATCTCATAGTTAATGCATTCATTGCCGTTTTTTATCCTGATTGCAAATTCAAAACAACCACTGTTGTCGGAAATGCTGGACCAATAGAATTTAAGACTACTGGAAAGCTAATTACTTCCCCTGGTTGGAGAGTATTGTATCCAAAAACTAATAATACTGAAAGTATAGATAACGAAAACAAACAAACAGAACAAAAAGAACAGAATTTGCCTGAATTCGTTGAGGGCGAACATGGACCACATACACCAAATTTGTTGGAAAAACAAACTCAACCGCCATCATACTACACTGAGGCTACACTATTGCGAGCTATGGAAACTGCTGGCAAAACTGTTTATAATGATGAACTAAGAGATGCTCTCAAAGAAAACGGAATTGGAAGACCATCTACCAGAGCTGCAATTATAGAAACTCTTTACAAAAGAAAGTATGTCAAACGGGTAAAAAAAAGAATTGAAGCAACGGTCACAGGTATTGAACTCATTCAGCTTATACATGAAGAACTCTTAAAAAGTGCGGAACTAACAGGTATTTGGGAAAAAAAACTAAGAGAAATTGATAAGGGTACATACGAACCCAAACTCTTTATTGATGAACTAAAACAAATGGTTACTTCTATTGTTTATGCTGTTCTTAGAGATAACACTAACAGAAGGGTTTCCTTAGAACCTGAAACAATTGATAATAATGTTAAAAAAACTTCACAACCTCATCAAGTTGTTGCTGGATTCCAACCTAAAACCACTAAGAAAAAAACTACTGGCAAAAAGGGTAAGATTTCGCATAATTCCATTAATGAACAATCCAATATTAGTCAAAAGCAAATTATTGAAAATACTACACCTATTCAGCCTCAATCAAATGACGAATGGGTTGGATTGTTATGCCCTTTATGCAAAATGGGTACAATCATTAAAGGAAAAACAGCTTATGGATGCTCTAGGTGGAAAGAAGGATGTAATTTCAGAAGACTTTTTTAATTGCTCTTATTGCATTTCTCATTAATACTATAGTTAATAGTCATCTAATACTTTGACAAAATAGTCTATATTTTGAATTCATGAAAATAACTTCTGTATAACTCAATACCTAAATAATAATAAATTATAAACTATTCATACCTTATTGCTTCAATTGGATCCATACGTGCGGCTTTTTGAGCTGGGAAATAGCCAAATCCAACACCTATAACTGTGCAAACTGCAAACGAAACGAATATTGACCACATCGGAATGGAGGCTGGTAAGCCAAAAGAACTGCATAGCATTGTACCTAACCATCCTACAATTATGCCTAATAATCCTCCTGTCAAACTTATTAAAATAGATTCTATCAAAAATTGATTGCTGATATCTATACCGCGAGCACCTACTGACATTCTCAAACCTATTTCTTTGGTGCGTTCAGTCACTGATACAAGCATTATGTTCATAATACCAATGCCAGCTACAAGAAGTGAAAAGGCGGCTGCAACAACCAATATTATTGTTATAGTGTCCATTGTAGAAGACATCGTTTCCATCATCTCTTGTTGACTACGTATTGTAAAATCGTCTACGGCATCTCCCTTTAATTCGTGAGACTCCCTAAGGATGCTTGTCAATTCAGATATGGCATCATCTGTAAGTTCCTCTGTAATGGCTGAACAGTTTATAGTGCTGTAGTAAGTCTGGGCTAATACTCGTTTCATAACTGTTGTGTATGGAGATATAATCACGTTGTCCTGGTCCATACCCCAGGAATTATACCCCTTTGATTTTAGAACACCTACAATACGAAGTGGAATTGATTTAAAACGAATTGTTTTACCTACAGGGTCGCTGCCGTCAGGAAATAGCTCGTCAACAATAGTCTTTCCTACAACACACACTTTAGAACTCTTCTTTATGTCTTCTTCTGTAAAAAAATCACCGTCCTGAATCTTCCATTGTTTTATATTTAGATAATCTATTCCTTCACCATACAAACTTGTTGTTGTGTTGTTGGCGCCAAATATGGCCTGACCTGCTGAAGTCACTTCGGGGGATACATATGTGATATATTTCTTGTTGTGTACTATCTCTTTGTAGTCTTTCTCTTTGAGTGTCTGCATTGCTGATGGATCCTGACGTACACCGCCACGCATCTCGGCACCTGGACGAATCATTATTACGTTTGTACCCATCTGGGATATGTTCGCACGTACACTTTCTTTTGAACCCTGACCGATTGCCATCATGATGATTACTGCTGCAACACCAATGATGATACCCAGCATCGATAGGAACGAACGAAATTTATTATTGGATATCGCTCGTAAAGCAATCCTTAATAAATTAAAAAAACTCATATAATGATTATTGGAATTTATTCAAACTAATCTGATACTCATAAAAATCTTCTATCATGCAACTAACTTGTCTACTCGTCAAATAGTTAACTTGTCAACTATAAAATATCAATCATCTTGTGGAACAGGTAATTTGGCCAATGCTTCTGCTGCTGATAATATGTTCTTGTTTTCTATATCATCTCGAATTTTTCCATCACGAAGGTTTATGTTACGTGATGAATACTGGGCAATTTCTGGATTGTGAGTTACAAATATTATTGTACGTCCCTGCTTATGCAATTCCTGAAATAATACTAACATCTCGAAAGATGTGCGGGTATCAAGATTTCCTGTTGCTTCATCGGCGAGCAATACTGCAGGATCGTTCACCAAAGCGCGTGCAATAGCTACACGTTGCATATGACCTCCTGACATTTGATTCGACTTGTGTTCCAAACGATCTCCAAGACCTACAGCCTGCAAGGCTTTGATTGCTGCCTCTCTACGCTGACTTGCACTATACTTCTTATTATACATCAGTGGAAGTTCTACATTTTCTACCGCTGTTGTCTTTGGTAATAGATTATAATTCTGAAATACAAATCCTATTTTGCGGTTACGCAGTTTGGCTCGTTGGGATTTTGACATCTTCCTTACGGGGGTTCCGTCAAGATAATATTCACCAGATGTTGGTGTGTCCAGACAACCCAATTGATTCAATAAAGTGGATTTTCCTGAACCTGATGTACCCATGATTGTGACAAATTCACCCTCATGTATCTTAAAACTGACACCACGCAATGCTTTAACTACTTCATTACCTACCTTGAAATAGCGTTTAACATTGTCAAGTTCTATTACTACCTTTCGTTCGTCTCCTACCATCGTAAGTAATAATTATAATCCGTTATTTTTTATTTTTCACGACCACCATTGCCGTTTCCTTGTCTACTAGTATCATTTGAGCCACTTGTAGCAGATGTGTTGTTATTTTGACCGTCTTTCTTGTTTTTGCGGTTCGAACCAGGGCGGCTAGGCATGAATGGATTGTTGTTCTCCTGTTGAGTCTCTTCTTCTTGTTCTATGTTGAATTCAGTAATAATTTCATCACCTGCCTTCAAACCAGAAGTTATCTCAGTCAAACTGCCATTGCTACTACCAATCTCAACTGCCTTTGCCTTAAATACATTACCCTCACGAATCCATACCTTCTTATCACCTTCGCAATCTTCGATGCTCTCACCATCTAAAAGCAATGCTTCATTTGGAGAAAAACGAAGCGCCTTGGAAGGTATAGTGAGAACATCATATTTTTCCATTGTGTAAATCGTAACATTTGCTGTCAAACCTGGCTTGAGCTTCAGCTCCTCGTTTGGGGCTGATATCACAACCTCGTATGTCACGACATTGCTCTCTGTTGTAGCTTCCTGACGTACTTGAGTAACGCCACCTTGGAATACGTCGTCGGGGAACGCATCAACTGTAAACGTAACGCGTTGTCCTTCTTTCACTCCGCCTATATCTGCTTCGTCTACTTTTGCTATCACACGCATGTCGGTTAAATCTTGAGCTAAGATAAAGAGAGTAGGGGTGGTCATTGCTGCTGCTACTGTTTGACCCTCCTCAACCTCTTTACTCAAAACTACTCCGTCTATTGGAGAAGTGATTGTTGCATAGCCTAAGTTGGTATGTGCCTTGGATACATTCTGGCGTTGCACTTCTACTTGCTGTCCCGACTGCTCAGACTGACTTACTGATTGATCATAGGCTAAACGGGCTTGGTTGAGAGATTCCATCGCTTGATTAACACTTTCCTTTGCTCTGTTGTTAGATGTCAGAGTACTGTTATAGCTTTGCTGAGCTTGATTCATGCTTTGAGTCGCATTGTTCAGACTTTGTTGGGCATTATTCAAGCTCTGAAGAGCTTGTTCGTATTCATTGGCAGATATCAAGCCGCGTTGAAAAAGGGTACTGTAACGATTGTAGTTCGACTGGGCTATCGACACCTCATTCTTGGCAAATTCTACATTCTTACTTGCCAAGTCTAAATTCTTGCGAGCCAATTCCAAGTCTTTGTTCGACAGTTCCAAGTCTTTTTTAGACAATTCCAAACTTGTGCCACTGTATTCCACATTACGCGATGAAGCATCTACACTGCGGTTTTGATAATTTTGTGAACTGACGGCACTGGCCAGATTGCTTTCGGCGGAAACCAATTCTGAATTCAGATTCGTACGATCAAGTTCTGCCAACACTTGCCCTTTATGAACATAACTGTTGTAGTCAACATATATCTTGCTGATTATACCTGAAACTTGAGTTCCTACTTCCACCTTAGTCACTGGCTCTATTGTCCCTGTTGCGGTTATACTTGTGGATAAATTCTGTTTTTCGGCTTTTGCTGTTGTATAACTAACCTTCTTTTCGCTGCCACAGCCAATTGCTAATATCGACAAACCTAAAAATGCTGTTTTTATAATATTCCTCATATTTATTTTTTTTTCAATAGTAAATTCTAAATCTTGAACTACGGACTCCTTCTATAAAAAATATATATCTGAGAGTCCTAAACAGATTGTCAATTTCATATACTTTTCATATTTCTATAACTTCATCACATTGCCTTCATAGAATCTTAGAAGAGCAAGATTAAGTATTGCTGTATATTTTGATTGAAGTAGCTGTTGCTTGGCTTGAATTAAATTAGTCTTACCTGTGAGCAGTTCTGCTATATTTTTCAAGCCTACTTCAAATTGGGCATTCAATAATTCATAACTTGCTTCATTGCTTGTGAGATTTGACTTTGCATATATATATTGCTGTTGCGAATTTTTAGCATTTAGCCAACTGCTCTCTATCTTGGAATATAGTTCTTGTTCAGCTTTTTCTAATTCTAACTGACTTGTTTCTGCTGCCAATTGAGCACGTACAACATTCGTGTGATTCTGACGACCATCGAAAATAGGAACGCTTACGCTCAAGCCTAAACTGTTATTTAGATTATTCTTCAGTTGAGTGAAAATGGCGTCGTCAGACACGCTGTTATTGCTGGTTCCTATTCCCGCCATCAGACTGATAGTTGGGTAATAACCGCGTTTGGCTATATTTAAATCTAGTTTCGAGGATTCTTGGTTAAGATGAGCTCTTTCTATTTCTGGACGATATAATAATGCTGTGCTATATACCGATGACAATGAAGGAAGGGGAGATAAAACGTGGGAATCATCTATATCTGGAATCACTATGTCAAAACTCTCAAGCTGAACCAACTGTAATATTTGTTTTAATTGTAGCTTTGTACTCGATAGTTGAACCTCTGAATTAACAACATTATATTCATCTTGACTCACCTGAGACTCCATTTGAGCTAAGTCTGCCTTTGATATACTGCCTACGTCAAACATATCCTGAGCACGGTCAAGTTGAATCTTGGAACTCTCAAGAATCTCCTTGTTTACGCGAACTGCCTCATCTAAATATATGATTTGAACGTAGTACTGAACAATCTGTTCCTGAATTTCATTACTGGTGCTCAGAATATCTTGCTCGGCTATTTCGCTTGACAATGAGTATTTCTTGATATTTTGATGGTTAATGCCACCATTCCAAACAGTCCAGTTCGCATTGATTCCATAACTGCCGTTGTAGCTAACCTCGTTTGAGGTACTTGTGAATGTACCATTGCTCAAACTAACTGTCTGCTCACTGAAAGGACGCCAAGATACATTTTGATTTGTTGATGCTGAAAGGGTGGGGTACAAAGTGGAACGTGATTGCTCATATTCAGCTTCTGAAAGACGTTTGTTTACTTGACTTTGACGCAACTGAATATTGTGAGATAAGGCATAGTTAATACAGTCTTCGAGACTCCATTTTGATGGAAGGTTTTGGCTGTGGATGGATATACTATATAATGAGAATAGCAAGAATAGCATATACCAATAACGAGGTCTGAATATCATAACAAATTATTTATGTGTAAAAAAATGAAAGCAGTTGGTCTATAAGCCGGGTTCTGTCTCTGGTTCTATCTACTATTTGGAAGATAAGAACAAGAGGTTTGTCATTTATCTACTTTATGTGTCACCACATAAATCTAGCGTTCTACCCCTTGGCTGGGAAGGGCTACCGTTAAATGACCCCGAAGAATCATAAGCCAATATACATGAACTTGCAGCTCCCAAGATGCACAGCCAATGTGTCGCCACATCGCTGGTGGGCTCTTACCCCGCCTTCTCACCATTGCCCTAAGGCTGTTGTTTTCTTCTGCATTACTTAACCCTCACGGATTACTTCGTGTTACGAAGTGGGATGCCCTTGGCTGCCCGGACTTTACTCTCTGCATAGTGTTTTGCATATATGCACAGCGACAAACCGACCAACTGATTTCATTTGCAAATATAATAAAAAAACAATTTTTTTATTGCCGATTTTTAATAAAAATGTTCGATTTTACTGCAATTTGTTACAATTTGTTACTATTATATATAAATTCTACACATCAATATTTTCTCATTCATCATTATAATCCTATGTTAGCAAGTCTGGCCTCAACTGGCGTGTACGTTCAATTGCCTGCTGCAACTCCCATTCACCAATCTTTTTGGGATCTCCACTCAGCAAGATATCGGGAACATCGCCAAATCCTTCATAATGAGCGGGGCGAGTATATATTGGGGGGGCTAACAAATTGTCTTGAAAACAATCGTCTAAGGCGGCTTGAGAATCACCTATACTACCTGGAATAAGACGTACGAGAGCATCGGTTATTACAGCAGCTGCCAATTCTCCCCCAGACAACACATAATCTCCTATCGATATCTCATGTGTAATAAGTTTTTCACGAATTCGATGGTCAATTCCTTTATAGTGACCACAGAGAATTATTATATTTTTCAACTGACTTAGGCCATTTGCCATTACTTGATTAAATTGGGAACCATCTGGAGTCGTATAAATAACAGCATCATATTCTTCTCCTTTTGATTCCTTTAAAGACAGTTTTAATGATTCTATACAATCGGCAATCGGTTGAATCTGCAGTATCATACCTGAACCACCACCAAATGGGTAGTCGTCAACACGCTTGTGTTTGTCTTTTGTGTAATCACGAAGGTTGTGAATATGAATCTCAACAAGTTCCTTCTTGATCGCACGTCCTATTATGCTCTCTGACAGAAATCCACTAAACATTTCTGGCAATACGGTTATGATATCTATACGCATAGTTGTTTTAATAAAAAACGCCATCTTTATGTTTAGTAAAAGATGGCGCATATATAGTTGCCTTGCGGTAAATTTGTTCTAATTTAACAATCCTAACTCCTTGAAGCAATCTATCAATGCAGAAACACATGTGTCAACTTGAGCTTTCGTGTGGGTTGCCATTAATGCCACGCGTACTAATGTGTCTTGAGGGGCACATGCTGGTGGTATAACTGGATTAATGAATATGCCTTTCTCGAATGCCAGACGTGTTACTTTAAACGTCTTCTCAACATCACGTACATAAAGAGGAATTATAGGACTTTCTGTGTCGCCTATCTCAAAACCTGCTTCTTTGAACTGAGATAATGCATAATTCGTGATCTTCCACAAATTCTCCTGACGCTCTGGTTCTGATTGGATTATATGTAGAGCTTCCAGAGCTGCTGCTGTAGCTGCTGGAGTATTTGATGCAGAGAATATATACGTACGAGAGTTATGGCGAATCCAGTTGATTGTATCGCTGTCTGATGCTATAAAACCACCTATTGAAGCCAATGATTTAGAGAAAGTGCCCATAATCAAATCAACCTCATCTGTCAAACCAAAATGATCACATGTACCACGACCTTGACGACCAAACACACCAATTCCATGAGCTTCATCTACCATCAGAGAAGCATTATATTTTTTCTTCAAGGCTACTATTTCTGGTAATTTCGCCAAGTCACCCTCCATGGAGAATAAACCATCTGTAACGATTAACTTTAAAGCATCTGGACGACAGCGTTTCAACTCGCGCTCTAAGTCATCCATGTCATTGTGTTTGTAATGGAAGAACGTGGATACTGACAAACGGCGACCATCTACAATTGAAGCATGATCACGGTCATCTCCTAATATGTAGTCGTTACGACCTGTTAAACACGATATCACACCGGAATTAACTGTGAAACCTGTTGAGTAAACTAACGCTGCATCCTTACCAACAAACTCTGCTAACTCATTTTCAAGTTGTACATGAAGGTCAAGGGTTCCATTTAGAAAACGCGAACCAGCACAACCGGTTCCGTATTTTTCAATGGCTTTGATAGCGGCTTCTACTATACGACGATCGTAAGTTAAGCCCATGTAAGAATTAGAACCAAACATCAGAACTTTCTTGCCGTCCATGGTTACTTCTGTGTCCTGATGACTGTCTATTTCACGAAAATAAGGATAGATGCCTGCTTCAATAAATTTCTGAGGCTCTCTATATTTTTTAAACTTTTCTTGTAATAAACCCATAATATTTTAACTTATCATTGTTATATCATTATATATAACAATAACTTCGTTTTCTACATTATTTGTGTTCTCAGTTTTATTATGCCAATAATAAGGGCATTTTTTTTACAGGCTACAAAGGTAATAAATTTATTGCGAACAGAAGACTTTTTTTACAAAAAAATGCATTTTTGTGATTTTATCTTCTTTTTTTTCTTTATCTCATAACAAAACACTATATTTGTAATTCAATTGTAATATTTGATGTTCTATACGCTTTTCAAATTTTAAGCATTGCATTCTTATAGATGGTTTTTAGGATATGAATAATAAAAAAAATATTGTATTTGTTGTCAATCCTATTTCTGGAACGTCTGGAAAAAGAACTATTGTCAACCAAATTGATAAATACATCGACAATAGTATATTTGATTTCAAAATTGTTTATACCGAATATAAAGGACACGCTTCTGATATTGCGGCTCTGGCGGCTAAAAAGGGTGTTGACATTGTTTGCGCTATTGGAGGCGACGGTACGGTTAATGAAGTAGCATCAGCATTGATACACACGGACACAGCTCTTGCAATTATTCCTTGTGGATCTGGAAACGGGTTAGCCAGACATCTTAGAATTCCTGGAGATGCAATTAGAGCTATTAAAACCATAAATTCTTGCAAGCCTATTAAAATTGATTATGGTATTGTAAATGATCATCCTTTCTTTTGTACTTGTGGGGTTGGACTTGATGCATTCGTCTCACAGAAATTTGCTGAGTGTGGAAAAAGAGGGTTCTTGTCATATATAGAGCAGGTTCTCAAACACGCTCTTAAATATAATCCAGAATCCTATGTACTTGATGTAGTAAATGAAGAATCTTCTCATGTGGAGTATAAAGCGGCATTGATAGCATGTGCAAATGCATCCCAGTATGGAAATAATGTGTATATTGCACCCGGGGCTTCTGTTCTTGATGGACTGCTGGATGTCATTATTGTTGAACCATACAAAATGTTGGATGCCACACAAATGGGAATTCAAATTATGAACGGCACTCTTCATAAAAACAAACATATTAAAAGGTTTAAATGTAAGTGCATTACGATAAAAAGAAAAGAACACGGACCAATACATTACGATGGCGACCCTATGACAACCGGGGATGTTATCAAGGTGGAAATTGTTCCAAGAGGCCTTAAAGTTATTTGTTCAGGAAAAGAAGGCATACGAAAAATTGGAGATTCACTACAAAACACAGTGAAAATGTATTTCAACAATATTTATATGAAGTCTGGACAGTTCTTGACCGACAGCTCAAATAAAGGGAAACAAATATTGGGTATTAAGAACGAAAAAAACAATGAATGAATTCTGCATGTCTGACTTATATGTTTAAAGGAAAAATTTTTGACGATATAGCACTTCACTATGCAACAAATGCTGATAATATGCGTTTGTTGCATTTGTTTAATCCTTCACAGGAAATTGCATTAGCCGACAACTCCACATCTTTCACTCCAAAGAGAATGGTCAGAATGATGGAAGAACAAATGTGGAATTTTCCTATATGGTATGCTGACAAAAATGACCTGATACTGAAATTTGATAATCAGATTGTTGATATCAAAGGAAATACTGTCGACTATATTCCTGATAATACTATCCCTCTTCCATGGGGATGGAATAAAGCAGTAAGGCAAAGATTTATTAAATTGGGAATTGACTCGAAATTAATGCCAGATGAAAGCTATATTGATTCCTTAAGAATTATGGCATCCAGGAAGTTTTGTGCAAATTATATACACAAGCTGATTCCTTGCTTCAACAACATGGAAAATATCGTGGGCCAGAATATGACATTTGTTGATGATATTTCATGTCTTCAAGAAATGAAACCCGACGAGTTGATATTCAAACAATTATGGTCTAGTAGCGGAAGAGGTAATTTCGTCGCAAACCCTAAAGATGCCGATGCTGCTAAACGCCTACAACGTTATGTCGCAAAACAGGGTGGCTTTGTTGCTGATGTGTTCTACAATAAAATACTTGATTTCGCAATGGAATTCTATGTGTATCATAACGGTGAGGTTGAATTCCTGGGATATTCCGTATTTAAAACTGAGGCTAATGGCAAATATGAAGGGAATATGATTAAAGAACAAGCAGAATTAAGGAACATAATCATTAGTCAACTTGGAGATCACAATTTGCTCGACTCTATTAAAACAGCTCATCTCAATTTGATAAAGAAATATATTAGCGGCAGGTATGTGGGATTTATTGGAGTCGACATGATGGTGGTTGATTTAGATGGAAAGCGGGCTTGTCATCCATGCGTCGAAATAAACCTAAGAATGAATATGGGAATCGTTGCTATGAATGCATATCAACGCTTGCGACGTGATTTGGAAGTTGGAATAGGGGGGACTGGCGATTCTGAACTTGGAGCCTGCTTGCGATCGTCAACTCGTTCGTTTGATGAAGTCATGCGAGAACGCGGATTCCACACATCTCTCAAATCATGCTTAATCTCCATTAAATATTCTTGAGTTCCTTCACTTTCGTTGCCGAAACGGTCGTATGATGTCATGGCATAATAGCGGTAACCTGATAATGAACCTGTCAGAGGTAGATAGGTGCCGCGCACCATCGTCTTAAGTAAATCTTTACTACTCTTTGTGTCTACAGGATAGGTGTTGGAACCATATATGTTATAATACACATAGTCGTGGTCGGAGTCAACAGACACATCGCGAGGACCTCGCTCATCTGAACCTATCCAGTATAGGCAATGACCATCAACGTCATGATATAATTCATTAGGCTTTGTCGGACTAATGGTGTCTTGGCTCCATGTCATCCTGCTGCTTAAGCATGGTGTGGGGTAGAACTCTTTGCATGTACGAGTATAAAGACCTTGATTGTTACGAGTAAAGAAATCACTACGGAAAAATACTAATCCGCCTATGCCGCAGTTACGAGACGCATGCATCTCTGACCATACGTCATTTAGTGTCCAGTTGCCTTCGGAAGGGTCCAGGAAATATATTCCCAACCCAGGGGCTATAGCATGACCATAACTGTGCTCTAACCAATCATACAAAAAAGGAAAAAAGGACTCGCCACGGAAATACATCATTGGAAATAATACATCTTGAAGATTGTCACGAAGCCAGCCTTGAGCATCCTGGAATACTGCGTCATAGCTGTTCCAACCCTTGCTGCTGTAACGGCTCAAATCACGGAATTTACCTATTGGAGAACTCGACAACTTAACCCACGGCTTGAGTGGCTTGACGGCTGCATTTATCTTACGTACTATGCTAGTAATATTATCACGGCGCTGCGCTGGAGTGCAATCATCTTTGTAGTTATAACTGCGCTCTGGATAACGGATATAGTCGAGAGATATGCCGTCTATGTCGTATCTGGCTGTTATTTCGTGGCAAATGCTGGCTATGTAGTCTCCTGTCTCGGGATGATCGGGGCGCATAAACCAGTCATTACTCGTTTTTCTGCACATGTAGGGATAACGCTCCGTTATTGAATTTTTACCAAAACCCTTTTGCTTTTTTAAGTCGCCTAAGGGAATACACACTATCCAACAATGCAATTCCATTCCTCGTTTATGACATTCGCTGATGGCAAACTGTAATGGGTCATAACCAGGATCTTTGCAGGGGGTGCCTGTCAAACATTCATCCCATGGCTCTATAGAGGATGGATAAATCACTGAGCCACGAACACGGGTTTGTAACACTACGGTATTGATATTTGCATTTTGAAGCTTATCGAGAATGTTACACAACTCCGCCTTCTGCTTTTCCATCGATTCTTCGTCAACAGACTTAACTCGAGGCCAGTCCAAACTCTTAACAGTCGTTAGCCATACTGCCCTTATTTCGTGTTTGGGGTATGTCGACACGCTAGTCCATGGATCTGGATTACCATTCTCCATTGTCGTATATACCTGACCGAAAGAGATGAAATGAAAGTAAATTGATATAATAATTAATAATGTAATTCTGATTTTGATCATAATGACAAATATTTCATTATACAAAGATAAGTTATTTTTAACAAACCGCAATCATTAATTTTTCTTTTTAACTATTCTTTTGTTTTTAATAATTAGATTATCGTTAATTCCTCTGTTTTTCAAATATAATCAATCATTAGGTTTTATGTCAAAATAATTTTATTTTGGGCTGATTATTTTAGAAGTGGTGAACGTGCTGTTTGCTGTAGCGTGTAGATTATAAGAGTTTGGTGCCAAAAGAAATGTTTTTATTACATGGAAACATTACAATTTTTTTAATTCAAATTCTTTTTTTATTCTGACTGGGTTAGGATTAATATTCTACCAACAAAGAAAAAACACGACTATGAAAAGCCGTGTTTGATTCTTAATTCATAAAATTGGCATGCTATTAGTGAATGCCACCAAAGCATCCATTGGCATAGCACACATATGCGAAAAGTGCCAATAGAGTAATTATCCAGAAACCAATGTATAAAGCTTGTTTAAGACGCCTTTTTTTGCTTCGCTGCTTTTTCTCCTCAGGAGATATCGGTTTACGTTTTTTAACCTTGTTTTTTTTACCCTTGCCTTTCATAATACTAATTTTTTGTGGTTCTAAACACAAATATACGTCTTTTTAATATACAAACCAAAGGATTATTATTTTTTTATTTAAAATATGGTGATTTCGATGAAATAAAAGTGTATTTAATTCCCTGATTCCTTATTGTTTTATAAACTTCAAAAATTTCTTTACAATATACATGAAAAATACTCTTTTTTTTAACATTTACTTTTTTTCTTGTGACGTGGGTTGTCAATTTCCTTAAAATAAGTGAAAAACGTACCATATTATTTTGACATCTCCCATTTTAAACATAATTTTGTATTAGAAAATAAAAAATAATAATATGGGAAAAGTTCTTATTATTGGTGCTGGTGGGGTCGCCACTGTAGCTGCACACAAAGTAAACCAAAATCCAGAGGTGTTCAACGAAGTAATGATTGCCAGCAGAACAAAGGCTAAATGTGATGCTCTTGTGAATGCTATAGGTAATCATGATATCAAAACTGCTCAAGTAGATGCCGACAATGTGGATGAACTCGTAAAACTTTTTAACGAGTTCAAGCCTGAAATCGTTATGAACCTCGCTTTGCCTTATCAGGACCTTACTATCATGGAAGCATGCCTGAAAACTGGTGTTAACTATCTCGACACGGCTAACTACGAACCAAGAGACGTGGCTCATTTTGAGTATAGTTGGCAATGGGCTTACAAACAGCGTTTTGAAGATGCGGGACTTACGGCTATATTAGGTTGTGGCTTCGACCCTGGAGTTTCGGGCATATATACTGCTTATGCAGCAAAACATCATTTCGATGAAATACATTATCTTGATATTGTTGATTGCAATGCCGGAAATCATCACAAGGCTTTTGCTACGAATTTCAATCCGGAAATCAATATCCGTGAAATCACCCAGAAAGGCTTGTATTATGAAGATGGAAAATGGATCGAAACAGAACCGTTGGAGATTCACCAACCACTTACATATCCTAATATTGGACCTCGTGAATCTTACCTTCTTCATCACGAAGAACTGGAATCATTAGTGAAAAACTTCCCAACGATTAAAAGAGCCAGGTTCTGGATGACATTCGGACAGGAATACCTCACTCATCTTAGAGTTATTCAGAACATCGGTATGGATAGAATCGACGAAATTGATTATAATGGAATGAAAATAGTGCCACTACAGTTTCTCAAAGCTGTTTTGCCTAATCCACAAGATTTGGGTGAAAACTATGAGGGAGAAACATCAATTGGCTGTCGTATTCGTGGTATTAAGGATGGAAAGGAACGTTCTTATTATGTCTATAACAATTGCTCTCACCAAGAAGCCTATAAAGAAACTGGAATGCAGGGTGTTAGCTATACTACAGGAGTGCCTGCTATGATTGGAGCTATGATGTTCCTAAAAGGTATTTGGAAAAAACCTGGTGTATGGAATGTGGAAGAATTCGACCCAGACCCATTTATGGAACAACTCAACAAACAAGGACTGCCATGGCACGAAATATTCGACCAAGACCTTGAATTATAATATGTATTAATTAAGCAAATTGTTTACTAAATACATTTTACTATAACTACTCGTCTTTTAAAAATCAATTTTTCAGCAAACTAAATAAATTGCCTACTTATATATTCGTTAACTCGTAAACTTAATATATTTATTATGCCAGAACAAAATAGTGAAAAACTGAAAGCATTGCAAGCTGCAATGCAAAAAATAGAGAAAAGCTTTGGACATGGATCCATTATGAAGATGGCTGATGACCAAATTGAACAAGTTGATGTTATACCTACGGGTTCTATAGGTCTTAATGCTGCACTTGGAGTGGGAGGTTATCCTAAAGGAAGAATTGTAGAAATTTATGGACCAGAATCTTCTGGTAAGACCACATTGGCTATACATGCAATTGCTGAGGCGCAAAAACAGGGAGGTATCGCTGCTTTTATTGATGCAGAACATGCATTCGACCGATTTTATGCTCAAAAACTTGGAGTGGATATGAATAGTCTGTGGATTTCTCAACCTGATAGTGGAGAACAAGCACTGGAAATCGCCGACCAACTTATTCGCTCATCTGCTGTAGATATCATCGTTATCGACTCTGTAGCTGCTCTTACACCTAAAGCAGAAATCGAAGGGGATATGGGAGATAATCGTGTTGGACTACATGCGCGACTCATGAGCCAGGCTCTTAGAAAACTGACATCAAACATAAGCAAAACTAACACTTGCTGTATCTTTATCAATCAGCTGAGAGAAAAAATCGGAGTTATGTTCGGAAATCCAGAAACCACTACCGGAGGTAACGCACTCAAATTCTATGCATCTGTAAGACTCGATATTCGTAAGGGTACTACAATTAAAGACGGAGATGAGGTGAAAGGTAACCAAACGAAGGTGAAAGTCGTGAAAAACAAAGTTGCACCTCCTTTCCGTAAGGCAGAATTTGATATTATGTTTGGAACTGGCATATCTAAAAGTGGAGAAATCATAGATCTTGGCGTACAGCTTGGAATTATTAAAAAGTCAGGAAGCTGGTTCTCTTATGAAGACCAGAAGTTGGCACAGGGACGTGATGCCAGCAAAAAACTAATGGAAGACAACCCGCAACTCGCGGAAGAAATTGAAGCGAAGATAATGCAGCAACTTTCTGGAAAAAAACTCGACACATTACAAGAAAACAATGAAGAGGAGAATTAATCTCCATCTTCATTGTTTTTACATCATATATCAACTATTAACATGCCGCCACGTCTTGCCATAATATCTCCTAACACTCTTGAAGCAAACGGACTGAAAATCCTGCTTCATGATATTATTCCTATGGCCGATGTAACTGATTTCCCATCCGTAGAAGATTTTATGGAAGAAAATCAGATTACTCCTTTCTTCCATTATTTTGTTTCGGCACAACTATTGATTGATAACATTGATTTCTTTATGAGTCATAAAAAGCAGACATTTGTTCTGACGGCCAGAAACAATAACGATGCGGTCTTACATAATTTTTATACTATTAACACTAACCTTGACCAACATTCATTGATAAAATCTCTACTTCAGTTACACCAAAAAGGACATGCCAATCATCATTATGCTATGCATAACCAGAATCAAACAAGAGAACTTCCAATATCAAGCCGTGAGGCCGAAGTGCTCGCTTTGGTAGCTAGAGGGTTTATTAACAAAGAAATTGCTGAAAAACTTTGTATTTCTCTTCCTACTGTTGTTACTCATAGAAAAAATATTTGTGAAAAACTGAATCTTCGTTCTGTTTCAGCTCTTACCATTTTTGCTGTAATGAACGGTATTGTTGCAGTTGATGACATTTAGCGGCTTTTATTGAAAACTAATATTTAATAACATCATTATTATACTTTTATTTTTTTTGTATGTATAATTTTAATTTTTATTTACCAACTAAAATTTTATTTGGAGCTGGACAGCTGCAGAACTTACACAAAGAAAATATGCCGGGAAAAAAGGCTTTAATAGTTACAAGTAACGGTAGCTCAACAAAAAAATATGGTTATTTGGATGCTGTGGAAAAAGAACTTGAACTGGCTGGTGTAAAACATGTTCTTTTCGACCAAATAAGAGCTAATCCAACTCGTGAAAATGTGATGGATGGCGCTAAAAAAGCTAAAGATGAAGATTGCGATTTTGTAGTGGCTCTCGGAGGAGGAAGCGTTATGGATGCTTCTAAAATGATTGTTATTATGATGACAAATAACGGTGACATCTGGGATTACTCTTTCTCAAAGGCTGGAGGGAAGAAACCTTTTGTAAACGATGCTGCTCCATTGGTATGTATTTCTACTAGTGCAGGAACGGCTAGCGAAGTGGATCAAGGTGGTGTAATATCAAATGATGCTGTCGGTGAAAAAACCGCCCTTTTCCATCATTCTATGTTTCCTCGGCTTTCTATTGTCGATTGCAATCTCACAATGAGTGTCCCTCCTAAATTTACCGCATATCAAGGTATGGATGCATTCTTCCATGCGGCCGAAACTGTTGTCAACACCAAAGTGCATCCAATGGCTGAAATGTTTGCGCTTAAGACTATAGAACTTATTGCAGAGAACTTGCCTAAGGCTTATCGTAACGGAAACGACATAGAAGCACGTGCTGCTATGCATCTTGCTAATTCTCTCGCTGGATACTATATGCTTTGTACTTCACAGCATACTTTAGAACATGTTCTGGGATCTAATCACCCACAACTTGAGCATGGCGCTGGATTGATTATGCTTTCTAATGCATATTTTGGATTCTTTGCTGAAAGAAAAGCTGCTGAAGAACCCATGAAGAAAATGGCTAAGGCCATGGGCGTAGAAAATCCACAATCGGGAATGGACTTTATAAAAGCTCTCAATGATTTGATTAAAGAAATTGAATGTGATAATCTCAAAATGAGTGATTATGGAGTCACTCCTGAAGAATTACTGACATTTCCACAGAAAATGCATGAAGTTTTGGGTGGTGACACATCGGCTGATCCATTGCTGCTCTCTGACGACGACTACCTGACTATATTTCAACAAGCATATAGATAACCTATACTTTTTATAATAAATGATAGAGGCGCTGAACTATTTTTTCGACGCCTCTATTATTATGTTTATATTATGTCTTTCTTATCTACTCAATGAAGCCTTCCATGATTGCAGTGGGGCTGGCATTATTATCAAAAGCACCTAATTTATAGCCTCCCGGAAGACATTGCGGCTCCCAATAGAATACTCCACGACAATGACCATTTGTCTCGGTGCGCGACTCTTGTATTATACGTGATAACTGACGACGACCCTCATCCATCACTTCAGGATGAGATTCATCTACCTCGAAACCTGTTTCTACAATCATTACATCACATCCATATTTTTCGCTTACATGGCGTATGTTTGCAATGCAATCACTTATTATGTCATCGGCTTTCAGTTCGGGATGACCTTCCATTGCCCAATATGGATAGAGAGACATGCCAACCATATCGAATTTACCACCATATTTCAATATCGTATCCAGATTATGGTCATAAAGACTCTGGCGATGGCCACGGTCAAGATGCACTATTACTATTGCATCTGGAAATATCTCTTTTACTGCATCATAACCTGCCCTTATAAAACCTGCATATTGTTCCGGATTCGTCTTTATATGTCCCATTGATTCTGTAATAATGCTTTTACCATTCTCATCTTTCATCTCCCAGCCACGTTCATTGGTCTTTACACTCCATAGCATGCCATTGGTCGTTTCATTCCCTACCTGAACCCAGCGAGGCTCTATTCCATTATCTTTTAGCAAACTCAGTACGTCGATGGTATGCGAGCGTAAGTCGGATTTCATTTCGTCATAGCCATGGCCTAACCAAGCCTTGGGAATTGGTTGCTTACCAGGGTCAGCCCAAGAATCACTATAGTGAAAGTCTACCATTAAATCCATGCCTAATGATTTTACTCGTTTGGCTATGGATAACAATTCATTTTTGTCATTCATCCCTCCACGAGGGTTTACCCAAACGCGCATCCTTATAGCACTCATCTGATAATCTGTCTTAAGTAGTTCCAAACAATCACGCTCATGACCGTTTCTATCATGAAAACGTATGCCCCGCCGCTCTTGACCGGGCAGAAAACCAACATCGGCCCCCTTCACAAAATCGATGGGCGAACTGTTTTTTTGTGACATCAGATTCATACTGTAAATCAGCATGAATAGAATTGTTAATCTTAATTTCATATTCTCCTCCTTTTATAATAATTTATACAAACTACTTTTCTACTTGTCTACTTAAGTAAAACTAGTAGAATATTGCTTCGCAAATTACTTGAACGCCTACATGGTCATTAAGACGTTTTACAATGTTTTGCTTCATGGAGTTCAACTCTTGGCGCAATACCGATGATTTTATCTGAACATAAAGTGTTTGGTTTTTTATAAATATATCGCCTGTATATGGATAAATACCTTTACCCATTACATCGCCCCATGAAGATATTAATCGGTACTGGTTTAATGGCGTTTCCAATCCTTCGTCACGTAAAAACTGACGGACTACATCTCCTATCTTTTCTGAATTCCTGCGTTGCATTAGTCTATAACTCCTCCTTTCACATTGAATATTTTATGCTTCCCTGGAAGCTTTTCTAATATCTTGTCTAAATATTCGCGGTTTGTATCTGTAATGAAAATCTGGCCAAATGAAGATTCTGACACCATACTCACAATGTTCTCAACACGTTGAGAATCTAATTTGTCGAATATGTCATCCAAGAGAAGTAGGGGAGTGGTGTGGCTACCGGTTTCTTTTAGAAAATTAAACTGCGATAACTTCAGACTTATAAGATAAGATTTCGATTGACCTTGTGAACCTTCTTTCTTTATTGGATAGCCGTTCAGAGTCATTGAGATGTCGTCTTTGTGGATGCCGTGAAGTGAATAACCCATTATCAAATCCTTCGGACGGTCACGTTGTATCACTTCCAAGAGAGGACCACGCTGACAGTGGCTTGTGTATTCCAACCCAACGGTTTCACTACTCGGAGATATTCGATTATAATAGTCTTGAAATAATGGAATAAAGGCTTCTATAAATGAACTGCGTGCCTCATATATTATTTCACCACATTCGGCCATAATCTGTTCGTATGCTTCTAATAAGTCATCTGATATCGGAAGGTCTTGTTTTAGCAAAATGTTACGTTGTTGCAAGGCCTTGTTGTAACGCTGAAGAACACCTAAATAGGTCGGATTATATTGTGAAATCACTGAGTCCAAAAAGCGTCGGCGAGATTCACTCCCGCCTGTAATCAATTCTTGGTCATTAGGACTAACAAGTATCAACGGAAGTAAGCCGATGTGCTCCGACATCCTTCTATAAGTCTTGTCACCACGACGAAACTGCTTCTTTTGCTTTAACTTCATTCCGCAACTGATTACTTCTTTAACACCATTGAGGTCATATTCGCCCTTAACCATCATCATTTCCTCACCATGACGAATGTTCATCGAGTCTACAACGTTTGTAGAACTCTTCGTGAATGACAAAAAATAAATAGAATCTATCACATTCGTCTTGCCTTCACCATTCTTGCCTACAAAACAATTGATACCCTGACAAAAGTCAAGGTCGGCCTGAGCAATATTCTTGTAATTTAATAGTGACAAATGCTGAAGTTCCATATATTTTTCATTCTCCTTTTATGACACAAAGATACAAATAAACATTGAATTTTTGCCTATTAACAGAGAAAAAACAAAAAAAGAGTGCCCAAAAATATTTGAACACTCTAGTAAACTGTTTATAAATTTTCTATTTCTTTTAACTTGTAGAATTTATAAATCGTTTAACTTTCATTACTTGATTAATACTTTGCTGGTCTTCACGCTACCATCACTCAAATGCATCTTTACAATGTTTATGCCGCGTTGTGGCTCTGAAGTTGAAATGCTGCTCAAAGTGTAGTATTCAATACCTGTGACTTGAAGCTTTTCTGAATTAATCGCATCTACAGATGTGGCATCTGTGCCTTCTGGTACTGAAGATGATTCATACAGTAACTTGAAGTTGTCTAGTTTAAACCATCCTGCACTGTCGTATGGGTGTGGAGTGTTTTGAACTACGTCAACATTGTTGGTACGGAAGCCAAACTTAAGGTCTTCTCCTTCTTGCAAGCCAAAGGTCAGTGACATCGGACGAGGACAGTCGGATACTCCGCCTTCTGATGATGGCTGATAATGACCTGCATAGCTCATGTGCTTGTATTCAGCATCTGGATATTCTGTGTCGCATGAAGAAGCAAGAAGCATGTCTTCTGTCCATTCGGTAAATGAGGCATAAGTGTCTTCTGCACCGAACATCTGAACATATTTATTTGCAAATATGCGCTGAGTCGTCAGACATTGGCCACCCCAGTTATACTGAACTACCATATCACAACTCAATGTATATGTTCCGGCTGGAAGACCTTTGATTGTTTGAGAGAGTTCGATCTCTGGAATATTTCCACCCCAGATGCCCCATAAGTGCTCACCATCTGTATATTGGTGATCCCAGTATGTTCCATTTTCGTCTGTGCTAGAAATTCCATCACCACCATTAATAGCACACCATCCTAAATTGGCACCGGCTTTGCCATAGTCCGAGCGACTTGTACATTCAATGCCATTCATTACCAAAGTCCAGCCGACTGGTGGATTTTCTACACCACTGCTATTATTGTTGTTTTGTGCAGTCAAATCTTCAAAACTGCCATTGACTATTACATTGGCATATTCTCCTTCTTGAACGGCCTCTGATTTTACCTTTGCTATCGCAGCGTCTATTGCTGCTATTATTACGTCTATCTGGGTTGCATCTACATTACGTTCGTCATAGCCTATTTGACCTTCTTCGATTGCCGGAGCTAAAACGGTCTCTGCTGATGGTGTATAAGAATAGTCTTCTAAATTGTCAAGACCTCTATTTATTGCATCCAAGAGTTTGCTATATGCAGTTGCTGATGCTTCTATCAAAGGTATCTTTTCCTTAAGGGTTATTATGGCTGCATTAATATCACTGGCTGGAGTTGTTGCATCTATTTCACTGCTTACATAGCTTGAAACTTCTTCTTCAATGGATTTTTCAAACACTTTGGTCGATAGGTAGTTGTTAATCACACTGATAAAGTGGTTTGCTACTGCTGCTGCATCCTCACCATTGTATCCTTCTTTGTGAATAGTGAAATTATCAACTTTGAACCAGCCATCGCCACCTGCACTATTGCCTGATGTGCGATATGTTGCAGCTATGTTGCCGTCCGTTCGTACTCCAAATGTTAATGTACCATCATATACGTATGCACGTACTTCTACTGGATATAACTCTCTGTCAGTAACAACCTCAGGATTAGATGCAAAGGCATATACTTCATTGGCATCAAGAACAAGAGGGTCATAAATGGCTTCCTCACCATAATATGTGCTGTTAAGGTTGCCGAAGATTCGCTGTGTCGTCATTCTGCTTCCGTTGCCATTAGCTCCAGCCATTAAACCCGCACGAATAATATAAGTTCCATTCTCCAAACCACTTATCGACTGAGATAACTCGAAGGTTGGTATTCCGCTTGTCCATATACCGAAGCCCATGTTGCCATCTTTGCCAGAACCGTCGCAGTCATTATTAATACCACACCAGTTAGCTATACCAGCATTACGTATTTCACTTGCTGTATAAACTTGTGTGCCATTTATAAACATATTCCATCCTGTAGGAACATCTGCGATGTTGTCTGTCTCTGAACCGCCTTGAGAAGACAAATCTTCAAAACTCATGTTTTTACCCATGCCTGTCAGATCACCTGTCCCTTCTTTATACGCTAACACTGCATTATTTAACGTTTCTATTGCTGCATCTACCTCTGATGCTGAACTGATTGTTTCAAAGCTGCTTTTTGCATTTTCAATGGCTTGAGTCAATGCTGGAGTGGGATCTTCTAAATACAACGCTTCTTCAATGGCATTATAGAAATTTACTTTCTTATTAAGAATTTCTGATATCTTGGCAGGATCATCTTCCCAATTGTATTCTGATGATTTATATATTGCCATAGCTGCATTAAAGGATGCATTGAAACCATTTACAAAATCTTCGTAACCTCCTGTTAAATATTCATTGTAATAGTCATTCAAAGTTTTTACGGCTGAAAAATCTTCCAGGTATGCTGTCATGTTTTCCACTGATACAAAACCCCAGTTGAATGATGTCGAGTCATTTGCTGCAAAATACACATTACCTGTAGATTCATCTTCTGTTTCAGTTATGCCACCCTTACAGTCTGGATAATAGGGACCGCCATAATACATGATTACGAAATAATCACCGTTCTTGTTCAGGTGCATTCGTAGGTCACCTGTTGGAGTGAATTGTGCCATACTCATAGCCATATTGTTATGACCATCTTTTAATACCAGGTTATAGAAATTGTTCTCCTTCTCATCTAAATACCAGGTTGATACACTGTTTGGAATGAAGTTTACGTTTGGAGAACCTGATGGAAGCTACATGTAGAAAGTAGCATCTACTGTTTCCATAATGGGATTGTTCGATTCATCATATTCACCTGTTTCAACGTCTATAGTGCCATCAATGGTAAATGACCAAGTGCCGTCTGCATTTGAGATTGCCTTAAATGCATAATTTGCATAATTTGAATCATCTTTCCCTTAAAAATATAGTGCACCGTCCCACCATGTCCTGCTCATGTATTGAGATGCTGATTGTGTTTGGTTGACTAACACATAAGATTTGCCGTCTGTCACTTTCTCTGGCTTAATATTGGGCTCTACTTGAGCTATTGATGCCAAAGAACAACTTAACAGACTCATAATAATGTAAATTCTTTTCATAAACAGATGTTTTTGTTTGTTAAGTATTTGTTTTTATTATCTCAATTATATTTTATATTGTATATTTTCAAAATATATGTAAATATATTTCATTAATACTATACATCTTTCATGGAAAGCGACAATCTACCTCTGGATATATCCACTTCAATGACCTTTACCTCAACATGTTGATGCAGATTAACCACTTCGGTTGGATCACCAACATACCTATTGGCAAGCTGACTTATATGAACCAAGCCTTGAGTATGTACTCCAACATCAACGAAACAACCAAAATTAGTTATGTTTGTTACTATGCCAGGCAAAATCATTCCCTCACGCACGTCATCCAAACTTTTTACTGCATCGCTGAAAGCAAATGCCTTTAATTTCTGACGAGGGTCACGACCAGGCTTAGACAATTCCTCCATTATATCATTCAACGTTGGAAGTCCTACATTTTTATTTACATATTTATTTAAGTCTATTTTAGAACGAATTCCTGAATCTGATATAATATCTGTTACGCTGCAACTATTGTCTTTTGCCATCTGCTCAACTATTGGATAACTCTCTGGATGAACCCCACTGTTATCTAATGGATTTTCACCATCGCGAATCCGAAGGAACCCTGCTGATTGTTCAAATGCCTTTGCTCCCATGCGAGGAACATTCATAAGTTCCTTACGATTACGGAATGCACCATGCTCTGAACGGTAGTCAACTATGTTTTGTGCGAGTTGAGGACCTAAACCGCTGATATATGTTAAAAGATGCTTGGACGCTGTATTTAAGTTTACACCTACACGGTTAACACATGACACTACCGTTTGGTCTAAGTTCTTCTTTAATGCTCCTTGATCAACATCTTTCTGGTATTGGCCAACACCCAAACTACTTGGATCAATCTTAACCAGTTCTGCTAATGGGTCCATTAAGCGCCTGCCAATTGATACCGCACCACGTACTGTAACATCATAATCAGGAAATTCCTCTCTTGCCACCTTGGAAGCTGAATAAATAGACGCGCCGTCTTCACTTACAACATAGATTTCTATTGATTTTGGAAGGTTCAAACTCCTTATAAATGACTCTGTTTCACGACTGGCTGTACCGTTGCCTATCGAAATAGCTTCTGTCTTGTATTGCTTGGTCAGAGTCCAGATCTTATTGCCTGCCAGCTGACGGTTTGTCATCGAACCTGTATAACCAGGAGTATGAGGATATATTGTTTCATTATGAAGTAGATTGCCCTCACGGTCCAGACATACTGTCTTACAACCTGTACGGAAGCCTGGGTCTATCGCAAGAACTCGTTTCTCACCCAAGGGAGCAGACATCAGTAGTTGCTCCAAATTCTTTACAAATATTTGAATTGCTGCATTGTCTGCGCGCTCTTTCGAACTGCGTGAGTACTCCGTTTCAATGCTTGGCTTTAATAATCTTTTAAATGAATCTTTAACGGCTTCTTCTACATAGTTTGAAGATTCATTATGACCACGAACCCATTGGCGTGACAAACGTGATAAGCATAAATCATCATCACCACTGATGCTAACCCGAAGTATTCCTTCATTCTCACCACGACGAATAGCTAGTATCCTGTGGGATGCACAACGGCTTAACTTCTCACTGAAATCAAAATAATCACGATATTTCTGACCTTCTTCTTCCTTGCCTTTCACTACTTTGGAAATAATTATCGCATCATGATTGAAGTTGTTGCGAAGTATATTACGTGAACGTTCGTCTTCACTTATTTGTTCCGCTATAATGTCCAAAGCGCCTTGAATAGCTGATTCTTTGCTCTCTACACCTTTTTCATAATTAATAAATCCAATGGCATAACTATTAACATCATTGTTGCTATCTTGCAGTAATATGTAGTCAGCCAATGGGCCCAATCCTTTTTCTCTGGCTATCTGAGCACGAGTTCGACGTTTTGGCTTATAGGGCATATAGATATCTTCCAGCTCGGTGCTATCCCAACTGTTTAAAATGCGTTCCTTTAACGCATCTGTTAAGGCTCCCTGACTTTCAATGGTGCTTAATATCGTCTCTTTACGTTTTTCGAGTTCTTGATACCTTTCATACTCATCATTTATCTTTCCTATCTGAACCTCGTCCAAACCTCCTGTTCGTTCCTTACGATAACGACTGATAAAAGGAATGGTGCATCCTTCTTTTAGCAAATCTATGGTGTTGCCTACGCTTTGGTAAGAAACTCCTGTAGAATCTGAAATTAATCGTGTAAATCTATCCATTTGTGATTTATAGCTTTATTAACTTTACAAATTTAATGAAAAAACAATAAATAATAAATCATTAATCACAAAAATTCATTATATTTGCCTATTAAACTTATTCTATATGTATATCAGACGCACTTTCCTTGCTTTTTTATTGCTTTTGCCTAACGCTGTAGTAAATGCTCAACATTTGGATATCGACAAACAACTCAACTATTGTCATCGACAAGTAGTTAGAGCTTTGAAGTATCTTAAACCGTATGGGTATAGTCTAATGCCTCGAAATATTCTCGCAACCGACTCTCTTCATAACTGGAATTGTAGGTTGGCTATGGCTGAAGAATGGTGCTCGGGATTTTGGCCAGGCATACTTTGGATGGACTATCATTCCACTAAAGACCAACGAATAAGGACTGATGCTGATAATTATACTGAATCTCTTGCCTTCCTTGCCGAAAAACCGGCTTATGACCATGATTTGGGTTTTATTATAATCAATTCATTTCTTAAAGGTTATGAGGAAACCTACAAAGAATATTATAAAAAAATAGCACTTCAGTGTGCTGACACTTTGGCTACTCTTTTTAACCCGAAAGTAGGAACTATTCTTAGTTGGCCAAGGCATGTTAAGGATTATGGTGGACACAATACAATCATGGATAACATGATAAACCTTGAATTGCTCTTTTGGGCAGCTGAAAATGGGGGAAGTCAACACCTTAGGGATATTGCTATCAAGCATGCTGAAACCACAATGAATAACCATTTCCGTCCTGACGGTTCATGCTATCATGTTGCTGTTTATAATCCTCGTAATGGAAAATTTTTAAAGGGAGTAACACATCAAGGATATGCTGATTGGTCTATGTGGGCAAGAGGACAAGCATGGGCAATTTATGGATATACTATGGTTTATAGGTTTACAAAAGATATTCGGTTTTTGCAACATGCACAGAAAGTTACTGATATTTATTTAAAACGCCTGAAACAGACAAGTAGCGATTGGATACCTATTTGGGATATGGACGACCCACGTGGAATCAAGGCGCCAAGAGATGCATCTGCTGCTTGCATCGTTGCATCTGCTCTTGTTGAATTATCACAATATGTTAAAGAGCCGAAAAAAAATGAATATCTTTCTGCGGCTGAAGATATGCTTGTCGACCTAAGTTCTGATAATTATCTCTCTGGAAATAATAATGTAGCATTCCTTATGCATTCTACTGGACACCATCCAGCTGGTTCCGAAATCAACGCATCAATCATTTATGCTGATTACTATTATATTGAAGCTCTATTAAGATTTCATCATCTTAAAATACGTAATCTTAACAATAATCTTTTTTAATTTTTCATTTTAATTTTTCATTTAAAATGTCTCCTTTGCTCGAAGTTATTGCTCTTATGAAACGTATCGGTGAAAGAATACTTTTTCATGATATTTCTTTCACTGTTAACGAACGCGAAAGAGTGGGGATTATAGCCAAAAATGGAACTGGAAAGACGACATTGCTTAACATAATTGCAGGGTTGGATGGATATGATGAAGGGAAAATAATTTTCAGAAATGACCTAAAAATTGGATATCTCAAACAATCACCCACTTTCGATGGAAATGCTAACGTAGAAGATGTTTGTTTCGGAAAACCTGAAGGGGACGTCAAGATTAAGCAACTATTAACTAAACTGAAAATCACTGACTATAAGATGCCTTTCTCCCTTATGTCGGGGGGAATGATAAAACGTGTCGCATTAGCCATGGTATTGGAGAAAGACCCTGATCTTATTATTCTTGACGAACCTACAAACCACCTCGATCTTGATATGATTGAATGGTTGGAAAAGTTCTTGTCTAAAACAACGAAAAGCATTCTAATGGTCACTCATGACAGATACTTCCTTGACAGGGTTTGTAACACTATAATAGAAATGGAAGATCGAAGAATCTATTCATATCCTGGCAATTATTCTTATTATCTACAGAAAAGACAAGAAAGAATAGACAACCTCACGGAAGATATAGTCAGAGCTAATAACCTCTATAGAAGGGAACTTGAATGGATGAGACGAATGCCACAGGCGAGAGGGCATAAAGCCAAATACAGACAAGATGCTTTCTATGAACTTGAAAAAAGGGCTAAAACCAGAATTAACAATCAAAATGTACAGCTTAATACTTCTGCATCATATATAGGATCTAAAATTTTTGAGGCGTATGATGTCTGCAAGGCTTTCGACGACAAAATAATTCTTGATAATTTCACGTATATTTTTTCCAGGTACGAGAAAATGGGTATTGTGGGCAACAATGGTGCTGGAAAAACTACATTTATTAAAATGTTAATCGGGGAAGAGCCTATCGACAAAGGTAAAATTGTCGTCGGAAAAACTGTTAGATTTGGCTATTATTCGCAAGAGGGTATCAAATTTAAAGACAATCAAAAGGTAATTGACGCCGTCAGGGATATTGCTGAATATGTTCAACTTGGAAATGGCGATAAGCTCTCTGCATCTCAGTTCCTACAGAATTTTCTCTTCGCTCCTAAAGAGCAATATAATTATATTGAAAAACTAAGTGGAGGAGAGAGAAGAAGACTTTATCTTTGTACCGTCCTTATGCAATCACCTAATTTCCTTATACTCGACGAGCCAACAAACGACCTTGATATTATTACTCTTCAAATTCTTGAAGAATATCTGAGAAATTTCAAAGGATGCGTGATTATTGTTAGCCACGACAGATATTTCATGGATAGGGTTGTAGACCATGTGCTAGTTTTCAATGGAGACGGAACAACTAAGGATTTCCCAGGCAATTATTCTCAATATAGGGAGTGGAAGATACTTCAAGATATGTCTGAAAAGAATAAACAAGAAATAGTTGATAATCAAAAAAAAGTAAACTACAAAACTGAAAATCAAAATAACAGAAAACCAAGACTTTCATACAAAGAAAAACTGGAATTTGAACTTTTGGAAAAACAAATTGAAGAATTGGAGAAGGAAAAACTGTCAATTGAAACTAAATTGGCGTCTGGAACACTATCATCTGATGATATCATTGAATTATCTAAAAAACATAATATAATAATCAGCGAAATTGATTCTAAATCCGACAGATGGCTCGTTTTGTCTGAAAAAGCTGAACAATAACTTTTCTTTTTTATTATATTTCCTTTATTTGCTTATAATTGTCTAAAATATAATCTTTTAATTGTATAATTAATTATCATTGAACTCTTTGTCAACTCAATCTCATATATAATCATGCAAATCAATACAGCTAAATTTGTTATTTCTAGTCCAAGAGCAGATATGTGCCCTAAAACTAATGAACCTGAATATGCATTTATTGGACGTTCAAATGTTGGGAAATCATCACTTATTAATATGATAACAGGACACAATAAACTCGCAATGACATCATCAACACCAGGTAAAACCATGCTTATCAACCATTTCTTAATTAATAATGAATGGTATATAGTGGATCTCCCTGGTTATGGATATGCAAAAAGAGGAAAAAAAGAAATGGATAAACTGCATAACTTAATTTATTATTATGTGGTGCAGCGAGAACAACTAACCTGCCTTTTCTTGCTTATTGACATCAGACACGATCCTCAAAAAAAGGACCTCGAATTTATGGAGTTTCTTGGAGAAAACAGTGTCCCTTTTGCTATTGTATTTACCAAAGCTGATAAATTACCTAAAACGAAAGTAAATAATCAAGTCAACTCATATCTCAATAAAATTAAGGATACATGGGAAGAACTTCCTCCTTATTTCATAACCAGTGCATCTACTACTATGGGTAAAGAAGAGTTGCTCAATTATATTGAATCTGTCAATGAGTCATTAAAGCATTCTTGATGATATTATCATATCTATCGACTGATGTATGAAAAAAAAACTTACAAAAATGCATGTATAAATTATTTTATGCTTATATTTGTCAAAATTATTTTTGTTAAACTTTAAAAATCAAACCAATTATGTCTACCGGATTAATTATTGTTTTAATATTGGTGTTTATTGTTGTCCTGTGTGTAGGATATTTTATCAGTGTTCAGCGTAATATCGTTTCTGTTGATGAATTCTGCCAAAATGCAATGAGCCAAATATCTGTACAGCTCAACTCGCGTTGGGATGCAGTGATGTCTCTTGCCAAACTTGCTGCACAATATGCAAAGCATGAGTCGGAAACTCTTATTAATGTAATCAATCAGAGAAGAATTGGTGAGGTAACCACTGCTCAACAAGCAAACGAACAGCAGGATGCAATAACGAGTGTACTCAGCAGAATAATGGCTATTGGAGAAGCCTACCCTCAGCTTAAAGCGGATGGTCTTTTTAAGGAAACAATGGATGGAGTGCGCGACTATGAGGAAAAAGTTAGAATGAGTCGTATGGTTTATAACGACACGGCTACTAAGTACAACAGGATAATTCGTCAGTTCCCGTCTTCTTTCGTAGCATCTATGCTGGGCTACAGAGACTTGAAGGAATACCTGAAAGTTGATGATGAAAAGAAAACCTCATATCCTAATTTAGATGATGCTTTCAAAAACTAAAATATTTATCATTTTAGCGGCATGGCTTGGCTGCGCCGCAGATTCTTTTGCTCAGCACGAACTTGATAGCTTGGGGATTGATGTCGAAATTCTGGATAATGGAGATGCAATTATTACCGAGATTCGTAAAGCTGAAGTCGGTGATGAAGGCACTGAATTTTATGTCGTGGTTGGAAACCTTAGAGATTCTGATATTAAGGACCTTAAAGTTTCTGATGAAACTGGACGGCAATATGTCAATGAGGAGATTTGGGATATAAATCGTTCACGGAGCCAAAAGGAAGGAAGGTGTGGAGTCGTTACCAAAGAGAATGGATACGAACTTTGTTGGGGACTTGGACCGGAAGGCGAACATGTATATACCACCACTTATACTGTTACGAATCTTGTAAAGTCTTACAAAGATTTCGATGGATTCAACTACATGTTCGTAAGTCGTAATATGAATCCTGTGCCTAAAGAAGCATCTGTTACTATTCATCCTAAGGGCACACTATGGAGGCAGGAAGATGTCAGAATGTGGGCTTTTGGATTTGATGGTGAAGTAAATTATGATTGTGGTAATGTCGTTGCACATTCGTTTGGAAGCCTTGATGGAAATCCAATGATTATCATGCTTCAGCTTAATAAAGATTTGTTCCATCCAGCTATCAATTATGAAGAATCTTTCGAAACTGTTAAACAAGCTGCTTTCGAAGGAAGTGACTACCCGGAAGAAGAACCGAAAGGTTTTTTGGAGATGATTAAAGAAGAACCTTCGATTTTACTTGTAATAGCAATGTTCTTCTTGCCATTTATTCTATGGATCGTAAAATGGTTCTCTATCAGAAAACTACGAAAAATGGCTAATAAGGACCTCTTGTGGTATAGGGACTTGCCTTATAATGGCAATCTGCAGAAAGCTAATGCGGTAATGAATGCCATGAAATACGGAAAAAATGATTACACAAATTTGGTTAGTGCTTCTGCTGTAAGACTTATTAGTATCGGAGCTTTGAGAATTGAAGAACATTATGTGCCTCCTACTGGTTTTGCTAAAATCATTGGGAGAGAAGGCAAAAATATGAGGCTTATTGTTATTGGGGAATTAAAGGAACAACGTAATCTTCCTATCACTCGAATGTTGCAAATGTTATACGACCTCTTTAAGGATGCGTCTGGAACCGACAGAATACTTCAGCCTAATGAATTTAAACGTTTCGTAAAGAGTAATACGTCACGGCTTAAAGAGTTTATGGAAGAGGTCCAAAAACACAAAATGTCGGTAAAACAGTGTAAAAATGATTTGGTTAATGTAAGGACTGTATTAGGCCTAAAAAAGTTTCTGAAGGAGTTTACGTTGGCTAATGAGAGAGGCGTACAGGAAGTGGCTCTATGGGGAGACTATCTTGTATATGCTGAGTTATTTGGATGTGCTGATCAATTAAGAAAGGAAATGATGCAAATCAATCCCGAGTTCCTCAAAATGGACGATATGTATAAAGCATTGTTCGACGACGAACTTGTGCATCAGGTAACAAATCTGGCTATTTTAAGCGCCGTATCTGGCAACACCGCAATTCAGGCAAGCAGATCTGGTGGAGGAGGGGGATTCTCATCTATTGGTGGAGGAGGAGGTTTCTCCGGCGGTGGCTCAGGGGGTGGAATTCGATAATTATATACTTAACAATAAAGGGGACATCTGTCCCCTTTATTGTTTTTTTAAATAATCAATCTAATATGTTAATCCTTAAAGTATCTGTTATATAAGCCTTGGAAACCTGCGCCATGACGAGCCTCATCTTTGGCCATCTCATGAACTGTGTCATGAATAGCGTCCAAATTAAGCTCTTTTGCCTTCTTGGCTACGGCATTCTTACCTGCACATGCACCTTCCTCTGCCAACATACGCTTATATAAATTGGTCTTTGTGTCCCATACCAATTCTCCGAGCATCTCAGCAAATTTTGAAGCGTGATCGGCTTCTTCAAAGGCATAGCGCTTGAATGCTTCGGCTATCTCTGGATAACCTTCGCGATCTGCCTGACGACTCATAGCTAAATACATGCCTACTTCTGAACATTCACCTATAAAGTCACTCTTCAATCCTTCGAGGATAAACTTTCCATCTTCTGTATCTGGAATTTCTTTTGCTATACCTATTACGTGCTCAGTAGCAAAATTCAAACGACCGTCTTCTACTACTTCTTTGAACTTTTCACCTGGTACTTTACACTGAGGACATCTCTCTGGAGGAGTGTCACCTTCATGAACGTAACCACATACTGGGCATACCCATTTCTTTGTTGCCATAATCGTTTAGTTTTAGAATTAATAAATATGAATTAGAATTACTTTACAAATATAATTATTTAATTTGGCTTTTCAAAATTTTTTTTGTCATTATAACAATTTATTTTCTTGTTTTTATTTTAACTTTTATTATTTATTTCTATTTATTGACATTCATTTCTAATTTTATTTGCATGATTTAAAAAATAAGTGTAAATTTGCACTATATTTACTAAATTATTTTTTTCGGAATTCTTTTAAAACCGAAAAAATATTTCTAATATTATTTCCTTTTATATATATTGAAGCGTTTTATGCGCATTTTCTTGCGTTATTATATTTCTATGTTTATCATGGTCTTTATAGCGTAAGATTTATAGAAATAGTGTTCGATAATTCTACATTTCTATACATAAGATATTTTAAAGGCAATATCAATTTTTACCATAATGCAATATACAAAAGAACAATTAAGCGGGATGACCGTGGAGCAACTGAAAGAAATTGCCAAGGGATTGGGAATCAAAGTGTCAGGTATGCAAAAAATGGACTTGGTTTATGAAATCCTTGATAAATCTGCTATTGTCAGTGCCGCTGACAAAGTTGCCAAACAGACTACACCAAAGAAAAGAACGAGAATAAAGACGGTTGACAAAGTATATACTGCTAATCAAGATAAAGCTAAGAAAGTCGACAAAACCGTCCAGAAAAATATAGAAAATTCTCTTTTCCCACAGCTTGATGAGGATAATATTGTGGTTCCTCAACAATCTGTAAATAATGATGGTGTTCAGGAGGAAGAAAAATCTAAGGTTAAAAAAGATTCTCCTTCAAAAAATAACAAAGATGTAAAGACTGAAGAAGATGATAACAAAGATGATACTAAGGTAAAGAGTGCTAAAAAATCTACAAAGAAATCTACCTCTAAGAAAGTTGATAACCTGGGCGAAGAACAGAAAACTGCCCCCAAAAAATCTAACAGGAAAAAGGATATTTCAGAGGATAAAACGTCTGACATTATTGAAGATAATTCTTCAAATGATTTTGTAGTCGTTGAACTTGCTGAGGAAAATAATGCCTCTGATGATAAAAAAGTTAATGTTGATAATGCTAATAAAACAGATATTTCTGAAAATATGGTTAATGATGATAATGATGCCGACAATGGATTGGATTTTATTATCATTGAAGATATCCCTGCTGAAGAATATGTTATTGGCAGAAACATTATCGATATAATTAAAAATGGCTATTCCGATAAGACCGTTACAAATAATAATCAGGTTAATAAAGCTAATGGACAAGTAGAGGCTAACAATAAGCAAAAAGAGAAATCCTATGATTTTGGTAATCTTCTTACTGTATCTGGTGTTCTTGAACTTATTGATAATTACGGCTTTCTAAGGTCTGCTGACTACAATTATCTGGTTTCTCCAGATGATGTTTATGTAAATCAAACACAGGTTAAGCAGTTTGGATTGAAAACTGGTGATGTAGTAGAAGGTACTGTCAGACCGCCTAAAGAGGGGGAAAAATTCTTCCCTTTAATCAACGTCTTGAAAATTAATGGATGTGATCCTTCGGTTATAAGAGATAGAATTTCTTTTGAATATCTCACACCGCTCTTCCCTGACGTCAAATTTAATCTCTGCTCAGGTGATGGAACGGATTCCGAATCTTCCAGAGTTGTAGATCTCTTCTCACCAATAGGGAAAGGGCAAAGAGCCCTCATCGTGGCTCAACCAAAAACGGGTAAGACATTGCTCATGAAGGATATTGCCAATTCTATAGCAAAAAACCATCCTGATGCATATCTAATGATGTTGCTTATTGATGAACGACCAGAGGAAGTTACGGATATGGCTAGAACTGTTAATGCCGAAGTAATTGCGTCCACATTTGATGCACCGGCTGAAAACCATGTCAAAATTGCAGGACTTGTACTCGAAAAGGCGAAAAGAATGGTGGAATGTGGACACGATGTAGTCATATTCCTCGATTCTATAACACGCCTTGCAAGAGCATACAATACAGTAAGTCCAGCATCTGGAAAGGTTTTGTCTGGTGGTGTCGATGCTAATGCCTTGCAAAAACCAAAGCGCTTCTTCGGAGCAGCCAGAAATATAGAAAATGGAGGGTCGCTGACAATTATTGCCACTGCTCTTATTGATACAGGTTCTAAAATGGATGAGGTAATTTTTGAAGAATTTAAAGGTACGGGTAATATGGAGCTCCAGCTTGACAGGAACCTCTCTAATAAGCGCGTTTTCCCTGCCGTCAACCTCATTGCATCATCTACTCGACGCGACGACCTGCTTCAAGACCCTATTACACTGCGTCGAATGTGGGTTCTTAGAAAATATATTGCAGATATGACGCCGTTGGAAGCTATGGACTTCATGCTGGAAAGACTTAGAAGCACAAAAAACAACGACGAATTCCTTCTTAGTATGAATGGATAAATCTTGTATTAATAACTAACAACACCCCAAAAGATTTTTGTCTTTTGGGGTGTTGTTAAATTCTCTTCTTCTTTTATTCTAAAATAAGTCGAAGCATGTAGAAAATATATAAATTATATTGCTATTTTGTTCCTCCAGAGCTTTCTGTGGATTCCTGATCATAGATGATAGTACTGTCTTCATCATTTTCATCATCTTCATCATTTTCATCATCTTCATCATTTTCATCATTTTCATCATCTAAGATATCTATAGATTCATCTCCCTCTGAATCAGCTGTCAGGCGGGCAACAGTTTCATCAACGCTTGATTGGAATGCCGAGAAGCTCTTGTATAATTCACTATCTTCATCTTCCAAAGCATTCTGAACGGCCGAGTCCTCATATTTCGATTCCATTTTTTCTAACACAGCCTGAAATGTGGAGATTTGAAATAGAAACTCTATTAAATTACTGCACGACTCTATTTTAACCCTGTAGTCCTTTATTATTGTTTGAAAACTTTCTGAGGGATCACTTATGGAATTGTAGTAATTATATAAAGAGTCTACTTCTTCCTCATTATAAAAATTCATTTCTTCATCATCTGATGAAACACTTATATCATCTATTTCCAGACGTTCACAGGTTGTGGAACGCTCTGTCTCGTATGTCGAAAATAATTCCTCTATAACCTTTAGCTCCGACTCACTCGGCTCATAACTTGGATAACGTTCGGTCAGTTCTGAAATCTTTTCATCAAATTCCAACTTAGCCTCTCTGTATTCTTCTTCTGATGCGGCGGAAGATATACGGTCTGTATATGTTTTAAACAGTGCTACCAGCTCATCAAAAGGACCATCTGCCACATTTGCCTCAGTCGCTATATCGTTGGATGTAGATATGTGGCTATTACCAAATGAGGTCGCTGAAATGCACAAAAAGAAGAATGTTGATAATAATGAAATTTTAGTTAATGTCTTCATGTTTACGATTATAATTGTTTATTTTTGCAAATATATAATATTAATTCATTTAAAGCAATCTTTAACTTGTTTTTTTTAAAAAAAAGTATGCCATCCGATTCATCAGGATAACTAAACTGAGGCGGATGGCATACAAATAATCGCTAATTATTCAATTTAACAAACTTATTCTACGCTATTGTGCAGTAAAATAGTTTACAGATGTATTATTGTATTTGAAAAACTTTGCTTCTGTTGTTCCTTTAGCACTGCTACCTATGTATAAACCTTGGAATGAAGTAGTGGCATCGGTAGGAGCTGAACTGGAATAGGTCAGGTAGTATTTACTACCTTTCACCATCCCCTTTGCTGTTATCAACGACAAACTACTGCTTATTGAAGCAGGGAATTTGTATGTCACAAGATTATTGCCATTTGCATCTGCTAATGTGTAATAGTAAGATGAGTTATAACTCATTGTACTTGTGTTTAGATAGTAGCCTTGAGATGCATTGGAAATAGAACTGTTGCTTCCGCCTCCCTGTGAACTTCCTGCACTCAGCCCTATGCCTGTTCCTGTTATTTGTATATAGCTGTTGTTGTCGCAGTCGAATCCTTCTTCAGGACCACCGGCACTAGTGTAGGCCATAGCGGCTCCATTACCTATTACTATTGCGCCCGAACGACCATAGTTGGAGTCTACCGCATCGTTACCAGTGGAATAACATATTGTGACACCACCATTAAACAATATCTGATATGCACTGTTTATGCAGTCATCATAACACTTGAAATAATGCTGACCACCACGGATATCTATATTGCCAGTCTTTGTTTCTAAGCCTTCAGCACCGTCTGTCGCAGTTGAATATGTGCTTGTGCCGCCATATATCGTGGCTGTGGTCTGTACCTTGATACCCTTGGATGAAGAACCGGTGTTGGTCTGCCCCCAGCCTCCGCCTTGGCCCCAACCGCCACCGCCACTGCTGCTACCCAAACTGCTTCCTGTCGTTGTAACGGATAGGGTAGGACCAGTTCCATCGGTAGAACCCTGGATATAGTTACCGCTACTTTTAATACACTTACCACCGGTGCCTGTAGCTTTCAGTGTTATTGTGCCTCCTATAAGTTGTACGCTTGTGTCGCCTTTTATACATTTCGCTGTGTAGTTGTCGCTGTTCCCTTCCACACCTGCACCTGTATTCGTGATTGTCAAATCACCACTATTGGTCGTTACGGTCGTCGCGGATATTCCACGACCAGCCTGGCCACTTGAATTTATTGTTAAACTACCACCATCTTGAATATACTCAACACACTTCACACCTGTACTGTAAGAGGCATCACTGCCATTTACTAACATCGATCCGCTTGGAGACAGTTTCACCGTACCACCGCTTATCTTTACTGTAGCTTTTGATTTTATACTCTTACTCATCATGCCACTGTTTGAAACTTCAACTGTTCCTGAACAGATTGTAACATTACCGTCGGCTTTTATTCCTGCTGCATTGTAACCCTCACCGCTTTCTTCTGTCGTATCCGTACTGCCTGAATATGTGTTGGTCACATTCGATAAACTATAGGTGCGTGTCGTACCGCTTGTCGAGTAACTATTGCTGATGCTATAGTATATGTCTGAGCCTGATGTTGGGGCATTGAAAGTGTTTGACTTGATTGTATAAGTTGTCCCACGGCTTGTGTAATTGTCACCTTGTATATAGTAGCTTACACTTTTATCGGCATCCTTGAAGTCGTAATAGTAGAATGTAGCACTGCTATAACCAGATGTCTTGGTTACCGTGTTGGTCAGAGATGCTATTTTTGTACCACTGCTGTTATATAGCACTGGATTCTTCCATGCCTTTGAACCACCGCCGCCAGGACCCATGCCTCCGCCGCCACTTGTAGGCAAGCTGATGTACACAATATATGATCCTGTCTCTGTTGATTCGCCACTTCCGTCATCGCTCAGTTCTACTGTGCCGCCCTTGCCGTTTGCTTTGATAATAACGGATGTCGTGCTCTTGCTCTCGTCTATTGTTATATTGCCATCCGCACTCATGCCTTTTCCACCATCTGCACTGTTGGTGATATTTATTGTTCCACCATTTATAATAATGTCTCCTGTGGATTTCAAACTGGTTGGATAACTGATGTCTGTGCTGGTTGTTGCCAATCCTCCTGTTTGAGTGATTGTCAAAGAGCCGCCTTGAATTAATATGTCTTTGTCGGTTTTGATACCTTTACATGCGTCTCCACTCAGTAACATTTCTATCGTGCCGTCAATCATTGTGAAGCAGCCGGTATCTTCATCTTCTGTGCCATCGTTTTCGTATGACACTTGTATCCCGTCATCTAAAACATTCTTAATCGACAGACTGCCACTTTCCATTGTGAAGTATTGGTTGCAGTTGATTCCGTCTTTGACCGAACTTATCACGTTTATGGAGCAGTTCTTCATCTCTATATACTCTTTACTCCATATTGCATTAGAGCATAATCCATATACATTAAGCGTGCCATGACCTTTGAGCTCTGTATGGCCTTTTACTACAAGGCAACCCTTGTCGCTACTTGTTGAACTGTCTCTCAGTGTATTTTCTGTGTCTTTCTTTATGCTTACGGATATTCGCTTTCCATCTTGTATGTTGATGGCAGCACCATTGGGATTTGTAAGATCCAGACCATCAAGTTCTACACTTGCCTTATAGCTTCCAGTCATGTAAAACTCGCCATCATTGCTTGTGCCACTGAGATTATATGTTATCTCTCCGCATGTCTCGTCACCAACAAGGGCGTCTTGAGTCAAAACAACATGACTACCACTCACATTTGCACTGACATATTGAGCCACATTGCCGGCTACATATACTTTGGTTGACGATTCATCTGAGTAAACAACATTTACAAGGTTGTCTGTAACTGTTGTAAGATCTACGTAGGCACGACTTATTTCACTCAGAACAAATGATTTGTTCATTATTGTCAAAGTTATACCATCTGTATATACCATATCGCCTGCTTGAGAAGCTGGAAATTGATATACAACACCATCAACCTCTACATTTAATGTCTGGGATTTCAACGACAAACTTGTCATTAAAATTATCATTAGGGCTATTGCTTTCTTCATTTTATCGAGATCTTCATTTCGTGGTTATTATTCTTTATGATATATACTCCAGGAATCAACTGTGTCTTTGCATTGTCTAAGTCTTTGAATTTACCTAATGATATTCCAGTGAGTGTATATAACTCAAACATTTCATTTTCGTCTTCAATTGATGATATACTTGTTGATTCCGAGGTCTTGTCTGAATCTGTGAAATACATCTTTGTCAAATCTTTTAAGGTGAAAATTTTTTTACCTTCATCGTTGGTCGCTACCAACGTGCCATCTGATACTTTCAATTCAAGAGATAATGATTCAGAGGTTGTTACTGCAGTGTTCGAATTCTTGATTACAGCAATAGATACAACACTGCCATCTGAACTTTCAAATGTCAGATACGGATATTCGCCATCGGCTTTTGCTATGTTGCATGTAGCCATCAATAACATTGTTAATAATAGATTTCTCATAGTTTATTATTTTTTGTTGTATTATTGTAATAATATGCAAAATATTATACAAAATTACTTATAAATTTTCTATTTTGGAAAAATTTCTATTTTATTATGCATATTATGAATAATTTTTATTTATTGATATTGTATGCATAAATATATGCATTGTTTATGCGTCAAGATAAAAATAGGTGTGCCAGTTTTAACTACGACACACCTATAAATATTTTTATTATGTATATAGCTTTAGCAACTCGTATATTTATAATATTTTGAGCAATGCATTAAACAACCAACTCCTCTACTTGTCAACAAAAAAACATTCGTCTACTATAACAACTAACTCGTCAACTCATCAACTTGTCAACCTGTCAACTAATAATTATTTATACATAAACTTAACCGAGCATACATTGCCATCTACGTCTTTAGCTCTACCGATATATGTCCCGGTAGGAAGCATGCTAAGATGGAACTCGCTTCTTCCATCCGACATCCGCAAGCGTGTATTTGCTACCTCTTGTCCCGACATTGTATAAATAGACAGGTCTGCAAATTCGCTTTCTTCACTACGTACTACTACGGCATTGTTCGCATAATATATCTTCAGACCATTGTTGGAGTTTACTATTGTGTTGTTTATGCCGCTTGGCTCTTCTTGCTTTTCTTGAGATACGGATTCAGCGTATGTCGTGTATATATTCGACTTCTGTATTGTTGGAATATTCATAACATATACAAAATCGCATCCGTTTGGATATCGGCCTACACTCACATCACCATTATGTGCCTCATAGCGAACGATGTCGTTCCACGATTCGTCTGGAGGAGTGAGCATCACTACGCCACCCTCAGCAGCAAGCTTGAATGTAGCGTGGAGCTGGTTGATTGGTTCCAATTTGTCACACCATATAATTAGGAAACCATGAGCTGGAACTATTGTGTTGGCGTCTGTTCCTTCTTTGCTTATCTGATATTTGGTAGCTTTGTTTTCGTTGTCGCTCAAATACCAACCATCTATGTCTATGTCTTCATCTGTTGTGTTGTATATCTCAACCCAGTCATTCTTCTTTCCATGGTCATTTATATATATGCTGTTCGAAGCACTTACCTCATTGATACATAAAGCATGTATATTCAATGCGGATTTCTCTTCTGCGCTCATCTCATCATAGCAGGCTGTGATATTTAAGGTGGAGCCCTCTGGAAGTTCTATCTCTTCATCTGTTGAATAGAATGAGTCACTGGTGTTGTTGCTTACCTTGGTTTGAACTAATGAACAATCCCACCACAAGTCTGAAGAGGTCTTAATGCAATTGTGAACTTCTACTGCTATCACATTCTTCCCTTTATGAAGCATACTCCTGTCTATCTTTAGTGTGCTCTGGTATGGATCGTCGAGTTCATACCAACTGCCGTTAAAGTCCTCTGTATAATTTGAATATGATGCTCCTGATTGCAGATGATATAAGCCTGCCTCTTCTCCATTAATATATACTATCATACCATCATCAACTTCATAATTAATCACAAATTCATCTTCACTGCCTGGTGCATCGTCAAGTACAAATTCTTTCCTTAGGTAACATGTTGGGCGGACATTGCTTGCATCTGGACCTTTGTCTAAGATGGTGGAAGCCAATGACATTGGACGGCCTTCACGACCATAGCCAAATCCACCATTGCCTGTTTGCCATCCTTCTTCTGAATAGTCTTCTGAATACCAAGCTTCCTCTTCGAGCGAACCCTGGTCATAATATTTCCATTCCGACTGCTTGTCGAATAGTGTCACACTTTCACTGCTTGTTGTGCCATTTACAACCCAACCGGCAAACTTATAACCTGCTGGAGCCAATGCCTTCAGGGTTACTGGAGCAAAAAGATAGCCATCAAACTTGCCTTTTGGTACTTCCAATCCATTAATCATCAAGCCGGCATTATCAACATTGGAATTCATGTTTACTGCTTGAGCCTCCGTATTTCTCAATCCAAATCGACTGTAATTGCGAATTACATTTGTCATGGTGGTTTTGAAATTTCCTGTCACACCATTGATAATTCCTTGGGCAAAACTGCGCCCATTTCCCCATGGACTGTGCCTTTCCCATGACAATGCTGTCTCAATATTTGACGCCATATTATTGACAATATCCTCAATTTCAGTCTCATCACGGAATACACAACCACCTACTATACAGTATGTGTCAATAAACTGTTTCTTAAATTCCTCATTCTCCAGCATATTTAAGAAAATCGTTACAATCTCTACTTCTAAGGTCAGAGATGTGCCGCCATACTCGGGGCGTGAATAGAATGTATGAATCTGCTTGTTCTCGAAATCGTTGAATATATTGTTGCCATTACGGTCAATACAGTTGTCCAGGTCAAACACCACAAAATGGAATTTACCATCATTCCGGCTGCGGAACCCTTTGAAGTTGTTGTGTGGCCAGTCCCAGTCGTTAAGGAAGAACTTGAAGGCCATATAATTGATGAAGTCATCGATATCAACAACTTGTCTTATCTCTTCGTAAGTGCTAGCATCTGCTGCATCCGCCGAAAGGGCGTACCAGCGTTCAAACGCTTCGCGATCACCTTCTTTTTGGACATATCCCGAGTCTACACATATCTCGAAAGCATCCACTTCATCGGTGTCATAACCATAGTTGGCGTATGCATATTGCTTGTTCGAGGTCTCACGCATGTTAAGCATGGCTATATAGTTACCGTTGTAGAACACGTGAGCTGGGGCATAAGATTGAAGATTCAATGGGAATTCCGACTGGCGGGCTATCTCTTGCAATGCTGCATCTTTCAGACGTGTCTGGTTGTATTCATCGTTACCGCCGTTGCGCATCATTACAGCCTTCTGCTTGGTGAATGGCTTGTCGGAGAAGAATGGATATGGAATCTCGTTGATGTCGTATTCCTTGGCTGATTTAAGCTTAAAAGAACGTGGCTCGTATTTCCTGCTCCAACCACCGCTTATGGAGTAGTTAACCATCTGATTCAATACTGAGCCGTCGTTAATAAGTATATACTCGAAGTTTACAGGACGGTCCCAGTCCATGTTGAAA
>Ga0247611_10001272_pt1 | contig 45746 bp, 42 predicted proteins | sample 177DNAGHGhighgp2_FD_192422 | JGI IMG/M metagenome (GOLD analysis project Ga0247611, IMG submission 192422) | Sheep rumen microbial communities from Palmerston North, Manawatu-Wanganui, New Zealand - 1770 DNA GHGhigh gp2 | ecosystem: Host-associated > Mammals > Digestive system > Stomach > Rumen... | reverse complement strand
GGGGCAGGTTGCATACGCGTTACGCACCCGTGCGCCACTCGTGTACCTCACGTATTGCTACGCTCGGCCTTACCGTTCGACTTGCATGTATTAAGCCTGCCGCCAGCGTTCATCCTGAGCCAGGATCAAACTCTCCATCCTAATTAATCTCTTTTTATTTTTTGTCTGTCCCGACTTTATCGCTTGCGAATCTCAAAAAAATCCTTGAGTATTTGCTACATCTTTCTTCATTCTTTCAATGAACCTCCCAATTTCCGTCCCCTCTGCCTACAGGGCTGGTCCCTGTTTCCCTCTCATTTGGGACCGCAAAAATACACTTTTGTTCGTTACATTCGCCTACCCTTACCCACTTTTTTTTAAACTTTTTCTTATCTTACTGATAATCAGTAAGAAAAAATTTATTTAAGGGGTGTTTTTTTACTTTTTCAACAGCGATTTTTCGGGTTTTCCGGTTTTCAGAGGGTACATTTCGGGGATTTCGCCGGGGGATTTTCGCAGTTTTTTCGGAGTTGTTGTCAAAAACCGCAAAAAATGCGGTAGGGATTGGAGCGTCTTACGAGCGTGTGGGGAGGTGTTCGGGGAAGGGGTGCGGGGCGGGGAGCGCGGGAGCGAGTTATAGCGGAAAGCCCGACGGCGGGCGGAGCACGCCGGACCGCCCAAATCAAAAAAAACATATATAATTAATTTGTATGAAAAAAAGTGTATCTTTGCCGCCCAATTCAAATTTATTATTAACCCTAAAAGAAAGAGGTATTATTTATGATTATTGTTCCCATTAAAGAAGGCGATTCAATCGACAAAGCGCTCAAGAAACTGAAAAAGAAATTCGACAAGATTGGTGTAAAGAAAGAGATCCGTCAGAGACAGGAATTCACCAAGAAGAGCGTGATCAGACGGGAGCAATTGCGCAAGGCCATTTATGTGCAGCATCTTCGCGAAGCTGAAAACGAATAATGGTTTTGCCAATCGTGCGAAAACAGGGGATTCCCTGTTTTTTTTAGAAGCATTAAAAACATTATATTATATATACTATAATTTTAATGATAAATTTTGACGCATTCATCGGGCACTTGCGCTATGAGAAACGGTCGTCGGCGAACACGGTTTCGGCCTATGAAGGCGATTTGCGTCAATTCGCGGAGTACATTGAGAAAATTCTGGGGGTCACGGAGTTGGAGAAGGTGACGGCAGGGGATATCCGGACCTGGATCCTCACGCTGCTGGAAGACGACAAACTGTCGGCGCGCAGTGTGAACCGCAAGATGAGCGCGTTGCGGGACTTCTACCGATTCGAGCTGAAAGCGGGCCGCGTGAAACACAACCCGATGGATGGCATCCAGGGACCGAAGTTCCGGGAGAAGTTGCCTGAATATGTGGAGCAGAAGGACATGGAGAAGTTGTTTTCGGTGGAACTTTTTGGGGACAACTTTGAAGGAAGGCGTGACCGATTGATATTGGAGTTGTTTTACGCCACGGGGATGCGTCTTTCGGAACTGCTGAATATCAAGCGATTAGACCTTGACTTATACAATAGCAGTGTGAAAGTGCTGGGCAAGCGCAATAAAGAGCGCATCATTCCGTTTGGTAATAGGATGCGCGAGTTATTAACAAAATATTTGGAATATTATGTGGAAAATATTGCGCCGGAGAATGAAAATTTTTATATCTTTGTTGCAGCCAACGGGCGACAACTTTACCCGAAGGCGGTCTATAGAATTGTGAGAAAATACTTGGACATGGTGACCACGATTGACAAACGGAGCCCGCATGTGATCAGGCACACCTTCGCGACGCACATGCTGAACCGGGGCGCTGACCTGAACGCCATCAAGGAGATACTGGGCCACAGCAGTCTGGCCGCCACGCAGGTATATACGCACAATTCCATGGAGCAACTCAAATCCATTTATAAACAAGCCCATCCAAGGGCATAAAAAAGGAGGTCATTATGACAATCAACATCACTTCCGTTCACTTCAAGACGGATCAAAAGTTAGAGGAATTCATCAACGAGAAAGTTGGTAAACTGAACAAGGTGCACGATGGCATCATCGGCTCGGATGTGACCTTGAAGCTCGAGAACACTGACACCCCTGAGAACAAGACCGTGGACATCCGGATGAAGATCCGAGGCAACGACGCCATCGCCAGCAAGACGGCGAAGAGTTTTGAGGAAGCCACAGACCTAGCGGTTGACGCGTTGAAAAAACAGCTGACGAAAGTGAAAGATAAGGAACAGACTAAACGATAAACCTTGGGAATCCCGCCAAATGGCGGGATTTTTTTTACACTATTTTCTCCGACAGATTGAGAGGTTTTCAACTGAAGTTTTTTGAAAAAAATTGAGGTGAGTGGTTGCATTTTTAGAAATTATTTTTTATGTTTGTAGGTTATAAATATGTAATCTACAATAGATTAGGACTTGTGATACTCGAACGGACTCTTCCCCGCTAAAATGCGCGAAAACAGGGGATTCGTGAATGCCAAACACAAACTATGGTAATGAAACGGAACGGAAAATGCCAGTTTGGAGGCGTGCTTTTTGCGACGCCCAGGGCGGTTTTTTTCCAATTTTAACATAAAAAAATAGAGAAAAAAATATAAATTAAAAATCTTATTCTTATGAAAAAAATTTACTTTTTCCTGACAATGCTTGTCACCCTCTGCCTAGCAGGGACGATGCAAGCGCAATCAACACTGACCGTGCACGATGGGGGGGCAACGAGCCAATACATCCCCTTTGACGGCTATAATGCCGACCATGCCCAACACAATCAGATGATTTACCCTGCATCGGATCTTTCCGCCATGAACGGTATGGAAATCACTCAACTGGTGTTTTACTTCAACGGTAGCTACGGTACATCATACTCATCAGAAGTCGAAACCGGACGCCTTGGCACTTGGACCGTCTCCTTGGGAGAGACTACTGCCTCAACACTAACCGAACTCGACGCCAGTACAACCTTGAGCCAAGTATATCAAGGAATCATGACTTGGGACCACACTGCCCTCACCTTAACCATCACTTTCGAAAATGGTTATGTTTACAACGGTGGCAACTTGCTTATTGACTTCGTCCATACAGCTGCAAATTGGAACCTTTACTACTTTATAGGTGAAGGAACAAGCAACAATGTTTCTTTCAACAGCTACAACAGCAGTGCTTACAACTTTCTGCCGAAGTTGACCTTCAGTTACAATACCCCTCCCTCCTGTTCAAAACCCACAAATGTAGCCCTTTCCTTTGTTAACAATCAGATGGCATACTTTACTTGGGATGACATAGAGGGTGCCTCTTGGCAGATTGCCAATGTTGCCGCTGACGAGACCCCGACTTATTGGGGCAGCACCTTTACCAACCACGAAGGCGGCACGACTGGTCTCACCGCCAGCACACAATACGACTTCTATGTGCGCCGTTATTGTTCTGCAACCGATCAGAGCGAGCCCGTAAAAGTGAGCTACTGGACTAAATGTAATCCTATCACTTCTCTTCCTTGGAATGAGGACTTTGAGAATTTCGAGGGCACGGGTGGCGTTTCTTTGAGTGACCCTTGCTGGGAGAATAAACATTTGGAGGGCTCAGGAACCTATCTTTTTCAGGTATTCTCCGGCTCAGGATCCACTAATACTGTTGATGGTAATTCAACGAATATGCTAAGATTGCCTGATATGTCCTCTGGTACCATGACCAAACTTGTGCTTCCTTGTATGACTCTTCCTACTGACCAAAACTACCAGTTTGTCCTTGATATATATCGCGGCACCAACTCTCCATCCTATGTAGGGGAAGGTATCAGAGTCTATGCCAGCACGGACGGTGAGATTGATGGTGCCACAGAATTGGCCTTTATCAGCCGTAATTATACTGTCAGCGACAATGGTCTCATCCCCGCCGAAGAAACTGCAGGCTGGTACACTTACGAACTGCCCATCCCGTTCACCGGAAATTGCTACATTATCCTGCGCGGTGAAAGCAAATATGGCTGGGCCACTTTTATGGACAACTTCAAGGTGGAAGAACTTCCTTCATGTACGAAACCCACTGCTCTCCATATCGTTAGCGGCAGTTTGACGGCCCATACTGTTACGATTGAATGGGATGCCGATGAAGACGCGATGTTCCAAATTCTCATGCCCGCTGGAACATTTAATCCTAACGAGCCGCCCACAACTTGGAATGTTCAAGCACAAACTGAAAATACAGCAAATTGGAACAGCTTGACTCCAGACAGGGACTATGGCGTATGGGTCCGCAAATGGTGCAGCGCAACCGAACAAAGCGAACCTGTCTATATCACTTTCCACACTCCTGTGGCTTGTTTGATTCCTACTGGATTGACCGCCACACTGACCTCTGGCGACGGTTCAGTTGCCGACTTGAGTTGGACGGAGACGGGCGAGGCCACCAACTGGATACTGGAATACAGCACAGCTGACGACTTCACCGGTGCCACTTCCGTGAATGTGAGCGGCACACCTGCCCAACATATCACTGGACTCACCGCTGAAACCACTTACTACGCACGCGTGAAAGCAGACTGCGGAAACGCTGATGGACAAAGCGAATGGAGCAGCACCATCCACTTCACCCCTACAGATGCTTACTTTATTACGGTAAACAACGGCACAACCACGAACCAATTTGTCCCCGTCTATGGATTTTATTGCGACAACTATTCTCGAGGCCAATTCATCATACCAGCTGAAGAGCTAACCGCTATGCAAAATGGTTTCATCAATAAGATGACCTTTTATTCTACAGATGAAAACAAATCTTGGGGGAACGCGTCATTCAAGGTCTATTGCGGCAATATAGGTGAGACCACCCTTTCCGCCCTTGCTGAATGGAACGGTCTGGAGGAAGTTTATTCCGGCAGTCTCTCCGTCAGCGACAACCAAATGGTGATTACATTCGACAATCCATACCAGTATTTGGGAGGTAATCTTTTGATTGGCGTCAATCAAACTGTTACCGGAACATACTCTTCTAGCACTTGGTATGGCGTTGCAGCCCCTGAGGGTGCTTCCATGGGTGGTTATGGCGATGCCATCAATATAAATAAGCAGAACTTCCTCCCCAAAACCACTTTCGAATATACTCCCGGCACCGCACCCACCTGCATAAAACCTACAGGTCTGGAGGTCAACTACACAGGGGGCAATACCGCTCAAGTATCCTGGACTTCCGATGCCAGCGCATTCAACATTGAAGTGAATGGCACCGTAACCAACAATGTAACCAATCCTTATACACTTTCCGAACTCACACTCGCCACCGTTTACGAATTAAGGGTACAGGCCGACTGCGGTTCTGATGGCACCAGCGAGTGGACTAATCCTGTGTCATTCGTCACCGACTTGTGTACACCAGTCGAGCAGTGCGACATCACTTTTAAACTTACTGACAATTACGGTGACGGATGGAGCGGCAACGCCATCAAAGTGGTGGATGTGCTGACCAATGTTGTTTTAGGCGAGTTTGCCAACACGAGCGCGGCAGAAGCCCACGAAGCACAGATTTACCATCTTGCCGTCTGCAACGGCCGCGAAATCCAATTCCAATGGGTTGCAGGCACTTACGCCAGTGAAACTTCTTATACGGTTTTAGGTCCCAATAGCGACACCATCTTTTCCGGTGCCAACACGATGGCTGCTCCTGTGAACTATACCGTGAACTGTGAAACCTCCGTCGTCAGCTGTGAGAGTTGGGAGCTTGTGACCGACAACAGTTTGGAGGTTGGCGACCGGATCATTATCGCTTCCAAAGAACAGAATGTGGCCATGAGCACCACACAATCCACCAATAACAGAGGTGTTGAAATCATCAACAAAAACCCGGACAACACCTTAGGTCTGCCGTTGGACGAAACCATTCAGATTCTGACCTTGCAAGAAGGCACCAGCACTGGAACCTTCGCCCTGTACACGGGTGTCGGCTATTTGTATGCCGCCAGCAGTTCAAACAATTATCTGAGAACATCTACGGATTTGAATGCCAACGGTTCATGGACCATTTCCATCAGCAATGACGGAACTGCTTCCATCATAGCCAACGGCACTTCCTCTCGCAATGTTATGCAGTACAATCAAAACAGCAGCATCATTTCGTGTTACGGTAGTGCCAGCCAGAATCCTTTAGTCATCTACAAACTTTCTGATTTGAAGACCTATTCCGACACTATCGCCACTGTAACAGGCACTGAATTTGTATGGCACGGCAAACCTTACACCGAGTCCGGTATCTATGGCGACACCTTAACGGGTGCGGCTTCCAATGGCTGCGACTCCATTGTGTTGCTACACTTGACCCTACAGGCACCTCCCTACACCGTAACCTTTGAACCCGGTACAGGTACATGTGCCACTACTGAACTTACGGAGAGCGCAAGTGGTGCTGGCGTCACCCTTCCGGAAGCCGCCTCATGTACCAATCCTGACGGTTATGTGTTTGCAGGCTGGTCAGAAACCAACATTGAGATTGCGACTGCCACTGCACCCACCCTTTTCACCGCCGGGAACCTGTATTATCCTACTGACAATACCACCCTGTACGCCGTTTATAAAACCGAGGCCACAAGCGAAGGCACTCCTACTTTAGATAAGACAAACACTATATCTGACGGCGACCAGGTTATCATCGTCTGTGAAAGCAAAACCAAAGAATTGGGCAACATGTCAAGCTCATCTACATATGGACCTGCCGTTGATTATAGTGGAGAGCCACAAGGTGCCTATCTTTTAACCGTCACAGCAGGTTCCGCAACGGGCACCTATTCGTTTATGGATGAGGATGGGAATTATCTCTGTTGGAATTCTGGTAATTCACTTATTTTGAATCCTTCCAAGACAACCAACTCCAGTTGGAATGTAACCTTTGATTCCGATGACAATGCTATTATTAAGAATGCTAGTGACAACACTCGTAAGTTGCAATACAATGCAGCCAGTCCCCGCTTTGCTTGTTACACGTCAGCACAGACTGCTGTGCAACTCTACAAACTGACACCCACATCCATAACCACTTATTTGTACTATAGCACTCCCGAGTGCGGCGAGCTCACCTACAATGTCACAGTGTCCACGAACATCACAAATGGTACTGTAACTGCGGATCCCACAACAGCTGCCGAGGGCACTCCGATTACGTTGACTGCCACACCAACCACAGGCTATCACTTCGGTCTATGGGATGTGGTTGACGCAAGCAACAACCCTGTCGCTGTTACGGACAACACTTTCAACATGCCTGCCAGCGATGTCACCGTGAACGCCATCTTTTGGATTGACACCTTGAACATCACCGCCACCGTCAACCCGACCGATGCCGGTATGGTTGAGGGCACAGGCGCATTTGAATACGGTTCTGATGCCACGCTGGTTGCCACTCCCGCCGAAGGATTCCTGTTCAGCAACTGGACACTGAACGATGAAGTGGTTTCCACAAATGCCATTTACGATATCATTGGCATTGAAGCTGACGCCGCTTATGTGGCCAACTTCGTGGCCATGGACCAAGTGGATGCTCCGACCTTCAATCCTGCGGCTGGAACTTATACTTCCGATCAAGACCTTCATGTTACGATCAACTGTGCTACGACTGGCGCCACTATTTACTACACCACTGACGGCAGTACACCGACTGAAACCTCAACAGTTTACAGCACACCTGTTGAGATTACCGAAACCACTACCATCAAGGCTATCGCCACGGCTGGAAACATGCTGCCGAGCGAGGTTGCCGAAGCCACCTACACCATCAATCCAGTTTACAATGTACTCTTTGAGGACATTTTGAACGGTCTGGTTACCGCCGACACCTTGAAAGGTGTTGAGGGCGACGCCATCACGCTGACCGCCACTCCGGAAGAGGGTTACCACTTCGGCCAATGGGATGTGGTTGACGCAAGCAACAATCCTGTCGCCGTTACCGGCAACACTTTCAACATGCCTGCCAGCGATGTCACCGTGAACGCCATCTTCTGGATTGACACCTTGAACATCACCGCCACTGCCAACCCAACGGAAGCCGGTACGGTTACCGGTGCAGGCCAGTATGAATACAATACTGATGTCACCTTGACTGCAACCGCCAATGAGGGCTATCTGTTCAACAATTGGACCTTGAATGGCGAATCTGTCTCCTCCAGCGACATTCTGACCTTTACCGCCCTTGAGAATGCCGCTTATGTGGCCAACTTCGTGGTTATGGGTCAAGTGGCTGCTCCTACCTTCGCTCCTGCGGCTGGAACCTATACTTCTGAGCAAGACCTTAATGTCTCTATGAGCTGCACCACGACTGGTGCCACTATTTACTACACCACCGACGGCACCACACCGACTCAAACCTCAACAGTTTACAGCACGCCTATTGAGATTACCGAAACCACCACCATCAAGGCCATCGCCATGGCTGAGAACATGCTGCCGAGCGAAGTTGCCGAAGCCACTTACACCATCAATCAGGTTTATGATGTGTATGTTGAAGAAACAGACAATGGAACCATCGGTGCCAATCCGTCCAGCGGTGTGGAGGGAACCACCATCACACTGTCATACACGGCAGAAGATGGTTATACCCTTAAAAAGTGGATTGTGCAAAACGGAAGCCACGAAGATATCACCGTCACCGGCAACACCTTCAACATGCCCGCCAGCGATGTGTATGTGACCGCCGAATTCGTTCCCGACACCTTCACCGTAACGGTAGTTGCCAATCCGACCGCTGGTGGTGTCATCACCTCAGGCGCAGGCAGATATGCATACGGCGAGGAAGTGAGCATTGAGTTTGAAGCCAATCCCGGCTATGAGGTCAACCATGTCGGCATGGCAGTGGAAAGCGACGACGAGGAGGAATCTGACAGCCAGTTCTCCATGCCTGCCGGTAATGTCACCGTCACTGTGTACTTCAATCCTGCCACCTACAGTCTTACGATAGAGGTCGGCCAGGGCAGACTGCTGAACGGTTTTGTGCGCGACAACACATACACATACGGCGAGGGTTACAACCTGCCTGGTGAAAATGATGTGGAATACGCAGGACACACCTTCGGTGGCTGGTATGGCAACCCTGATTTCAGTGGTGACCCCATTACCGTGATTTCCACCGACGCATACGGCGACTCCACCGTTTACGCTAAATGGACGATTAACACCTACAACATCACCGCCACCGTCAATCCGACCAATGCCGGTATGGTTGAGGGCACAGGCGAATTTGAATACGGCTCTGACGCTACGCTGGTCGCCACTCCTCTTGAAGGATTCCTGTTTGAAAACTGGACGATGAACGGTGAAGTGGTTTCCACAAATGCCATTTACGACATTATTGGCATTGAAGCTGACGCCGCATTTGTAGCCAACTTCGTGGCCATGGAGACGGTTTCCGCTCCAGTCATCACACCTAATGGCGGCACATACGACTCTGAGAATATTCCAGATATCACGGTTAGCTGTGAAACCGCAGATGCGATTATCTATTACACGACTGATGGTACTGATCCCGATGAAAACTCCTCTGTTTACGATGGTCCTATCATCATTAATGGCACCACAACCGTCAAGGTTTTGGCAATGGCCGAAAACATGTTGCCGAGTGAGATTGTCACTGCCCAATTCACTATCAATCAGGTTTATTATGTGAATGTAGAAGAAACAGATAACGGAACCGTCGGTGCCCAACCGTCCAGTGGCGTGGAGGGAACCACCATCACACTGTCATACACGGCAGAAGATGGCTATACCTTCAAAAAGTGGATTGTCTATGACAGTAACGAAGAAGCGGTCACCGTTACCGGCAACACCTTTGACATGCCCGCCAGCGATGTGTATGTGAGCGCACAATTCGTTCCCGACACCTTCACACTGACCATCCACTATATGTATGCTGACAACACGCAAGCTGCAGAAGACTACACCGAACAGGTAGCTTACGGCGATGAATACAGCGTAACCTCTCCCACTGTGGAAGGTCACACTCCGTCACAGACCGTAGTAAGCGGCACAATGCCGGCAGATGATTATGAAGAGACGGTATTCTACAGCACCAATTCACACAGTCTGACGATCCACTATGTGTACGCTGACAATTCGGAAGCACACGCAGATGTGGTGAACAACTATAACTTCGGTGTTGAATACAGCGTTGAGTCTCCTGTTATCGAGGGTTACACTGCCGACATCACGACTGTATCCGGCACGATGGGCAATGATAACATTGAAGTGGTTGTCACCTACACCGTCAACAGTCACACCTTGACCATCAATTATGTGTTTGAAGATGAAAGTGAAGCCGCTAATACGCATACTGAGACATTGGATTACCAAGAAGAATATGAGGTTGCTTCTCCTGAATTGGCCACTTATATGCCTGATCAGGCTATCGTTTCCGGCACCATGGGCGATGAGGATGTAACCGTAACGGTTACCTACACCCAAATCGTGATGGATGCTATTGACAATGTAGTTGTCTGCAACGGCATCAGCACTGAGGATATCACCTTCTCCACTCCGGTTACGATTGGATCCTTCACATACGAATGGGCCAACGACAACGCAGCTATTGATTTGGCCGAGACAGGTACAGAGGGCAGCATTGCTTCCTTCAAAGCTGTCAATAACGGCACTGAACCTGCTGTGGCCAATGTTACAGTAACGCCGACCTGCACATACAACGACATGGTTGTGGTTGGTGTTCCGCAAACCTTCACCATCACGGTGAACCCGACCCTCACTTCCGAATTCAATGCAACGGCTTGCGACAGTTATTATTGGACTGAAGCTGACACCACCATCACGGATGAAGGCGAAAACGACTATGCACATGTGTTCACCAGCCAGTACGATTGTGACAGTGTGGTAACGCTGCACTTGACACTGCACATGACTCCTGCTGAGATTGTAACCAACATCACCAACAACACCAGTTGCGATGAGACACAACCTAACGGTGCCATCAGCATCGCTTCACCGGCTGGTGATTTTGAGTACTCCATCGACAACCAGAACTGGCAGACTGAGACCGAATTCACCGCACTTGCCGCTGGCGACTACACCTTGTACGCCCGTCCTTTGAACTCTGAATGTGCTCAGACCACAACGGTCAGCATCACGGATGAAATCGTCATGCCTGATGCCACTGCCGCATTTGTTCCCGGCACACCTTCATTCTATTGCGCCGATGCCACCATCGCTTTGAGTGGCGAGGGCTCTTCCACCGGCGAAGATTATTCCTACGCTTGGTCTGGTCCGAACAACTACGAGGGCACTGAAATGAATGTGACGGTTACAACCGCCGCTGACGGTACTCATAGCGGCACCTACACATTGGTTGTCACCAATACCGTTACACATTGCTCCAGCGAGGCAACTGTTGATGTTATCGTGAACACTCCGACCACTCCGGATTATTTGTTCACCATCACCACGCACGGTGACGCATACGCTAACATCAATGAAGGCGAGACCGAAGTAACCGCCGTGTTTGCCGATCCTGAGGTACACCACTTCTTAAGCGATTGCAACTGGACTGTCTCCAACGACGCACAAGCCACCTACAATGCTGTTGGCGATTACACTATCAACTGGACCGCCACCGATGATTGCGGCAATACCGCCACCACCACCCAAACATTGCATGTGACTCAAAATTCCTGCGGCACACCGATAGATGGTGACAACCACTCCTATCCTACCGTGGTACTGAATGGTACTTGCTGGATGGCTGCCAACTTGAGAACCACATCTTATACTGACGGTCGCGCTGTTCAGGTTTACTACCAGTATCAGTCCGCCACCGCCCCGAATGCAGCGGAGAATGTGGACACTTACGGTCTGCTGTACGATTGGTATTCCGCTATGGATGTGGCAAGACCTTCGAAAGCCACCACGGTTCAAGGTGTATGTCCTACCGGTTGGCATATTCCGGACGATGACGATTTCGCTGCCATCAGCAACATCGACCTAAGCGCTCTCCGTGCCACCGACCACTGGTTGATCAACAATGCGGACAACAGCACCGGATTCACCATGTTACCTGCCGGCCAATACAACGCCGACAAAGACAGATACGAGAATCTGCTCGGTAACGCATACTTCTGGTCCGCCACTACCACCAACGACGCCGAAGCCACCTGCCATATGGCCGACTGCAACTGCTCAATGTGGTATGTATATCCTAACTCAAAGTACTACGGATTCAGCGTGCGCTGCGTGAAGAACAATTAAGCGCACAACTTCATAGAAAACCAATGGGGATGGCTGTAAACCATCCCCATTTTTTTTGTTGACAACAACACCCAAGGCTGTCACAGACAAAAAAAGACGGCTGAAATATCAGCCGTCTTTTTTAAGAAAATAAATCTAAAGACTATTTGCACTTGTACAAGTCAGCACCCCATTCATCGTTGAGCTCAGCTTGTTTGGCATCACAATCAGCCTTACTCATGGTTTCATCTTCAAAAACAGGGGCCACATGATAGATGTCTGTCTTGGCATAGCAATGACAGCCCTTGCCGCAGGATGTTCCAACTGTTGCCAACAAAGCAACCGCCGCAAATACTACTAATACTTTCTTCATAATTATTATCACTAAGACTTCTGATTTGTATTGCAAATTATTTGCGATGACTTTAGCGGAAGTCTTTGAACACCAAAGCACCGGCAAACAATTCATTAATTTCACCTTTCAAAACGCGACAAAGATACTAAAAATTTCATTTTACCCCACCCCGTTGATTTTTTTACATAAAACACTAATAATCATATTGTTATAATAAAAAAAGTGAGGGTTAAAGAGAATATTCTTTTCAACCCTCACTTAAAAAAAACTATTTGGGACTATTTCACATAATAGGTAAGACGCATGTTGATACTGACATGCTTCTGTTTGGAGGAAGTGTTGAACGCACCACCCCAAGAATAACTATCTTCGGAAGAATTGGGCGCTGTGATTTGAAAAACGCCAGTGGTGGCGGTTTTCAGGTCGCCCAGTTTGCCGCCAGCATTCTCCGTAACCGTCTGCGCACGCTCGCGGGCATTCTTGGAGGCCTGTGCCAGCATCTCCAACTTCAAATCGGAAAGTTTGGTGTAGTAATATTCAGGATCATCACTGGAAATCTTGATGTTTTGATCGTAAAGCTCGGAAATCTCACGGATAATCTTCTCAATTTTGTCCACATCTTTCGACTCCACACGAATGCTTTGCTCCGAAACATACCCTTCAAATCTCTCCACCCAATGTCCGTTTTCCCAATGGGAATCGTACTTAGGCTTTGTGGAGATGTTTTTGAAATCAATCTCATCCGTTTTGATACCCTTGCTGCTTAAAAACTCTTTCACAATCTTGTTTTGATTCTTAATGAGCGCATAGGAAGTTTTCATGTCCATGTCCAACACATCGTACCTGAGATTCCATACGATAAGATCGGATGTAAAGTCTTTTTCCGCCAAACCAACAACTGAAACAGTTTTGGAAGGTTTTTTCGACTGGTAATAGAAAATACCGACTGCAATAGCGGCCAACACGAAACAAATGCCAAGAATTACGGCAACAGTTACTTTATTGTTTTTCATAATAGCGGATTATTAAAAAGTTTATGAACTAAACGAAGAGACAGGGGAAATATTGTATTGGTAAGAGAAAAGAGAGGAAAAGAGTAAGAGAGGAGAGAGGAGAGAGGAAAATGAAATTGTTTTTAATCTTTTTTATTACTTTCTTAAAATATTTTTATATTTTTGCAAAAAAATAACCATTATGCAAAATACACTTTTTTCATTTGAACGTTTAGATGTTTGGAAATCAGCTAAAAGATTGGTCGTTTCCGTCTATGGATTACTCCGGGATTTTCCATCGGTTGAGAGATATGCTCTTTGTGATCAGATTAGACGAGCCATCATATCTGTGCCATCAAATATAGCAGAAGGGAATGGGCGAGTTTCACTAAAAGAGAGAATACATTTCATTGAAATAGCATACGGATCCCTAATGGAAGTTTATAGCCAACTGCTAATTGCTGTTGAACTACATTATATACCTAATGCAGAATTAGATTCCTTAAAAGAACATTTTTCTGAGGTATCTATAATGCTAACCGCTTTTAAAACATCTTGCGCAAATCGTTTGAAAAAGATGGAAAAAAAAGAGAATGAAAATGTTAACAAGCAAAGCATTAACTAACACCCTCTTTTCCTCTTTTACTCTTTTCATCGAATCAAGGTAATAGAACCGTGGAGCGGATAGGAATACTCTCCGGTGAGGGTTTGCACATAGACTTCGCAACTGTAATAGAAGACACCTTCGGAGCAAGGTTGGTGCGTACTTTCATCGGAACCGTCCCAAAGGATGTCCGGATCGGAAGTCCGGAACACGCGCCGGCCCCAACGGTTGAAGATCTCCATCTCCACCCGCGTAACACCCTGATACGGCGGAATAGGGCCATACACATCATTGATGCCGTCGCCGTTGGGTGTAAACACATTGGGCAGATTATATTCCAGACAATCGTAGATGTCGATGCATACCGTATCGGAAAGAGCGGATATATTATGGTTGGAGTCGGCCACTTTCATGGCGAAGCAACCCACTACCGTACCCATGCCGCCCAACTCATACTCACAAGGATAGGCCCAGCAGTTATCCTGACTGTTAAAGGCAACCACCTGCACAAACTCGCTTTCCAGTGTGGGTTTGTAATAGAGATAATAGGTGTGCACATCGCGCGCCGCCGAGTCGGAAGCGAACCTCCATGAGTAAAGCACCGTATGGCAATCGGTTGTGATGCTCAATTCGGGCAATTGCGGGGGTTCGTTGTCAATGGGCGAGGCACATGTTCGCTGCGAACGATTATACAACGGACCTATCGTATCCGGAAGCCAATAATAACCTTTTGCCTGCACAAAATAGCAGTACTCCTTCTCATTGTCCAACCCAACATCCGTATATATGGTGGCTGTCGTGGCGGCAATGGAATCCCAAACATGCAAATCTTCATCCAAGCGGTAGATGACATACTCCACATTGTTCCAGGGCTGCCGCACCGACCAAGACAGGTTCAGTCGCTTGTCGGCAGGGGTAATCCGCATAAAGATGGAAGTGGCAGGGTCGGAAGTTTCCACCAGTGTATCCGCGGTACGGAACTGAACACGGTATGTGTAGTCGGAATCCTGCGTATTCAAATCATGATCCAGATATTCAGCTGTGTCCGAGGTGGAAAGCAGTGGTGCGGAAAACAGCAGAACAGAATCTGTTCCCTGGGCATTGTACCGGTACAGATTATAGTGGTATGGCGGCGGAAAAGCGACGGAGTCAATCTCCGGCGGAGCGAGCCACCGCACTTTCAGGGTTCCGTTCGCACTATCAGTAGTCACCACATCGGCATTGATTATCAGCGGGGCGTCGGCGATGATATGCACACACACTTCATCGGACACATAGCTTTCGGCGCCGTCAGGGAAGCGGGCCACCACACGATAACAGTAATCGTGGGCATGATAGAGCGGCACTTCGGAACCGTCATCCACAAAAGTGGTGTCATCCCACGAGTTGGTCGTGCCAATCCAGTAATAACCGGCGCCAGCGGGCATTCCGGTTTCGCAGTATTCCGGATCAAAAGGATTACTGCCGTCGCGACGATAAACATCATAGCCCACGGCATTGGGGCAGGAGTCAGGCGACCACTTCAGGTGCACGCTATTGGCCACTGGCTGCGCCTGCAGATTCTCGGGCGCCGGAGCCACCACGCGCACATGCAGCGTGCGAAACGAGACCAACTCCACCTGCGGACCATTATCCTGTGCCTTGAACATCAGTGTATAAGGCGCTATCCTGACATGTTCACACTGTGTATTCCACACCAAAGAGGTGGTAAAGGGCACACTGTCGGTGATGGTCATAAACTGAACGGGATTATCCAAATACAGCAATTCGCCTGTGGCAGTAAGAGTCACCATAGTGGATGTGGTATCGTGCACTTCTACCGGCAACACCAAACGCGTGCCTGCCAGCACACATGTATCATCCACCAGAATCACGGGCGGTTGGTTGTTGCATGGCGCGATGGTAATCTGCATATCGCGCACCATACTGCTGATCATCACGCCGTTGCGCCACTCTTGAATCAGAATAGCGATATTATACTCGCCCGCCATGGTAGGAGTGTCCCAAATCAAATCTCCCGTAACCGGATCTATCGTGATGGAATTGGAAGCGTATGGCATTGAATAGCCGGGAATATCTTCCCCGTCGTAACCACGGCAGTTGATAAGACTGTAGGAAAGACTGTCGCCATCAGGATCGTAAGCGCCTGGATTGTGGTAATAGATAACATTGGTACAACCGTTGTCTATGGGCGGTGTCATCAGTTGCGGAGATGAGTTTCCGCCGATAAAAGGATTGATAACAACGATGGTTTCGATGAAGAAGGGGATCTCCACCGAACTGGGAATATTGATGATGCCCGCATTGCGGTTAGGGTCCTCAAATGTGACATGAAATGTGCCCACAGCGGAAAAGGTATGCTGCGTTATATACACATTCTTGCTGATATTGTTTTCCAGATTGATTTTCTGATAACGATCAATAGTTGAGGTGGTTCCATCTCCCCAACTGACATCAATCTGCGGACGGTCGGCAGGGCTGGGAGTGTAAGTATAAGTGGTGATGGTAAACTCGTAAGTCAGTCCCGAAATGTATGTGTAGCTTATCTCGCCCGCACGCTGGTGTGTGGCAAACAACATGCCCGGAACCAGCAGGAGCAAAAGCACTCCGAGGAGGCGCAACCGACAAACCCACTCCTTAAACATTCTCTATTTTCACCAGCTTGTTTTGTTCTAACCGATATTGTTGGCCGCTTTCGGGGCAGACCGCCCTACCCTGTTCATCAAAAGTCAGGGTGTGCCCATACTCACTCACCCACCCTATTTGCACGGCGGGATTGCCCACCATCAGGGCATAGTCGGGTACCGATTTGGTGACCACCGCCCCAGCGCCAACCAACGCGTAGCGGCCGATACTGTTGCCACACACAATGGTGGCGTTGGCGCCTATGGTCGCACCCTTGCGCACGAGCGTCTTTTTGAATTCCGACTTCCGCTCAATGAAACTCCTGGGATTCAGCACATTAGTAAAAACCATCGACGGACCCAAGAAGACATCGTCCTCCACCTCAACACCCGCATAAATGGACACATTATTCTGCACCTTCACATGGTCACCAATCGTAACGCCCTCGGCCACAAACACATTCTGACCAAGATTGCAGTTCTTGCCTATTTTGCAATGGGACATAAGATGTGAAAAATGCCAGATTTTGGTGCCGTCGCCAATTTGGCAATCGGGATCTATAATGGCGGTGGGGTGGATGAACGGGTTCATGGGGTGAATGGTGCTAAAGGGGTGAATGGGGAATTTGGAATTATGAGTAAAGGAGTAAGGGAGTAAAGAGTAAGGGATTGAGAATTTTCTATTTTTAATTATTAATTGTTAATTGTTCCGTTATGTATTGGACTTGGTCGGCGGTGAGTTCGGTGTGCATAGGCAGGGAGAGCACTTCTTTGGAGAGCGTTTCCGACACGGGGAAGTCGCCTTCGTGGTAGCCGAGGTGTTGGTAGGCCTGCTGCAGGTGTAGCGGTTTGGGGTAGTATATGGCGTGAGGGATATCATGGGCGGCCAGTTGTTCTGCAAGTGCATCGCGGCTACCGTCAAGTATCCGGAGTGTGTATTGGTGATAAACATGGGTGGAGTATGGTGCGGTTGCGGGAGTCCGGAGATTCCCGGCATGGCGTAGGCGGGCGTTGTATTGTGCGGCGGCGGTGCGGCGGGCGGCAATGTACTCGTCCAAATGGCGGAGTTTCACTTGCAAAATGGCAGCTTGCAGCGTATCGAGGCGCGAGTTCAGGCCCACACGCGCGTAGCAGTACTTCTGCGACATGCCGTGATTGGCCAGTTGTCTCAACTTGGCAGCCAACTCATCATTTTGGGTGAAAAGCGCACCGCCATCGCCGAAACAACCCAGATTTTTGGAAGGAAAGAACGAGGTGCATCCCACATCGCCGATAGTGCCAGCTTGGCGCACGGTGCCGTCGGAGAAGGAAACCTCCGCACCGATGGCCTGGCAGGCGTCTTCTACCACATACAGATTGTGGTTTCGGGCAACAGTCATAACATGCTCCATATCAGCGCATTGGCCAAACAAGTGCACAGGTAGGACAACTTTGGTTTTGGGTGTTATGGCGGCTTCCAACTGTTCTACATCCATTACGAAAGTGTTGGGATTGACATCCACCAGTACGGGTTTCAGTCCGAGCAGCACAATGACCTCGAGTGTGGACACGAATGTGAACGGCACGGTAATCACCTCATCGCCGGGTTGGAGATCCAGCGCCATCAGCGCAAGTTGGAGCGCGTCGGTGCCATTGGCGCAGGTGACCACATGTTTGGAGTGCGTAATATGAGCCAGAGCCGTCTCAAACTCCGAAACAGCCGTTCCGCGCACAAAGTCCGTGTGGTGGAGCACCGTCCGTATAGCATCGTCCACCTCAGTTTGTATCTTACGGTATTGACCGTACAAATCCACCATTCGTAACTTTTCCATCTTATAAAAAGTAAAGCGGCAAAAATAACGATTTTTATTTACATTTGGGAGCGTTTGGGATAATCAGTGTTTTTTGTATCTTTGCCCCCGCAAAAAATGCAATCAAACATATTATAGTAAAATACATACCATTATGAGTATTATCAAACCGTTTAAGGGTTTTCGGCCGCCCGTCAACATCGTTGAAAAACTGGCCTCTCGTCCTTATGATGTTCTAAACTCCGAAGAAGCACGCCAAGAGTGTGAAGGTAATCCTTACAGTCTTCTCCACGTAACGAAAGCTGAAATCGACCTTCCCGAAGGTACCGACGAACACTCTCCCGAAGTCTATCTTCAAGTTGTCAAAAACTACAACAGTTTTAAAGACTACGGCTGGTTGGTTCAGGACAATGAGGAAAAACTCTACATCTACGCCCAAAGCATGAACCCCACGGATGCCAACGCCAAATGGCAATACGGTATTGTGGCCTGCGCATACAGTGAGGATTATGTCAACAAGATCATCAAAAAGCATGAGTTGACCCGTAAGGACAAAGAGGAAGACCGCATGAAACACGTACGCATCACCAATGCCAATGTGGAGCCGGTGTTCTTCGCCTATCCCGCCGTGGCCCGCATCGATGAGATCGTGGCTTCCGTTACCGCCAACAAGCCCATCTATGACTTTGTTGCCAAGGAAGACGGCTTCGGCCACCGTTTCTGGGTTATCGACGACCGCAAGCTCATTGACGAGCTGGTTGAGTTGTTCGCCACCAAAGTTCCCGCCATGTACATTGCCGATGGCCACCACCGCAGCGCCGCCGCCGCACTCGTGGGACAAGAGAAAAAGGAACACAACCCCAACCACACCGGCAAAGAGGAGTACAATTATTTCATGACGGTGATCTTCCCTGACAATCAACTTAACATCATCGACTACAACCGTGTGGTGAAAGACCTCAATGGTTTGGACGGAAAGGAATTTTTCGCCAAACTGGCCGAGAACTTCGACATTGAGTGCAAATGCGACTGTACGAAGGACGGCGGCAAATGCGAGTGTGAACTGCCCTGTCATTGCGAAAGCAGCACCCCGTACAAACCCAACAAACTGCACAACTTTTCCATGTACTTTGAGGGTGTTTGGTATAGTTTAACCGCTAAGCCTGGCACTTTCAACGACAACGATCCCATTGGTGTTCTGGATGTCACCATCCTCTCCAATCTTGTTCTTGACAAGATACTGGGCATCAAGGACCTCCGCACCGACAAGCGCATCGACTTCGTTGGCGGTATCCGTGGTCTCGGCGAACTGAAACGCCGTGTTGATAGCGGTGAGATGAAAGTGGCTTTCGCTTTGTATCCTGTCTCCATGCAGCAGATCATCGACATCGCCGACACAGGCAACATCATGCCTCCCAAGACCACCTGGTTCGAGCCGAAGCTCCGTTCCGGTCTGGTTATCCACGAATTGTGCTAAATTTCCAATAATATGTTCAAGGTTCCTGTATTGCTTATCCTCTACAATCGGGTAGAAGAAACGCACAAGGTCTTCCAGATTTTGAAGGCCGTACAACCCATGCAGCTCTATGTGGCCGGCGACGGCCCCAAACCCGGCAACATGCTGGACCGGCTGCATGTCTATCAGACGCAAAGCGTCATCCAGCCCGAATGGCCATGCCAAGTGCAGCATTTGTGGCAGGAAGAACATCTTGGCAAGAACAAGATGATTGAAACCGCCATACGGTGGTTTTTCAGCAAGGAGGAAGAGGGCGTCATTCTCTTTGAGGACACCCTTCCCAGTTATGATTTCTTCCCCTATTGCGAAGAGCTGTTAAGCAAATACAGGAACGATGAACGTGTTTTCAGCATCGGCGGCACCTATTTGAGGCACCGGAGCCGGAAACGCTATCGCAAGCGCATGAAGAACGGAGGAAGTTCCTACTTCTTCTCCGCCTACGCCTCCACATGGGGGTTCGCCACCTGGCGCAACCGCATGAACGACTTCACGCTTTCCATGGACCAGTACAACAACTCGGACTTTCCGGAAATTGTGGATCCTTACATGAAAAGGACGAAGCACAAGGCATATTGGGTCCACCGGTTCACCAGTCTGAAAAAACTCAACACCACCTACTGGGACTACCAGTACAATCTGCATATCTGGGCGCACAAGGGCATCAGCATCACCCCCTACCTGAACCTGACCACCAACATCGGGTTCAAGGAGAAAGGCAACCAGCGCAAACTGCGCCGCCTCAAACGCAACGCCTACCCGATCATGCCGCTAACGCATCCCGAAGAGATTGTTCAAAACACCAGCGAGGACAAATACATGTTCCGGCACATCTTCCGGAGAGCTTATCTAAGACTTTTCCGCGACTGGCTGAAGGAAATTCTGCCGAATAAAAACAATTTAGAATAAACCTGTCCTTTTCTTCAAAAAAAAAGTGTATTTTTGCGCCCTCAAAAAATAGAATAAAAGAATTATGGCAAACAACGAAAAATTAGGTTCCAAGAAAGTAAACCAAGAAGCTGAAAAAGAGAACTTTGTAACAAAGACGTTAGCTTTCTTCAACAAATATCAGAACATCATTTACGGTGTGATTATCGGTCTGCTGGTTATCGCTTGTGCGGTTATCGCCTTCAACCGTTTCTACATCCAGAAGAAAAACGCTGAGGCATCCGCCCAAATCGTGCGCCCCATCAGCTTGTTCATACTGGGCGACACCACCTCGCTGAACCTCGCTCTTGAAGGTGACGACGAGAATGACGGTTTCCTCACCATCGCTGACGGTTACAAACTCACCCGCACCGCCAACACCGCCAACTTCTACGCCGGTCTCAGCTACTTGAAACTCGGCCAGAAGGACAACGCCATGGACTATCTGAAGAAGTTCAAAAAGAAAGAAGATGTTCTGTGGTACGGTTGCCAGATGACCATCGGTGACCTCTACGACGAGCAGGGCGACGAAGCAACCGCTATCAAATATTATCAGAAAGCCGCCAAGAGCAAAGATCCGCTCTACGCTCCCACCGCCCTCTTCAAATTGGGCCAAATGTATGAGAGAAAAGAGAAATGGAACGACGCTCTTAACGCTTATAAAGAAATTGAAAACAGATTCTACAACGAATACAACAAGATGAGCATCGCCCAATATGTGGAAAGAGCTCAGGCCAAAGTTTCCAAATAATGACCGAGAAGAAGAAGAATTTATCCGAGTTCGCTCCTTTTAAATTTAATTCTGCTCAAGACTTACGAATCGGTATTGTGGTTAGTGAATGGAACAGCCACATTACCGATTCGCTGTTAAAAGGGGCTTATGATACCTTGGTAGAACAGGGTGTCAGCAAAGAAAACATTGAAGTCCATCACGTGCCCGGCAGTTATGAGCTGCCTTCCGGCACCGACATGCTGTTCCGCGCCACGGATGTGGACGCCGTCATCTGCATAGGTTGCATCATACAAGGCGAGACACGCCATTTCGAGTTCATCGCGCAAGCAGTGGCGCACGGCATCATGGAAGTGGGACTGAAACACGGCAAACCCGCTATTTTCAGCGTGCTCACCACCAACGACATGCAGCAGGCCGAGGACCGCTCCGGCGGCAAACACGGCAACAAGGGTGTGGAAGGTGCCGTAAGCTGCCTGAAAATGCTCGAACTGAAACAAAATATGTCCAAATAACACACCGCACAATGAAAGTAGTATTCATGGGCACTCCGGAATTCGCCGTCACCGTGCTCGACCGCATCATCGCGGCCGGACATGACGTGGTAGGTGTGGTCACCACGCCCGACAAACCCGCCGGACGCGGACAACGCATACATTTCTCCGATGTGAAGAACTATGCGCTGGAGCACAACCTGTTTCTGATGCAGCCCGAAAAGATGAAGGATGACGCCTTTGTGCAGCAGTTACAAGCGCTTGATGCTGAAGTGTTTGTGGTAGTGGCCTTCCGCATGCTGCCTAAGGTGGTGTATGCGATGCCCCCGAAAGGCACCTTCAATGTGCACGCCTCCCTGCTGCCTCAGTACCGCGGCGCGGCGCCCATCCAATGGGCCATCATCAACGGGGAAACCAAAACCGGCGTCACCACTTTCCTGTTGGACGAGCACACAGACACCGGCGCCATCATCCGGCAGACGGAGGTGGACATCACCCCGACAGACAACGCAGGCACGCTGCACGACAAACTCATGTGCGCCGGAGCTGAAATCGCCGTGGAGACACTCGAGGACCTGCGAAGCGGAAACTACGCGCCGAAGCCACAAAACGCAGATGGTGCATTAAAACCCGCCCCGAAAATCTTCAAAGAGGACATGCTCATCAACTGGGACGACACCGCCGAGAACATCTATAACAAGATCCGCGGACTCTCCCCCTACCCCGCTGCCTTCTCCAGAATCACCTTCCTGGGGAACTCGCCCGAAGAGAGAAAAGACCTTTCCGTGAAAATCCTCGCCTGCTCCATCACCGATGAAAAGAGCACGAAAAGCCCTGGCGAAATCACGCTGAAAGATGACAAATTCTTGTTTGTTTCAACTAAAAACAACGACATTTCCGTTGAAATACTACAATTAGAGGGCAAAAAACGGCTTGAAACCTCATTTTTCCTGCAAGGATTTAGAAGGGAAAATTACACATTGAGATTATTTTAGTGTAATTTTAAAAAGAATATTTTGCGGTTTTAAACAGGGATAGTTAAAAAACACACAACTTGAAAAAAACTGTTGTTTTTTTTCAAAAACTATTAAATTTGCGCCATAAAAATCACATTAACCTTTTTAAATTAAAAGTTATGAATAAAAGTGAATTGATCAATGCAATGGCTGAAAAAGCCGGTTTGACAAAAGTTCAAGCTAAGAACGCTCTCGACGCTTTCATGGGCGCTACGGGTGAGACCTTGAAAAAGGGTGGCAAACTTTCTTTGGTTGGCTTCGGTACTTTCGAAGTGAAACAACGCGCTAAGAGAAAAGGCCACAACCCGAGAACCAACAAAGCTATCACCATCCCCGCTAAGAAAGTTGTTAAATTCAAACCGGGTGCTGGCTTGAAATTCTAATTGTTGAATCTCAACATTATAAAAAAGCCCTTTTCGGAGGGCTTTTTTGTTTTTCTAGACTATGATACAGATAACAGATACTGAAACACGGAGAAAACTCATCGAGCACCTGTCCCAATTCGTCACCGAACCCCGTAAGGCACGGCTGGAAGAGGTGTTGAACAACCGTACCCGCCACATCACCGTCGTTCTAGAGGACCTTTACCAGACACAGAACATCAGCGCGGTAATGCGCAGCTGCGAATGCTACGGCATCCAAGACGCCTACATTGTGGAAAACCGCAATGAATTTGAAATCCACAAGGACATCAGCATGGGTGCTGACAAATGGCTGACCTTGCACCATTACCCGCACGCGGAGCACAACATGAAACAATGCATCGACGATTTGCATGCGAAAGGATACACCGTGGTTGCCACCTTGCCCGATGAGAAGAAAACCACCATTCAGGATCTGCCCATTGACCGGAAAACAGCCTTTCTTTTCGGAACCGAACTCACCGGATTGTCGGAGGAGGCCGTGCGATACGCCGACTGTAACGCCCTGATTCCGATGTACGGGTTCACGGAGAGTTTCAACATCTCCAACTCGGCGGCCATCATCCTGTCCAATTTTTCGGAACGGTTACGCCATTCTGATGTGGACTGGCATCTGGGCGAGGACGAACGGGAGGCACTCTATTTTGACTGGTTGCAAAAGAGCATTCGTGACCCGGAAGCCATTATTCGGCACTATCTGGCGACGCATCCGTAACCGGTTCTCCCATTTCTTTTTTCCATTTGAAATAACCCATCACAGCCACAACGGTATAGACCACATAGAGCACGGCTGTGGGATACAGGCCTTTCCATAGGTACAAGCACAACGACACAGCGTTGACCACCACCCAAAGCAACCATTGTTCCAGCTGTTTTTGGGCGAGCATCCACATGGCCACAATGCTGAGCGAGGTGGTGAAGGCGTCGCCCCAGGGGATTGGACTGTCCGTGAAGTTGTGCAATATCAGGAAGATTATCAACCACAGGGCAGCAGACACAAGCGCCAGTGGAAGTATTTGCTTTTTCGGCGTGTGGATAATCGGAGAAGAGGCACTGGAATCCGAGCCACTGCGGGAGCTCCGGAGCCAGGCCGCCAATCCATACGTATTGGCTCCTATGTAGTACAGATACACCGCCGCATCGGCATAAAACTTTCCGTGGAAGAAAATCACCACATAGAACAGCGACATCAAAATACCCACGGGCCACAGCCACACATTGGCCTTGTACTCCAAATAGAGATACGCCAATCCTATACATGCTCCGATAATTTCAATAGCATCCATTTAATCAAAATTTAGAATGCAAAAATAGGAAAATTTGTGACTTCACCTGAGAAATTTGCATCTGCTGAAGCTACAGTAATATTGGAAAATGATGGATTAACAAGACTAAACGGGACGATTCGGTTATTTTATAGGTGATATATCGAAGTGATTAATTTATTTTGGTAATGATATAGAAGATGACCCAACATAATGATCTATTGATTTGGATTCCGCCGTTCACTATGTTCACGGCGGAATGGTGCACGCACTGAAGTGTTTTTGGGAAAGATGGGCGGCATTAGAGGGCATTCCAAACACAGCACCAACTTTCTGCCGCCCATTTTTCCCTCTTTTACCTGGGTGCCACGCACCATTCCGCGAGACGCGCAAGCGTGAGCGGAATCTATTATTAACCAGGTCAACTGCTATATCATTTCCTATTTTTTTGTATCTTTGCCGCTGGATTAAAAAAAACTGTTTACAATATGGCAAACATTGATTTTCAAGGTAAAACCTACGAATTGGACGGCGACGGCTTCATGCTGAAACCCGAGGAATGGACCGAAGAACTGGCAGCTGAAATCGCCAAGGTTGACGGCATCAACGAACTGACAGAGAACCACTGGAAAATCCTCCATTGCATCCGCGAGAACTACGAGGAAAAAGGCATCGCCCCGATGGTGCGTGTCATCTGCAAGACCTCCGGTCTGAAATTGAAGGATATTTACGAACTCTTCCCGTTGGGTCCCGCAAGAGGCGCCTGCCGTGTGGCCGGTCTGCCGAAACCCGAAGGTTGCGTGTAAAAATTCACTTAAACACTGGTTATCATGTCTGTTTTCCAAATCATTGCCATCGCAGCGGCATGTTTCTGTCTCTGCGGGTTGTTTTTGCATTTCATTCACATCGTGCGTCTCGGCAAGCCCAACGACTTGTCGGAAAAAAGCGGCGACACCACAAAGGGCATCGTCTATGCCAACACCACGGCCATGCTTCCGCAAAACAAGGAGTCGGCATACCTGCACATCCCCGGTTATGCTGCCGGAATGTTGTTCCATATCGGCACATTCCTTTGCTTGCTTATATTCCTGCTTTCCCTGTTTCCGTTCTTCAACCGCTGGATTGAAGTTAGCACACTGCGCCTCATCATTGCGGCTGTACTTGCGGTAACATGCCTGAGCGGATACATCCTGCTTTTCAGAAGGGTTTTGTCAAAAGATCTGAAAGGGCTCTCCACTCCCGACGATTTCATCTCCAACGCACTTACCTCCACCTTCCAACTCTTCACAATCCTGCACCTCGTATGGCCTACCAATGGTGTTGCCACTGCCCTTTATTACATCGCATGCTCACTGCTGTTCGTATATATGCCTTTCGGAAAACTGCGCCATGCGGTGTATTACTTCGCCGCTCGTTACCATCTGGGCTTCTTTTACGGATGGCGCAATGTATGGCCCAAACACGAAGATTAACACTTTTTCACACCTGAATTATGAAACTGGATTTTTTGGGCGCCACCGAAGAGGTTACGGGAAGCAAATTCCTGCTCACCACCAACAAGGGCACCAAGATACTTTTAGACTGCGGCATGTACCAGGGAAAAGGTTTGGAAACCGACGGTATGAACCGTAATTTGGGATTTGAACCAAAGGAAATCGACTACCTGCTGCTCTCCCATGCGCATATCGACCATTCGGGGCTTATACCTTATATATATAAGATGGGTTTTCGCGGAAAGGTTTTCTGCACTCCCGCCACCCGCGACCTGTGTGCCATCATGCTGGCCGATTCGGGACGCATACAAGAAGCTGATGCCAAGCAATTTAACAAAAAGACCGAACGCATCAACAAGGAACCCATCGAACCCATCTACACCGAGAAGGACGCAGCTGAGTGCATGGCACAGTTTATCAGCATCCCGCGCGAACTCACCTTCAACATCACGCCGGATGTGTCCATCTGTTTCCATGAAACCGGTCACATGCTGGGCAGTGGCGCCATTTACATCACCTTCAAGGAAGGCCGCAAAACGAGAACCCTTTGCTACACGGGCGACATCGGACGGTACAACAAGCGCATCCTTCCGGACCCCGAACCGTTCCCTTTCGCTGACTATATCATCACAGAGTCCACATACGGCGACCGCCTCCACACCACACTCGATGAGGCTGATCAGGAACTGATGCTGGTGGTGAAGGACGCCTGCGCCAAACGGAGAGGCAAACTGCTCATCCCGTCGTTCGCCATCGGCCGCACCCAAGAGATTGTCTATTCATTGCACCGCCTCAAGCTGGCCGGTGATCTTCCTGATATTGAATGTTTTGTAGATAGTCCTTTGGCTTGTTCCGCCACCAATATCTACCGCTTGCACGACGAGAACTTCAACGCCGACATACGCCAGTTCATGGAGACGACAAAGGATCCTTTCGGCTTCGACAACCTTACATATGTGCGCACGATTGACGACTCCAAACGGCTCAACACCTACAACCGTCCCTGCATCATCATCTCCGCATCGGGCATGATGGAGGCAGGCCGTATCAAACACCATTTGGCCAACAACATCGAAGATCCGAAGACCACCATCCTGTGCGTCGGCTATTGTTCCCCCACCACCTTGGGTGCCAAAATCATGCGCGGCGACAAGAAAGTGTCCATTTTCGGCGAAATCTATGATGTGAAAGCCCAGTTGGCACGCATTGACGCATATTCCGGACACGCTGACTACAAGGAACTTATCCAATATCTATCCTGCCAAAAAGGCAACCGCCGACTCAAAAAAATCTTTATCGTACACGGCGAGGACGATGCGCGCAAGGCATACGCTGGACACCTGGCAAAGGCCGGATTCAAGAAGACGCATGTGCCGATGTTCCGGGAGAGTGTGGAGCTAGTCTAAATATAGATAATAATTAATAGATAATAGTTATAGGAGATAGAGGTTTGGCAAGGGATAGTATTGTCGGGGATAAGAGTTTGGCTTTTGCGAAGAGGGTGGCAAAATGTTATCGATTTTTACTGGATAAAAAGAAAGAGTCCATATTATCCAAACAAATCCTTCGATCGGGCACTAGTATAGGAGCTAATATTAGAGAGGGATTGTATGCTCAAAGTCGGAAGGATTTCATCAGCAAAATGAATATTGCTTTAAAAGAAGCTGGTGAAACAGATTACTGGCTCGAAGTCATTCATTCAGCGAAATATTTAACAGAGACAGAATATGAATCAATGAAAAATGACAATGACGAGCTCATAAAATTACTAACCTCAATAATCAAGACCACCAAAGAAAACACACCAAAATAACACAATAACAACTATTATCTCTTAACTATAAACTAATGAATCACATATTAATCACGGGTGCGAATGGGCAGTTGGGAAACTGCTTGCGCGATTTGGCGGCGGAATATCAAGAAAGATATCGTTTTTTCTACACCGATGTGGAGGAGTTGGACATCACCGATGCGGCGGCAATTGACAGATATGTTGCTGACAATCAAATCCAAATCATCATCAATGCGGCGGCATACACAGCAGTCGATAAAGCCGAGGACGATGTGGATATGGCCTACAAGCTGAACCGCGATGCCGTGCGCAATCTGGCAGAAGTGTCGAAGGCACACGACTGCCTGCTGGTGCATATCTCCACCGACTATGTGTTTTCCGGAGAATCCTGCCATCCATACAAAGAGGACGACACTCCTGCACCGAAATCCGTTTACGGAGCATCCAAGCTCGCTGGCGAACAGGCGGTTGCCGAAGTCGGCTGCCGTGCCATCATCATCCGCACTTCCTGGCTGTACTCGGAATACGGGCACAATTTCGTAAAAACCATGTTGCGATTGGGAGATGAACGCAAAGAGGTTTCGGTGGTCTGTGACCAAATCGGCGGCCCCACATACGCGGGCGACTTGGCACAAGCGATATTCTTGTGCCTGACCTCCAATCTGGAGAAAAAGGGCATACAAGTTTATCACTTTGCTAATGAAGGTGTTATCAGTTGGTACGATTTCGCGAAGGCGATCATGGAAATTTCAGGGAAACCCTGCGCAGTATTCCCCATTTTTACGGGCGAATATCCGGCAAAAGCGCCAAGACCTGCCTATTCGGTCTTCAATTTGCGGAAGACAAAAACAGAATTGGGTATCAGCATCCCTTATTGGCGTGACAGTTTAGCGTTGATTATCAATAAGTTATTGAATAAATAATTTTTTTTATCCAAAAAGGGTTGTGATTTCAAAAAATATTGTATTTTTGCCAACCTTTTGAAACCCACCCATGGGTTGTTCTTTTCATAATGAAAAAAAGCCGTTGTAGCTCAGTGGTAGAGTACATCCTTGGTAAGGATGGGGTCATGAGTTCAACTCTCATCAACGGCTCCACTTGAAACAAACAAGCAAAAATATTAATCATTAATTAATAAAAAAATGGCAAAAGAGAAATTTGAACGCACTAAACCCCACGTGAATGTGGGTACAATCGGTCACATTGACCACGGTAAAACGACCTTGACCGCCGCTATTACGACGGTTTTGGCCAACCAAGGTCTTTCCGAAGTGAGATCATTCGATTCCATCGATAACGCTCCTGAAGAGAAAGAGCGTGGTATTACCATCAACACCGCTCACATTGAGTATCAGACCGCTACTCGTCACTATGCACACGTTGACTGTCCCGGTCACGCCGACTATGTGAAGAACATGGTAACGGGTGCTGCCCAGATGGACGGCGCTATCCTCGTTGTGGCTGCTACCGACGGTCCCATGCCGCAAACTCGTGAGCACATCCTGTTGGCTAAACAGGTCGGTGTGCCGAGAATGGTTGTTTTCATGAACAAAGTTGACTTGGTTGACGACCCTGAGTTGCTTGACCTCGTTGAAATGGAAATCCGTGACCTGCTGTCCTTCTACGGATTCGACGGCGACAACACCCCGGTTATCCGCGGTTCCGCACTTGGTGGCTTGAACCTCGAACCGAAGTGGGTTGAGAAGATCATGGAACTCATGGATGCAGTTGACACTTGGATTCCGCTGCCTCCTCGTGACGTAGATAAAGACTTCCTCATGCCTGTAGAAGACGTGTTCTCCATCACCGGTCGTGGTACTGTGGCTACTGGTCGTATTGAGACTGGTGTTATCCACACCTCTGACCCCGTTGACATCATCGGTATGGGTGCTGAGAAACTGAAATCCGTCGTTACCGGTGTGGAAATGTTCCGCAAGATCCTCGATGAAGGTGAAGCTGGTGATAACGTAGGTTTGTTGCTCCGCGGTATCGACAAAGACGAAATCCGTCGTGGTATGGTTATCGCAAAACCGGGTTCCATCCATCCTCACAAGAAATTCAAAGCTTCTGTGTATGTTTTGAAGAAAGAAGAAGGTGGTCGTCACACCCCGTTTGGCAACAACTACCGTCCTCAATTCTACTTCCGTACAACGGACGTTACCGGTGCTATCACTCTGCCTGCTGGCGTTGAAATGTGTATGCCTGGTGATAACGTAGAAATCACGGTTGAATTGCTCTCCGAAATCGCTCTTAACATGAACCTCCGTTTCGCTATCCGCGAAGGTGGTCGTACCGTGGGCGCTGGTCAGGTAACTGAAATCCTCGACTAAGAGAACACAACCAAACCAAAACAACAGGGAAAGGGCATTGCTATAATGCCCTTTCTTTTACAGGGGATTAGTTTAATGGTAGAATGACGGTCTCCAAAACCGCAGATGGGAGTTCGATTCTCTCATCCCCTGCTGAAAAAAAACTTGGTATTTTGCAATATCAAGTTTTTTTTGTTTCTTTGCAATACATTATTTGCTTATTAACCCTTCAAAAACCATAATTATGAATATCAGATTCGTTACCCTTCTGTTTGCGGCACTCCTGCTGCTCAACCTGCCGTCAAAAGCACAAAAAACTACCAACAATGGACCGGAAACCGAAATCGGAGACGCGGCCAAAATCGTTGTTTTCGGCGAAGATGACAACTACCTCTATATCTTCTCCTCAGACTGCGACATGTTCGGCGGTTACGACGATTCCTACATCACCATATATGACAAAAACAAGAATTCTATGGTGAACGAGTATGAATTTGATGACGACTACGAGTGCTTGACCGCTTACCTGGATGGAAACAATGTCGTGGCAGTCAATGGAAAATACAACAAGAAAACCAAATGCGTGGAATATGGGAAGACTGTAATCCCCATTCAAGGCAAAGCGCCTAAGAAATTTGTCTTCACGCCCATTGTCAGCGTACCCACAAACGGACTGGAAGAGGAGAACATCTGTGCTTTCCTGTCCTCTGACCGCACAAAACTGGCTTTTGTCACCTATCTGCACCCTAAAAAGAATGATAACGAGTATGTGTTAGATGCTCGAATATTTGACCTTAACGGGAACGAGATTTCCCATGTTAACGAACATGTTAACGCCCCTTGTGCAGACCGCGTAAACGGATGGCTCACCCCCGACGGCACCATTTATCTGGATGAGAACATCCACATGAAAGCCAATGTGAAATTCACCATGGGTGGGGCATACGCCCAGCGCAGAGACGCCAAAAGGTTTTCCTGCGTTACCGCTTCTGGCGAGGTTGTCCTGTGCAAGATGGATACCGGCGATGAACCGATTTACGACCCCATAACCGCTATTTTGCCCAACCAACACCTGTTCGTTGCTGGCGCAACCGACAAAGGGATTTTCACCATAGAATTCGACGGCAATGGCGAAGGCGAAGCGGTTTTACATGAACTGGAAATACCGGAACGACCTGAGAAAACACAATATGACCAATATTATAACGAGCTAAAATCCAATTTTTACCCCAACCAAATTTTACCCTTATCGAACGGCAACATCCTGATTTTGGGTTACGAATCAAAGTTGGTGGTGAGTACTGACATTAACGGAAAAATGCACACCGACTATTACCACCGGAACATCCATCTGTTTTTGATAGACAACAAGGGTGAGCTAATTGCCACCACCACACTTCCAAGCGCTAATGTCAACAACGGTGCATGGCACAAGGACACCCCGCGCGCTTTCGAGTTGAACAATGAAGTCTATTTGATTTTCAACGACAACAAAATCAACTACAACTCTTCTAATCCCAAAATATGGAAAGCCCTAGTATATAACAAAGGAAGTCAAGAGTGTGTTGTCGCAGGCAAACTGGACAGCGACCTGAACTTATCTCCCGAAATCATTTATAAGCCCAAATCCCAAAAAGATTTCAACAACATCGAGTATTTTGAAGAGATTATCAACACCTCCAATGACGCCGTTTATTACATACTTCGTCGCGACGGAGGCAACCACATTGAGGTGCTGACCGAAGAGTAATCCGCTAACGGACTGCTTTTTAAGTATATTCTAATAGAAAAACTGAAACGCGTCATTTTACGACGCGTTTCTCGTTATTGGCAATAAACGACTTCCAATCGTTGAACTTGCGCGCCCCCCCAAGCGTCACCTTGTTCTGCAGATGATGGCACACGGCAGCGGCCAACGCATCGGTGGCGTCCAGATACTCGATGGAATCCTTTAATGGATACATGTGGCACAACATAGCAGCCACTTGTTCCTTGGCGGCGTTCCCATTGCCCGTAATCGACTGCTTGATCTTACGGGGTTCGTACTCATAAACCTCCATTCCGGCGTGCAGACAAGCAGCAATGACAATGCCCTGCGCCCTGCCCAACTTCAGCATCGACTGCACATTCTTGCCGTAAAACGGGGCTTCTATGGCCAAAATATCCGGATGATACTGCTCAATCAACGCGTTCATCTTCTCGTAGATAAACTTCAGCTTCGCATAATGGTCAGTCAGCTTCTTCATCTGTATCACACTGATCACCTCCACATCCGATTTGTTGAGCTGCGTGTTCAGAATGGCATAACCCATCACATTTGTACCTGGGTCAACACCTAAAATCTTATGACTGATACCTTCGCTGTCCATATTATTTCTCAAAAACAAGCAGTTTCTCGTTGTAATCAATCACAGCCCTGTGCGCCACCAGAAAATCATTGCCCAAGATCACATGGACAGGTTTCCGATGCAACCGCTGATAAGCCAAATTAATATAGGTGAAATCCAGCAAGGCCATGTGCTCATAACATTTCATGCGGAAACGACCCAAGCGAAAATCAGGAATATCGGCAATGCGGACCTCAAAATCATCACCGCCGATACCCGCTGTAACACCATCATGCACAGAGGTTTGCAATTCAGGAAGAAGCGTGCGCGCATATTCCGCATCCATACAAGTGCGCGAGGCACCCGTGTCCAATACCATGCGGATAGGTTTGCCTCCGACTGACCCTTTCACTAAAGTATGATAGTCACCACACTCCAATTCCACAATATTGAGTTTTACCTTATACATAATCTTACTGATAACACATCCCAACTGGTTGCAAGCACAACAAACAACTGTATAACAAACCTTTACAACCAGTGTTTTTTAATGAAGAAAACAACCAGGAACACCAAAATCAGCACACATATACCCATCACAATCCAAAAGGCGAAAGGCGATGAGGCGAAAGGCAACGCCACATTCATACCATACAAACCGCTGATGAAGGTCAACGGAAGCACGATAGTGGATATGATAGTGAGCATACGCATAATCTCGTTCGTTTTGTTGGTCTGCATCGAATCGAATGTGCTGGAGAGGCCATCAACCAACTCGCCATAGTCTTCAATCATATCCCACATCTTCTGGTAGAAGTCGAGGATATTGCCCCAGTAATCTTCCATATCATCGGCAAAACCCTTAATCTCACCAGACTCGAATTTATTGAAGAGGCGCAATTGCGGGCGGAACATGGTGTTCATCTGGATGATGTTCTTACGGAAGCGGGAAATCTGCTCAATCAAATGTTCCGATTTGCTATTGAACAATTCGCGATTAATATAATCAATTTCCGTGCCCATCCGTTCCACCAACAAGAAGGTTTCCTTCATCATACGGTACAATATATGATACAAAACAGCATCACTATTACCGCTTATGTCATCCTCATCCTCCGGTTCTGGATTAATTTTCGTGTAGTTGAAGAGATCTTGGACCACATAATGGGAGTTTCCGACGGTAATCAGATAATCCTGGCCCCAGAAAATCTTCGTCTCTTCGGTTTTCACCAATTGTGTACGCTTGTCCATCAACGGGAAATGGAGCACGAGGAAGTAATAATCGTCGTACTCATCTATTTTGGGACGCTGAACAAAGCTGGAGCAGTCTTCAATATCCAAAGGGTGAAAGTGGAAGTTATCCCGTAAGAAATCTAAATCCTCAACTGTGGGATTGGTGATATGGTGCCACTTGAAGGTACCGAAATTGATGGTATCAACCATTTATAACCTCCTTTCTACTATTGGATTAATACTGACAAAGACTACATCTTAGTGTTCGTTTTTTAAGCTTGCAAAAATACAAAAAAAGCGAAAATAATTTATTTTTGCACCAAATTTAAATTTGAATGAAAAACTATCTGTTTCCTCTACTGTTCTTCGCTACTATCGTCATCGCCATTGGGTACTTGTCTCGGCGCACCGCTTTCATTTTTGGGTGCAAACCAACCTGGTTTTACATCGGATACACCCTATTGTTGGTCGCCACCTTTGTATTCACCTTTGGCGGGGCCTCTGCTTGGACAAACAATGCCATTTGCCACATTTTGTTCTGCATTTTCAGCACTCTATTAGGAGTATTGCTGTATCTGCTCCTAATCATGATAGTCGTGGACATTGTGCAATTGTTCGCGCACTTTTCCCCTCGGATATTTGGGACCATTGTGAGCATTCTTACCACAGTTATTTGCACCGGCGGCATAATCAACGCGTTCACGCCTCGACTCACGCCTGTGTCTGTGGAACTGCCCAACTTGCAACAACCTGTGCGCGCCGTACTGCTCACTGACACTCACTTGGGACATTTCCGCGGACAGCGGCATCTGCAAAAAATAGTCCAAAAGGTCAATGCGGCCAACCCCGACATCATCTTCTTCACCGGCGACTGTTTTGAGAGTTCCTACAACCTCAACTTAAGGACTTTAGAACCGCTGAAACGACTGGGTGCGCCCGTCTATTTTGTGGCCGGCAATCACGACGGTTATGTGGGTACGGATTCCGTTAAGGCGTTGCTGCGGCAAGTAGGCGTGCATGTTTTGGAGACGGAGACCGTGGAAGACCACGGCCTGCAGATTGTGGGTTTGGACTACATGCGCGCCGATGAGCAGGACGGCAATTCCATGCACGCGCCCGTGGGCAATGCCACTATCGAATCCGTATGTAAAGAGCTGATACACAAAGGCGATCTGCCACTTGTGGTACTGCATCACAACCCTTGCGGCGGCCAATACTTGGAGAAAGCCGGGGTGGATCTCTACTTGGCTGGCCACACGCACGGCGGTCAGCTTTACCCGCTCATCTGGATCAACGACCGACTCTTCCAGTTCAACCGAGGATTATACCGTCTGGGCAACATGCAGGCATACACCTCCTGCGGCACGGGCACCTTCGGCCCACCCATGCGTATCGGCACAAGGAGCGAGATTACGGTGATGGAGATGAAAGGAAAATAAGGGTGCATGGGGTGAAAGAGGTGAAGGAGGTGCATAAGAAAAAAGGAGGAAAGGAGGATGAAGAGGAAAATAAGGGTACATGGGGTAAAAGAGGTGAAGGAGGTGAAGGAGGTGAAAGGGGTAAAGTGTTATAAATTTGATTTACAATTGGTTAGTTGAATCATGACAAAGGAAAAGATAAACAAAACCAACGCCTGTCGTATTCTGGACCAGAAAAAGATTGAATACGAGCTGATTCCTTACGAAGTGGATGAAAACGACCTCGGCGCACATCACATTGCCGACCAATTAGACGAAGATATTGATCAGGTATTCAAGACTTTAGTATTAAAAGGCGACAAGACCGGACATTTCGTGTGCGTGATTCCGGGCAACGAGGAGGTGGACCTGAAGAAAACCGCCAAGGTGACGGGCAACAAGAGTTGCGACCTCATCCCAATGAAGGAGTTGCTGCCGTTGACGGGCTACATCCGGGGCGGCTGCTCGCCCGTGGGCATGAAGAAGCCCTTCCCCACTTACATACACGAAACCTGCGAGCTGTTCGACTACATCTATGTCAGCGCGGGCGTGCGCGGGCTGCAGTTCAAACTCAACCCACAGGATCTGATTGCCACGGTGGGCATGACCGTGGCGGACCTGACATAGGTCACACCATACATTTGACAATTCTAATATCCACCTTTGTTGGCTTATCACCGCCACACCGCAAAGCAGTAGAAACCGTAACGCGTGTCCATGTCGGCGGGAACGAAGAAACGGAGGAATTGGAGACCCCAATCCGCAACACTTTATTCTAAATCATCTCTATCCCTTACAATATCAAGCATCTCCGCTGGTGTTACCACAATTGGTACTTTGGGGAAATGTTTGATATTTCCAGTCACGAGATACGCTCCTTCTTTGGACAATGCCACTTCATAGAATACTGCATCCTCAGTATCAATAAATTCTTCTATGGCTTTCGTTCTCGGGAATGGAATACCGCATTCTAAAATCATTTCAATCATATTGGCAATGTCATGCTCCCGTAAATTGAATTTGCTTCGATGAAGGACTGCATCGTATTCAGCAATAATTTCATAATTAAAAATGGGTATGATATTACCATCTGCCACTTTCTCCATCACTTTCACAGTTGGAGATTCTGAATTGTTTGTAATCATGGCTGATACCAGTACATTGGTATCAAAAACAGCATAATGTTTCATTGTTGATTTCTTGTTTTCCTGATTTCATCGTTAATATTCTCTAATGAGAGAGCGGGCGTATTGCCTGCCTCCGCCCACGCACGCATATTGCGGAATGCGGCAATGCGTTCTGCCGAAGACTTCTCCTCGCTCGCACATATTTCGAACGGAATGCGGCGCCGTTGCACTACTGCTCTGGCAAACACATTTATGGCAGTATTGACACTCATACCGAATTCTGCACATAAGGCATCAAACATGGTTTTAAGTTGTGAGTCCATCCTCACAGTCATAGATACTTGCGACATTTTGAATCATTTTTAAATTTACGCCACAAAGATATAAATTTATTTCAATAAGACATTAAAATGATTGAAATATTTAAAAGACAGAAAAAGAAGTTGAAAGATTGGGAAACTGAGGGTCGTTCTATTCAGGAATCCATACATCTAAACTCTCACTGCCACACCGCGAAGCAGTAGAAACCGTAGCGCGTGTCCATATTAGCAGGCACGAAGAAGCGGAGAAATTGGAGACCCTCCGGGGCGATATAGCTATCCAGCGTGAAGATATTGGTGTTTGTCGTGAACTGGAAGGTGCGCACTTTCAGTTGCTGCACCAGCATCGATTCGGCCACGCGGTCGCTGCGCCAACGGCAATAAGCTGCTGCCTGTTCGGGCGATACGCCCAAGACCGGCCGATTGCGGAATTGGGGATGATTTGCATAGATTACCGCGACAGAATCCGGCATCAGCGCACGCGCCGCCGACAGGTCGAGAATGGAGGACTGGTACTGTTCTGACTCTTTTCCATAAGTCTTTTCCAACCACCATTGGTACTCCAACCAGTCCACATTCAAAACGTATGACTTGTCGCACAGGGTTTCGCCTACAAACGGCGTCAGGTTCACATTTGCAGCAACCTTCTGCTGCATTTTAGGGGTAAGTTGCTGCGCAAAAGACGCATGAAAGCACCCCACGCACAGCAAGGCAAAAACAATCGGTCGGAATTTCATAGGCAATGATTTATAGGTTTCAATATTAGAGACGAATAAATCATGATAAATCTTGGGTGGGGTTTAACTATTAACGTTGTTTAACTTTTCCGCGCCTCATAAAGTTGTATCTGTATTGGATACGTTAATTGTATCTGTATTAGATAATATAAATTATTGATTATGCGCCTAGTAGTTGTATTTTTGCTATCTTTTAAAATTATTTCTATGGCAATAATTGATGTTGTAAAATGCGAGATGAACGATTCGGAGTTGTGCAAGAAATTTCACTCCGAAGATTTGAGGTTGGGGTCACAATTGGTAGTGTATCCATCACAAGTGGCTATCTTTGTCAAAGGCGGACAAATATTTGACATGTTTGAAGCGGGAACTTACACGCTTAAGACCAGCAATATTCCACTACTAAACAAAATAATTAATTTGCCATTTGGTGGAAATTCTCCTTTCCAAGCTGAGGTTTGGTTCCTGAATCTTACAGCAAAATTGGATATCAAGTGGGGGACAATGACTCCTATCCAATTGGAGGATCCCAAATATGAGATAATAGTACCGGTGAGGGCCTTTGGTCAATATGGTATGAAAGTGGTTGATCCTCAGTGTTTTCTGAAAACCTTGATTGGGAATATGACCTCCTTTTCTGCTGATAAGGTCAACAACTATTTCAAGGGGAAGATGCTTTCGCTGTTAAACTCCACCTTGGCTAAGAAAATTGCCAATGACAAAATTTCCATTTTGGATATCAATACGCATTTGGTGGAGACTTCTGAGTTCTGTGAGGTGGAAATGAACAAACAGTTTGAGAAATACGGTCTCCAACTGCTTGATTTCGCTATAATTTCTATCAATGTTCCTGAAGATGATCCAAGTATTATCAAATTGAAAGAAGCGAAGGACTTGGCGGCCCGACTGAAAATCACAGGAAGAGATGTTTACCAGATGGAGAGGAGTTTCAATGTTCTTGAAACGGCAGCTGGTAACGAAGGGGCTGGAGGTCAGATGATTGGCATGGGTGCAGGTATTGGTGCCGGAATAGGACTTGGTTCCACTATGGGTAACATGACCAACCAGTTTATGAATACCAACCCCAACACTCCGCCTCCGCTGCCACAAGAATCGACATATTTCATCTTTATGAACGGCCAACAGTTGAGCGGCCAAACCATGCAAAACATGGCTGTTTTCATCCAAAACGGCATGATGAATGGCGACACTTTGGTCTGGCGGCAAGGCATGCCACAATGGGTTAAGGCCTCTCAAGTACCTGAACTGGCCTCTTTGTTCAATCAACAGACGCCGCCACCTGTTCCACCAATGTAAAAAATAGTTGTTATGAAAAAAGGATTATATGTATTTGGAGCTGTTTTGCTTGTTGCCAATATTTTGATTGGCTTAATTGCAACATCATACGAAACCTTCAACTGGGTTCTTTCCAGTGTGGTTATCATTGCCACCATTGTGCTTTTAAGTTGGCTCTCATCCTCATCGCTCAAGGATGCTTTCAAAATTTCACTTTCCTTCCTGTTTTCTTTTCTCGGGTTAGTGGAATACATTTTAGCCATTGTTGCTCCAAGTCAATTTGCCGATAACTGGTATCTGATTGTGATTATCGGCCTAATTGTCATTGAGTCATTGTTTGTAATTGCAAGCAATAAGGCTTCGGAATATTAAATAAATACATTAATTAAAAACTAAAAACATGCAAGAAATCAAATGTCCGAACTGCGGTGCACCCGCCAAGAACCATAAAAACTGTGAGTTTTGTGGAAGCCTTTTAGTCCGTTTCGCAAATAAGGGAATTGACTTGTCCAACACTACCTATCTCAATAATGATGCCGTATTGCCAGGTTTAATCAAACAATTAGAAAAAAATTTGGATTTACAACAGAATAAAGAAAATGGTCTAGTTAAGACCGTTCTTTCTGTTGAAGACGAGCGTTACATTGATGATACTCGCCCTATTTGTACTGTAATCACCTCTAATGGGTTAGTTTCCGATAATGCTGAAATCATTTTTCCTAACGCAGAACTCCCTTCTCTTGCAGTTGCTTTTAGTTTTCGAATATATAACTCTACAATTGAATCTAAGTATCCGGTTTATAAAGAACATCGCATTCAAAAAGATAAGTTCGAACAGCTAAATTCTTTTTCGTTATTTGACTTATATGTTTCGCCTAATCAAACAGATGAAAACGGAGATACATATATACAATATTTATATGCGATAGATTTCGGACCAGATGCTGAAGGTGCCGCACGTTTAATATCCGAAATCGCCAATAAAGTCTATGGATGCCCCCTAAACAAACCATTAATATATGAAACGGGTACAGAACGGGAATGGAAAATAAAAAATGCCGAAATTGCCGAAATGCAAGCCGCAATCCAAAAAGAAGAAACCAAAGAAAATATCAAGAAATGGATATGGATTGTTTTGGCAGCACTCGGTTTCCTTCTTTGGTTGATATTATAGCGTAACGGATATTATCATATTCAAATAATCCATGGCATTACTTTCCTTAAGTGTAGCGGAATACACTCAAATTGTATCCGTAACAATCGCATTTGTTGTCTGTATATTCACGTGTGTTCAGATTTGGAAGAAAATTGAAATGTCGCATGCTGAACAAGTGGCAAAAATGCTGGATAAGGTGTGGTCAAATCCAGAAATGGTAGATTTGTTTTATAAGATCGAGTATTCTGGCCCAATATCTTGGTATAACATGGATTTTCATAGAAAAGAAACGGAAAAAACGATGGATGAGTTTCTCTGTCATTATGAGTACGTTTTACTTCTTCGGAAAAGACGTGTACTTAGAAAAGGGGAGTATAGGTTTTTCGAATACTATATTTCACGGATCGTTAAAAATAGAGGTATGCAAGAATATTTTTATAATCTTTATCATTTTTGCAAAAGTACCAAGTTCCCTTACCCTAAATTGCTAAAATATATGATAAAGAACGGGGGCATAGATGCGGACGAGTTCGAAAAACGAGACTCTATGGTATATAAGAAAGTGTTGAACTTTTAGCAGATTCAATATCAATATAAAAGAAGCATAGGCCTGTGATTTGAAAAAGAAACGATAAATTCCCATTAAAAATCAAACCTCAGGCCATTTTTTGTATTTTTGCCACCGGATAATTTGTTTCACCAAACAGACGATAAATAGAATAGTAAAAGATAGATTATAGACATATTAACGGCGTTTTCGCTTTTCTTCGCAAGATCGAAATTCGGGAAAATTTCAATCAATTGCCACGCAAGGACAGCAGAACGTCCACGGTTTTTCACCGTGGGCTTTCTTGTTTGTGGTAATAGGTTTTTCCCGAGCCTCGATCTTAAACAAAAAGTTCACGGTTTTTTTATGGGAACAGACAGCACATATTCGGGAAACATCCACATCGGCCACCTCATCGCGGTGCAGCTGAAACGCGACGAGCGTAGCGCGAGCTGGCTGGCCCGCCAGATTCCCTGCACCCGCAACCACGTCTATAAAATCTTCCGCAAACCCTCCATCGACTGCGCCCTGCTGCTGCGCATCTCCAAGGTCATGCAGTTCAACTTTTTCCAGTACTACACGCAAGAGGTGTCCAAAGACCTCGCCAAGCGTGTTGGGGAATGAAGTATTTTCGGTAAAATCTTTTGGGTGTAAAAAACTTTCAGCTTTTTCTTGCTATTAAAAAAAATGTATTTTTGTCGGCGAAAAGGTGGTAATCATACCACCATATTCAGTGGTAAATATTTCAATATGGAAAACAAAAAACTTCAAGCAGCTCTGGAAAAATGGCAAAGGATTCAGCCTTTATCTGAAAATGACAGAAATAGGCTGAGCCGTAGATTCACCATTGATTTCAACTATAATTCAAACCATATCGAAGGCAACACACTAACTTACGGGCAAACCGAACTGTTGTTGCTGTTCGGCCGAGTGTCAGGAGATGCGGATTTTCATGATTATGAAGAGATGAAAGCAAGCGATATCGGCCTCAAAATGATGGTGACAGAAGCCAGAGAATCACAACAACCTCTCACACAAAACTTCATCCGGACTTTGCACCGCACTTTGCTGCGCGAAAACTATACCGTTTACCGCAATCTGCCTGGAGGTATGACAACAAGTTACACCGTCTATGCCGGACAATACAAGACCCGCCCCAACAGCGTCATCACACGCTATGGCGACCGTTTCGAGTACGCCTCGCCCGAAGAGACTCCAGCATTGATGACCGATCTTGTGGACTGGTACAACAAAGCCGAATCGGAAGGAAAATTTTCACCCGTCGAGTTGGCGATACTTTTCCACTATCGCTATATCCGCATCCACCCCTTCGAGGACGGCAACGGACGCATAGCACGTATGATTCTCAACTATATCCTGTCGCGTCACGGAATACCCATGATTGTCGTACGAAGCCGCCTGAAACACGAATATTTAGAGGCATTGCACCAAGCAGACTTGATTGTAGGATCAACACCATACGATGGTGCCCACGCTTCTCTAAAAGCCATTCGCCCTTTCCATAAGTACATGACTAATATAATTGCCAAAGAGATTGAAAACGATGTTCTTTTTGTCACAGAAAACAATGAAAACATCTGGTGGTACGATGGCGAGCGTGTGGTGTTTCGTTCACCAAACTATGCCAAGATTCTTCAAGAACTCCAAATTGAGAACAAAGCAACCTACTCCTACTTGCAGGAAGCTATAGGCATCAATCGTTCGGCAATTCAGAAAATGCTCCAATCTTTGCAGGAAAAAAACTATATCGAAAAAGACGGAAACGGTTCCTGGCGCGTGTTCATCACAACGTCGGTGCGATAACTTTGTATATCTCCGCCATCTTCTCATCTTCCGGCAACGCAACATCTATCCAATGGATGTCGAAACTGAGGCGCTCCATCCGGCGAAACCAGGTCATCTGGCGCTTCGAGAACTGATGGATGGCTGTGTTGAGGGAAGTGAACATCTCCTCATAACTGATTTCACCCAGAAGATATAGTGTAACATATTTGTATTCAAGTCCGTAACGAATCAAAATCTCCGAAGGCACGCCCTCGTCCAAGAGAGCTTTCACCTCTTCAATCATCCCCTCTTCCAAGCGGGCTTTGAGCCGCTGGGTGATGCGCGTGCGAATCAAATCGCGGTCGCCCCGCAGTCCGAAGATAACTGACGGCACAGGATCCGACAATATCTGGCTGTCCTCCTGCCACTTGAAACGATAACCCGACAGCACCGCCTCAATATAAAGGCCACTGCCGCCGCAGATCACCACTTGCTTGCCACGGCTTTGGATATCGCGCATTGCCTTGAACGCCTCCTGCTGGTAGCGATAGACGTTATACTTCACACCCGGCTCTTCAATGTCGATGAGATTGTACGGCACCGGCTGTCCGTTGTACTCGTACTCGGAGATGTCCTTGCCCGTGCCGATATCCATGCGGCGATAGACCTGCCGCGAGTCGGCGCTCACAATCTCACCACCCAACTCGGCAGCCAGTCGCACGGCGATGTGCGTCTTGCCCGTGGCGGTAGGACCGAGAATCGTAATGATGGGTTTTTCGTCGCTTGTCATTTCACAGGTTGGAGTTTGGGTTCATCAAAAATTTCGAGGTCAAAGATGCGCTCACCGTCAATTTTAAGGCGCATCATCGTGAGACGAGTATGGAAGCCATATCGTCCGGCAGCCCCCGGGTTGATAAAGAGCAGGTTGTGCTGTTTGTCGAACATCACCTTGAGAATATGGGAGTGACCAGCCACCAGAATCGTCGGTTTGGCTTCCCGAATAAGCTGTATGGCCTCAGGCTGGTATTTTCCGGGGTAACCCACGATGTGGCGGATAGCCACCGTATGCTGCTCGCACTGAAAGACCTGGTTCTCCGGTATCTCGCGACGGATGTCCCAGTCGTCGCAGTTGCCATACACGGCGCGCACGGTGGGCGCAATGGCGGCCAACTCATCAAGGATGAAATCGTCCACGATGTCGCCCGCATGCCAAATCTCGTCGCATCCCTTGAAAAACTCGAAAGCATCGGGATGCAGATAGCCATGTGTGTCCGATAACAGCCCTATCTTCTTCATTCTTTCACCGGATTGCGTTGTTTCACCACCTCAAAGAGCGTGATGCCCGTAGCCACCGACACATTGAGCGAGCGGATAGTGCCCACCATCGGAATGGTGATGGTGTCGTTGCAATGGCGCAGATAGTCCCAGGCGATGCCCTCGTACTCGTTGCCCATGATGAGGCAGAGCGGCCCGGTCATATCCTTGTTGTAGAGCGCGTGGTTGGCCTTCTCGGTCACGCCCACCACCTCAATACCAGAATCCTTGAGATATTGGATCACCTCCACGAGGTTGGAGTGGCGGCAAACGGGAATCTTGTTCAGTGCTCCGGCGGAACTTTTCACAGCATCCTCGTTGAGCTGGGCGCCGCCGTTGAGCGGCAGGATGATAGCATCCACGCCCGCGCATTCCGCCGACCTCGCGATGGCACCCACGTTGCGCACGTCAGTGACCTTGTCGAGCAGCAATAGGAATGGCACGCGCCCCTCCTCAAAGATAATGGGCACAATATCAAAGATACTACTGTACTCAATAGCCGAGAGAAACGCCACCACACCCTGATGGTTGTTGCGCGTGAGACGGTTCAGTTTCTCTAATGGCACATATTGGAAGGGGATCTTGTGTTGGCGTACCTCATAAAAAAGTTGCTTAAAAAGCTCGCCTTGCAAACCCTTCTGGAAAAGGACTTTGTCAATAGTTTTGCCACTCTCGATGGCCTCAAAGATGGGGCGCATGCCATAGATGAGAGCGGCATTTTCGAAGGTTGGTTTCGGGTACATAATGGTGGTATTGGAATTGGAGGTGCAAAAATAGCAAAATTGTCGGGATTTTGGTCTTGGCACTTGTGGCGCTTGCCGCGTAACCCTCTATTATGTTTTGCTTGCCCGAACGCGCGGCTTGCACTATAATGAAATTATTGTATTTTCGCACCATCTGAAATTTTTGAGGATTGGGTGTAGTTTTTCGCCACCTCCGTAGTCAAAAGAAAAACAATGTCTGAAAGATGAAGCAGAAAAAAGACAAAGAACAGAAAGAACGCGACTTCGAGCGGTTAGTTCAGGAGCAGCGGCAGACCATCTACTCGGTATGCTACCTCTTTGCCAACGACCGCCAGGAAGCGGACGACCTCGCCCAAGAGGTGCTGATACGCCTCTGGCAGGGCATCGACAGTTTCGAGGGGCGCAGCTCGACCAAAACATGGGTCTATCGGGTGGCGCTGAACACCTGCGTGACCTTCGACAAGCGCCACCGCCGCCGTCCCGACTGCATGCCCTTGGAAATGGACATCGACCTCTTCGCTGATGAGGAGGCCTGTCCGGCGGCAAGCCGCCTCCACAAGCGCATCGCACGGCTGCATCCTTTCGACCGTGCGCTGATTCTGCTTTGGCTCGAAGACCTGCCCTACGACGAGATTGCCGCCATCCTCGGCATCACCGTCGATAACGTCAGCGTACGGCTGGTACGCATACGCGAGAAACTCAAATCATTCACCGACTAAACCTCGAAACAGATATGGAACAGAACAAAGACATCAAAAGCGAACTGCAGCAGGAATTGCAAGACCTGCAGCAGAATGTGGAGCAGCACAGCACCTTCAATAATGAGGCATGGCGGGAGACGGTGAAACAGTCCAGCAATGAACTCTACTGGCTAAACGCTTTTCTCGCAGGAGCGACAGTAGTCATCATGATTGCCGCAACCGTTGCCTTCGCCCTCATCAAGTGGCCTTGGTGGCTCATCCTCTTGTTCGATCTTTACTTTGGTTGGATAGCGGTTGATTCCCTTTTCGCCATAGTTGGTCTTCGGAAGGCCGATGTGCAGAGCCGCGAGGGGCTCCTCTCGCTGCGAGAAAGTTTAAAGACCTACTCGAAGCGCAAACGCACCATCATCCGAATTATCGGAATCATTTTGTTTCTAGTACTTGAAGTTTTCCTCTTTTTTTACGAT
>Ga0247611_10001271_pt1 | contig 45748 bp, 30 predicted proteins | sample 177DNAGHGhighgp2_FD_192422 | JGI IMG/M metagenome (GOLD analysis project Ga0247611, IMG submission 192422) | Sheep rumen microbial communities from Palmerston North, Manawatu-Wanganui, New Zealand - 1770 DNA GHGhigh gp2 | ecosystem: Host-associated > Mammals > Digestive system > Stomach > Rumen... | reverse complement strand
GTCAGCGTGCCGGCGGCGTAGGCGTTGCCAAGCGCGCCCTTCATGGCGTTGATGCCCGACTGCAGGGCGCCAAGGCCGTTGCCGATGGAGGCGGCCCAGCCAGAACCCTTCACCTGTGCCAGAGCGACAAACTGTGCATAGAGGGCGTCGTACTCGGCCTGGATGCCGTCAATCTCAGCGCTCAGTTTGGTGTAGGCAGCCTCATTGGAAGCCTCTGCAAACATGGTCTTGTAGGAGTTCAATGACTCCATGATGGTGCCGTACTGCTCATAGACGTCGGCCAGTGTGGCGTCCAATTCCAGCGTGCCGGCGGCGTAGGCGTTGCCAAGTGCGCCCCTCATGGCGTTGATACCCGACTGCAGGGCACCGAGGCCGTTGCCGATGGAGGCGGCCCAGCCTGTGCCCTTCACCTGTGCAAGGGCAACAAACTGTGCATAGAGGGCATCGTACTCTGCCTGAATCTCGTCGATCTCGTCGCTCAGCCTGAGGTAGGCAGCCTCGTTGGCAGCCTTATTACCATCATCGTCAACGCCCATGACCGATACGTCTCCCATAAGGGGAACGTAATTGACCACGGCATTGTTGCTTGCCATTGCCACTCCGCAACTTAATGCAAGGGCAACAAGCAACAAATTGAGTTTTTGAGTAAAACTTAATTCCATAAAATTACTTTTTTCGTTTTTTCTGGACTTCCCGTTCCTCAGAAGCAGTTGTTATACATTAGGTTACAGAGGCGTGGAACTTCATGAACCACCTCTTTTCTTCTCGTCTGTTCTATATTACTGATATTTTGCAACAAAATCAGCGTCCAAAATTACAAAACTTTTCTCTCTTTGGCAAATTTTTATAGTTTTTGGTAAAAAAACTGAATTTTTTGCCTATTTGCAGACAAATCCAAATCTTTAGCTCACTCTCATGCGGCTATATCCTATTTTTGGTATGGCTGGAGCAACTCATTGAGGATTTGGGGAGTCAGTCTTCTGGACTAAAATGTGGGATGGGAAGGAGTTTGAATAGATTTTTGCGGTGTTTGTCGTCGATGAGGGCTTTGGTCTTGGGGTCATCGCATTCGCCGGTGCGGATATAATGGTCGAGAACGGCATAAGTGAAACCGAGGTTGTCCTCGTCGGTTTTTCCACAGAGTCCGTCGGAAGGAGTCTTCACCACAAGGTCACGTGGCAGACCCAGTTCCAGTCCGATGGCTATCACTTCCTGCACGGTCAGGCCTCCCAGGGGCGCAAAGTCGCCAGCACCGTCGCCATAGCGTGTGCTATACCCCACCCAGTCTTCCGAGAGGTTGCAGGTGTTGGCCACACGGCCGTTCAAGGACTGCGACACGGCGTAGAGCGTTGTCATACGGAGACGGGGAGGCATGTTGATGATAGTTTGCTCCGACACCTCTGTGTCCAATGTCCCCAATTGCTCTTTCACGGCAGCCATCAAGGTATTGTAGGTGTCGCCGATGTTGACATTGCAGTAACGGATACCGAGATGGTTGATGAGCCGCATACTGTCGGAAATGTCCTTTTGCACCCCATTGGGCATGGTGACACCGATAACGCGGTCCTTGCCCAAAGCTTCTGCACAGAGGGCTGCCACGATGCTGCTGTCCTTGCCGCCCGACACACCTAGCACGGCATTGCAGCCCTTGCCATTCTCCTCAAACCAGTCGCGAATCCACTGCACCACCTGGTCTTTCATTTCTTTTGCATTGAATGTTTTCATAACAAGTATTTTTATGTTTGTTTCGTTATTTCCCGTCTATGCTGCAAAGGTAAACAGAATTTTTGAGTTTTAAGAAACATGGGGAAAGGATTTTTTTGTTTCTTTTTCAATGAGCTGCCCCTATGATTCTTGAGAAATCGGAAAATTCAGATTATTCGGAAAATTCAGAGTAATCAGAAAATTCGGAATATTCAGAATACTCAGAATCCTCAGAAAATCCCCCCCACAAAAAGGGGCGACATCTCTGTCACCCCTTCTTTCAATCTTCAATCTAATGAAATCTTCAATCTAATGAAATCTTCAATGATGAATGGTGGATTTATTTCCCCAAAATGGCATTGACAATCTCCATCACATCGGTGATATTGAGGGAGCCATCGTCGTTCATGTCGGCATTTTTCTCCACAAAGACGCTGGGCTTCTTTCCAATGATGACATTCACCAGAGAAATCACATCGGTGATGTTGACCGCACCGTCGTCGTTCACATCTCCCAGGTTGATGTCACCCTCATTCAGACTCGCGTCTTCGATGATATTGGTGAACTTGCCCCAGAACTTGTCTTTCTTGTATTTGGTCTTGCACCCTGGCGGCACATACAGTGTTACCATATCAAACATCCCATCAAAAGGAAAGAACGATTTAAACCCTGATTTCTCCGACTCTGTCAAGTCTGCCACTTTTGGCGGCACCTTATTGCCTATATAGAGTTGGCTCAAATGGTAATCATAATCGAAGAAGATACCCTCGCCAATATAATTGACCGAGGATGGAACGACCAGTTTCTCCAATTTTGTACCGGTAAACAGGAAAGGACAGAGATTGGCCACACTATACCGCTTACCAAGATATGTCACTTTGGAAGGTATGGTTAGCGAGGTTTGCTCCATATCGGAAACCGACATGAGATAAGCCGAATTGTCGGTGTCGCAGAAAATATACTTCAGTCCATCGATGGTCGCCGTGTCACTCAATTCCACAATTTTCCCGAAATCTTTCCACATGTCGGCATTCTTGTAAGCACTCGCCTTGCCCTTAGGTACAAAGAGAGTGGCCAAACTGAGGTCGAATCCCGTGAAAGCATTACCATAGACATTGGGCAGCGTGGTCGCATTCATGATCACAGTCCGAATATCATAATTGTAGTTATAAGCGATATCCATGAGATAAGTCACGGTTGAAGGCATTGCAACTGTCGTAATATTACTACTCTGGAAAAGACACATGGGTATCGAGGTCAATCCTTCGGGGAATGCTATCTCCTTGTATTTGAATTGGCTGCCCTGGAAAGTGAATCCGCTGATTGAGGTGAGTTGCGAACCCTTCTCAAAGACAATACGGTCGAGTCTCGACGAGTAAAAAGAATTCTCTATTCTTTTGACCGTTTTGGGGATGGTGACTGTGCCCAGTTGCTGGCACGAGAAGAATGCTTGAGAGCCAATTGAAGTAACTGTATATTTCTGATTGTCGACAGTAATCGTCGAGGGTATCTTCACGTCACCCTGGTAAGAGTTTAAGTGGTCGTTCTTGAATGTCACACTGGCCTCATGGGTATTGTTGTCAAGGAAATAAAAGATATTGTCCACTTCCACGGCACCTTCCTGCAAGCCATCGTATATGTTATTGTTGCCGAAAGTCTTTTTGCCGTTTTTCACGGTCAGGTCGACATAAGGCTGGCGGTGGTCATAGAACATGAGTTTCTTCCAGGAATCGCTCTCTTTACACCGGGCAACAGGATAAATGATATATTTTCCATCTGCCAGCGACTTGGAGACCTTGAAAGACACAGCACGTTGGCCTTCGCTATCATAAGTTATCTTATGAGTTTTCGTATTCTCGATGGCAATGCATGTGTAATAATTGGAGGGACTATAGACCGACATAGGGGTGAGACCATAGCACTTTAGATAATAATTATCCTCACTCTGATTAAATTCAGTCTCATCAAACAAAAAGTCTTGCGAACTGCCAAATTGCACACGCATACTGCCGCCTTGATCTTTCATGAGTCCATAGTAAAGTGAGGCACTCGAGTTGAACACAATGGTCTTCATGGTATAATAGCCATTGCATTCCCCACCCAGACCCCAGTTGAAATGATAGTAGCCATTGGCATCGATGCCGTCGATGACAAGAGCGTGTGCTCCAACGCTACTGCCTGCATCGTAAAGCATCGCACGGCCATTGGTAAGTTCGTTGACGATGGTGTTGTCCCAAGTGTCGAAATCACAGTAATCCCTCAGCAGATAGCCAATACTGGCATCATAACTAAAATGCTCTATCAGTGCCTTGCCTTGACCGGCAGCGCCACTGGAGTTGATTCCATAATTCATGTGGCATGCATAACCCACGTCACGTATGAGCAAAGCCATGGCGTCGATTGACTCCTGACTGCTGTAGTAATTGTAGGTGGGCTTCATCAAATCCCATTTATACGTCGACTTGCTGAGATCAGCCGACAGCGTCTGCCCATTCCACTCATAACTGACGGTGCCCGTTCCTTTGTTGGGCCACTTGAAATAATACATAGCCTGGGCCATTGCCGTGGCTGTGCAGCCTGTCACACAAGTGGTGCCATTAATGGTGGGGCACATCGCATTGTAGGGCCAAATCTGGTCCCATGCCGTTTCTCCCAGCAAAGGGGCTATGGCTGTGTACTGTTTCGCTGCAGACTTCAAGCCCTCTGCTTCAGGATGCATGCGAAGATACACCATTTGTCGCTGGTAGTTCTCAAACACAGCCTTCATGTTGCAGGGCATGTTCTCCGTATCGATGCTGCCCGTGAACGAATAGCCCAGAATCTCAGGCATCCGCTCGTCGCCACTCACGATGACATAGCCCGAATTGGCCACGTTATTGAAAATGTATAATTCGTTGGAATAATTCACCCTCTGTAGTAGTGGAGCCTTACGTGGACCATGCTTTGCCGCACCATGGGATGCGCCTTGCCCAGCAAAGAATGACCGCGCAATTTCTGCGGCTTTCTCCTGAGTCACCATCTGGGCCGACAAGGGCAAAATCATAATGCCCCAAACCCATAAAACGCAAATAAACCTCAATGTAGTATTCTTCATCTTGTTACCTGAATAAATAGTTTGACATTAGCCATTGGGCTTGAAAAGGATTGTTGGCAGCAAATATACAACTTTTTGTCGAAAAAAATATATTTTTCTGAAAAAAATCTGAGGATTCCGAATATTCCGAATATTCTGATTATTCTGAATTTTCTGATTATTCTGATTATTCCGAATATTCTGATTATTCTGAATTTTCCGATTTTCCGATACTGTCTCTGTCAATCCTTTGTTTCAATTCGTCATTCGAAAAACTCATTTCATCACTCCCACGTATAGTTTCGTCAAAATCCTTGACATCCACTCGATTTGCTGATGATTTTTCCGTACATTTGCTTTGTAAACCAACCTGCAATCTTAACAAAAACCATACGATATGAAGACAAAAAATTACATGAATCACTTTCTGAGCCGGGCAGCAATGACCCTGCTCTTGGCCCTGTGTGCCAATCTCACGGCATGGGCGCAATATGTATTCGTCTATGCCCAACCCAACAGCGCCGCCACTGTCAAGGTAGGGACGAGCCTGGTTCTCGACGAATTTGTCGATGGCGCCGGTTTCACCATGGCAGAGCCTGGCCAAACTGTGTACTTTGGATACAGCACCCAAGACTACAAACTGACGGGAATAAGATGCGACGACCTGGCGAGCAGCGACATTACCACGATGAACGACAACATCTATTCTTTCGTCATGCCCGACGGTGTTCAGTTCCTGACCATTTGGATGGATTTCGAATACGATGGGGAGCCTGTAGTCGTCACCGGTGTAGAAATCAATGAGGAGAACGTCCCCGACGAGAAGTTCCGCGACTGGCTCAAATCTCAAAACTATGGCAAGGATGGGGTGATTACCGACACCGAAATGAGCGGCATCACCAAGATTGTGGCAAGGTCGTGCGGTATCACAGACCTGACTGGCATCGAGCATTTCACCGCTCTTCAAGAACTTTATGTCGACAACAAGCTTGACTCGCCTGAAGAAAGTAAGAACCAAATAACATCTCTCGACCTGTCGGCCAATACTTTCTTGCGTAAACTCTACTGCAACAACAACAAAATCTCCTCGCTCAATCTCACAAACAATTCACGCCTTGAAAACATAGATTGCACCGACAACCTCCTCACACAACTCGACGTCACAGCCTGCACCAACTTGTCGATGCTGTCGTGTGGAAACAACCTGCTGAAGACACTTGATGTCACCCAAAACCGAAAACTGGAATTATTACAGTGCTCGGAAAACCAACTGCAAAAACTCAATCTCTCCAACAATCCGCTATTGGACCAACTGTATTGTGACAACAACCAACTGACCGAAATTGACTTCACCAATCAAACCGTTCTCCAAATATTGAATTGCAACAACAACCAACTGACCTCGCTTGAAGTGAACAGCGACAAATTGTTCCAACTCTATTGCTACAACAACAAAATCAAAAGCCAGGCAATGACCACATTGGTCAACTCACTGCCCGAATGCCCCGCCTATATGGTGGTCTTAGACAGGGACAGCGGGATTGAGCAGAATGAAATCACAGAAGAGCAGGCAGCCGTGGCCAATGCAAAAGGATGGAGTGTGGAAGCCTTGGAAAACGAAGACTTTGTGCCGGTGTTTGTCAGCGACACACACGAATATGTTGACCTGGGGTTATCCAGCGGCACATTATGGGCTACCTGCAATGTGGGCGCATACCGGCCGCAGGACGCAGGCCTCTTTTTCGCCTGGGGTGACACCGACGGGCATGGGAGCGACACCACAGATGGATATTTGTTCAACTGGACAAATTACAAGTGGGGCGAAGTATCTGGCGAAGACACTTATTTCACCAAATACTGCTCCGACAGCAGCCGGGGAAAGGATGGCTTCACCGACGGCAAATATGAACTTGACCCTGAAGACGACGCAGCATACGTCAACTGGGGTAGCATGTGGCGGACACCCACCAAGCAGCAGATGGAGGAATTGAGAACCGAATGCGAATGGACTCCGACAACGATAGGCGACGTCAAAGGCTACGAAGTGACAAGCAATATCAACGGCAACAGTATCTTCCTGCCCGAGGCAGGATGGCGTATCGACGATATGTACCTCGAGGGAGGCTCCTATTGGTCGCGCTCAACAAGTCCGGAAGATGTCGGCGGTGCTTACCAACTCGCATGGGATGACTGGGGATGGTATGAGTTTGGCGGTCGGTGCAACGGCCAGACCGTGCGCCCTGTGGTCTGCCAGGTTCTGGAACTTGCCGACAATGGCAGCAACAGCACAGGCATCGAGGAAGCCGCCTCTACAGGCATGACTTTCGACGTGAAACTCCTCGACCGCAAACTCTACAAGGACGGTGAATGGAACACACTCTGCCTGCCTTTCAGCCTGACCGAGGAGCAACTCTCTGAAAGTCCGCTGGCAGGGGCCGACATCCGCACAATGGCCTCAGCCACTGTCACGGGGCACCATGTGGATTTGACCTTCGGCGACAACGTGAGCAGCCTCACCGCCGGCACACCCTACATCGTCAAGTGGGATGCCGACACGGAGAATCCTACCATCAGCGAACCTGTATTCAGCGGCGTGACCATCAGTGATGAGACCAACAACTTCACGTCGACCGACGGACACGTGAACTTCATCGGCTATTACGACGCATTCGCCATTACGCCCTCCGACGACCCGCTCATCTACTATCTCACCACCGGAAATATGCTGAAATTCACGGGCACGGAGCGCACGCTGAAAGCCTGCCGCGCCTATTTCACCTTCACGGCAAGCGATGGCAGCAGTGCCAACGACTTCACTTTCGACATCGACTTTGGCAACAAGAATACGGATATTCGCAATCCACAACTCACTATCGACAACCAGAATGATGACTGGTATACTATCGACGGTCGCCGCCTCAAAGGCACACCCTCGGCGAAAGGTGTCTACATCAACAACGGCAAGAAGGTGACCATCAAATAAGCAAAAGGAGGACATTGCAATGAACACAAAGAACAAATACCTTGCGCCTGAGAGCGAACACGTGACTCTGAACACTAAAGACAAGGTGATGCAGGATCATTTACAAAACCATTTCAGTGGTGGCGACGCATTAAACACAGCCATCGTCATCGACACGGAAGCCGACTTCAGCGAAGAAGACAACCGCACCAACCAATGGGGCAACTATCTCTGGGAGGAATAATGAAGATGACACTTCGCATGAATACCCCACACCCCTGCTCCTTGGGCTAACGGGAACCGATTGGGAGACTCGGCGGAATTTGTAAATCCGCCGAGTCTCTATCTGGGAATTATAGAATTCTTTTTTCGGATGTCAGCCGGACGAGAGAGAGCCAAAGAAATCTTTTTCTTTGCTTCTCCTTAGATTCTGCAAAATTAGTTTATTTTGACCAAATATCAAATAAATAGTCGGAAAACCATATTATTCCTTCCACGGAATCAGAGGAACAGGTCCTTCTTTTTTTCCTCCCGGCCCCTCCCCCGCCAGCGGCGCTGCTCACGGCCATTTGCTCTGCTGCGGAATTAGACGAGCTAATTCCCTACGAAGTTTGCACTGCCGCTGGGGAATGTTTTCCTATAATTTTGAATGCAATTTTTTGATAATTTTGAGCGAAGCGACCAGTTAAATTAGTGGTGAGTGGTGAGAGGTAAGGGGTGAGAGAAATGCTTTTTCAGTTTGGAATGTGAAGTTGATTCTTAAACCCTGAAAGGGTGAACAGACTACAGGCAGGTGGTGGAGTGCGCAGCACGGAACCCCTGCACTTTTGGCAACGCAACAAACACCAAACCCTGAAAGGGTGACAGAGCATATTTGGCGAACGTCTGTCACCCACTTCGGGGTTGAGCAACTCCAAACTCCACACTGAAATCGGTGCATGGCATTCATCATGCGGGAGACGCCTCGATGAGACGTCTCTACTCATGGCCATTTGGCTATGTGGCGGATTTGCCTTGTGGTAGGATATTCGTGTGATTCGTACAGTCGCTTGCGACTATTTGAAAGTGACTTGGGATTCGTGTGACTCGGTAAATTCGTGTTCGTTTTGATATTAGTGGTGAGTGGTGAGAGGTGAGTGGTGAGAGAATTTTTCAAATCCTAATTTTTAATCTTTCATTTTTTATCTTTCATCTTTCCACCGTTTCTCTTCTTCCAGTATTTCTCCAGTTTTCGCGCCTCAGAGCGTTTGATGGGTATGATGCTGCCGTGCTTGGGCGATATGAAGTTGTTGGCTTTCATCACCCCTTCATTGAAGTGCCCCAGGGGAGTGAAAGTCTTGAAGTCGGTGGTTTCGACGAAACCGAAATTATGCGGGTTGGTGCTATAGATGTCGTACATCACGACCCACTTGTCCTCCCCAATCCGTTTCCAGGTGTTGGGTGCCTCGCATCCCCTCGGCTCTGTGTCGATTTGCTCATGGTGGTAGTCATTGTATTGGTTGATGCGGTCGGAAATCATGTATTTGATGCCGCCGGGATTCTCCTGAGCCACATAGGTCATGAAGAATCTCCCATCTGGCATGGGGCAGATGTCAGCATCGAGCACCTGAATTTTCTCATCGGGATATTCGAAGAGCAGTTGCGGCTTGGTCTCCAGCGTTGTGAACTCGTCGTTGGCGTAGCAGTAGTACAGTTTCGTGCGCTCACCCGGGCCTTTGCGCATGGTGAAATACACCATCAGCCGGCCTTTCTCCTGGTCGTATATGGTCTGTGGAGCCCAGGCACACCCCACCTCCCCGAATTCCTCTGGGAAGAGTTGGTCGATGCGCACCTCCTTGTGAGTCCAGTGTATGAGGTCTTTGGAGCGCATCAGCACCAGTCCCCGGTTGTTGCCCCATCCGTATTTATCGTCACGCTCCCACTGTGTGGTGCGAAGCCCTCGTTGTTTTCCGAAGACATGCAGGTCGGTAAGTGCCATGTAGAACATGCCGTTGTGTGGTGAGCGATAGATATGTGGGTCACGGATACCGTGTTGCTCGGCAATGGTGTCTCCCGCGATGACAGGTTTCCCCTCATTGACAGCCGTGAAAGAGTACCCGTCGTAACTGATTGCCATAAACAGACTGTGCGTCGGGTCATTGAAGAAAGTAAACAGATAAGCCCCCATTTTTTCCTCCGAAGAGTTTTTCTGCGCATGTCCCATGACAGGTAGGAGCAATAGGGCGAAAAGGATTTTTTTCATTGTGAGAGTGTTTTTGAGTTTTTTCACATGGGTCATGAAAACAGGCACTTGACCCAGTTGTTGTTTTTAGCGGTTTCACTTGCACGAAGTGCTTGCAAATATACAGTTTTTGACTGAATTGACAAGGCCTTGCAGTAGAGATATTTCAAGAATAATTGCTGTTCAGACATACATTTCCCGTCTTTCCTCAAAAGAAAAGTAAAAATCTTGACTGGAATGGTGTAAGATATCGATTTTTTACCTATATTTGTGGCAAAATTCCTTTACACTCGAAATCTTATGAATACACGAATTACTACAACATTATGGCTATTGGCGCTCTCGCTGACAGTATGCGCCCAGGGACCCAACAACTCCGGCACTTACTATCAGACGGCCAACGGAAAACGGGGCGCTGCGCTGAAAACGGCTTTATGCGGCATCATCTACAACCGCACAGAGCGTTCCTATGGCGATTTGTGGACCGATTTCCAGACCACTGACGCCAGAGAGGACGGCAAGGTGTGGGACATGTACTCGGGCATCACCAACTTCACCTTCGGCACCGACCAGGACAGAGGCAGCGGCGGCAACCAAGAAGGACAGTATTACAACCGGGAACACTCCTTCCCGAACAGTTGGTTTGGAGGCAAGGTCCAGCCGATGTACACCGACCTGCACCACATGTATCCCACCGACAAGTTGGTCAACAACAAGCGAGGCAACAACCCCTTCGGCGAGACAGAAGGGGAGACTTACACATCGGCCCAGGGCTTCAGCAAATTGGGTAAGTGCACTTATCCAGGCTATAGCGGCATCGTGTTTGAGCCCAACGACGAGTACAAGGGCGATTTCGCGCGTACCTACTTCTACATGGTGACTTGCTATGAGGAGAAGTTGCCCGACTGGTATGCCAACTATGACGACGTGAAACCCACGCTCGACGGCAGCATGTACCCCGGATTCTCCGACTGGCAACTGGAAATGCTGATGAAGTGGGCAGCCAAAGACCCTGTTAGTCAGAAAGAGGTCGCTCGCAACAATGCTGTCTATGGCATACAAAACAATCGCAATCCATTCATCGATTACCCCGGACTCGAGCAGATGATATGGGGCGACATGAAGGATGTCGATTTCCAGTACGACACATCCGACATCCGGCAAATCGAGGAGCCACAGGCCGACGACGACGCGTGGTATTCGCTTGACGGACGCCGGTTGCAGGGCCGTCCTACAGTGAAGGGGGTGTATATCAACCACCGACACAAAGTGATTGTCAGATGACAAGCCACTGCCCGAACTATCCATACATGTCATTGCTGCAGGTGACTGACTGCAAATTAAAAATTCTTGCATTATTTCCTTCAATTGATGCAAGGATGGGGCACTTGCTGCGTTGTACTGAAAAAAACATCTTGGCGAGCGGCAATGTATACAAGCAAATATAAAGACTTGAGAAAGTACTGGTTGATATTTGCCTGCATGATGGCAGTAGTGCAGAATACCGGAGCACAGGAGTATTTTTCCTCTGCTTCCGATTTTGCACGCCTGTATGTGGGAGCGGTCGAACCCCAGTACCAGAAATCGCAGTGGAGCGAACTTCCCTATTACAAAGGCAACACCAATTTGTATCATGGCCGTATCAGTTACCATGGTGTGGTGTACGACGATGTGCAACTGCGTTTCGACCTGTTCAAGCAATGTGTTGTGGTTCTTCCTCCCGGGGAAAGGGTGATGTGTCTGCCCGAGCAGGAATACGTCGACTGGTTTGAGATGGATGGTCACAGATATGTGCACGACCCTGAGGACAGTTTACGCTATGCGGCCCTGCTTTGTGATGGAAGCGCCAATGGTATTCGTCTGTATCATAGTGTATGGAAGACTTATGGCGGCGACAGGAACCTTGAGGGAAAGAAATATATAAAGACGCTTTACACCAAAGAACAATATACGCTCATCACACCCGACGGAGAAAAGCATCATGTGAAAAATGTGTCGGACGTGGCAAGGCTCTTTCCCGAACAAAAGAAACAAATCAAACAGTTGGCGAAGAAGAACCGTCTTTCCTTCTCAAAGAGAGAGCGGGAGAGGAGTCTTGTGAAAGTAGCAGAAAGTGTTTCCGGCCATCAACCGAAAAGGCAACTGGCTGACAAGTACCACCCGGGAAAGACAGCGACAAGTGAGCCTGCTCTCCCGAAAACCTCCGACGTGAAGATTGACGAAACAGCGCTTGTTACGGGTATTCCCGTCCTTGACAGCGACACCATTGCGATGGCAGATGCCTCGACCACCACGAAGGTCATTATTATGCCGGGTGTGAGGAAAGCGAGGGCAAGTGTGGCCGACGACCAGGAACTTGCCGAGATAGTAGTGATTGGTGGTCGCCAGTCGACCGTGAACAACATGATGATGGGCTCCGAGAAGTTCAGACCCCAGATTCTGAAAAACATCCCATCAGCCTTTGGCGAGTCGGATATCATGAAGATTGTGCTCACCATGCCAGGTGTCACCACCGTTGGAGAGGCCTCAAACGGATATAATGTCAGAGGCGGAGCAACAGACCAGAACCTCATTCTTTTTGACGGCGGAACAGTGTATAATCCGTCGCACCTATTCGGACTGTTCACATCGTTCAACTCAGACGCAGTTGAGGATGTGGAACTGTTCAAGGCAAGTATTCCAGTGGAATACGGAGGCAGGATAAGCAGTGTGCTGAAAGTGGCCTCAAAGGAGGCCAACATGCAAAAACTAACAGGTTCGGCAAGTATTGGTGCGCTTACCAGCAAGGCGAATATCGAGATACCTGTCGTCAAGGAGCATGTGTCGCTGCTGCTGAATGGCCGCACGACCTACAGCGACTGGATTCTCAAGCAGTTGCCCGAGAAAAGCGGCTACAAGAACGGCAAGGCCAATTTCCACGACCTTGGCGGCGTGCTGACATGGAGACTCAACAACATGCACCGCCTCAAGATATTCGGATATTGGAGCAAAGACAAGTTCTCGTTCAGTTCACAGGACCAATATGGCTATCAGAACCGCAACTTCTCTGCAGAGTGGCGCTCTATCCTGAATGAGCGAACCACCGCCACGTTTTCCGCCGGCCTTGACCACTACGACTATTTCAATGAGGACAGGACCACACCCTCCATGGCAGGCCGGTTGAGTTTTGGCATCGACCAGTTATGGGGTAAGTTGCATATCCGTCAGCGACTGTCCGAGAAGCAGGTCCTCTCCTATGGTCTCTCCACGCAGCGCTACGATGTGCAGGCAGGCAAGTATGAGCCTGTGGGCGAGGAATCATGCATAGCGACAGACCAACTGCAGAAAGAGAAGGCTCTGGAGAGTGCCGCATACATTGACTATGAGCGCTCGCTCACAGAAAAACTGACGCTTTCGGCCGGCTTGCGCTATTCCATGTTCAACGCGCTCGGGCCTCGCGACGTGCACATCTACAGCGACGGGGAACTACCTACGGAGGGAACATTGCTGGAGACACGCCGGCAGACTGGTGTCATCAAGACCTATCATGCTCCCGAGTTGCGCCTGTCGGCTCGCTATGCCCTGCAGGAAAATCTCTCACTGAAGGCTGGTTTCAACACGATGCACCAATACATCCACAAGGTGTCGAACACCTCCGTCATGTCGCCTACCGACATCTGGAAACTTTCCGACCTCAACATCAAGCCGCAGAATGGCTGGCAGGCGGCTGCCGGCATCTACCATGAGACAGCCGGCAAGGAATACGAGTTCACGGCAGAGGTTTACTACAAGCATATCAATGATTATCTCAACTACCGCAGTTCAGCTGTCCTGCTGATGAACCGCTATATTGAGACCGATGTCATCTCGACCAAAGGGCAAGCATACGGCATAGAACTTCAGGCGAAGAAGCCGACTGGCAAGCTGAACGGATGGGTGAGTTACACATTCTCACGCTCTTTGCTTCGCCAGGACGACAAGCGAGTGGCAATGCCCCTGAACGGCGGAGATTGGTACCCTGCGGAATACGACAGGCCGCACGACGTAAAGGCTGTGCTCAACTACAAGCTGACCGAGAGATACAGTTTTTCCAGCAACTTCAACTATGCCACAGGCCGCCCGACCACATTACCCGCCGGCAAATATTTCGACTCTCACAGTGGACAATACAAGCCATACTACACAGACCGCAACACATACCGTATTCCCGACTATATGCGCCTGGACCTTGCGTTCAACATAGAGCCCACCCACAGACTGACAAGTTTTCTTCACACGTCGTTCTCGATAGGTGTATACAATGCCCTCGCGCGTAAAAATGCCTACAACATCTACTATGTGACCGAGGAGGAGGGAATAAAAGGGTATCAACTCTCTGTGTTTGGCACTGCCATTCCTTATGTCTCACTTAACATACGATTCAACTAAGACATGATGAAACTGAGGAAACCGCTATATTCTTTGCTATGCCTGATGATAGGCGTATGCACACTGTCGGGCTGTATCGAGGAATATGAGGCAGATATCTCTCGTGAGGATACCGACCTGCTGATTGTTGAAGGCACGATTTATTCTTCTGCGAAGAATCAGTTTATCCTGTCGCGTACGCAGTCACTCAACTCATCCAACTTCCCCCTGATGGTGACAGGAGCGGAAGTCTCTGTGCGCGGGACCGACGGCTCTGTATATATGACACATGCAACCGACGGATATTATTCGTGCTGGATTGGCGCATTGAATCCCGACGTGGATTATTATCTGCATATCGAGGCGGATGGCGAGGTGTATGAGTCGGCGCCCCAGAAGCCTCTTCCCACCGAGGGGATAGCCGACGTGAGGGGGGTGCAGAACACTCCCGAGAGCAGCATCGACGTGCTCATCACCCCGGAAACACCCTTTGAGCCCGGCAAAACAAATTACTATTCGTGGACATACGATGAGACATGGGAAGTGCATTCCGACTATACCACCAGAATTTATTTCGACACAGAGACCATGAAGCCTGTCTTCAAGGACAACCAGTTTCCCGAACGTGGATGGAAGGATGCTACAGGCACGATTATGATGGTGGGTGCCAGCACGAATTACGGGCACCAGCACATCCAAAGGCTCAAGATATACGACATCGACAGCAGCAGTGAACGTATGTTTTACAAGTATAGCGGACTGATACACCAACGCGCCATTTCAAAGGCTGAGTACGAGTACGAACTCGCACGGAGAGAGACAAGCACAGAGATGGGCGGTCTGTTCTCTCCCCTACCCTCGGCCCTGCCTACCAACATCCGCTGCCTCACATCAGACAAGCACGTGATAGGATATGTGGGATGCTCGTTGAACACGACGGAACATAGGTTTTTCCTCGATGCCAAAGATTTCTCCATCCAGCGTCCCAAGCCAAAAGAAGACGCCCGCACATGGTTTGAAGACACCAGCATGGCCGATTGCCTGCAAATGGTAAGAGAGGGCAAGTACCTTTGCGAATGGCAGGACAAGCGTATGGAGCCTGGTGGCAAGTTGCGGACGGCCTGGGCCACAGAGCGTCAGCTGGATGTCAGATACAAGGGGGCATATATCGAGAAACCTAAATACTGGCCATTGGAAGAAGACGATGGCGAGCAACAATCGCCTGCAAGTTATTAAGAATATGATTAACAAAATATTATCACTGACTGCTGCGATGGTGCTGGCCATAAGCGCCTTTGCTGCGAATATTGAGACAGACCGCACATGGTATCTTGCCGGTGAGGCGATGAAAGTCAGCGTGACTGCCGACAACGCCTTGATTGCATACGCCGAACTGTGTGACACGCACGGACTGGCGGCTGGCACCGTGATAGGTCTTGACGACGGCGAGGGGACTGGCATCATCCAACTGCCGTCGAGTCTCCACAGCGGTTACTATGTATTGTCTGTCTATACACGCGACAACACTCATGTGACCCACCGGCTTGTCGCAATAGTCAACCCTCTTCACAAGCATGCTGACGACGATATCAAATGGGTGAAAATCACCCATCCCGACTCGTTGAGTTATTCGTCGGCAGATGAGGGGCTGCAGGCAGGCGACCTGACAGACGAGAAGGAGGTCGACGTGCGCGAGACCGAGGGCCATATCATCAAGGCGCGTGTCAGGAATGTTCATGAGGGCCATGCTTTCAGGGGCAGTGAGATTTGCCCCTCGTTAAGCATCATAGGGAAGCAGATACATTATTTTGAGGGAAAGATGGTGGATGACTCCACCGCTGTCTTCTACACCTACGGCATCCACGGCAAACTGCCACTGGTGCTCTCCGCCATGTCGTCTACAGGCGTGAGTCTGCCTGTCGAGATGACAAGTCCGTTTGCCACCTTGCTCCCGAAAAGGCTCCCGCATCTCGTGTTCCACTACAATCGCGGCGAGGTGGAAGCCCGCTCCATCGACATGCAGCGGTATCAGATGACGATTGCACCCGTCAGGCGCCAGCCCCAGTTGGGCGGTTCCACCGACGACACGGCTGAAGAAGGGGTGGTATTAGACTATGATGGCACGGTGTTGGGCACCCAGCCTTATCTGACCTACAATCTGGATGAGTACCGACAGTTTCTCACAATCAGGGAGGTGCTGATTGAATATGTGGAGTGTGTCAGCAACAGGAAAATCAATGGCATGCCACGCCTGGTTGTCCACAGCAAGCAGACTGTCGATACCAGTACGTGGCCAACGATGGTGCTCATCGACGGCATGCCGGTCAGCGACATAGAGCGACTGCTGAACTATGACGCCCGCCGTATTCACTACATCAACATCTACGATGGTCAATACACATTCGGCAATGGTGTGTATAATGGCATCCTGTCGTTTGTGACTCGCTCCGGTCGACTCACAAACTATCCCACCGAGCCCAACATGCAGTACCTGGTGTATGAGTTCCCCTGAGCAGGGGGTGTGTATCGGCTAAGATTTTGTTCATTTCCATACCTTTCTTTTTGTTGATTGGTGCAAATGATGTATATTTGCAGTTAAATATCAAAATTACAAAGAAAGGAAAAACACTATGCTGGGAGCAATCATAGGCGACGTTGTCGGTTCCACTCGTGAATTGCACAACATCAAGACAGAAGAATTTGAACTGGTGCCGGAAGGCAGCAGGTTTACAGACGACACGGTGATGACGCTGGCCGTGGCCAAATGGCTGATGGACGACCCCGCACATCGTGCCGACAGCCTTGTCAGAATCATGCGGGAACTTGGGCGCAAGTACCCACATGCTGGGTATGGAAAGATGTTCCTGTGGTGGCTGCAAACCGAGAATCCCATGCCTTACAACAGTTTTGGCAATGGCTCTGCCATGCGGGTAAGTCCTGTGGGAATGTATGCGAAGTCGATGGAAGAGGCGTTGGAACTGGCCAGGATTACGGCATCGGTAACGCACAACCACCCCGAGGGTATCAAGGGAGCCCAGGCTATTGCAGCAGCCGTCTATATGTCGCTGAATGAGAAGTTTGATGCCCCGGAAAAAATCAAGCGATATGTCACTGAGAATTTTGGCTACAACCTTGACATCAAGTTGGAAGACATACGCGACAGATACCGTTTCGACGCTTCCTGCCAGGGCAGTGTTCCTGTCGCCATCATGGCATACTTGCAGCGACTCAATCCCCTGGCCGCCCTGAAACTGGCGATATCGATGGGTGGAGACTCCGACACCATCGGCAGCATGACCATGGCAATAGCCTGTCCGTCAATAAGACATGCAAACTGGGAGTGGGTTGCCAAATGCCGGTCATTGCTCACCCCCGAACTGCTGGACATCAACGACCGCTTCGAGGCCTTTGTCAGCCGGCCACTCTACCAGTCGTACCATGTCCATAGGAATGTCTTTGCCGGCGAATATCCTGGAGACAAATATGAAGAGAGGGCCGCGCCCAAGATTCAGCAGATGCTGCATTTCGGCGTGCGCCATTTCATCGACATCACGGAGGAGGGCGAACTGATGCCCTACGCCCACTTGCTTCCTCCCGGTTGCACCCACACACGGTTCCCCGTTCCGGATGTCAGCGCTCCCAGAAGTCTGGAATATGTGCATGAGATGGTGAGAAAGATTGACTATCTCTCGAGGCTCGACGATGGCGACATCTATATCCACTGCTGGGGCGGAGTGGGCCGGACAGGCACGATTGTGGCCTGTTACCTGGCAGAGAATATGGACGAGCCGAAGTTTGAGAATGTCATGCAAAGCCTTCGGAATCTTTTCTCCGAAATGCCAAAGTCTGCATATAGAATAACACCCGAGACAAGAGAGCAGGAACAATTTGTCAGGTGGTATGTGGATAGTATAAGCCAGCGTAGGAGTCAACTCCAGGAGCGCATACGAGATTGTATCCGGGGCAGTCTGATGGCAGGAGCCGCCGGTGATGCCCTTGGCTATCCGGTGGAGTTCATAAGCCGGAACGCTATTCTTTCCCGATACGGGGTAAAGGGTATCACACAGTTTGAGATAGCCCCAAACGGAAAGGCTCTGGTGAGCGACGACACACAGATGACCCTCTTCACGGCAAACGGAATGCTCATGGGGATAACGCGATGCTGTATGCGGGGTATCGGTAACGCACCCGAGGATTATGTGGATGTAGCCTATATTGACTGGTATCACACCCAGACGGGGAAAAAGGAACTGGAGCCTCACCCTACAGGTTGGCATGCCACCTGGCTTCGTGACTTACCCGAGCTGGCGCACCGACGGGCACCGGGCACGACATGTATGAGTGCCTGTAAAGGTCTGTTGCATCATCAGCGGATACAAAACCACAGCAAGGGCTGCGGTGGTATCATGCGTGTGGCTCCGATGGGACTGCTCAATGCCGCTCACAAATACCATAACATACACCACCTGGCGGAAGCCGGAGCTAAGATTGCAAAGGTAACACACCAGCACCCTCTGGGCTATCTGCCGGCAGGACTGCTGGCGCTGCTCATCGAACGACTTGTGCCACTGTCGCCAGAAGAAGTGAAAGCATCTATTATTGACATAGTAAATGATGGGTTGGATGCCATGATGAAGATTTTCGGCCGCGACTTTGCTTCTTCCGACAAGGAGTTTCTGAAAGCACTCACGCTGAAGGCCGTCGGTCTTGCCCGTTCTGACATGCCTGATGCCGACGCAATCAGGATATTGGGCGAGGGGTGGACGGCAGAAGAGGCCTGGGCCATCTCGCTCTATTGTGCCATCCGCCACATCGACAGCACGAAGGATGCCATCATCGCCGCCGTGAACCACGATGGCGACAGCGACTCCACAGGTTCGATTACGGGCAACATCATGGGTGCGATTTATGGATATGAGGCCATCAAAAGAGAGCGCCTGTTCTGTCCCGCCGGAAGGGATTTTGAGGAGACCATCGAGTTGGCAAACATCATTCTCGCCCTGGCAGACGACCTGTTTACCATTTGCATCATTTCCGAATTCGACCCAATAGAAACACCGGAAAAGAAACAATGGTATGCACGCTACTGCGAAATGAAACCTGTCGGCCTGTAATTGGGCGGAGTTTGGGGAGGATGCCCACGGTCCCTGAAGGTTGCACTGCGAATGATGCGGAATGTACGAGGTAATTCTTTCTTAAACCCTGAAAGGGTGATCAGACCACAGGCAGGTGGTGGAGTGCGCAGCACGGAACCCCTGCACTTTTGACAACGAAACAAACCCCAAACCCTGAAAGGGTGACAGAGTACGTTTGGTGAACGTCTGTCACCCACTTCGGGGTTTATCATGTGTGGCAACCATTAGCAGGGGTTCCGCTTCGCTCCACCACCTGCCTGTGGACTTACCACCCCTTCGGGCCCTTCGGGGTTGAGCAACTCCAAACTCCAAACTCCACACTGAAAACAGGGGTTCCGCTTCTCTCCACCGCCTGCCTGTGGTCTACCACCCCTTCGGGGTTGAGACTGCGCCATTTGCCATAATACGGATTTGCCCTTTAGTAGGATATTCGTGTGATTCGTACTGTCGCTTGCGACTATTTGAAAGTGAGGTGAAATTCGTGTGATTCGGTAAATTCGTGTTCGTTACATAAAGACCACGGCCATTTGCTCTGTACGGAATTAGACGAGCTAATTCCCTACGAAGTTTGCACTGCCGCTGGGGGAATAATTTCTCTTTCTATGATTCATTCAAAACACCTGTTGGACAGACCGTCCAACTCTTCGGTGGAGGCGCTGCCAGAACGGATTTTGAATTGTGCGGTCTTCGTGCCCGTGTAGGATTGCCACTCCAGGGTCAGAGTCGTCACACCACCGTTCGCTTCAGCGACAGCATCGTCGGGATTATCCGGTACCATGTCTAATTTTGTCAGTTCGGTGGAGAGATTGAATGCGACCAAACCATCTACTATTTGGCCATTGACGTCGCCCTGCGCATTGTGATAGAGGGTGAAATAATTGGGTGTATTGACATCCGTGCGATGCACCAAATTCACGATATGTTTCTTTTTTCCACTCATGCGTGTGCGAAGACGCAATGTCAGGTATCCGTCCTCGGCCACGGTCACCCAGTCGTCCACCACCTCAATGGGGTCAGAACCATATTTTTGCTTGTTCTCCTCACCACTGGCGAAATTCACCACCACAGGTTTGGTGAGAATAGAGTCTATCCAGTTGACGTATACACATCCCATATCTGCAAGTATTCCCCCTTCCATCATCTCCTTCTCAGTAGGCTGCCGGTAATTGACCAATGCACGCACCTCCTTAGTGCCAAAGGGCGACCGGCGCATGTTCACTGGCCAGAGCACGATATCGTCGGTGAGTTGCATCCGAAATTCGGTGTTGTCGGCATTTGGTTTGACTGTGACCAGCGCATTGGGGTGCTCAACAGGACAGATGGCAAGGTATGGGCCGTCGTCACAACAGTCGTCACAACATGAGGTAAACATGAAGGTCGTGGTCAGCAGACCAAGGGCCAAAAGATAAATAGACTTTTTCATATTCTGAGATTTTATATCTTATAAATGATGGAAATGGGGAAAACTTGCATGAAAAATCGAGAAAAATCGAGAAATGAAGAAATATGGGGTAACCTATGTGACAATTTTTTTACTCCGTCACATGAAATATTCTGCCAAAGAGGGTGGTATTATGGGATTTTATGCTTATTTTTGCCATGCCATGTGGTGATTTTTGCTGCCCTTGTTTTGCAGCGCCAAATTTAAAGAATTAGAACATGAAAAGGAAAAAAGCAATTTTAATGTCGGCCATCATTGAGACGTTGGTCTTAGCCATGCTCGTGGCGCTGTTCTTCACAGAGTGCATTTCTTTCAACCTGTTTCTTGCCCTGGCCTTAGTGGTCGGCGTACTGTTCTCTACCGCAGTGTTGATTATCATCAAGCAAACCCAATAATTAGTGGTGAGTTTTCAGTGTGGAGTGTGGAGTTTGAAGTTTGAAGTTTGGAGTTGCTCAACCCCGAAGGGGTGGTAGACCACAGGCAGGCGGTGGAGCGAAGCGGAACCCCTGTTTTCAGTGTGGAGTTTGAAGTTGCTGAATCTATAGTTATTTTCGAACGATTCAACCCCGAAGGGGTGAAGGACCACAGGCTTCCATCTTTCATCTTTTCCTCTTCCCATCTTAATCTTTCATTTTTCATCTTTCATCTTTTCCTAGCGTGTTTCATTCCATATTGTTAAAAAATACATGGGGGGACACTTCTTTTGTGGAAAAATTCGTACCTTTGTGGCGCAAAGCGTCAGGAGAGCATTGGCGTTTTCTCCATTAAGAACGGGGAGAAAACCATCAAACACTTACGAGCCACATGAACATTAAGTTACACACGCTCTCAGGAAGGCAACACCTCCGAGGTAGAGGTAAAAGACAAGGTGATGCAACTTCAGAATGAAATTGACAAGGCGAAGAAAAAAAACAATGGGAATAAAGAATATGAAAAAAATCATTTGTGGCATAATGCTCGCAGCCTTCGCCATGTGCGGATGGGCTGCAAACAACGGTGATGGCAAATTGAAGGTAAAACTCGACCTGGCAAACTTTGGCGACACCGTCGTGGTATATTGTTCTGGTCAAGAAGATTTGATCTTTGTTGGAAAAGACGGCAAGTTTGAGTTTGAACTCGATGTGCCTACCGTCTGCGAAGCCATGCTTGTGCAACCCCGACTGTTTCGCGGCGACATGGAAGACCCACATTACTACAGTATGCCCCTTGTTGGCGGTGAATCGGTACGCCTGTGGGACACAGACAACACACGCTATGATATAGACGGCACAGGATTCTATGCCGACTATCACAAAGTGGACATCTTCAACGAAAAAGCCGAGAAAGAGATTCGCGACAACACCACCCAATACCGGAAAATGAGAAGCGACAAGTCTGTCAGCAATGAGGAACGCGACAAATTCTACAAGGATGTCTATGAGCCCAGTTACAACAGATACCAACAGGCTCTATTCGACTATATCAAGGCCAACCCCAAGCAGGAGGCCGCCATATTTCTGCTCAAAAGAATCGATGGCCTTGACAAGATGAAGGAAGCCTTTATGCTTTTCGACACATCTGTTCGCGAAGGCCACATGAAGTCGGTCTACGACAAATGGGTGGCAGATGCAGAGCAAAAACTCCAGGAAGAGGCAGAAGAAAAGGAGGCTCAGAAGAAGCAGGCCGCAGGACTCGAGGCCCCCGCATTCACGCTCAACGACCTCAATGGCAATCCCCTCTCCTTGTCGTCGCTTCGCGGCAAATACGTCGTTCTCGACTTCTGGGGCTCATGGTGCATCTGGTGCATCAAGGGCTTCCCACAGATGAAAGAGTACTACGCCAAATATCCCGGCAAGTTTGAGATTCTCGGTGTAGACTGCAACGACACAGAGGCGAAATGGAAAGAAGCGGTCAAGAAGCATGAGTTGCCCTGGCTGCACGTTTATTGTCCGAGGAGTTCAACACTCTTGTCCGATTATGGGGTTACTGGTTTCCCCACCAAGATTATTATCGGTCCTGATGGCAAGATAGTGAAGACCATCGTGGGCGAAGACCCGTCGTTCTACACCCTGCTCGATGAATTGTTTGAGAAATAGGATTTCGGAGGAATCAGAAAATTCAGAGTAATCAGAATAATCAGAAAATCCGTAGTCTAAAATTACTGCAAAAATAATGATTATTTTTGTATCCTCAAATAACACAGGTCGTTTTTTTATTTTTATTGCAAAATCCGACAAAAAACGGGAAAATCATATTAAATGACAGAAATACAGGCTGAACAATCCTGTGAATCATCAGCCTGTATTTTCCCTATTCTGTCGGCGCACTTTTCAGCCTGCTTTTCTGCGGGCACACATCAAGTTGCGGGAAGTCTTATATCCCAACACGAAAGGCAGCGGATGAATGGTGGCTGCATTTGTCTTGTATTCTTCGTCAAGGTCGGGCTGACGGCTGTTGGGACCAAATACGGCACCGGGATATGCATATTTGCCATACAAGGTCACATCAAACTTGTCCTTTAACATACGATAAGGAACTCCCGTGTCGTCTTGAATCACCGAGAAAGAATTGTCGAGAATATAGTCGCGCATGGTTGAGAACCTCACCTCTGGCAAAAGGAAAGAAGCAGCCTTCAGATATGTGCCTACCGTATGCTTTGGCAAGGTCTTGTCGAGATAAGCCTTCCAGTTTGCGGAGAAAGCCCAGTTTTGGACATCGCCCGACAGATAGTAAAGGGTCTGCTCATGGCGGCTGCCCGACTTGAAGAACTTGAATTCGATGGCATCGCTGGTGGATGGTGTCTCCTCAAAGTCGCCAGCCTCATTGAGTTTCACATTTTTAATCGAGATGATCTCATATCCCCGGATAGCCATCAGCATGGATATCACCGGGCAAACGCCGTCGAGTTCCTCATTGTGCAAATCTTCCTTCATATCCTTTGTGATAAAAAATCCCAAATTGAGAAAAGTCCTCAATGCATTTCGATATGCCTCATAATGGGCATAATTGGTCTTTACATCGCCAGAGATGGGTGTGCCTGTCTTCTCCAGTCCACAAAGCAGATAGGTGTCGGCATCGGGATAGATCAGTGTAGGATAAATAAAATCGGCTCCGCTGAATGGATAGAACACATAATCCACTTTGTCGCGGAAATCAGAGAAGTCGGTTCTTGCTATGGAATCCAGCCCCCGGGTAATCACATCGGTCTTGGCCAGCAATTGCTTGAGGTTGTCGTTGTATTGGTCCCATGACTTTGAGTCGGACTCCGACATTTTTATTCCATCCTTGCTTATGCCTGCATAGAAACGCGCGGCCTGGTTGATTTTGGCATCGCCTTTGAGTTCGGGCAACGACTCTTCAGAAGCGACAGAAGTGGAATCAGCATCCGCCTTTCCACCCGACGTACATTGATTACATCCCGTCTCTATTAATGAAACAATCACCAACAAGAAGAGAGCAACAAACAGATTTTTTTTCATAATGATTGCTTTTTTTGATTTATATTTAGAGGAATCAAGGGGACAGTTTTTCTGACTCATCCCCTTGATTTCCTGTGGTTGTTCAACTGGCTTTTCTCCGGCCACAAATCAAGTTGTGGGAATTCTTATATCCCAGCACGAAGGGCAGCCGATGAATGGAGGCTGCATTTTTGTTGTACAGTTCTTCAAGGTCGGGCTGGCCACTCTTGGCATCGAACTCATCCGAAGGATATGAATATTTCCCATACAAGGTCACATCAAACTTGTCCTTCAAGAAGCGGTAAGGCACTCCCGTGTCGTCTTGAATCACCGCCAGTGAATGGTCAAGAATATAGTTGCGGATGCCAGAGAAACCATCTCTGTGCAGAAGGAAAGAAGCAGCCTTGAGATAGGTGCCTACGGTATGTTTGGGCAGGGTCTTGTCGAGATAAGCTTTCAAGTTGGCATCAAGAGCCCTGTCCTGGATATCGCCAGAGAGATAGTAAAGTGTCTGCTCGTGGCGTGTGCCTGGTTTGAAGAACTTAAACTCAAGGGCATTGCTGGAGGATGTCGCTTCGGCGAAGTCGCCGGCCTCATTGAGGTTCACATATTTAATAGATATGATGTCGTATCCCCGGATAGCCATCAGCATGGATATCACCGGGCAAACACCGTCGAGTTCCTCATTGTGCAAGTCGTCCTTCATTTCCTTTGTGATAAAGTATCCATGACGGAAGAAATTCGTCAGTGCAGTGCGGTATGCCTCGTAATGGGCAAAATTGGTCTTTATGTTGCCCGAGATGGGTGTCCCAGTCTTCTCCAGTCCACAAAGGAAATAGGTGTCGGCATTGGGATACAACAATGTAGGATAGACAAAGTCGGCTCCGCTGAACGGATAGAACACATAATCCACTTTGTCGCGGAAATCAGAGAAGTCTGTCCGTGCGATGGAATCCAGTCCCTGGGTTATCTTATCGCTCCGGGCCAACAGGGGTTTGAGATTGTTGTTGTATTGGTTCCATGACTTTGAGTCGGAATCCGGCATGACGATTCCATCCCTGCTTATGCCTGCATAGAAACGCGTGGCCTGGTTGATTTTGTCATCGCCTTTCAGTTCTGGCAACGGCTCTTCCACCTTGGCTGTTTCGACAGAAGTGGAATCCGTCTCCACTTTCTCACCCGACGTACACTTATTGCAACCTGTCTCTATCAATGAAAACATCACCAAACAGGAGAGTGCAAAAATCAATTTTTTATTCATCATGAGAAGTATTAAGTAGGTTATTTATAATCACACTTATAGGTGTTTTATTTTTCCTTTGGGCCACTCTTGTTGATTCTCACATTGACAAACCAGAGGAGGCATCCGATAAGGATTGTCAGCACGCTGGCGATGGTGGTCCAGGGGGCAGACTGTGAGTGCTCGACAAACGACTTTGTGAAATCCTGATAGACAAGATACACAATAGAGCAAATAATCAGCAAGCAGAAAAGCAAGGGGGTGACAGGATATCCGAACGATTTGTAAGGACGTGGGGCATTGGGGAAACGACGGCGATGCACGAAGACACCCGCCACCGTAAGCATTGAGCAGAAAGAGAGCACAATACCCGTGTACTCGGTGACCTCCTTGAACGAGTCAGTAAGAATCAGTATCAGACTGATCAGCCATTGCAGTGCCACTGCCACGGAGGGACAGTCGAGCTTGTTCTTCCACGTCAGGCACCGGAACATCTTATGGTCCTCACCCATCGTCATTCCGACTCTTGGCCCCACATACACCATCGAACTGATGGAGGAGGTGAGCATCAAGGCAATCAGCAGGCCCATCACGGCTCCGCCTTCAGGACCGAACACGTGAACCGCGCTGATAAGACCAACCTCTACCTGGCCTGTAAGCTCATCCACGGGTGCGGTGCGCAAGAAGACCATATTCAAGGCAAGATAAAGAATGGCAACAAACAATGTGCTTACCATCATGGCCAATGGCACATTACGCTGTGGATTCTTGATGTCGCCGGCAATGTATGCGGCGGCATTCCATCCAGAATAAGCATAATAAACCCATATCAACGACACGGCAAAACCCGTTGAGAAGATATCACTGGTGTCGAACTTGGCATTGCTGAAATTCCCGGCACCTTCAGGAGCACAGACCAAACCTGCCACAATAAACACCAGGATAATCAATATTTTGGCAACAGTAAGAATGTTCTGAACTGTGGCGCCCACTTTTTTGCTGAAGAGATGAATCAATGTGATAACCGTCAGGACGGTCACACCCAGCAGCGTGGGATTAATCGAGGGGAATATCCGGCACACGTATGAGCTCAGCGCCATACAAGCCAGTGCGACAGGTGCCGCAAACCCGACAATCAATGAAATCCACCCCGACAGGAATCCTACCGAGGGGTGGTATATCTCGGAAAGGAAATGATACTCACCTCCCGAACGCGGCATGGCTGCTCCCAGTTCACTATAGACAATAGAGCCGCACAATGCAATGATGCCTCCCACAAGCCAAATAAGGGCTATCGTGACAGGGTTGGTCGTGGAGAAAAGCTGGAAGCCCAACGAAGTGAAAACTCCCGTACCAATCATATTGGCTATGACAAAAGTGGATGCTGTCTTGACGCCAATTTTATAATTATTTGTTTTCAAAACTGATGTTATAAAAAAGTTGGTAATAACAGAATCATACTAACACGCTTACTCACTTTGCACATCTGGCTGCACCTTTTGGAATTCAGGGTCCCGATGATTCATCAGCCAGCGCAACAGCATCTCGTTGAACACTTCAGGCTGCTCAAGATTCACCATGTGGCCACACTGCTTCACGTTCACCTTCTCACCATTTGGAAGATAAGGCAGCGAATAACCCTTGCTTACTTTCTCAGCCTCGCCATATATGATGAGCGACGGGACGGTGGGCCGGGTTTTCACCAAAGCCGTCCAGGCATCCTGCCCATAATATACTCTGCCGGTAACATGCAAGGCCTGCCAGGCACCCCAGTCCATGATTTCTCTCTGAAGTTCCTCGCGCACCTTCTCACGGTTGGCCACATAGCAAGCACCCAGCAGACCATTCACACGGCGGCGCTTGTAAGCCTCTACGTCTTTCTGCACACTGGCTATGTTTTTACGCCTTTGCGAAATCTCCTGGGCGGTGCGCGGGAAACGAGGACTTGTAAAGCGGGTGGTCTCGCCTGAAACCATCACACACGACAACAAGCGGTCGGGACACAGGCCCACCATATCACCGGCGACATAAGCACCCATCGAAAGACCTATCACATGGGCCTTGGCTATGTGCAATGAGTCCATCAGCGTGAGGATGTCGTCCATGTGGGTGAACTGATAACCATCCTCGGGGTCGGATGATTTCCCATAGCCACGCATGTCGGGAACAATCACACGGAATGAATCCTTGAGCAGTTCCACCTGTCCGTCCCACATCCTGCGGTCTAATGTATGACCATGCAAAAACAGCACAGGCTCTCCAGAACCAGTCTCCTCATAGTACATTTTACCACCTCCGGAAATGGGGATGGTGAATTGTGCAAACGAAGAACACATGAACAACATAAAAAAGGCAGCCACGCTTAACAATCTAAGCAAGCCCTGTCGATAAAATCCATTCATTTGATGATAAATAATCGATACATTGCAAATCGGCCAGCGCACCAAAAATGCCAATTCATATACCGCAAGTAATTGGTTTGCAGAACACTGACTTTAAAATTGGGTGCAAAAGTACTACATTTTTTTTACATACGCAATGAATAATGTCTTTTTTAATAAGATAATATATTTTTAGGGTGATTTTCAAGTTGGGCTCACCCTGAAAACATATTACAATATCGTTGCCGAAAAAATTAGAATCCGAGGTCGGAGAAATATTTCTTTTCCTCTTCGGCTGTGACATTAAGTTCCTTGCGGAGATCGTTGAGCACAATCTTGTTTCTATCCTTGAATTTCTCGCGGAAGGCTGCCACATGCCTCTCCCAGGAGGCATAACTCAACACGCCCGGCCATCGCTTGCAATTCAGCACCATCTCGTTCTTGATGGTGTTGGTGAGGTTGTCGAACACCTCCGTGGTATTCTTTGTGGAAAAAGTTTTGTGCATGTGCACCGAGAGCCGCTCGAGGAACAACTGCCTGAATTCCTTGTTTTTCAGCAGGTGGGAAATCATCACGTTGTGTATGCTCACAGTTCCGATGGGCTCTGTCCCAGTGTTCACACGCAGATAGAAAGCGGCCGGTTTGAAATCGGCCCATGTGGCATCGAGGTCGTAGTAGACCAGATACCATTTCTTGTCGGACTTGGAGTCGGTGGAACGCACATAGCGCACATTGCCCACGTCGGTGTTGCTGGCATATATCTCGCCCAACTTAAAGTCGATAAGGCCCATGACGTCGAACTTGCTTTTCACCCATTCGTAATGCTCTTTCTCCGCCATATTATGGCTTTTCACATACGACATAATCTGGTGGTAGTCGGCGGCAGACCCTTCCTCGCAGTATTGACCCGACATAAGGATGGACACCGAGTCGTTGGACACATCCAGATGACGAGCTACAAAGCGCCTGTCGATTTTCTCACGAATATAATACAACCCGAAGTACTCTCCGTTGATATAGAGAGCCACTGGCCGGTAAGGCTGTGTGAGGAGTGTGGGGCTTTCCGGCTGCATGAGGCTGGTGAAGAACTCATCGCGCACCATCACGCCCGAGATGTCCTGTGAGCCACAGCGAAGGACGAAGTTCTCGACATCGATGGGTTCCCCCTCGCCGTAAAGGTCGTAGGTGAGATTCTTGGGGCCTCTCGTGCCAGTAAACTTGACTTTGAAAGATTTCTTCTGAAGCACCCTGGAGAACCCGCCGAAGATGGCCAACTGACAATCCTCGGAGAACCCGCCGCCCTCTTTGTCGTAGAACTCAATATGGGCGTTCTTCCACACTTTCTTCCAATAGTTGGCACCATAATGCGGGTATTCGGAACTTGCGCCCGGCCCACGTGCATAGATTCCGCCACGATTGTCGTAGAGGTCGTACTTGCTGACTATGATGTTGAACACTGGCAGGTCGTGCTTCGCTCCGAAGATGAAAGTAGCGGTGACAGGTTCGCTCCTCAGGTGAGTGGAGTCGCTTTCACAAAAGGCACGGATGGTGGTGGTCTTCTGGATTGAAATCGAATCCTTATAGACCGGCGACTCCATTGTTGGCTCGCTGCCATCGGTGGTGTAGTGCACTTTGCGCCCATTGGTGTTGATAAGGACCTTCATGCTCGTCGTGTCGGCATACACGCCAGGCGTGGGGTCGAAAGACGGCCGCTTGGTGATGAAACGGTAATGCTCAGTGGTGTTTTCGGTCCCCTTTGTCGGTGAGGGGAAAAAGAAAGCGCCGAATTTTCCATTCACACGACCGACCGACACCCCGTAAGGTGCCTGCACAGGGCATAAACCGTCGATGAACTTCCCATCTTTCGTGAGCATCACCGAACGGCTCTTGCCGACCTTGAGTTTTGCCTTCTTGCAGTCGACCAGATAGATTTCGCCTGGCTTCAGGACAACCGAGGGGAAATGCCAGTCGTCCATTTTCTTCTTTTTGGTGGCGAGACCGAAATCCTTCAAATCAACATCCTTGTCGGAGATATTTTTCACCTCAATCCAGGTGCTGCCGTCGTGATCCTTGACTTGCACCTCCCAGAGGCGAATCGGCCCCTGGCGCTGTTCATCCAAAAACTTGCAGTAGGCTTCATAACCCGCCTCATTATTGTCGAATCCGGGTGTCGGCTCAAAACTTTTCTCAAACTTGCCGTTATCCAGTCGGTGATACGACTCGTCGTCCTCCAGGAAGCCATAGCTCAGTTCCGACACGACATCCTCACCATCCATCAATTTCACTTTGCCCCCGCCTGCCGGCAGTTTGAAACTGGCGTGCAATCCGAGCTCCGGGTTTTTTGTGTCCTTCTTCGATGCGAAGATGACTTTACATTCTCCCGGCTTCATTTCGATATCAGGGAAATTCCAACTGCTCGTCTTCGACTTTTTGCCATTATCGGCCGAGTCGGTTAGATTCTTCTCGACAATCAGCGAATAGCCAGCGAGAGAAACAGTTTCTGAAGAATTGTTCTTGATTTCCAACCAATCATACAGATTGCCGTCCTCTGCCGTCAAGCACGTATGGTTGGCCGCCATAATCTCATTGATGACAATCTCTTTCGGCCCTTTCGACTCGACACAAGCATTCAGCATGATGAGAGACATTCCCATCAAAATGCCACAACGCAGAAGATTTCCGTATTTGCCGGATAGATGTTTGAAATTCACCACGAACAGTTTTTCACTCTCTGGGTAGTTAGTTTACATTTTTATAAATTCTGCTTTTTCTGACGTTGAAGTCGGGCAAGCGCATCAGGAGGACAACCAGTGCTGTAGGATGTATCTTATCAGGGAGTTAATTCACAGGAAACTCCATATAAGATTTTGTCGGTTGCTCAGGTTCCAGTTCAAATTCACTATAATCACCATGAATGAGTTTGGCGTTTTGGTAATCATGGTCGGTTTCCACCATAATTCCTATAAACTCATCCAGTTCCTCGGGGTACATTCCTATATCCAGCCAATATTTCTTGAAACATTTGGCAAGATATTGAGGGTCGGTAGTGTCAAGCGACGGTGCATTTCTCTTGATATAGTCGAGCATGCTCTTGATGTGTCCGCGAGGACGCTTGTTGTTGGATGCCAGGCTGAAAGTGGACAGCTCGAAGTCGCGGCTCAGGTCGAGTTCGCTCAATCCGAGGAGTCCCTCAATCAGGAAACTCACTGTGCCACAACGGTCGCAGCCGATAGCGCAATGCCAGTCAACATTCTTGTCATTACGGAGCTTGTCGAGAATCCATCGCAAGTCCTTCACATAGTCGGCCTGGCATTGAGTAAGCCCTTTCACACCTGCCTCGTGTGGACGGCGGTCGTAAAAGAATCCCTCACCCTTTCCAAGGGTGGTATTTTCCTGCTTCACCTCGTAACGCAAGTCCAGTTCAGCCACGACTCCCATATTCTCGACAAAAGCCTGTCGTCCCTCTGGCGTAATTCTATTCAGGCTTCCACTGCGATACAGTCTGCCATATTTGACACGGCCGCCATATTGGGATGGCCATCCGCCGATGTCGCGCACATTTCCGCAATTGGCTACTTGAATCATGCGCACTTGCCCCTCCGTGCGGAACCGGCCCTGATTCAGGGTGTTCACAGTTCCATCCTTCAGTCTTTCCTCAACCACATACTTATATACTCTGTCGGGGATGAGGTTGCGGACGACATACGAGCAACTCGTCTTCTCGCTTGGATTGTATTTGTAGACATTATTCTCGTTATCGGTGAGGGTGATGCGTATCTCAGCTATCTCCTCAACCGGCACGGTGCAGGTCCAGTTCACTTCCTTGCCATTAGGCCAGTGAAGTTTCTTCCCATATTTATTGACATTGTTGTACTGTGACACGATGCTGTAAGAGTAATTGTTGTTGCTGGTATAGATTCTCTCCGCATCTGCCATATATTCACGAACAGCACTGTTTTCAATATTTACTACCTCGATGCCGTTTTGCCCCCATGTCTGCAAAGTAATTAAAAGGGCAAAATACAAAAAAATTTTCTTCATACGATAATTCATCTAAAATGTGGTGCAAGTCACTCAAGACTAAACCTAAAAAAAATCGGTGCAAAATTACAACAAAAACATCACAAATCATCATTTATTAATGTTATTTAAGGAAATGAGAATGCGCGGATTCTACAAGCAAGTGCAAAATTATATGATTTTTGAGACCGAAGGCCACCCATTAATCAGTGTGGAGTTTGGAGTGTGAAGTTTGAAGTTTGGAGTTTGAAGTTGCTAAATCTATAGTTATTTTCGAACGATTCAACCCCGAAGGGGTGGTAGACCACAGGCAGGTGGTGGAGCGAAGCGGAACCCCTGCTAATGGTTGCCACACATAATAAACCCCGAAGGGGTGACAGACATTAGCCAAATATGCTCTGTCACCCTTTCAGGGTTTGGGGTTTGTTGCGTTGCCAAAAGTGCAGGGGTTCCGTGCTGCGCACTCCACCACCTGCCTATGGTCTGGTCAGCCTTTCAGGCTTTAAGAAAGAATCACCTTGTCTAATTCCGCACACAGCAGAATGGCCGTGAGTAGAGACGTCTCATCGAGGCGTCACCCGCATGATGAATGCCATACACCGATTTCAGTGTGGAGTTTGAAGTTGCTAAATCTATAGTTATTTTCGAACGATTCAACCCCGAAGGGGTGGCAAGACCACAGGCAGGCAGTGGAGCGGAGCGGAACCCCTGCTAATGGTTGCCAAACATGATAAACCCCGAAGAGGTGACAGACGTTCGCCAAATAAGCTCTGTCACCCTTTCAGGGTTTGGGGTTTGTTGCGTTGCCAAAAGTGCAGGGGTTCCGTGCTGCGCACTCCACCACCTGCCTGTGGTCTGATCAGCCTTTCAGGCTTTAAGAAAGAATCACCTTGTCTAATTCCGCATAGAGCAGAATGGCCGTGAGTAGAGACGTCTCATCGAGGCGTCTCCCGCATGATGAATGCCATGCACCGATTTCAGTGTTGAGTTTGAAGTTTGGAGTTTGAAGTTGCTGCATCATACCTAAACGAATAATTGGCATAGACCCCGCCCCTAGCCCCGCCCCTACGAGGGGTGGGGAATCGTGGGGACGAGCATTTCTCTCACCCCTTACCTCTCACCACTCACCACTAATATCAACTCCAAACTAAATTCTCACCCCTTACCTCTCACCACTCACCACTAATATCAACTCCAAACTAAATTCTCACCCCTTACCTCTCACCACTCACCAATAATATCAACTCCAAACTAAATTCTCACCCCTTACCTCTCACCTCTCACCACTAATTTCAACTCCAAACTGAAAAAGCGCATTGCCTTCTGTATATTCGCGGTGGGCGGGGGTCATCTGCCACCACCGCCGCCGCCGCCGGAATAACCGCCTCCGCCTCCGATTGACGAATAACTGGAGAAGCCAGAGGAAGAGGAAGAACGACTGGCCATGCGCTCAATAGCGCTGGTGGTGGCAGTGTGAATGGAGTCGCTGAGCATGTAGATAACGTCGGCCTCTGTTGCCACCTCAAGGCTCTTGGTGATGTTGGAAAGTTTGAGATACTCCGGACAGATTCTCTCCATGTCCTTCCTCACCTGGTCGGCCAGTCCGAAGAACTCTGCGTAGACCAGATACTGGTCCCAAAGCCCCACCTCCATTGTTTCGCGCTCGTTCAGGAGGGTGAAGTCACGCAAGAAAGATTTCAATCCGAAAAGATGTGCGGCATGCTCCTTGGTGTATTCCTCGTTTGGCTTAGCCTCCAGCATCTTCATGAAATTCTGGATGTCGGTTTTGTTGCTCTTTCTCCGGCACCAACTGTCAAATTCTTTGGGTTGCAGCACCAGGTCGTTGCCTGCCGCCAGCGTGAGCAACTTCAGCACATGGCGAGCCAGGCGGTCGTCGCCTTTGGCCTCGGTGTCCATTTTTTCCCAAGGATGGACGATTTTCAGCATATCCCTTTCCTTGTTTTTATACTCCTGGTGAACAATGGTCACGTCGCCCTTGGCCATGAGTTTCAGCAGCAGGGCACCGATGACGTTCTCGTCGCTCATGCCATAGAAGTAGGAGAGTTCGTCGATCACCTTCTTGTTCTTCACCAATGTCCACTCTTTCTGCACGTCGCGGAAGTAATTGTCTTTCGCAATGCCGAGTTTCTTGCGCTTACGCCATTTGCGCAGCGGCGCGAGCGACACCACCCACCAGACGGCACACAGCAACAGCCATATTAAAGAGAAGAGCAGGGTAACCACCAGGTCGATGCAGAAATACCCAAAGAGACCGACCAATACTACCAAAATAGCCAACATCCAGTCCCAGAATCCCCAGTCGTCTTCCCCGTCATTGTCTTTCAGGAAGTCGCTGCCATCGAGTGCCCGTTGCTTGCGGCTCTCCCAACTCTCGTCGGCAGCCGATGCGGGCTGGAAGACATCCTTGTCGAACTCCAGCATGACAATCATTCGCGTGCCGTTGCCTATAGGGCCATTGGGAGTGGCGACAATGCTGTTGCCCTCGAACACGATACTTCCCTCGTAGCCAAATGCCCAGCGGCGGGTGTTGGCCTCGGAGAGCAGGATACTGTCGGCGGCAGTGATGACCAACCGCGCCTGCTCCACGGTGCAGTCCATGTCAATGAAGCAGTGGTTGAATCCGTCGTTCGTGTCGTAACTCTTCACAAGATTTGTCAGCTGGTAACGCACCACGTACTCGTGCTCGCCCCAGTCGCCAAAGCCCCAGCACACTTCCTGGCCCTGATTGGCAAGGCCACACTTGCCGGCCTTCTCCTCACGGCTGGCGTCGACATCCCACTCGCTGAGAGTCTCAAACTGCTGAAGCCCTGAGTGCCCGGGCACATATCCCTCTACCGAAAGGTTTTCTATGTGTACGCCGTCGACGCTGCGATGCGTCACATACCACTCCGTTTTTGCGTCGCTGTCGTCCAGGTCGATGAGCCAGCGCTCCTCTATAGCAGCCGTACCGTCCTTGTGGAGAACGGCCTTGACATCTATCCGCTTGACTGTGCTGGCCAGGCTCCCCACAGTAGGAAGTACCGCCAGAAACGACAGCAATGCCATCCAGACTTTCATGATTTTCATTTTTTCCATTTTTCCGGTCACATAGCCTGCTATGCTCTTTGGTAGTAAAAATCTACATCCAAAAAATCATACAAAACTATCCTCTGATTATGACCACCTATTCTTAATTTACCACAAAGTTATGCAAAAAAAGCCGATTATCGGTGATGTTCGTTTGAAAAATGACATTTGACACTGAAAATTGTCTGAGGAGTATCAGAAATACAGGTTCCGACGTCCTCCCCCACCTGCCTTCACGGGCCTGGATGTATCTCACGAGCGTAAAAAGAAACGACGAATGAATCACGAGAACCATCCTTTTATGGTTCGGGAATAAGGTGTCCAATATCACGTATTTTTGTCAATTGTTAGAATTATAGAATTCTGCCACAAGTGACAGACTGATTTCCAGGAAATTCTCAAAATCAATCATTCGGGATATTATTTAATAGAGGAACAACAAATTGGACACCTTGGTTCAGCAAGTCAAAAAAAACGTCACTCCCGTTGCAGGCTCATGGCTGCAACGGGAGTGTTTTTGTCAGGACGTCTCAAAAAACATCCACTCAGCATTCGCAAGTGTATTTTTAGACGTATCAGTGCATCATGTTCATCTGCCGGATAAGTTCAAGTTTCTGCTGTGCCCATTCCTTCGAACCGGCAATCTGATAGCGGCTATTGCCAGTGGTAGAAGGATAGAAGAGCGTTTCTGCATTCATCGTAAGTGTGACTGTTCCGCGTGGGGAGAGGATGAAGGCATCGTCGCCCTCTACAGCATGAATGACGGCAAGCGGATCCCACATCTTCTGTCCGGTGTCGCAGTTTTAGGCCGTTCTTCTTCCTTACAATCTGTAAGTTTTGTTCTCAAGTCATTCCATTTTGACACACCCCCATCTCAAATTCCTATAAATTCAACATAATGGAAAATGCTTTAATTACTGCGTTCCTTGTGGGTCTTCGACAAATCTCTTAAATTACCTCCCTTCGGTCAGTGGGTCTACGACAAGTCTCGTGATAGAAAGGGCGGGAAACTTCAGTATGTTTATTACTAAAAAAGTAGGTTAAAGAATCCAAATGCAAGGTGGAGGTCGTGCAATAAATTGGAGGAATCATTGTCTATTAAGTAGGTGATCAAAATTAGATGATCGTATTTTATGATTTATTTGGATACAGATTTTTCCAGACGAACAATTCGATTACCTACTTATATATCTTGGAATGAGACGATACTCGATGATATGGAACAGAAATTCGGTATAAACAGCATTGACCTGCAAGAGTTGTATGACTTCTGCGAGCGGGAGGGTGAAATCGTCAGTTATCAGAAAGGCGAGCCGATGGAAAGTGAGGGCAAACCGTCGCGGTGGTTCGGCTTTGTTATCAAGGGATGTTTCAAGTATGTGGCACAAGGCATCAGTGACGGTAAGGAGCACATCACTTGGTTTTCGTTCGAGGGTGAGTATGTGGGCGACTATCCCTCCTGTCTCAATGGCAGTCCGTCGCTCACCACGATAGAGGCAATGATGCCCAGCAGCGTGTTAAGGGTGAGTGGCGAGCAACTGATGCGGCTGTTCAACCAAAATAAGCAAACCATGGCGCTACGCTGTATCATCGGGGAACATCTACTCGGTCAGGCACGTGCCCGCTATCTGGATTTCCATAGTGCCACGCCTCGCGAACGTTACGACCTACTGCTTCGCCGTTGTCCCGGCATTGTGGAACACTTGCCCCTGCATGCCATCGCCTCGTTCCTGAAACTGACCCCACAACAGTTGTCACGTATCAGAAGGGCCGTCACGTTCGAAGATTGACAGCACACCTGACACGGGACATTATTCCAAACTCCAAGCGACGGCCCGCATACAACGTATGTTGGAGTTTACGAAAAACTCGAAACCGGTAATTTCCGTATTGATCACCACCTATGCTATATATCTTCATCACACCATTCCTGTCCTTTCACCATACGTCTTGGCAACCTCATCATCAGGATTGCACATGTCGACATAGTCCTTTTCATCGGTGATTTCTTATAGGCTTGCTTGAACTATGCCGAGTCGTGATTGAGGTAGAATGAATTTCAAAATGGTAGGATAAAATCCAAAGAAAAATGAAAAAAGTTGGCGTTTCCGTAAAAAAACGACGGGTCTGAAGTGTCTTATAGTTAGATGTGCCCCCTTACGGGGTGCTAATTTGGATTGACTGATATGCTTGAACATGGATATATAGAGCAACTTTTCCGCCAAAACTACAGCAAGATGATCCATCTGGCCAGGGTCTTGCTGGGCAATGACGGGGAGGCTGAAGATGTGGTACAGGACATCTTCCTGCGAATCGCCGGCAGCGACATCCCGCCAAAGAGCGACAATTATCTATTGGTTGCCGTGCGCAATGCCTGTCTGAACAGGATACGGCAAAAGCAGTTGCATGAGAAAGTGAGGAACTTACTGCCCATCGATGCCGATGCCGACTTCCAGCCCATCGACAAAGAGCAGGAAAGGCTCGAAGGCATTGCAGCTTTCGTGGACGGTCAAATGGAGGAACCGCACCGCAGCATCTTCCACCTCCGTTTCGATGACGACCTGACCATAGCAGACATCGCCCGTCGGCTTGGTCTGAACCCGAACACCACCTATAAGTATCTCGCACAGTGTATGGAGCATATCAGGAAACACTTCAACATCCATTAAAATGACAACGACTATGGAAACGACCAACGAAAACATCCGTCAACTGCTGGAAATGCTCGACCACCCCGAAACATACACCGAGCAGGAAATCCACGACATCATCAACCGCGATGAGGATACACGCGAGACCTACCGCCTGATGGTGGAGGCCAAGCGAAGCAGCCGCAACCTTCAAGACGAAACGCCCGTCGATGTGGATGCCGCCTGGCAGCGGTTGCATCAAAGACTCCAACCCGAGCAGCGTAGTAGGGGGTGGATGAAGATAGCCGCATCCTTCATCGGTGTGCTGCTGGTGTCGGGCATCGCTTTTGCCGCCATTCACATCGTGCGGCACCACGTCGGAGGAGATATACCTACTCCGCCTCAAGAGACAGAAGTTGCTGTTCCGTATCAACAAGTTGCTCTTGATGATACTGTCAAGGTGGAAACGACAGACACCATTGTGCCAAAGGCCACCATGGAACCCATTGTCTTCGACAATGTTCCATTAGAGGAGATGCTGCCGGAGATAGCCGCCCACTACGATGCCACGGTCACCTTCGCCAACGACAAGGCCCGGCAACTCCGTTTCCGCTTCGTGTGGAATCCGCAGCAGGACATCGACCAAGTGGTCAGTGACCTCAACCAGTTCGAGAGTCTGACCGTCACATTAGTAGACAATCAAATCACCGTAGAGTAGCCTGCCGCCATGAAAAGAACCATCACGCTCATCATACTGTCGCTGCTGCTATGCTTCAACATGCAGGCCCAGCGCATCACACAATCATACAACAATGTGTCGCTCTCTGATGCCCTCAGCCAACTCGCAGAACAGCAGACCGACTATACCATCATGTTCCTTTACAACGAACTGGAGGACTTCCGCATCACCACGACCATCAACCGCAAGACACTGCCCGAAGCCATCCGGCAGATGATAGGCTTCTATCCCATCCGCGTCACGACAAGCAAAGACGAAGGCGGACGAAAGATTTTCGTGGAGTGTGTGCAGAAGGCCGACACACGCTACAAAGGCACCGTCGTCGATGAGCAGGGCAAGCCCGTGGCCTATGCCAACATCGCCCTGCTCTCGCCCCGAGACTCCACACTGATTGCCGGTGGTGTGTCCAACGAAAGCGGCTATTTCGTCATCCCCTGCGAACAGCCAGCAGTTCTTGCACGTGTCTCTTACATAGGGTACAAGACAAGCTATGTGAGGCTTGATTCAAGAAATGCCGGTAAAATCAGACTCAAACCTGAAACCATCCTACTGAACGGTGTGAAGGTGACAGGCGAGCGTATCTTATCGGGAACTGAAAACGGCCACCTCGTCTATAACATGCCGATGCTCCTGCAAGTTTATCCCGCCGACAACGCCTACGATGCGCTGACCAACATTCCGGGTGTAGGTGAGATAAATGGCAACATCACCTTCTCTGGCCAGTCTGTGACGCTCATCATCAATGGCAAGCCAACCACACTCAGTTCAGACAAGGTGGTGGAAAGGCTGAAGCAGATGCCCGCCGCCATGCTTGCCAAGGCCGAGGTGATGCCATCTGCCCCAGCCAAATACCACGTTAGGGGCATGGCCATCAACATCATGACGAAAGACTTTACGGGAACCAACCAACTATCAGGACAAATGATGTGGGGTTGGCGGCAAAACAAGTATGGTACGGGATACTGGGGTCCCAGCGTCATCTACAACCATGGAAAACTGAGCGTCGACCTGTCTTATACCTACACCAATGGCACTGGTTACGGACAGGTGGAGCATGAAGCGAACCATCCCCTCAATGGTCAACGCGTGGCCTACAGCGACAAGACCCGCAACCGCAGCGACGGCATGGACCATGAATACCGAATCGGCATGGACTATGCCTTCGCCGATGACCACAGCCTGAGTCTGGCCTACACGGGACAAAGGAACTCCACACGCTCCACCAATACCACGACGGGTACGGCGCAATCCACTCAGCACTCCCGCCAACACACATACCTGCACAACGTTGATGCCTCATACACTGCCCCGTTCGGCCTCCAACTCGGTGTCTCCTATACCAACTATCAGCAACCCCGCACACAGAACCTTGACGGCGAGTTGTACGACATCAGCCGCAACCTCTCCGTAGATAGCCGTCAGAAAGTAAGCAAATGGCTCTTTACTGCCGACCAGACCCACTCGCTGCCAAAAGGTTGGGAACTGAGTTATGGCGGCAAGGCACAATTCTCCAATAACAACAGTTATCAGACCACGTTCGACGCCAAGCAGCTACCTATGCCCGATGCCTCCTCACACGTTGACTACGACGAACGCATCCTCAACGCCTACGCCGGACTGAGCAAGCAGATTGGCAAGTCGTTGAACCTTGAAGCGTCACTTACAGCCGAGCAATATCACGCGACCAAATGGAACGAGTGGCGCATCTATCCGCAGTTCAACGCCATGTGGAACATCAATGCCAAGAACATGCTCAACCTCGCGTTCAGCAGCGAGGCCGTCTATCCCTCCTACTGGAGCACGATGAGCAGAATCTACTACACCTCGGCCTACAGCGAGATATGGGGCAATCCCGACCTGAAGCCAATGTCGGAATACAACATCAACCTGATGTGGCAACTCAATCACAAATACACCTTCTCTGCCTTTGCCATGCTGGAACCCGACTACTTCGTGCAGATGGCCTATCAGCCCTCCGACCGTATGGCCGTAGTGATGAAGGAGACCAACTTCGACTATTCCAACTACTTCGGCCTGCAGGCATCGGCGCAGTTCCGTGTTGGCTGTTGGCTCAACGGCAACGTCATGGCCACCGCCCTCTATCGCCACGACAAGACCATCTTCTTCGACCTGCCCATCGACCGCACTTGTCTCTCTGGCATCCTTGGTGGCATGGCCGTCGCCCGCCTGTCACAAAAGCATAACATCCAGTTCACCCTCAATCCATTTTTCCAGAACAAGGCCATCCAGGGTCTATACGACATCGACCCCTTCCTGCGGCTCAATGCCACCCTCCGCTACACCTCCGAGAATGGGAAATGGAGTCTCGTGGCCAAGGGTGAAAATATCTTGAATGCCCACATCGACACCCGCTCCACGATAGCCAACCAAGACTATGCCATGCGCGTCTGGATGCCCTATACGAACTATTCCCTCACCGCCATCTATCGTCTCGGCGACTTCAAGGAGAAGAAAAAGAAGGAGGTGGATACTTCACGAATGGGATATTGAATCAAAAAGAAAGATGAAAAGACTCATTTGCCTCATATATTTTACATGCATTGTGATAGTTGTGCAGGCCCAACGCATCACACATTCATACAACAATGTGTCGCTCTCTGATGCCCTCAGCCAACTCGCTGAGCAGCAGACCGACTACACCATCATGTTCCTCTACAACGAACTGGAGGACTTCCGCATCACTACGACCATCCACCGCAAAACACTGCCCGAAGCCATCCGACAGATGATAGGATTCTATCCCATCCGCGTCACGACAAGCACAGACGAGGGCGGAAAGAAGATTTTCGTGGAGTGTACCCACAAGACCGACCGCCACCTGACGGGTACCATCATCGACGAACAAGGTCTGCCCGTGGCTTACGCCAATATCGCCCTGCTCTCACCTCAGGACTCCACCCTACTTGGTGGCGGAGTATCGAATGAGAGTGGATATTTCGCCATTCCCTACGAGCAATCAATTGTCCTTGCACGCATCTCATATGTTGGTTACAAGACCATCTACAAAATATGTGAACAGCCAGAAATAGGAACCATCAGGATGCAGCCTTACAACTACACACTGAAAAATGTGACGGTGAAAGGCTACAAACCGACAATGAAGATGATTTCAGGAGGCATGGAGATAGATGTGGAGAATACACTATTGGCTGATGCCGGATCCGGACTGGACGTGCTCTCACAACTGCCCCGTGTCAATGTCACAGCCAATGGGTCTGTGGAAGTATTCGGTAAAGGCAGGCCTGAGATATACATCAATGGCAAGAAGATGCGCAACAAGGGAGAATTGGAACAACTGTCATCGAAAGACATCAAGTCGGTGGAGGTCATCACCATGCCAGGTGCAAAATATGACGCACAACTTGGTTCCGTCATCCGTATCAACACCATCAAGCGACGGGGCGACGGGTTCAGTCTCTACAGCATGGCGAGAGGAACTTACTTTCATGAATTTGGCAATGCAGCAGGAGTATCAATGACCTACAGGAAGAGTGGACTGGAAATGAACTTCTACCCCTATTTCGTCAACAACTACATTGGAGAGGATAATCATTTCAGCAGCACACTGCATATGAACGACCATGACACGAAGACCATGCAACATGGATTGTTCACAGACCGCACGCAATCATTCGTACCCGACTTCAAACTCAGTTATGACTTCGATGCCAACCATTCTATCGGAGCCTCCTACAGATACCAAAAAACAGTAAAGTATAACGGTAAGCAAACTTCTGACTATACCGTTTATTACGACGACAAGGAACAAGGCGCTGTGAAGTCGAGCGATACACGCGACTGGGATGTGGCCTATCACAATGCCAATGCTTATTATACAGGTAAAGTGGGCAATTGGGGACTCAATGCAGATGGCTCGTTTGTGCATACAATTGTAGATAGAGGCCAACTCATCCGAGAGAGCAGCCAGGAGTACGACAGCCGCATTATCCATACCAGTTCCACCCAAGACAGCCGTCTGTATGCCGGCAAACTGATTGCAGCCTGCAAACTTCCGCATGGGGAACTCTCATTCGGAACAGAATTGACCTATTCACATGTAAATGCCGACAACCATAATCCAGAAGGTTATATTGCCGAGTCGGACAACGAAATCAAGGAACACAATTATGCGGGCTTCGCATCATACAACCAGCAGTTCGGACATTGGTCATTAGAGGCTGGAGTACGCTATGAATACGTACACTCCGACTACTATAACTATGGCGTGCTGGACAATGATATCAGCCGTCGCTACAGTGGATTGTACCCCAACCTCTCAGCGTCATGGAACAAAGGCAAGTGGGGCCTGCAGTTTGCCTATTCGAAGAAAACACGCCGACCAAGTTACGGCCAACTCCGCAGTTATCAGCAGTATGACAACCGCTATGTTTATGAGGGAGGCAATCCAAAACTACAGCCTGCCATCTACCACACGTTGGAGACCATGCTCAATTGGCAGTGGGTCAATTTCAGCCTCAGTTATCGGTATCAGAAAGACTTCATGCTGTGGAAGAACGACCTCTATGGCACACAGGAAATAGCATATGCCACATTTATCAACATTGACCATAAGCAAGAGGTTGTAGCATCACTCGTGCTGCAGCCCAAATTCGGATGGTATCGCCCTGAACTTGAACTGGGCTATATCCATCAGTTCTTTGATGCCAAGAAATATGGTTATGTCACCAACCTGCGACGGCCTGCCATCACCGTTACCCTAAACAACAGATTTGTCATCGACAAGTCCTGCTGGATTGGACTGCGCGGACGCTACGTCTCAAGCCATGACAACGTGTCGCAGGAAATAGATGGCTTTTGGACAGTCAGTGCACAAGCCTATAAGAGTTTCTTTAATGGGGCACTTGCCTTCAACCTTACCATCAACGACATCTTCAATACCAACTTTGAGAAGTGGAAGATGCGTACATACAGCGTAGAAATCAGCAAGGATTGTAATAATCACAGTATGACGCGCGGTGTCAGCCTGCAAGTAACCTATAACTTCAATACTACCCGTTCGAAGTATAAAGGCACTGGTGCTGGTAATGAAGAAAAGAGCAGATTATAAACACTCTCTCACTTTTAACGGGCAGTCGTCGGACATAGTGCCGACGCTGCCCTCATTATTAGAGTCTTCTTGATACACTGCGAAGAGCAACACGGATCACGATTTAGAAATTATTAGTGCATAGTGATGCAAGATTTTCAAACATCAACGGTTATAACGATAGAAACATTTTAAACTATAACTTAGCAGATAATGAAAAAAATGAAACTTTGGAGGCCCGACTTTGGCCTATGGCCAAGCCACCTCACGCTCGGGAAAGTAATGCAAGCATTACTTTCTTCTCGCTTAATCGGTGCCTTGATGATGCTTGCTGCTTTCTCCCTTGCATCTTGCAGCAGCGATGATGAAGAATTTCAGACAAACCAGCTTGCGGGCACTTGGCTGCGGGTATATGACGAGGGTGTTGTGGCAGAGGGCTATGTGAAGTACACTTTTACGCCCGGTATCCCCTCCACAAGTGGCGATTGTGATATCTATGTTTATGATGTGTTTGCTGGTGATACGACTATACATAGGGGGTATGTGCTTAATGACAATCGGCAGCTCGTTATCTACGAACCCATGTATGGCGGCACACCTGAGTCGCAGACATGGAACATCAAAAAGCTGGGCAGCAGCACTATGTCATGGGAAAGAGCAGACCATTCCGACATTATCTATAATTTCAAACGTGCTGCACTTCAGAAGTAACTTCAAAGGTTGCCACTCCGCAAATCTGAACAAATGTTCAGACTTTAGCCATCAACATCATTTTTTGAAGTCATACTGATGCCTTTTTGAAAGGCAATGATTATTTTTGTATTTCGTTAGCACTTCGAACCGAAGATAAAAACAGTTTACCTGCAACCGGCCAGCACAAAGCCATCGCCAAGGAAAGCGGATATTCCGTTATGAACTTTGATGGCATATAATGAAAAAAGACAGATAAAAATGAAGATATGAAAAAGATGAGAATATTATCAATTCTACTTACGCTTTTACCCCTTATGGCTTTTGCACAGGAAGAGCGTATCGACACGGTCATACCAAAGTTTCTCTTAAATGGCTATTTCTTCCGAGAAATGCCTCAGCTGCCCGACGGCGAAACAACGATGTCGCGACTGAAGGACAACGAGGGCAACAGCATCATGGTCATCAACGTGGATGCCACACTGCCCAAGTCGGTCATCCGCAAGGCAATTCCCCGTGAGCAGGTTCACAACGCCGACCAATTTTTGAAAGGTCTCAACATCATGGCCACGATGAAGGAACTGACACAGGCTGGCGTGAAGGCTGACGGCACTTTCTATTATCCCAAACCCGGCGACTCGTTTCCACCGTTCTCCGAAAAGGATATGGAGGGCAACACATGGACCAACGACAGCATCCGTGGCCGTGTGATGGTGCTCAACCTATGGTATTCCGGCTGCGGACCCTGCCGTGCCGAAATGCCCGAACTCTCCACATGGAAGGAACAACTGCCCAACGTGATGTTCTTCTCTGCAACCTTCCACGATGCAGAGACTGCCAAACGTATCACCGACAAGCACCACTTCACGTGGACACACCTCGTCGAGGCTAAGGACATGATGTCGTGGATTGGCACTGAAGGCTTTCCCTTGACTATCGTGGTTGACAAAAAGGGCATCGTGCGCTATGCCATACACGGTACCAATGAAACAACACGCGCCGAATTGTTGAAAATCATCAAAGAGGCAGAAGCGGAATGAAAAAACCGATTCATGATAGATTATCGCTGCTCCTGCTGGCCATGCCCGATGAAACACCATCCCCGGAACTTCCCGGGCAAGTATCACTACTAAAATGCAAAGAAGTACCAGTAGGCCGTGCGGGATTCATCACCCCAATAATCCTGGCAACTCCATGTCTGGCCACAGTCGTAACTGATCATGACTTCGCAATAGGATGTCATTATTCAAGGAAAAGACCAAAAACAAGAAGACACTTGTGCATACTTTTGTTACGACCTATTATTTTGTAACATCTAAATATTTATTATCACGAATTTGAGAATTATAGAATTTTGTTTTCTGCACGGCAGAAAAGTCTCAAATCTCAAGTGGAAGTCAATGGATGGTCAATAAAAGAATTATCAAGAATTATCCGTCGTAAGCGACGGGAATCCTACAAGATGAAAACATGAAATGGCTTGCCATTTCTTCTCTAATTCCTAAAAATTCTATCATGTAAGAAAATTCTTTAA